>PR_CR_10_Liq_1_inCRDRAFT_1001684_pt1 | contig 12135 bp, 13 predicted proteins | sample PRCRCaboRojoPR_3_FD_10241 | JGI IMG/M metagenome (IMG submission 10241) | reverse complement strand
GTGCAGTATGATAGGAGACCGATTGAGTAACAAGTTCAACTCCATATTCAGCCATCATTCGGTGGGTAACCACATCAAACTGAAGGACTCCGACCGTCCCTAATAGGAGCTCATTACCCACACCTCCAGGCACTTCAAACACATGAACGACCCCTTCCTCTGAAAGCTGTTGCAACCCTTCACGAAGTTGTTTTCGTTTGAAAGGGTCTTTGGTCATCACCTTCATAAAGTGTTCGGGGGTGAATAAGGGAATCACATTGAATGTTAAAGGATCAGCCTCGTATAAAGTGGACCCAATCTTCAAATGGCCTGGATTAAACACACTCACAATATCGCCAGGATAAGCCTCCTCCATGATGGATCGTGTATCACCCATGAGTGTGTGAGGTGTAGAAAGTTTCATTTTCTTCCCCGTTCCTGCGTGAATAGCATCCACTCCTCGACGAAAATGACCTGATGTCACCCGAACAAACGCAGCACAATCACGGTGCTCGGGATTCATGTTTGCCTGAAGCTTAAAGACAAATCCACTAAAGGGTGCATCTAGTGGGCGATCTGACCCCGTCGCATCTGGATAACTTTGGGGCGCAGGGGCTAGGTCTTTGAAATAGGTTAAAAACAGGTCAAGGCCAAAGTTATTCAACGCTGATCCAAAAAAGACAGGGGTTACCTTGCCCACGGCATACGCCTCAGAATCCATGGTTTCGAACATGTCTGAAATTAACTCAATCTCTTCAAGAACAGCTTCTTTGTCCGCATCAGACAATGTGGTTGCGGCAATACCTTCCTGAAGGTCAAATTGTTGAGTCTCAGCCATCTTGGAGCCATGCTCTTGCTTTTCATAGAGCGTCAATTTTTGCGTCCGAAGATCAAAGATTCCTTGGAAGTTTTGTCCATATCCAACAGGCCATGTTACTGGTAGGGCTTCAATTCCAAGCTTTGATTCTACATTACTAAGCACCTCTAAAGGACTCAATCCAGGGCGATCACATTTATTTACAAACGTAATCACGGGGACCTGACGAAGCTTACAGACTTCAAATAATTTTTCTGTTTGCTCCTCCACCCCTTTCGCCACGTCAATCACCATTAGTCCACAATCCGCAGCCACTAGCGTGCGCAACGTGTCCTCAGAGAAATCTTTGTGCCCAGGTGTATCAAGTAGATTGTACTTGATGCCGCCGTTTTCAAAACGGAGCACAGAAGACGTCACTGAAATCCCACGTTCTTTTTCAATCGCCATCCAGTCAGAGGTTGCATGTCTGGCAGCTTTTCGTTGACGGATTGATCCTGCTTCATGAATGGCTCCACCATAGAGTAGGAGCTTCTCAGTCAATGTAGTCTTCCCAGCATCCGGGTGAGAGATGATGGCAAATGTGCGCCTTTGCTGTGATTCTTCTACAATCGATGACATACCTTTACGTCTTTAATTCGCTCTTTCTACACAAGTCTAGAACGAAAGAGATGCATCTACAGCGCCCAACAGATGTTGAAGGCGATCCACACGCTGAGAGTCCTCTGCCTTTTCATAGCTATTGACTAGGTTGCGTAAAAACCGGCGCAAGATATCCATTTCATCGCATGGCTGAAAGTATTCTGGTCGAACGGGGATATCGTTATGCTTCAAAAACATCGCACACTGATCTAAAGAGACGATAGAGCAATCATCAAAAGGATCCAGATATACTTTTTTCGAGCCCGATGTGTACATCAGTAAAAAATGGACAGGCATATTCACGCCCATCAATGGTAATTCTAGACGTCGTGCCAAGAACAGCATGAGTAAGCTAAGAGTTAGTGGCATCCCTTTACGACGCACCAACACTTTGTGCAGATACCCATTCACCGGTGCATGATAAAACTCACGATCCCCTGAGAAATTCAACTCTTTAAATACATACCCGATGAGTTGTTTCATCTGTCGATCTGGGGTATAAAGATCGGTTAATCGATCTCGTACCACATTGGCAAATCCATCGAGTTTCTCACTCACCCAATCAAGTCGTAAGGTTGGATCTTCTAGGCGCGAAACCATGAGTACTGCTTTCTCCAGCGCTTCCAAGGAGTGAATCCCTTCCGTGGCGAGGAGTGTAAAATCTTCATACAAACCGGGAAACGTGACATCAAGAAGGATCCGGTCAAGTCTTGCTTTTTCTTCAGGGACACGAGTGGTGGATCTCACTTGATCTAAAAAGGGTACCACTTGCTCTCCACGCTCAAGAATATGCTTCTCTACCGCTTCATGGACCTTTGGATCGGGGTCCAAGTAGAGTGTAACCAGTGATGCGAGATCATGTTGCATAGCGTAGCGTGTACCAATAGAGTAGCTCAAACCAAAAGTCGATTTTGGGTTTCGTATATTGCGACGAAATTGAGCCGAACGCAAGAGGTATTGCTCAAAACATTGTTTTTTTCTTCGTCAGGTATGGAGCTAGATATTCAATCAGAAATTGGACTGTTGACCCGTGTGGTGGTTCATACACCAGGCAATGAAGTCTCCATGGTCAATCCAGACGACCGGGAAACCATGCTGTTTGATGACATTGTTTATGAAGAGGATGCACGCGAGGAGCATCTCGACATGCTCAAAGTATTCCAAGCGGTCATGGGGCCTGAAGGTGAGATTCATGAGATTTTGAATTTGCTGAAGGACTCTTTTGAAGTCGAGGGGTCGCTGGAGGCATTCAAAAAGGGTCTACTTCCATTTACTACTATGGAAGATGCACATTCATGGATCTCATGGCTTGATGAATTGCCACTAGAGGAGACGATACGCTTGAGCCTTGATGGACACCATCCAGCACTAAAACACTCCTGTTTTGCACCGATACCCAACCTACTCTTTACCCGTGACCTAGCCTCTGTATCACGATCTACGATGGTGCTTTCATCCATGAGTAAAGACGCTCGTCGACGTGAGTCGTATATCATGCGACATATTTCTAAATGGCATCCATATTTTGGGGCTTTGCAGAAGGATTTGGTGTACTTAANCGATGACAATCTTGTGGAAGGGGGCGACATCCTTACCGTCTCAGATCGAGTGGTATTGATTGGTTTAAGTGAGCGAACAAGTATCAGTGGGGTGATGCAAGTAGCCCAAGAGTTACTGCAACGAGGTATCGAGACGGTCTTGGCTATTGATATTCCTAAACGTAGGTCGAGTATGCACTTAGACACCATTTTTACCTTTGTGAGCCAAGATGAATGTGTGGCATACTCCCCCGTTATTGAACACAAAGCGAGTCAGGTAATTGGATTTCAAATGGATGGGCAAAAGCTATGCTCTAAGACCTATGGCTCACTTATTGAGGCACTTAAAGCAGCCACTGGGACTAGCTATCGAATCATCCCTTGCGGTGGAGAGGATCCTATTAACCAGTCTAGAGAGCAATGGACAGACGGTGCTAATTTGTTTGCACTAGCCCCAGGCGTCGTCCTTGGCTATGCTCGAAATCAACATACCTTTGCAGCACTTGAAAAGGCCGGCTACAAAACCATGACACAGGAGGAGTGCATAGAGCAAACGATTCGTGATGGGGGGCAGCTTCATCTAGGGTCAGATAAACTTGCCATCAGTTTTCAGGGGCACGAACTTTGTCGCGGCCGAGGGGGCGCTAGGTGTATGACCATGCCTTTAACACGGAAGCCTGTTTAGTGTCATCTTCCTACTCATTAGGTGAGGCCTCTAAGGTTCATTATCTTTCATTTAACACGTACAAAGCACATACTACACGATAATGACACGTTTTTTCCCACTCTTATTTTTGTTGCTACTCACTCAATGCCAGTCTAGTGATCAAGGGGCTGATGCAACCACCGATACAAACTCCGCTGAGTATGCTGAAATGGGTGTTCCGTCTGGAACAATGCAAGAGAAAGTAGATACCTGGATTGCAAATAATGACTACGATGCTGCACTGGANTGGTTGGGCACGCAAGACGAGAATGACCCTGATGTACNACGTCAGTTCGAGAAAGTGTGGCTTAACTATGGGTATCACAGCATGAGTGTGTTCGATCCTGCCGAAATGCGAACTCAAATGAACTGGGCGTTGACTTGTTTTGCAGAGGTTTTGGCCATTAATGATCAAAATGCAGCCGCTCGAGGACAAATTGATCAAATCTTGGGAGTCTATTCAACCATGCCCGATCGAGGCCCAGACCCTGATGTCATGGAACGATTGGCTCCATTTGGGTACTAATCCTTGGCTGAACCGTCGACATCATCGGTCGTCATTCAGAATCGAAAAGCTCGATTCAATTATCAAATCGAAGATACGATGGAGGCAGGCCTCGTTCTTAAAGGGACCGAGGTTAAGTCCATACGTGCTGGAGAAGCAGCCTTAACCGACGGGTATATTACCCTAAGAGATGAAGAAGCATGGCTTGTTGGAATGTATGTGAAAGCCTATGCACAAGGTTCGTACATGAATCATGATGAGCGACGAGATCGTAAGTTGCTTCTGCACAAAAAAGAACTTCGTGAACTTGACAAAGCAATTGACCGCAAGGGGATGACTATTGTTCCTCTAAAGCTTTACTTCAAGGGTGGCGTAGCAAAGCTCCTTATTGGTCTTGCAAAGGGTAAAAAAGTAGCCGATAAGCGCTCCACCATTAAGGAGCGGGATGATCAACGTGATACCGATCGATCCATCAAAAAAATGATGGGGAAATAGAAATCGGGCAGTGAAAAAAAGAAAGGGCCGCCGTTTCCGACCGCCCTTTCATGGAGTTCTTGGGAATTCTATAAGCCGAATTCTGTCCCTTTACAGGGGGTAATCATTGATCTAGGCCATGCGTCGCCACATGGCTCGAGCACTCTACCCGATCCCGTTGTGTCAGGCAACACAGGATCTGCTTGAGCTTGCACCGCGTGAGGTTTACCATGCCCCAACTGTCACCAGTTGAGCGGTGGGCTCTTACCCCACCTTTTCACCATGACCGTGCACGGCGAACCATGCTCGGACGTCTATTTTCTGTGGCACTTTCTATCATCTTTCGATGCCTTCCCGTTAGGAAGCACGCCGCCTGAAGGTGTTCGGACTTTCCTCCCCAATGTCAAGATTAACGTGCATTGAGGCGATTACCCGAATTCCCAGTAAAAAGATACGGATTTTTACAGATTGAACGTTTTACGCGCTTCATCAAAGAAGCTTTGGTCAATCACCATGCGGCCTGTATTTTCGTCGATCACTACTTTGTTTTTCTTACGAACTTCGACCTGTTTTTGTGGCGGTAACGACATCCCTAACGCAGCCCCATCTTTCATCGCAACGACTGCGATTCCATTATTGAGCCCGTTACGCAGACGGTTATAGGATCGTAAATAGCGCTCATCTACCTCCTTTTCGAGCTCTACACGCTTATCCCTTAGTACATCTTCCTCTTTGCGAGTTAAATCAACAACACGTTCGAGATTCGCCTTTTTCTCCTCATAACGCTCCTTTTCTTTGGCAAGTTGTTCCTCTGCAACTGCAAGCTCTTCTGTAGCCTCTTCGGTCCGTAATGCAATGGCCTCTATGCGCTCATGAGATTCTTTGATTACAACTTTCTTGTTTTCAATCTCTTTGGTCAGTGCGTCATACTCTCGATTATTACGAACAGAAAGCTGTTGCTCCTCATACTTCGCCATTTTTTCCGTTGACGTCTCAATCTCTAATTCCAAGGAGCGTTTTTCGACTTCAAGATCTTTGAGCTCATCGCTTAGTCTTTGGACTTTACCCTCTTGACGAGCGATTTCTGTTTCGATGTCTAAGATTTCGTCGGGCAGGTCTCCCTGAAGTTGTGTGATCTCATCGATTCGGCTATCGATATACTGGAGGTTGGCAAGTTTTTGTAACATGGATTGGATAGATGATGGGTCGTTTGACATAACTACGAGTCTGAGAACGAGTGATAGGTTACAGGGTTGGTTTGAATGTTTGTTGAATGAAATTCGACCGATGGGTAGGCTTGATCGAGCACCTCTTTTATGGCTTCAATAATCATCATTTCACTTTCATAATGACCTACATCGACAAGAAATAAGCCTGGTTGCTCTACAAAAAAGCGATGATAGGTAATGTCTGCCGTCACAAATGCGTCAATGCCGTTCCAAGAAACTTCGTCGAGCAAGCTGGATCCTGATCCACCACAAACTGCAACTCGATGAATCGTGAAATCGGACCCTTTTGTGTCACGTCCACCTGCCGTACGAAGGGTTTGTTGTCCTAAAGAGGAGGCAACATGACGTGCAAATTCAGTCGGATTCATAGGAGAGGATAAATCTCCAACCGCGCCAAAGCCAACACTTTGACCTGCTACCTCAAATGGACGTAAAAATTCGACTCCATGGAGGTCTAGTGTTTCAGCCAGCTTGAATGAAACCCCGTTGGGTGCTGCGTCCAGATTGGTGTGAGCTGTAATCAACGAACAGCCAGCTTCAATGATTTGGTGAATTAACGCACCTTGAAGGGTAGTCGTTAAAATCTCGGATGGTTTTTTGAAGAGAATAGGATGATGAGAGATCAAACAGTCTGCACCTACATCGGCAGCTTCTTGTACTACCTCAGAGGTCACATCAAGACAAATCAAGGCTTTTGAAACCTTCTGTGAAGGATTTCCAATCTGATACCCAATATTGTCGTAGTCTAATTTTGCTTGTGGCGGTGCCCAGGTCTCGAGCGTACGTTTCAGATCTGCGACAGTGGGCTTTGACATTAGAGGCCGCCTCCTTGCACGATCGTCGATCGGGTTTTCAGGCCTCGTTTCCCAGTGGAAGGGAGAAACGATTCAGTCGAATCATTCAAAAGCATAAAGAAATGGAGCAACACAAGCATCCTTTTAGTTGAAGCATTAAAGTTACTACATTTGATGATTATCAGAAAGTAAAGCAGCCATCGTTTTTTTTGACCTCACCTGATTACACCGCCAATCTTGAAAGAGTCCAATCATGGATTGATGATGCCTGTCGTACAGCTGGGCGTTCACCCGACGAGGTAGAGTTGATTGCGGTTAGCAAAACCAAACCTGTAGAGGCGATTCGTGAAGTGTATGCGGCTGGTCAGCGATCCTTTGGTGAAAATAGGATGCAAGAGCTCCAACAAAAAATGGATGAGCTTTCGGATCTAGACATTACATGGCATTTTCTCGGCAACATCCAGACCAACAAGCTCAAAACGATTTGCCATCGAGTTGACGTCATCCAGTCCGTTGATAAGGTGAAGTATCTCCACGAAATCGAAAAAAGAGCTGCTGCCTCCAATCGATCCATCGCAACATATCTTCAGATAAACATCAGCGATGAACCCCAAAAGGGGGGATTTGACCCAACGACGTTCCTTGAAATTGCAACTGGTTTACCGACGTTTGACCATGTACGAGTGGAAGGAGTCATGGCGATGGCCAGCTTGACACATGATCAAGATCTACTCAGGGGGCAATTTCAGACACTTTATACCTTATTTCAGGACCTCAAAGAAGTCAGTCACCCAAATTTTGAGATTAAAACATGTTCGATGGGGATGTCTGGAGATTTAGATCTTGCGATTGCAGAAGGTTCCACTCAATGTCGAATTGGTTCCTCTATATTTGGACCCCGCAATACACTATCTTTTGACTCTCCAAATCACACGACTCCTCAAAAGGGTTAAGTGAAGCTAGATCATCCCTAAACTGCATATACAGACTAAACCAATGATTTCTGACCCCACTACACTGGACACCATTGAGCAGTTTCGAGCCAAACGGGATGAAGCAATAGCCGATATTCAATCACACACGACCAGCACTCCAGAGGTACTCGTGATTCTTGGAACTGGACTTGGGGCGCTTGTAGACGAGCTTGACCTCGAAACGAGTATACCGTACGAGTCGATTCGTCATTTCCCACAATCGACCGTAGAATCCCATGCGGGTAAACTTCATTTTGCAACACTTGGTGGAAAAAACGTAATGGTGATGCAGGGTAGGTTCCATTACTATGAGGGCTATACTATGCAGCAAATTGCGTTTCCTGTTCGTGTTGCTTCTGCTCTAGGTGCCACAAAAATGATGGTCAGCAATGCCTGCGGATGTTTGAACCCTGACTATCGTCGTGGAGAGTTGATGCTTATTTCAGATCACATCAATTTGCTGGGTGACAACCCTTTAATCGGCGCAAATGATCCGGAGTTAGGACCCCGTTTTCCCGATATGAGTGATCCATACAGTAAAAAGGTTCGTGCCTTGGTCAAAGAGGTTGCTGCCAACGAAGGGATAAATTTACACGAAGGTGTTTACGCGGCAATGAGTGGACCAATGCTAGAGACTCGAGCAGAATATCGAATGCTTCGTACCATGGGAGCTGACGTCATTGGTATGAGCACGATTCCAGAAGTCATTGCTGCCGTTCATGTTGGAATGGATGTCATGGGTTGCTCTGTCATTACTGATGAATGTTTCCCAGACACGTTAGAGCCCCTAAATATTGAGCATGTCTTGGCAGCCGCCTCATCCGCGGAACCTTCTCTGACAAAACTCGTAAAATCAACGATAGAAAGGTGGTGATTCAACCCCCTTTTGTTTATAATAAGTTAATTGCATATGACGTTGAAACATCGTTATATGTAATAACTGGCAATCTAACATAGGTTCAATCGAAATCGATGAATCACGGTGATCAAAACCACGACTCCCGTTGGAATGAACATCAATGGGAAGCCCATCTAAACGACATCGAAGAGAAGAGCGCTCAGCTCCGTCAATTTATCACGTCAGACCCTGTAGGAAGTGCCCCGCGTTGGCTACACTTGATCAATGAGAGTGAGTCCGTCTCAGAGGCGGTAGACACGTTTATCGAAGAAGAAATGCTGCTTGATGAGGCCTATTTCCCCGACGAGGATGAAGACGAAATTGACGATCTGGATGACGAACTAGACGAAGATGAGTTCTTATTCGATGCCCCTTTGGATGAAGACGAAATGGACGAGGCTGAGGATGCAGGAGATGAATGGAAGGCATTGTCAGATGACTATTCTGTAGGTCCATCTGGGTCTATGGATCAGTTGCTAGTCTACAGTGATGCGCGAGATATGACGATTCGCGCCATGACTTGGGCAAAAACACTTCCAAAGCAAATGCCCATTATTCCTGTTCATGAGTTTATTGACCAATGTCTCTTGATGAGTGCAAAACTGGCTGGTGGGTATACATTTGGCTATGAGGAATCGTATATCGGTGCCAATATTGCGTACACAAAGAAGGGACTTGAAGCTGCCAATGACGCCCTCAGAAATCTTCAGATTCTGAAAAAATCAGGACTGTTTGACCCTCAGGAGTATGCCTCCATGCATGCTCAGTTGTTCGAAGTGCGAAATACAATTGGCATTTTTGTCCAGGAACTCAGAGAGAACAGTCATTTCGGGATAGAATAAGATTGGCGTATCTTTTTCACGTAGATGCGCCCGTAGCTCAGCTGGATAGAGCGTTGGCCTCCGGAGCCAAAGGTCGTGAGTTCGAATCTCGCCGGGCGTACAAGACCCTGCATCATTGCAGGTAATACAATTGCCTGCATCAATAAGATTATGCTCCGAGTACAGCTTCAACAATTTGAAGGCCCCCTCGACTTGCTGCTGTTTTTTATACAGCGAGATGAAATTGAGATAGAGGATATCCCTATCGCCCATATTACTTCGCAGTTTCTTAGAGACTCTTACATTAATGGAAGAGCTCGACCTCGATATCGCGGGGGAATTCATGTATATGGCAAGTATGCTAATGTCCATTAAAGCGAAGATGCTCTTGCCTAAGGTTGAATCGGATGATCCTGATGAAGAAATCGAAGATCCTAGACAACAACTCATTGAGCAGTTGCTCGAATACAAACGATACAAAGAGCTCGGCGTCAAACTTTCAGATTACGAACAAGATGCTGCAACCTATCACCCAAGGGGTGAAACAGACGAAGGGATTGCTCCACCGGAAGAAACGGGTGAGATACTTAAGGATGTGACATTATTCCACCTAATGTCGGCATACAAGCGAGTGTTGATGAATGTGTCACAGCGACGCATTGTCCATGAGGTTGAGGTCATCTCCTATACAGTAGAATCACAAGGAGCCTTTCTTGTAGAGACCTTGCAACATCGTGGAAAGACGTCGTTTACAGAGCTTTGTAGCGAAATGGGTGATCGCCTTGAAGTCGTTGTCACTTTTTTGGCTACATTGGAGCTAATCAAAGAGCAACAATTAAAGCTCCTCGTTGATGACGGGAATGACCCTACTGATTTTTGGTTGGATTTACCTGCTATTGATGATTTAGTCGGGATGGAAACCACTGGCTAAGTTGATAACAAGACACTTGTAAACAGCATTACCCTAATACATACACTTATGAATACTTCTTTTCATTCAACTACTGGCCTTTTTACAGGTCTTTTTCTCAGCCTTAGCATTACAGCATGCTCTACGCTAACACCTTCTAGCCAGACAGACCCTTCTGAATTAGACCTTCTCTACCCTTATGCTGAATCCATTACCGTAGAGATGCTTGAAGGTCATCTATATGAACTAGCTGATGACAAATACATGGGGCGTGACACTGGNACNGAGGGCGAGCGAATGGCTGCAGCATATCTAATTTCACAATATGAGGAAATGGGATTACCTCCAGTGAATAATGAGATGGGATACCTTCAACCATTTTCACTGAATGCAAACGTCATCAATAGCCGTCATTTCCATGTACATCCATCAAGCATGGGTGAAGAAGAGTCACATGACATGTCCCTAGCAACGCATATCACCAAAATAGAGCCTCAATCTGTGGAAGGAGCTGGGTTTTCGATGGTGTATGGAGGTGCGCAGAACGCATCAGGTGAGATTGTCTTTGCTGGATTTGGGGTACAAGATGCCGACCAAGGGTTCGCACAGCTAGATGGGGTTGATTTGGAAGGAAAGTGGGTCATGGTATTTAATGAAATTCCATACGAGGTTGATGGTGAGGCATTGGTAAAACCAACCTACACATCCAATATTCGTTATGGCAACATCTTATCACAAAGAGGCGCGGCTGGAATCCTTTTGATTTCAGATAAAGACATCGAAACGTTCGAAGCAGAGGTTGAAGAGAGTGCTGAATTACTTGATAAACCAAGAAACTTACGCCTTGCTTACCGTGACACAGAGAATTTTACAGGATTTCCCCAGGTGATTGCGTCCGTGCGTAAAGATGTTGCAGAGCAGATTCTAGGGAGCTCTGTGGATGCACTTCGTGAAGAGATCCTTGCTGACATGGCTGCATTCACCCCTACAGAGACAGGGCAATCATTGATGTACATGATCGACCGTGAGGATGTAGAGGTTGTTTCAAATAATGTAATGGCCTTCTTGGAGGGATCGGATCCTGAACTCAAGGACGAGGTTGTTGTGATCACATCTCACTACGATCACATAGGTATTTCTCTTCCAGATTCCACTGGGGACCGCATTAATAACGGGGCTGATGATGATGGTAGCGGCACCGTCGCAGTTCTGTCGGCAGCAAGTGCGTTTGCAAAAGCAGCGGAACAAGGGGTTCGCCCACGTCGTAGCATCTTATTCATGCATGTATCTGGTGAAGAGAAAGGGTTGTTGGGATCAAGATTTTATTCTGATCACCCAGTGTTTCCCGTTGAAAATCATATTGCCAATATCAATGCTGACATGATTGGACGATCCGACGAGGCACATCTTTCTCAGGGTGTTACAGATTACTTTTACCTAATTGGAGGGCCTATTATCTCTTCTGGCTTAGACAGTCTAGTCACTGTGGCTAACGAAAAAACAGCAAATCTACTGATTGACTATGCGTACAACGATCTAGATGATCCAAATCAATTTTACCGTCGTAGTGATCACTGGAATTTTGGTCGTTTGGGGATTCCATTCTCATTCTTCTTCACAGGAGTTCATGAAGATTATCACCAGCCTTCAGATGAAGCTGATAAAATCAATTATCCCAAACTAACTGCGATTACTCAGGTATTATTTGGATCCGCAAATGAATTGGCAAACATTGAAAATCGCCCCATTGTGGACAATCAAGCCTTTATTGAGCGAACTAGACAAATGCCAAGAAACTGACGATTCATGGCCAGTTTTAAATTGGCGGGTTTACAGTAGCAGTTTTACATC
>PR_CR_10_Liq_1_inCRDRAFT_1001683_pt1 | contig 12136 bp, 12 predicted proteins | sample PRCRCaboRojoPR_3_FD_10241 | JGI IMG/M metagenome (IMG submission 10241) | reverse complement strand
CGGCCCCGCAGCAGGGGCAGGCGATGAGCTTGTGGCAGCCGAGCGCGGCGATCCGCGGCTCGTCCGTCGCAAGCCAGAGTACCGCGGCATTGCGAGCTCGCTGCTCGCCCTGAAGCGCGAAGCCCGCCTCCGCGAAGAGGGCGGCAAGCACGGCGCCAGGCAGCCGCGAGGGCTCGATCTCCACCGCAGCCGACGGCGCCGGCGCGAGCGCTCCCGTCTCGGCTGCGGGCCAGACCAGTGCGAACTCCAGCTCGAACAGGTCGACGATGGTCTCCGCGGTGGCTTCGGCGAAGGTGGACTCGTCCCTCAGCCCCAGGGCATAGGTGTTGTAGTCGTGGATGCCGCCGAAGCGGGCGAGCTCCCGGTCGAGGCGGTCGCGGGTGTCGATGAGCTGCTGGTGCACCACCGACAGGCGGGCGACGTGGCGCTGCAGCTCCGCATTGGCCGCCTTGAGACGCGCGATTTCCGCGTCCTGGTCCAGCTTGCCGGCTGCGATGGACAGGGTGCAATCCTCCTGCGCCAAAGTCCGAAGGACCCGCGGCGTTGCCTGCCGGCGGCGAATCCAGAGGCCCGGGATGCGCGCCTCAGGCGTCGCGGTAGATGGCGTACAGGGCAGTGGTGTAGTTGTGATAGGTGTTGCGGCCACCCAGCCGTGCAAACTCGCCGAAGCCGTACATGCCGAGCCAGGGCGGCACTTCGCCGTTTTTGGACAACGGATACTGCATCCGGCCCACCAGCTCTTCCTTCATCACCCGGTTGAACAGGAAGCGCCCACGCGCCAGGCAGTCCGCGTGGAACACGGCCTGGAGCTCACGGTCGCCGGCGCGCTTCACCATCTGCGTCATCATGCGGTCCATGTCGTTGAAGATCCGCTCCTCGTCGCGAACGGTGAGCCACAGCTCCGTACCTGCCTCGATACCGGTGGCACAGTGCATGGTGCCGTGCGCATCGCGCTTGGTGACCACGCGCAGGATGTGATCGTTGCCGTATTCTTCGGCGAGGTCCGCCGGCAGGCGCTCCGCCAGGGCGCCGATGGGGATGGTGTCGCCGCAGGTGGCGGTGCTCGGCAGTTGCAGGCGCTCGGTGTAGACCTCCCAGGCCGGACGGTCGTTCAGCTCGATGATACGGTTGCCCTCGGCCCGGGTGACCAGGAGCGGCTCGCCGACGGCGACGAAGCCGTGTGTGGCCTGGGTGATCACCGACAGGCCCGGGTCCGAGAAGCCGACGGCGAAGGCCGCGTGCTCGTAGACGGTGTCGTCCACCATCTGGAAGCTCGCCACCCCTTTCATGTTGTCGGCGGAGGTGGCACCGAAGATGGTCACCTCCGGGCCGAGCACGGACTCGATGCCGCGGATACAGGCGTCGTCGTCGATGTCGATGCCCGACGCGAGGAAGTACACCATGTTGACGCCGGGGTCCGTGGCCTTGAGCGAGCGGGCCAGCGCCGCGGCCTGCGCTTCGGCGTTATGGCCGTAGATGCCGTCCACATGCGCCACGGCGATGTGCTCGGCACCCCGCACCGCCATCAGGGCCACGTCCTTCATGGACTCGCTGACGCCCTCGCTGCCGACCACGCCGCAGCAGGAGCTGCCCACCACCCGTGCGCTCGGCGCCCGCTTGCGGGCTTCGTCGATGAGCTGCTGGTAGTCGTGCCCCATGGATGCGTGGATGACGATGAGGTCGCAGTCGTGATCGTCCTCGCCCAGCGCCGCGTCCAGGCACTCGGCGATGGCCCGGCGCGAATTGACCATGCGGGTGCTGGCGGAGTGGAATTCTAGCATGGTGCGGTCCCCGATGTCATTTTGGTCATTGGCTCGGATTGTAACCGCCGAGCGCGCAGGCGGCATCGTCCGGCAGCGCGTTTCGCGACCGGGAGCGGAATTCCGCGTCCGCGCGGCGCGCTCCGGCTCGCAAGCTCTCGGGGAACCCTGCGTCCCTGTGCGCCCCTGGGCTGCCGAAAGGGCCTCTCACACGCCGGCGCCAGAGGCCGGCTCCGCGGCTGCGACGCTGTTCGGCGTGCCGGTCCGCTCTCCTCCTGGGCGAAGGCGACGCCACGCCCACCACAGCGGGGCTTCCCGCCCCCTGTGGCAGGCGCTGAGGCGCGTGGCACGCGGGACTAGCCGTCGCGCTCCGCGTCGCCGTCGTCGAGTCCGCCGTCCCGGGTGGTGGTCGTGGTCCCGGCAGCCGCATTCCCGGTGGGCCCGGCGAGCTGCACCAGGCGCTCGGCATTCCCTGCGAGATGCAGGTGGACGTCCTGCTGCGGGTAGGGAATGCCGATGCCCTCGGCGTCGAAGCGGCGCTTGACCTCGCGTGTGATATCCCAGAACACCGCCCAGTAGTCGGCGGTTTTGGCCCAGGGGCGGACGATGAAGTTGACCGACGACTGGCCCAGCGCGCTCAGCTTGATGGTGGGCTCCGGCTCCTTCAGCACCTTGGGATGGCTGCCGACGATGTTTTCGAGGATGGCCTGGGCGCGGTCCATGTCGTCGTCGTAGCCGATGCCGAACTCCATGTCCACGCGCCGCTCGGTGACGCCGCTGGCGTTGGTGATGATGTCGCCCCAGATCTTGTTGTTCGGGACGATCATCGTCTTGTTATCGAAAGTCTTGATGGTCGTCGACACGAGATTCAGCGACTGCACGGTGCCGGAGACGCCGCCCGCGTCCACAACATCGCCCGTGTCGAACGGCCGGAAGAACAGGATCATCATGCCGCTCGCGAAGTTGCTGAGCGAGTCCTGCAGCGCGAAGGCCAGAATGAAGCCGGCGGCGCCCAAGGCGGCGAGCAGCGGTCCAACGCTCACTTCCAGCGCGGCGAGCGCCATGATGATGCCGATTGCCATGACCACCCAGCGCGCGGCGCGCACCAGAAAGTCCTCGAGCAAACTGGACGTCCCGGGCACCCGCTGGAGTGCGCGATGGATCATGGAACGGAAGATCCCCGACACGAACCAGGCCACCACCAGGATGCCGAGGAACTTGAGGATGTTGATCAGCCAGCGCAGCCCGCCCTCCTCGGACATCAGCCAGCCCTGGATGGCGAGCATGGAGGCATTGGCGTCGGTGAGGTCCAGCTCGACACCGCTGACCGCCGACGCGTACAGCCGATAATCGCGGATCTGCGCCTGAGTGTCCGCATCGTCCGGACTCGTCTTCTTGTCCAGGGCTTCGACGACTGCGGTGAGGCCGTCGAGCCGCTGCGTGCGCTCCTCGCGCAGCTTGGTGACATTTTCCAGCAGGGCATTGCGCACGGAATCCACTGCGGCTTCCTGGCCGGTGGTGTCCGCGTTCTCCGCCGCTTCCGCATCGGCCTCCCCGTTCAGACGCTTGGCCTCGATCTGGGCCGCCGCGATCTCCTCCGACTTTTCCTGCACCAAGCCCTGCCAGGCACCCGCCTCCACCAGCAGCTGTGACTTCGGCAGCGGCTTCAGCAGCAGCTCGAGCTGCTCCACCGGGATCGCCGGATCATCGACAGTGACCGGCACCGGCGGGTCCTCCCCCTCCGCCGCCGACAGCGGCACGGCGACGACAAGAAGCAAGAGACTGAAGACGGCGACATGCGTGATCCGGGACATGGCTCTCTCCTGGGCACTGGCGCGGCACAGCGGGCCTGCGACGGGCGCGCGCGCTCGCCCTGTGCTCGCGGCGTGCGCGATGAATGGGGCCGGGACGCCCGGTAATTTGTCTACCCGCGTGTGCGTTCCCGACGCAGGCGCGCGCATTGTCCACGACGGGATCGGCCTTTGCACCCCGATTCCGCCTTCCGCGTTGCGCAGATTGGATAGGCGGACTCACGCATTGAGCCCCCGGGTGGCGCAGACTCCTTGTCACGACAGGCCGCAGCCTGACCGCGAGACCCGGAGACAAGCCCATGCCCAGAGCATCCCATATCCCTGGCCAGTCGGAGCTGCACCTCGAGCCGATGGACGACGTGGGCGCATCCGCGCGGCGCTCGATCCGCATCCAGCGCAGCACCCTCGCCGGCTTCCGCCACCACGAGGCGCCGCAGCTCTGGCCGGCGCTCGCCCGCCGCGCGCCACTGACCCTGGAGCGGGAGGCGGACAATCCGCACGATGCCAACGCCGTTGCCCTGCGCTGGCGTGGGCGCAAGCTCGGCTACCTGCCACGCGGCGAGAACCTGGTGGCGGCACGCCTGCTGGACCGCCGGCGCCGGCTCAGCGCCCGCATCGAGCGCCTCGACCCCGAGGCCGAGCGCAATGCGCGCATCGGGATTGAAGTCATTCTCTGCTGAGCCGCCAGAACGGCAATGCCCTGCGGGCGGCAGCGCTGCTGTCGCCATCAGGCAGCAGCATCGCCATCGTCGGCAGCCGCTCCCGGCTGCGCATCCGCCACCGTGGACGCGGTCCCCGGCGGCGCCACCTCGGCGAGCCAGGCCAGCAGCAGCTCATAGCCCAGCGCCAGCACCACGGCGCCGACGAACAGGCCGATGATGCCGGCGGCGATGAAGCCGCCGATGGCACCGATGAAGATCACCGGCATGGGCACGGACGCGCCGCGCCCGAGCAGGATCGGCTTCAGCACATTGTCGATGGAGCCGACAAACAGCGCCCACAGCGCGAAGAGCACGGCGGTGCTCAGGTCGGCCGTGTAGAAGAGATAGATCATCACCGGCAGCAGCACCGGAAAGGCGCCGATCTGCACCACGGCGAAGAGCAGCGCCACCAGCGCCCAGAGCCCGGCCATGGGCACCCCCGCCGCGAGCATGCCGAGCCCCGCCAGCACCGCCTGGATCAGCGCCACGCCCAGGATGCCGCGGGAGACACTGCGCACGACGCCCTCTGCCAGGCGCACGAAGCTGAGCCCGCGGGCACCGGCCAGCCGCCAGCCGATGGCCAGCGCGGCCCGATGGCCGACGTCGCTTCTGGCCAGCAGCACGCCGGCGATGACAATGGCGAGCACGAAGTGCAGCAGCCCCATGCCCGCGCTGGTGGCCAGATGCAGCAGCCAGCTCCCCAGCGCCTTGAGCTGCGGCTCCAGCGCCCGCAGCACATCCTCCAGATTGGTGGACGCATCCCGCCAGGCGGTCTCGATCTCCGCGCCGAACAGCGGCACGCCGCTCAGGTCCGGCGGCGGCGGAATCTTCAGGTCCCCGCTCTCGAAGCCCCGGGCCAGCCACTCGGCCCCCTGCGCCACGGTGCCGCTCAGCATGGCCACCGGCAGCAGCAGCACCAGGAGCGCAATGATCACGAACAGGGCGGATGCGCTCACGCGCCGGCCGCCCACCAGCCCGAGCAGGCGCCGATAGCCCGGCCAGGCCGCCACCGCCAGAATGACGGCCCAGGCGATGGGCACCAGGAAGGGCTCCATGATGCGGTAGCAGAGCAGCAGCATCACCGCGATGAGGCCGATGCGGATGGCCGACTCCACCGCCGGATCGGGCTGGGACTGCGGCGGCGGCGGCCGGACATCGGGCGCGCCGGGCGACTTCGGGGCGCTGGGGGACTCGGGGGACTCGGCTGCGGGCATGTCGTGGCAGGCTCCCTGTCAGGGTGGTAGCAGGCACACTGCTGCGGACGCCGGGCCCGGGCAGCGGGTCTCAGTGCCGCGGCGGGCGCTCGTCGCGGGTGTCCTGCGCCGGCGCCGGGCGGGTCTCGCAGGGGCACTCGCCGGCGGCGGGCGGCACCGGATCGTAGCCCGAATCCCCCCAGGGATGACAGCGTGAGATCCGCCGCACCGCAAGCCAGCCGCCGCGGACGACGCCGTGCCGCGCCAGCGCCTCCAGCGCATAGTCCGAGCAGGTGGGCAGAAAGCGGCAGCGCGGGCCGATCATCGGCGAGATGACGTACTGGTAGACCTTGATCAGGAGCACCAGCGGTGCCGTCGCGAGCCGTCGCGGGAGGCTCGGCCGCGGGGCAATGGGGTGCGCGGCACAGGTTTTGGGATTCCTTGGCATCGAGGCGGATCAGAGCAGTAATGGAGCCGGACCCGAGACAGCCCGGCACAGACCGCGAGCATCGCACAGGTGCACCGCACCGCGCGCCGCAGGCTCGGCCCGGCGGCGGTCTGCGGTGCGCACCAGGCCACGGAGCCAGGGGCAACCCTCGACAATTCCGTTGCGACGGCGGGCACGACCGAGCGTCAATATTTTTTACAGGTCCAAGCCCCCGGCAAACCGCCCCGAGGCGCCGGAGCTGTCACAACATCGTCATCCTTCTGTCATCGGGCCATCATCGCTCACTCGCCTCAACGGACCCGCAAGTCGGGCTCCGCCCTATTAAAGTCAAAGCCAATAATCCCTTCGACTTCAACGGCGACCTCGACATCGACCTCACCCTGTCGGCGGCTGCCGGCAAGGAAGGCTTGTTCGTCAGCGCCGACGGCGACCTGGCCGTTGACGGCACCATCGGCACTTCTTTCGACGCAATCGATCTGCTCGCCCCGGGTACGACCATCGACGCCTCCTTGACTTATGCAAGCGACGCCTATTTTGCGCTCGACGGCAGCATCGCCACCGGTGGGGAATGGGTCCCGGTGCCGACCACCGGCTACTTCGGCTTCTCCTTTCAGAGCGTCGCCGGCACCCACTACGGCTATGGCGAGCTCACCGTCTCCGAGCTGTCGTCGCCGACGCCCACCGCGACGCTGCACGCCTGGGCCTATGAAGACGTCGCCGGCCAGAGCATCACGATCCCATCCGGCGACGTGCCGCTGCCGGGTACGGCGGCCCTGTTCGCCGCCGCCGGCACCTTCGTGCTGCTGAAGCGGCTGGTGGGCAAGCGCCGCAACTGACGCCGAGCCGCCGCCGGGCGCGATGCTCGCGCGGACGGCGTTGGGCCAGCCCTGCACCAACGCCGTCCGTCGAATGCCGCGGCCACCGCTTTCGGCATTTGCCAGCGCCCTGCGACGCCGCGCAGCCTTGCCGCCGGCATCCCGCGGCAGCCGCGTCCTGTACCACCGATGTCTGATCCGATCCGCGCCTGCTACGAGGCGGTGCACTATCCGGCGCTGACGCACCCGCAGCTGCATCCGGCACGGCTCCTTGCCAGCGCCCGGCTCTGGGGCCTCGATCCGCCGCCCGCCGCCCGGGCCCGGATGCTCGACCTCGGCTGCGGCACCGGGGCGCAGCTGCGCTGGGTCGCACAGAGCCTCCCCGGCAGCCGGTGCCTCGGCGTCGACCTTGCGGAGACCCAGATTCGGGAGGCGCGACGACGCGCCGCCGGCATCGACAACCTGCGCTTCGCGTGCGCCGACCTGACCGGGCTGGATCTCGGCGACCAGGTGTTCGACCTCATCATCGCGCACGGGGTGCTGACCTGGGTCCCGGACGCGGTCAAGGATGCCCTGTTCGCCACCGTCGCCCGCCACCTGGCACCCGGCGGCGTCGCCATGGTCTCCTACAACTGCCTGCCCGGCGCCCAGCTCCGCGAGGCCCTGCGCATGCTGATGCAGATGGAGCAGGAGCGGCTCGGGCTCGCCCCGGGCGATGTCGGCGCCGCCGCAGCCATGCTGGAGGTGCTGGACACCGGCATGGACGGGCTGGACCTGCCCCATGCGGACCTGCTGCGCCAGCAGCTGCTTCGGCTGCGGGCCAAGCCGCCGGACCTGCTGCGCCACGACGAGCTCGACCCGGTCTACGAGCCCCTGTACCTGCTGGAGGCGCTCCAGCTCGCCCGCGGCCACAGCCTGGCCTATGTCGCGGACACGGACCTGCTCGCGGACTGGCTGGCGTGTTATCCGCAGAGCTGCCGGCAGGCCTTTGCGCGGCCGGACATGGACCGTTTCCGGGCGCTCCAGTACGCGGACTTTCTGGCCAATCGCGCCTTTCGCCACAGCCTCTTCTGCCGCGCCGAGGCAGCCGGTGCTGTCCCCGCCGCGCCGGACCCGGCCCGGGTGCCGCCGCTGTCTCTGCGCTCTTACCTTGAGCCCATCGACACCGGCGCACGGCCCGGCGCAGCCCGCATCGCCTTTCGCACCCGCGCCGGCTGCCCGGTGGACGCAAACCGCGCTGCGCTGTTGCAGAGCCAAGCGGACCAGGGCACCCAGACCAGGGAGGTCGGCGTCAAGGACGCGCGCATGCAGGCGTTGCTGCTGCGCTGCGCCGAGCGCTGCCCCGGCGCCGCGCACATCGGGGGACTCCTGAACGAGGCCGATGGGGTTGGAGGTGCCGCCGACACCGACACGGCGCTGTGCAGCGGGCTCCTGCGGCTGGCCTCGAAGGGCATGATCGAGCTGTGCGACGGCCCCTGCCCGGCGCCGCCGGACCCCGATTGAGCGCCGGCGGTCGCGATCCTGCCCGAACCGGCCGGTCCCCGCCGGGGTCAGGGTGATGGCGGCGCCCGCCCAGGCTGATCAGTCCGCGCGGCCGGGCAGCAGCCCCTCGCGCTGCACAAAGGCCGCGATGGCGTCGAGGCCCTCGCCGGCGCGCAGGTTGGTGAAGACGAAGGGCCGCTCGCCGCGCATGCGCTTCGCATCCCGCTCCATCACCTCCAGGGATGCGCCGACATGCGGCGCCAGATCAATCTTGTTGATGACCAGCAGGTCCGAGCGGGTGATGCCGGGGCCGCCCTTGCGCGGGATCTTCTCGCCCTCGGACACGTCGATGACGTAGAGGGTCAGGTCCGCCAGCTCCGGGCTGAAGGTGGCCGCCAGGTTGTCGCCGCCGCTCTCGATGAAGATCAGGTCCAGGTCCGGGAACCGGGTCTGGAGGTCTTCCACCGCGGCGAGGTTCATGGACGCATCCTCGCGGATGGCCGTGTGCGGGCAGCCGCCGGTCTCGACCCCCATGATGCGGGCCTCCGGCAGCGCCTCCGAGCGGATCAGGAATTCCGCGTCCTCGCGGGTATAGATGTCGTTGGTGACCACAGCGATCTCGTAGTCGCCGCGCAGGCGCTTGCAGAGCGCATCCAGCAGCGCCGTCTTACCGGAGCCGACGGGGCCGCCGACGCCGACGCGCAGGGGGGTCTTGTCAGTCATGGGTCGGGATTGATAACCAGAAACACTCAGGGGCACTAGGACCGGAACAGCCGCGTGTACTGGCGCTCGTGGCAGGCGCTCGCAATGGCCAGCGCCGGGCTCGAGGCACCGATGTCATCGTCGCCCAAGCCGCGCGCCAGGTCCACCGCGGCCGGAATCTGCCCGGCGATGCGCATCAGCACCCGCTGCCCGTCGCTCTGCCCCAGGGGCACCAGCTTCACCGCTGCGAGCACCAGGTTCTCGGCCCAGGCGAAGGCGAGACCGCCCAGCGCCTCGGCCACCGGGATCTGCCAGCGCACGGCGGCGAAGGCGAAGCCCGCGGTCTGGCTGGGCGCCAGCAGGTCCCGCCAGTCGGCGCTGCCCGGCAGGTCCCAGGCGCGCAGCAAGTCCGCCATGGCCCGCCCGCGCTGGCCCTCCTCGGCGCGCAGCTCGCTGGTCTCCCGGGCCGCCAGCAGCAGGTGCGTCCATTGCGCGAGGCCGTCGCGGTCGTCGGCCGCCACCGCAGCCATCATGCGGGCGGCGACGGGCAGGTCCAGATGGGCCAGGGTGGCGTTGAGCTCGCCCATGAGCCAGTGCTCCGTGGCGGCCGCATCGGCCACCCAGCCCGCCTCCACGGCCCATTCCAGGGCCTGGGAATAGGTGAAGGCCCCCACCGGCAGCGACGGGCTCACCAGGTGCAGGAGCCGCAGCAGTGCAGGCGACAGCAGCGGCCCGCCGCCCTCAGTCGTGGCCGTGTCCATGATCGTGCCCCTGATCGTGCGCATGCTCGTGCGCATGCTCGTGCGCATGCCCGTGGTGCGCGTGCGCCTGGCTGGAAGCGCCGCCGTAGGCCCCGGGCTCCGGCGCGAACGGGGCCTCGATCTGCGTCACCCTCAGCCCAAGACCCGCCACCATGGCGTCCAGCACATGGTCGTGCAGCCAGCTGAGCCGCCCGGGCTCGATCTGCAGCGCCACATGGCGGTTGCCCAGGTGATAGCAGGCGCGGGCCAGCAACAGCGGATCAGGGCTCTCGGCGCAGGACAGCGGCTCGGCTGCGGCGACGATGCGCACCACCAGGCCGTCGTCGGCGCCCAGCAGGTCACCGTCGCGCAGCACCTCGCCGCGCGGCAGCAGGATGCCCGCCTCGCCGCCGTCGTCCAACCGGATACGCTGGCGGGAGCGCTGGCGCTGATCCAGCGTCAGGTGCGCGGTGGCGGTCGCCTCGCTTGATTTGGGCAGACGCCGCGTCAGCATCGGCACGCCNCCGTCAGTCATTGGCGGTCTGCTCCAGACGTGCGCGGACGGCGGCCACATACCCGAGCAAATCGTCCAGATGGTGCTCGACGACATCCCGCNCCGCCGCCGGATCGACCGCCTGATAGCCATACACCAGAATGTTGCGGAAGCCGNCCATGTCGCTCAGCACTGTGCCAAGCGCCCTGGGGACCCAGCCGGCGCGGACCAGCAGCTCGAACAGGGCGCGGTTGNTCTCGGGCTCGCCCAGTCGATCNTCGGAGACGATGTGCGAGCCGACATCCAGGGCCGCCTGGATCGCCACCTGCAGCGTGTGCTCCACGAAGCGCTCTTCGCGCAGATCATGCTCGATGCGCGCCGGCTCGGCGAGACGGCGCAGATCCGCGACGCAGGTCTCGATGAAGGCCAGCTTCTTGCGCACGAGATCCGCGTCGGTCATCGGCCCACCTCGTCGCGCGCACGGCGATAGCGCTCCAGGTGGGGCAGCAGGTCGAAGTACTCGTTGCGGGCGCGGACCTCGAAGCGGATGCGCGCAGAGCGGTCCCGTTCCAGCAGCAGCACCCCGTCGCGCAGCACCCGGTGCACCAGGTCGACCGGTGCGCGGTTCAGCACCACCAGGTCCACGCGCCGACCGCCCAGGGCACCCGTGAGCCGATCCGCGAGGTCCAGATGCAGCCCCGCCAGGGTCCGCGGCGGGTCATCGTGGAACAGCACGGCGACATCCACGTCGCTGCCCGGCCGGTCCTCGCCGCGGGCGGCACTGCCGAACAGGTAGGCGCAGCACAGATCCGCGCCCTCGCGTTGCAGTGCCCCGGTGAGTCGGACAACCAACTCGGGATCCATGGCGTCCTCAGCCCTAAGCCCTAAGCCCTGAGCCCTAAAACAGAAAGTACCGCTGCGCCATCGGGCAGCACGTCCGCCGGCTCGCAGGTGAGCAGCCGGCCGTCGGCGCGCACCTGGTAGGTCTGCGGGTCCACGTCGATGTTGGGCTGCCAGGCGTTGTGGATCATGTCCGCCTTGGTGACGTGGCGGACATCCCGGGTGACACCGATGAGGCGCTTCAGGTCCAGCTTCTGTGCCACCGCGTCCTGCATGGCCCAGCCGGAGACGAAGGTCATGCAGGTCTCGCCCACGGCGCGCCCGTGGGCGGCGAACATGGGCCGGTAATGCACGGGCTGCGGGGTGGGGATGGAGGCGTTCGGGTCGCCCATGGCGGCACCGGCGATGAGGCCGCCCTTCAGGATCAGGCTCGGCTTGGTACCGAAGAAGGCCGGGCGCCAGAGCACCAGGTCCGCGAGCTTGCCCACCTCGATGCTGCCCACCTCGTGGGCGATGCCGTGGGTGATGGCGGGGTTGATGGTGTACTTGGCCACATAACGCCTGGCGCGGGCGTTGTCGTGCTCGGCGGGGTCGCNGAGCCCATCCGGCGATGACAGGCTGCCGAACTGCACCTTCATTTTGTGCGCCGTCTGCCAGGTGCGGGTGATGACCTCGCCCACCCGGCCCATGGCCTGGGAGTCCGAGGCGATCATGCTGAAGGCGCCCAAGTCGTGCAGGATGTCCTCGGCGGCGATGGTCTCCCGGCGGATGCGGGACTCCGCAAAGGCCACGTCCTCCGGGATGGACGGCGACAGGTGATGGCAGACCATCAGCATGTCGAGATGCTCGTCCACGGTGTTCACCGTATAAGGCCGGGTCGGGTTGGTGGACGACGGCAGCACATTGGCCAGGCCCGCGGCCTTGATGATGTCCGGCGCATGGCCGCCGCCGGCGCCCTCGGTGTGGTAGGTGTGGATGCAGCGGTCCTTGAAGGCGGCGATGGTGTCCTCGACGAAGCCGGACTCGTTCAGGGTGTCCGTGTGGATGGCCACCTGCACGTCCATCTTCTCGGCCACGCCCAGGCAGCAGTCGATGGCGGCCGGCGTGGTGCCCCAGTCCTCGTGCAGCTTCAGGCCCATGGCGCCGGCGCG
>PR_CR_10_Liq_1_inCRDRAFT_1001682_pt1 | contig 12139 bp, 14 predicted proteins | sample PRCRCaboRojoPR_3_FD_10241 | JGI IMG/M metagenome (IMG submission 10241) | reverse complement strand
GCCAAATCCCAGAGTTTCGCGGCATCCTCTCGCCCGACCAGTTTCTCCAACCCTTCCTGATCCATCCGCTGACCCGAGCCGAGTTGTCCGCCGTTACGCCCCGAGGCCCCGAAGCCCACGCGGTGCGCTTCCAGCAGCACGACGTCAAAGCCGCGTTCGGCCAGATGCAGCGCTGCCGAGAGGCCGGTATAGCCGGCCCCAACGATACAGACATCGGCGCGGACCTCGCCCCGTAGCTGGTCGAATGGTGGCAGTGAGTTGGCCGTGGCCGCGTACCAGCTTTGCGGATATTCGCCCCGGCGGTCGTTTGAAAAAAGCAGGTTCATGGGGTGACCTGTGGCGTCGAAAAGGGGGCGCTGCCCCCATCGCGCGGTGCGCGATTCCCCCGGGATATTTGGAAACAGAAGAAGGACAGGGACTTCTGCATTTGGTCACACGTTGAGCAGCAGATGTTCACGCTCCCACGGGCTGATGACTTGCAGGAATTCGTCGTATTCAGCGCGTTTGACGATGGAGTAGACGCGGGCGAAATCAGGGCCGAGAATGGCGTGCAGGTCTTCGGCGTTGTCGAAAAGTTCAAGTGCCGACCCCAGAACGCGGGGGATATCGGCCTCGCCCTCGTAGGCGTCGCCTTTGAATTCGGGATCGGGCTGGGTTTCGTTTTGCAGCCCCAAGAGCCCGCAGGCGAGGCTGGCCGCGATGCCGAGGTAGGGGTTGCAATCCATACCCGCCAGCCGGTTTTCGACACGCCGGGCCTTGGGTGAGGCGAGGGGCACGCGGATGCCGGTGGTGCGGTTGTCGCTTGCCCAGGCGAGGTTGATGGGGGCTGCGTGATCCTTGACGTAGCGACGATAGGAATTGACGTAGGGCGCGAAGATAGCGATGGCATCGGGCAGGTGTTTTTGCAGCCCCCCGATGAAGTGATAAAAGGCATTTGTTTCGCCGCCCTGCGGACCTGAAAAGATGTTCTCGCCGGTGTCCATATCCAGAAGCGAATGATGGATATGCATGGAGCTTCCGGGCTCATCCTCGATCGGTTTGGCCATGAATGTAGCGAAGCAATCGTGTTTCAGTGCTGCTTCGCGGATCAGGCGTTTGAAATAGAATACCTCGTCGGCGAGTTTTACCGGGTCGCCGTGGCGCAGGTTGATTTCCAGTTGTCCGGCGCCGCCTTCTTGAGTGATGCCATCAATCTCAAACCCTTGGGCCTCGGCAAAGTCGTATATGTCGTCGATCACCGGGCCGAATTCATCGACAGCGGTCATGGAATAGGCCTGTCGCGCCGCGGCGGGGCGGCCCGAGCGGCCCATCATTGGTTCGATCTCATGCGCGGGGTCGAGGTTGCGGGCCACGAGGAAGAACTCCATTTCTGGCGCGACCACCGGTTTGAGGCCACGTTGGTGATAGAGGTCGACGACGCGCTTGAGCACGTTGCGGGGGGCGAAGGGGATAGGCTCGCCCTCGCGGTCGAAGGCGTCGTGGATCACTTGGAGGGTCCAGTCCCCTGTCCAAGGCGCGGCCGTGGTGGTTGACATATCCGGGCGCAGGATCATGTCGCGTTCGATGAACCCTTCTTCGCCTGCGGCTTCGCCCCAATCGCCGGTGATCGTTTGGTAAAAGATCGAGTCCGGCAGGTGGAAGTATTGTTGGCGGGCGAATTTCGAGGCTGGCACGGCCTTGCCCCGGGCGATGCCGGGCAAATCGGCAATGATGCATTCCACCTCGTCAAGGCGGCGGCCTTCGAGATAACCTTGCGCCGCCTCAGGCAGGGTGTCTTTCCAGTCGGCCATGATCAGCGCTCCTGTTTGAAGAATTCGGCTATGCGCCTGGCGATGGTATCATTGGCCGTCGTTGTGGCAAGGTGTGCCCGGGCCTCTGCCAGTTGGGCATCGGGAACCACGCCGGGGCCTCGGTGAGCAATCAATAGTTCGACCATCCGGGAAGTGAATTCAGGGTGGGGTTGAATGGTGTAGGCGCGGTTGCCGTAGAGTAGCGCTGCATTGGCGCAAAAATCGTTCGAGCCGATGACCTTGGCGTCGGGCGGCAGGGCAACCACCTGATCCTGATGCCAAGCGTTGATGTCGAGCTCTTTGCCCTCCATGTCGTATGTGGTGTGGCCCACGGCCCAGCCCCCTTTGAATTTCTCGACTTTGCCACCAAGGGCCTGCGCGATGATCTGATGGCCGAAGCAGACGCCAACGAGGGGGCGTCCATCAGCGTAGACGTCGCGAATGAAGGATTCGAGGGGGGCGATCCAAGGATGATCCTCGTATGCGCCATGCTTTGAGCCAGTGATCAGCCAGCCGTCCGCATCGGACGGTGCGATAGGGTAGTCTTGATCCACCACATTCCATGTTCGAAAGGCGAAGCCGTGACCGTCGAGAAGCCGTGCAAACATCGCGTCGTAATCGCCCAGTTCGTCTTGGACGATGTCGGGCGCGTGGCCGGTTTGCAATATGCCGATCTTCATGGTGAACTCATAATTTGATCAAATTTTAAAGTACCTGAGGTTGGCGCTGACGACAAGCCCGTGATCAAACGGAATCGAGGTAGACGCGCCAATATGTGTCTTCTGGCCTCGTGGCGAGCAAGCGAAGCTCTTGTCGCTTGGTCATGACGAGATTGCGGATCAAGTTTTCCGGGAAGATGCGGGGCATAAGTTGACTTGCCTCGAAACGGTCAATGGCCGTTCCCCAATCGGTCGCCAGCTGCGGCAGGTCGTGATCGTAGGCATTTCCAGAAATCGGGTCAGGGGGGGTCATCTTATCCTCGACACCCATCAAGGCCGCGCCAAGGATGCCTGCAAAAATGAGGTAGGGATTGATGTCACCGCCGGCAACGCGATGCTCGATGCGACGAGCAAGGGGAGAGCCGCCGGGGATGCGGATCGAGGCGGTGCGGTTTTCGTAGGCCCAACTGGCCCCGGTGGGGGCATGAGCGCCGGGAACAAGCCGCGCGTAACTACCTGCGTGGGGAGCGAAAATCAGTGTACTGTCGGGCATCGCGGACAAGCATCCCGCAACGGCTGAGCGCAGGAGGTCAGAGCCTTCGTCGCCACCATTGTCGAAGACATTCCGGCCGGCCTCATCCAGTACGGAAAAATGCAGATGCATGCCGTTGCCGGCATCTTCGGCGAAGGGTTTGGCCATGAAGGTGGCCGCGAAGCCGTGTTTCCTCGCGAGGCCCTTGATCAATGCTTTGAAGAGCCATGTGTCATCAGCGGCGCGCAGGGCGTCTTGGTGGTTGAGGGTCACCTCGAACTGGCCGACGCCGGACTCGCAAGTGGCGGTTTGCGCGGCGATTCCCATGGCGGCGCAGCCATCATAAAGCGCATTGAGAAAACCATCGAAGGCGTCCAGTTGCGCGATCGACAGGATGTCGGGCGCGTCCAGAGGGCGGCCAGTGCGTGGATCCTTGACCGGGGCCAAGGCATCGCCGCTGTCATCGACCAGTGTGAATTCAAGCTCGGTCGCAGCGACAACCTTCCACCCGCGCTCAGCATATTTATTCAAAGTGTTTTCAAGGGCATGGCGGCTATCGCCGTCGAATGGCATGCCGTTCTCATGATACATGGTCATGGGCACCAAAGGGGGCGCTCCATCGAGCCAGGGCATGGGAACCACGCCACGGTCCGTTGGGCGCAGGATGCCATCGGCATCGCCCGTCTCGAACACCAGGGGTGAGCCGTCGATGTCGGCCCCGAAAATATCCACATTGAGCGCGGAAAGCGGCATGCGCACGGCACCTCTTTCCAGCTTTTCCGCATAGTCACTCGGCACGCGCTTGCCGCGCATCTGGCCATTGAGGTCGCAGGCCGCGACGCGGAAGGTGGGGTGATTTGACAGGTCCATTGGAGCGATCCTTGCGCCTTTTCAGGCGTCAGGCTAATCGCTTGGAACAAACAATGCCACCATAATTTGATCAAAATATTCACGCAAAAATACCGCGTCGGTATAACGTCGGTATTCTGTCGGTATAGCGTCGGTGGTTTTTTCTTGGCCAATACACCCTGGGGGAGGCGCCCGAAGGGCGGCGGGGGCAAGGCCCCCAGTCCCAAAAACGGACGCTTATCGGGCCTCACGGCCCTCCGCGCGAAGAGGGCGCGACAGGGACCGATGAGCGCGCTTAGCCCGCGACAGAGGCTTGATAGATGCTGTCGATCGAGGCGGCGATAGTCGCGTTGAATTCATCATCGGATTGCTGTGCCGAAAGCCCTTCGGTCAGGGCGCGGCTAAAGCTGGCGATCATGCCGGTATTTTGCGACAGGCGGGTGTTCGCCTCCTCGCGCGAGTAGCCGCCCGAAAGAGCCACCACGCGCATCACGCGGGGATGGTCGACCAGCGGTTTGTAGAGATTGGCGGTTTCCGGAAGGGTCAGCTTGAGCATGACCTGTTGGTCGTCCGGCAGCGCGTCCAATTGTGCCTTGATCTCGGCCAGCAGGATCTCTTCGGCCTCGGCCTTGTCCGAGATTGAGATGGTCACCTCGGGTTCGATGATCGGCACGAGGCCGTGACCAAGGATTTGCTTGCCCACTTCGAATTGCTGCGCCACCACGGCCTTGATTCCATCGGCATTGGCGGCATTGATGACCGAGCGCATCTTGGTGCCGAAAATGCCGGCCTTCACGGCACGTTCCAGCAGCGCGTCAAGCTCGGGCATGGGTTTCATCATCTGCACGCCCATGTCTTCTTCGGCCAAGCCCTTATCGACCTTGAGGAAGGGGATGACGCCGCGATCTTCCCACATGAATTGCGCGGTGGGTTTGCCGCCCATTTCGCGGTCCATGGTCATCTCGAACAGGATCGCGCCGACTACCTTGTCGCCATTAAAAGCCGGGGCTTGGGCGATGCGGGTACGCATGGCGTGGACCAGATCGAACATCTCGGCATCGGAGCTATAGGCGCTTTCCTCGATCCCGTAGAGGCGCAGGGCTTTGGGCGTGGAGCCACCCGATTGATCGAGGGCCGCGATAAAGCCTTTGCCACTGCGTAGCTGTTCTGCCTGACGTTCGTTCGACATGATCTGACCTCTGAATTCGGAATAAATTGAGTGCAGGGCGCACCGGTTGGCCCGCTTCTAGGCGAGGGGGGCGGGCGTTGCAATTCTGGTCGCGCTAACAGGGGCGGGTCTTGGTCGATTTGCCGAAGGGTACAGCGTTTGCGGCGCTTGGGGCGAGACGATTGGACCTGACTGCAGACCGAAATCTTCAAAAGATTTCGGTCCGATTTCTTTTTTGAAGAAATCGGATGGGCTCTAAAAACCGCCCTTGCTTCAGGCTTTCAGTGCCGCCACACCCGGCAGGTCTTTGCCTTCCATCCATTCAAGGAAGGCGCCGCCAGCGGTGGAGATGTAGGTGAAATCGCCCGCCGCGCCCGATTTGTTGAGAGCGGCCACGGTATCGCCGCCGCCGGCAACCGAGATCAGCTTGCCCTCTTTGCTGAGTTTTGCGGCATGGAGGGCGGCGGCATTGGTGGCCGCATCGAAGGGGGCGATTTCAAAGGCCCCCAGCGGGCCGTTCCAGATCAGCGTTTTGGCCTTGTCCAAGGCTGCGGTGATGCGCGCCACGGCCAGTGGGCCTGCATCGAGGATCATTGCATCTTCGGGGCAGGCATGCGCCGGGACGGTTTCGTTTTCGGCCCCGGCGGCGAATTCGCGCGCCACCACCACATCGGCGGGCAGCAGGAGTTCACAGCCCGAGGCCCCGGCCTTGGCCATGATGGCGCGCGCGGTGTCGGCCATGTCGTGTTCGCAGAGCGATTTGCCGACGTTCAGGCCTTGGGCGGCAAGGAAGGTATTGGCCATGCCGCCGCCGATCACCAATTGGTCGACTTTTTCGACGAGGTTGCCCAGCAGGTCCAGCTTGGTCGAGACCTTGGCCCCGCCAACCACGGCCACGACGGGTCGCTGAGGCGCGCCAAGCGCGGCTTCGAGCGCTTCAAGCTCGGCCTGCATCAGGCGCCCGGCGCAGGCGGGCAGATGATGAGCCAGACCCTCGGTCGAGGCATGGGCGCGGTGGGCTGCTGAAAAGGCATCGTTGCAGTAGGCGTCACCCAGCCCGGCCAGACGGGCCACGAATTCAGGCTCGTTGGCCTCTTCGCCAGGGTGGAAGCGAATGTTCTCCAGAAGCAGAACCTCGGCACCCTTGGCCTCGGCTGTGGGGGTTTCGGCCCCTTCCAGCGTTTCGATGAACTGAACCGATCGGCCAAGCGCCTGTTCGAGGGTGGGGACGATGGGGCGCAGTGACATTTCGTCGACGACCTTGCCCTTGGGGCGGCCAAAGTGGGCGATGAGCATCGGTTTGCCCCCCATCTCGAGGATATCGTTGACGGTGGGGGCGATGCGGATGATGCGGGTGGCGTCGGTGACGATACCATTTTCGATGGGCACATTGATATCAACGCGGGTCAGGACGGTTTTGCCTGTCAGGTCCATGTCATCAAGTGTTTTCCAGCTCATCCCCGGGTCTCCGTGTATCACTTTTACGCGGGCTTCTCTTGGCCTGTTGGGGGCGGGTCGTCAAGGTGGCGCTTGTCCATTGTGCCGCGACGCCATAGGTATCGGGGAAAGATATCACAGGAGGAGGCCCGCATGGCCGAGATCAAGGACCCCGAAAACACCATTTTGATGGAACTGAAAGATGGCACCGTGACCATCGAGTTGCTGCCCGACGTGGCCCCTGGCCATTGCGAGCGCATGAAGGAACTGGCGCGCAGCGGGCAGTATGACAACGTCGCCTTTCACCGGGTGATTGACGGGTTCATGGCGCAGACCGGCGATGTGGCCAATGCCAACATGGAAAAGGATTACAATCCGCGCATGGCGGGCACCGGCGGCAGCGATCTGCCCAATCTCAAGGCCGAGTTCAGCCGTATTCCGCATGATCGCGGCACGCTTGGTGCGGCGCGCAGTCAGAACCCGGACAGTGCCAACAGCCAGTTCTTCATCAACTTCGGCGACAACCATTTCCTCAATGGTCAGTACACAGTCTATGGCAGGGTGATCGAGGGCATGGAGCATATTGACGCCATTCAGCGCGGCGAGCCGCCAGCGAACCCCGACCGGATGATCAGCGTCAAGGTGGCCGCCGATGCATAAGCTGGCCGCAGTTCTGAGCGTGGTGGCAGCGCCTGCGCTGGCCACGGGGTTGGAAATCGAGGTGTCGGGCGAGGCCAATGGCGTGGTCAAGATCGACCTTTTGGAAGATGTGGCGCCCGGTCATGTCGCGCAGATCACCGAATTGGCCGAAGAGGGCGCCTATGATGGCGTTGTCTTTCACCGGGTGATCGAGGGCTTCATGGCGCAGACCGGCGATGTGGAGTTCGGGTTGATCGAAAGCGGTGACATGCGCCGTGCGGGCATGGGCGGCAGCGACAAGCCGGACCTGAAGGCGGAGTTTTCCGACATTCCCTTTGACCGTGGCGTCGTGGGCATGGCCCGCAGCCAGAACCCCGACAGCGCCAACAGCCAGTTCTTCATCATGTTTCAGGAAGGGCATTTCCTGAACGGTCAATACACGGTCGTGGGCCGTGTGACCGAGGGCATGGAAGTGGTCGACGCCATCAAGCGCGGCGAGGGTCGCAATGGTGCGGTTGTCGGTCAGCCCGACGTGATGACCAGCGTTACGGTGACGGAGTAAGCGATTGGCAGGCCCGACGGGATATGAGCCGCTCAACACCCTCAAGCCGGTGGCGGAGGGGATTTGGCTGATCGACGGGCCTGCCATCAAATCTTATGGGTTTCCCTTCCCGACCCGCGCCACGGTGGTGCGGTTGGAGAATGGCGATTTGTGGGTGCATTCGCCCACGGAATTGACCGACGCCTTGCGTGACGAGTTGGACGCGTTGGGGCCGGTCAAGCATTTGGTGGCCCCGAACCAGTTTCACTATTCGTACCTCAACGATTGGCACGCGGCTTATCCCAAGGCCGCCCTTTGGGGCGCGCCGGGGGTCGTTGAGCGCGCGGCCAAGCATGGCGTGACCCTGCCCAAGCTGCGGGAGTTGCAGTGGGACCGGGCCGAGCGGCCATGGTCGGGGCAGATCAAGCAGTTGATCGTGCGCGGCAGCCGGTGGCACAATGAGGCGGTTTTCTGTCACAAGGCGAGCCGGACGGTGATCGTCACCGATTTGATCGAGGCTTTGGATACGGCGAAACTGCCGGCACATTGTCGGCCTTTCGTTTGGATCAACGGGATTGACGACAGCGACGGGAAAACCCCGCCAATCATTCGCTGGAGTTACAAGGACAAAGCCGCCATGGCCGAGGATTTGGAAACCATGATCGGCTGGGGGCCGGAGCGGGTGATCTTGGCGCATGGGCGCTGGTACGAGCGCAATGGCGTGGCCGAGTTGGAGCGTGCCTTTCGCCGGGTTTTGAAAGATCACCGCTGGGACAAGCTGATCAAGCACGCCAAGGACAAGCAGGCCGAGCAGCCCAAGCGCTGACGCCGCATCACGTTTCTGTGCGGCCCTATAGGGCGGCGCGGGGTTTTAGGGCATGATCGGGCCACTTTTGGAGGTGGACCGATGCGCATTTTTCTTACGCTTTTGACCTGTTTTGCCGTTTTGGCCGGGCCGGGGCAGGCCGAGCCGAAATTCTGGAAACACGAATGGCCGAAGACGGATTTCAGCCTGACGAGTGTTGAAAGCTGGGTCGAGATCCTGTCGGGCGGGCCGCCCAAGGATGGCATTCCGGCGCTGAGTGATCCGGGGTTCATCCCGGTCGCCGAGGAAAGCCGCATCGCGGGCAACGAGCCGGTCATGGTGGTCCAGATCGGGCAAGCCAAGGCGCGGGCCTATCCCATTCGCTACCTGACATGGCATGAGATCGTGAACGATGTGGTGGCGGGCGTGCCGGTGGCGGTGACCTTCTGCCCCTTGTGCAATTCCGCCATGGTATTTGACCGGCGCACCGAGCACGGTGTGCTGAGTTTTGGGGTCTCGGGCAAACTGCGCAATTCGGATATGGTGATGTATGACCATCAGACCGAAAGCTGGTGGCAGCAGGCGATTGGCGAGGCCATCGTTGGCGATTTGACCGGGACCGAGTTGCAAAGCCTGCCCGGGTGGATGGAAAGCTGGGACAGGTTTCGCGCGGCGCATCCTGAAGGGCTGGTGATGGAGCAGCCAAGTTTTCCGAGACGCTATGGGCATAACCCTTATCGAGGCTACGACACATCCTCGCGGCCCTTCCTTTACAACGGAGAAAACCCGCCGCATGGCATCGCCCCCTTGGCCCGCGTCGTGCGGGTGGATGACAAGGCATGGCCTTTGGAAAGGGTGCGCCGCGAGGGCGGCGTGAAAGAGGCCGGGGTGCGGATTTCATGGGAGGCTGGCCAAGCCTCGGCGCTTGATACGGGGCAGATTGCCAAGGGGCGGGATGTTGGCAATGTGCGGGTGCGCGACAGGCAGGGGCAAGACGTAGCTCATGACGTGATGTTCGCCTTTGCCTTCCATGCCTTTTGGCCCGAGGGGGACTGGATGCTGGGGCGGTAGTGCCGATTTCTTGAAAAGAAATCGGTCCGAAATCTTTTGAAGATTTCGGTTGGCTCGTACCGGTTACATTGCCAGCCAGAGGCCCGCGGCGATGATCTGTGCGGCCAAGATTAAGAACAGGTAGCGGCGGAAGGGCTGTTTGCGGGTTTTATGAGACAACCCGTGAATAGCCGCGAAGATGCCCGGCGTTCCGCCAAGGGCGGCGATCCAGAGCAGGCGTTTTTCAGGGACACGGCGGCGGCGTTTGCGGGCGGCGCGTTTGTCCCATGCCATGAAAAGCAGCGCCGCAAGGTTGATTGCGACGGCCCAGATCAGGGTCAGTTGTGAGGTGTCGGGCATGGCGGGCCTGTGGTGGGTGCGGCCTTGCCGGATAGCCTTTGGACGGGCGCGCTTCAAGGGTGCTGCGCTGCGGCGTGAAATTATGGTTGATTTTTTCACGGAATCGGATGAGCGTGAAAAATGAGCGTAAATTTTCACGGAAAGCCCATGCAGCAGAGCGCGATCACCACGTCACAGACCCTTGGGGCGGACCTGCGGGCCTTGCGCAAGGCGCGGGGGCTGACCCTGACCGAGCTGTCGGAGGTCTTGGGCCGGTCGGTGGGGTGGCTGAGCCAAGTGGAGCGCGACCTGTCGGAGCCGTCGATCAGTGATCTGCGCGAGATTGCGGGCGCGCTGGGCGTGCCGATGTCGATGCTTTTTGGGCAGGCGAGCGCGCCGGTGGAAGAGCAGGGCTATGTCGTGCGGGCGGGCGCGCGGCGACCCATGGGCGCGGGTGAAGAAGGGTTGGTGGAGGAATTGCTGTCGCCGGATCTGACCGATGATTTCGAGGTGATCCATTCCACCTTTGCGCCCGGATCGCGGATGCAGGTGCCCGCCAANCGGCCTACGCAGGAGGTGGGCTATATCATTTCCGGGCAGTTGGAGTTGCGGATTGGCGAGCGGGTGTTTTCCGTTGGCCCCGGCGACAGCTTCCGGTTTCGTGGTGAGCTTTATAGCTGGTCGAACCCCCATGATACCCCTTGCGTGGCGATCTGGGTGATCGCCCCGCCGGTCTATTGAGGGGCGTGCGATGGGTTTCGAGGCTTGGACCATATTCGCGCTGTTTTGGGTGGTGTTCGTGACCACACCGGGGCCGAACCACCTGAATTGTTTGCGCAATGGCATGACCGTGGGCTTTCGCCGGGGGCTTTGGGGGGTCTTGGCGATCATCTGTCAGGCGAGCCTGTTTTTGACTCTCTCGGCGGCGGGGGTGACGGCGCTTATTGCGGCCTCGCCGGTTGGGTTTGCCGTGGCCAAGTGGATCGGGGCCGCGGTTTTGATCTGGCTGGGCGTGCGCGGCTGGATCATGGCGCGGCGGCCTGTGGCGGTTGACATGGAAACGCGCGGATCGGTGTTTTGGCGGGGGTTCATGGTGGCGACCATCAACCCCAAGAGCGTGGCGGGCTATCTGGCGGCCTTCAGTCAATTCGTGCAGCCCGATGTGCCGATCTGGGATCAGATGTGGGTGATTTTCCCCACGGCTTTGACCATCACGGCGCTGAGCTACACCGGGTTTACAGCACTTGGCGCGGGGTTGGGCCGGGTGGCCTTGAACGCGGTGTTCAATGTCTGGCTGCGCCGGGCGATGGCGGGCTTTTTCGTGGCCTATGGCGTGGCGCTTGGCGCGGCCTCGGTGCCGGGGAGGGTGTGATGCAGCGAGGGGCGTGTTTGTGTGGAGAGGTGGCTTTTGTGGTCGAGGCGGAGGTGCAGGATCCGATTGCTTGCCACTGCCGCGAGTGTCGGCGGCAGTCGGGGCATTTCTTTTCCGCCGTAGCCGCGCCCAAGGCGGCGGTGCGGATGACCAAAGACGCGGGCCTTGCGTGGTATCGTGCGAGTGACAAGGCCGCACGCGGGTTTTGCCGCACCTGTGGGTCCAGCTTGTTTTGGCGGGCGGATGAGGGGCCGACGGTGATGGTGGCCATGGGAGCCTTGGAAGCGCCCACGGGCCTGCGCCTGAGCGGTCATTACTGGGTTGAGGAGAAGGGCAGCTATTACGACATCTCCGACGGGTTGCCGCAACATGGAAGGGGCGGCGCATGATCCGGGGGGCTTGCCTGTGCGGGGCTGTGCGCCTGCGAATCGAGGGGCCGCTGCCTGACCCTTGGGCCTGTCATTGTGGGCAGTGCCGCAAGCAAACGGGGCATCATTTGGCATCCATTGAGGTGCCGCGCGCCTGTGTTGCCTTTGAGGGGCTGGATGCGATTGGGCGCTATAGGGCCAGTGAACGGGCCGAGCGGGGNTTTTGCCAAACCTGCGGCAGCACATTGTACTGGCGGCTGGACGGGTGCGAGACCATCTGGATTGCCATGGGCCTTTTGGACGACATTGAGGGTCTGCACCTGACACGGCATGTGCATCTGGCGGATAAGGGTGATTATTATGACATCCCCCAAACACTGGGGGTGGGCGCATGATCTGGGACGTCCTTACCGGGTTTGAGCCTGCGCTTTTGGTGGCGTTCATCGCTGCCGGGTTGTTGTTGAATATCACGCCGGGGGCGGATTTCGTCTTTGTCTCGGCCAGTGGGATGCGGGGCGGGCCGCGCATGGGGATGGCGGCGGCCTTGGGGGTGAACCTTGGCATCGTGGTGCATGTGACCATGGCGGCGG
>PR_CR_10_Liq_1_inCRDRAFT_1001681_pt1 | contig 12140 bp, 12 predicted proteins | sample PRCRCaboRojoPR_3_FD_10241 | JGI IMG/M metagenome (IMG submission 10241) | reverse complement strand
AAGGTGCGTGACCTGAAGCCGAGCCACGAAACCAAAAACCTGTTCTATGAACCGACCGGCAAGATGCTCACGCTGGACGAATGCTATCGTGATCTCGGTATGGATCGGTTCGACCGACAGCTTGATATCATGGAGGACCTAAACGGGTTTCTGTTCGATCATCCGCTGGTCCTGAACGGCGACACCTACAACCACCTTGTCAGGAAGTTTAACAATCGCTCACTTTGCCACGGCGGTAGGCTCTATGGCGGCTACTCTGCTCAGAAGAAGGAATACCGCAAGACAGCAACCATTGACGGTGAACCCATTGTGCAGTTGGACGTGAAGGCGTCATTTCTGTTCATCCGAGGGGCGCTGGGCGGGGTCGATCTCGGGGAGGCCATCGGGTCCGACCCTTATGAGTTGCTGCCGTTCTTCGATGCAGACGACAGGATGGCCCGGTCATTCTTCAAGGAGTTGGTTTCTGCCATGATCACCTGCGGCGGGACCAAGACCATGATACCTGACGATATGATGGGGAAACCTCAATATGAGCACATCACCCAAGGCAAAAAGAAGAACGTGTTCCAGTCTGGAATTCTAGAGTCGTTTCCATTTCTGGCAGACAGTGTGGAGGGCCTGCACGTTATGTATCTGGAATCTGAGGCTATGGTGAAAACGCTTTTCCTTGCCATCGACAACGACATTCCAGCATGGCCGCTACATGACTGCATTTTTGTTCGCAGGAGCGATCTCACAGAAAGGATTGAACTGATCAAGACAGGCTTTCAGGAAGAGTTCGGGTTTCGGCCAACCATAAGTGTGGACCTGTTGGACGGGACACCTGAGTCCATGACCTGAGTATGTTGATTCCTATACAGAATATACTCTCCCCCAAGTAGGACCTGAGGGGGGCACATAAGTCAGACTCTTGAGGGACTGCCCTTCAGGCAGTTAGAATCCCACTTTCTTGGGTGGTCCCTCTCTCCAGCCTTTGGCCCTTAGACTTCCTGATTGTCGATTGCCTCTCTTGGTCCCTCTCTCCAGCCTTTGGCCCTTAGACTTCCTGATTGTCGATTGCCTCTCTTGCCTCAGCGACATTGGCAAATCGTCTGCTCAATACTCTGATCTGATCACCGTCCCGTTCTATTCGCCGGTTCTTGTAGTATTCGATGAAGTTTGCGTCAGCCATATCAGCCTCAGCTTGCTTGCGTTTCCGCTCTTCTGCAGCCTCTGTTGCAGTCGGAAACTGAAGGGGCTGTGTGTCAACAGGCTTGTGAGAATCTTCTCTCTGCATCACCAGAACGGCAATCAACGCGAAGACACCGAAGAGGCACCCGATCAATAGCCACCCGCCAAAGCTACGCCCCCGTGCCTGAGCAGCCAGAGCGGTAAGAAAAGCAAAAGCGATCCAAGTGACGAACCAGAATATTTCCATGACTTTTGTGCCCCTCAGATGATGGCGCTTCAAGAGGCATGGCGCTTATCTGGCAACGGTTCAAGAGGTTCTTGGGACTCAGCCATTGCCGGTCATGGCGTTGACCGCCTGCACGACGCTAGGGGTATAGGTTGGGATGCTTCAATAGCTCTCTTTCGTTTGAAGGCATGGGCAATGGTAGCGGTCTGAGCTGCATTTGTTGAAAGCCTGTCCAAACGCGCCAATTTTGATTCCGGCACATTGTGTCCCTTCAACTGAAGCCCTCTGCAGTCTCCCTTGGCTCGCAGAGGGTCTTTTCTATCCTGAGCCAGCGCCTACCAAATGCCTACTAGATAACGGTATGAATCTTTATGCCTATGTAATGTTTGTATTTTTTCTGTAGATCAAGAGAGTTTTAAGTCCCCTGTGTCTACCATTCCACCACGCGGGCCCCGTTGCCGGGTGCGCGCACCATATGCGCCATGGGCGGCGGGGAAAAGTCAGATATCCTCGCCCGGCAGGCTGTCCAGAAGGGCGCGCTCGGCCAGGTAGGGGTGCAGGTCGACCGCCCGGCGCAGCCAGGGCACCGCTTCGGCGGCGCGTCCCAGTTCGATGAGCGCCAGCGCCATGCCGGAAAGGGCCCCGATATGATCCGGATTCAGCGCGATTGTGCGCTCCAGGTCTGCGACTGCGCTTTCAAAGTCCCGGGCCAGGAAGTAGGAAAACGCACGCTGGTTGTAGCCTTCCGCGTAGTCCGGGCAGTAGTCCACAAGTCGCGACAAGACGTCGATTGAGCCCAGGAAATCATAGCTCTCGCGCCGCGCCATGCCCTCGTCGAGCATCGCCTGCGCCCGTTCATCGGGCGCGTCGAGCCACAACTCCCAAAGCTGGCCATTGACCTCGCGCGCCTCCATCTCGTTCGCGCTGTCCTGCAACTCTGCGAGCGCCGTGTCGATGGCTCGGGAATGATCGGGTGGGGCCGGGCAATCGGCCAGGGCGGGGCCCGCGAGCAGGACAAAGGGCAAAAGACTTTTCATAATACCTAGGATGGCACGCGCTGACCGTGGGTCAAGTCACGCCTCTGCGACGGCCGCAACACCCTCTTCCTTGACCGCCTGCATCGCCACGTAAGTCGAAGTGTTCGAGACATGCGGCAGGGTCGAAATGCTGTCGGCCAGCACCATCCGGTAGGCCCCCATGGACGAGGTCCGCACCTTCAGAGGTAGTCGAACGCCCCGGCGATCAGGTGGCATTGCTCGATCTCGGGGACCTGTGTCACGGCGTCGTTGAACGCCGCCAGGGCCGCCTCGCGCGTATCTGAAAGCTTGACTTCGACAAAGGCCACGTGGTCCCGTCCGAGACGGATCGGATCGAACAAGGCACGATAGCCTCGCACGACCCCGGTCTCCTCAAGGCGTTTCAGTCGCGCCTGGGTGGGGGATTTCGACAGCCCGATGCGGCGGGCCAGCTCTGTCACGCTGATCCTGCCATCGACGGCAATGACGTCGAGAATCTTGCGGTCGAACACATCGAGGTCGGAAGAACGATCGCTCATAAAAATTCCCTTCTTTGGCCAAATCGACTTGTAAATCTAATAATANAGGTCAGATCGCCTTGCCGCAACGGTTTATTCTGGAACAAATGCATACAGGAAAATTGCCATGACCTCTCCGGACGACCTGCGCCGCCAGATAGACGACCACTACCTCGCCTCGGAACGTGACCTCGTAAACGCCCTCGTGAGGCAGGCCGACCTCGATCCGGCCGCCCGCACGGCGGTCTGTGACAACGCCGCCGATCTGGTGCGGCGCATAAGGGGGACGTCGTCGCCCGGCCTCATGGAGGTTTTCCTGGCCGAATACGGCCTGTCCACCGAGGAGGGCATCGCACTGATGTGCCTGGCCGAAGCGCTGTTGCGGGTTCCCGACGCCGAGACCATCGACGCGCTGATCGAGGACAAGATCGCGCCCAGCGACTGGGGCAAGCATCTTGGGCATTCCTCTTCCTCGCTGGTCAATGCCTCGACCTGGGGCTTGATGCTGACAGGCAAGGTTCTGGCCGATCAGAAGCCAGGCCCCGCGGGCCATCTGCGCAACGCGATCAAGCGGCTCGGCGAGCCGGTCATCCGCAGCGCCGTCGGCCGCGCCATGCGCGAGATGGGCCGCCAGTTCGTGCTGGGCGAGGATATCAGGCCGCCATGAAACGCGCTGCCGGGATGGAGAAAATCGGCTTCACCTATTCCTATGACATGCTGGGCGAAGCCGCGCGGACAGATGCCGATGCGCGCCAATATCACCTGTCCTATTCCCGCGCGATCAGCGCCATTGCAGGGGCCTGCACATCCGGCGATGTGACGCAGAATCCCGGCATCTCGGTCAAGCTGTCGGCGCTGCATGCCCGCTACGAAGAGGCCCAGCGCGACCGCGTGATGGACGAGCTGGTGCCGCGTCTGCGGTCCCTCGCCCTTTTGGCGAAATCCGCCGGCCAGGGCTTCAACATCGACGCCGAAGAGGCCGATCGCCTGTCGCTGTCACTGGACGTGATCGAGGCGGTCGCCAGCGACCCGGCNCTCAAGGGCTGGAACGGATTCGGCGTTGTCGTGCAGGCCTATGGTCAGCGCGCGGGCNACGTGCTGGACTGGCTGGGCGACCTCGCCCGGCGCACCGGCCAACGCTTTATGGTGCGGCTGGTCAAGGGCGCCTATTGGGACGCCGAGATCAAGCGCGCACAGGTCATGGGGCTGGACGGGTTCCCGGTCTTCACCTCGAAGGCGGCCACGGATGTCAGCTATATCGCCAATGCCCGCAAGATGCTGGGCATGACAGACGTGATCTACCCGCAGTTCGCGACCCATAACGCCCATACGGTGCACGCTGTCCTGCATATGGCCGACAAGATGGGCCTGGCCAAGGACGCCTTTGAATTCCAGCGCCTGCATGGCATGGGCGAGGAATTGCACAAGATCGTCATGGCCGATCACGGCACGCGCTGCCGCATCTATGCCCCCGTGGGCGCGCATGAGGACCTCCTGGCCTACCTGGTCCGCCGCCTGCTGGAAAACGGCGCCAATTCCAGTTTCGTCAACCAGATCGTGGACGAAGACGTGCCCGCCGAAGAGGTCGCCGCCGACCCGTTCGACAACCTGGAAAGCCGCTATCCGCTGGCGACCGGACCCACGCTGTTCGCCCCCGACCGGGCCAATTCCAAGGGCTGGGACCTGACCTATCGCCCGACGCTTGCCGATATCGACGCGGGCCGCAATCCGCATCGAGAGACCCGATGGCAGGCCGCGCCGCTGATGGCGGCACCCGGCGACGCCACCTCGAATGGCCAGCCCCGCCGCATCGTCAACCCCGCTGTTCCGGGTGACATCGTGGGCGAGGTCACCGATGCCACACCGGCGGACGTGGACCAGGCGATGCAGTCCGCACAGCCCTGGGACGCAAGCCCGAGCTCGCGCGCGGAAACCTTGCGCAAGGTCGCCGCCGCCTACGAGGACAACGCCGAGGAACTCTTTGCGCTGCTGCACCGCGAGGCGGGGAAGTCGCTTCTGGACGCGGTGGGCGAGGTGCGCGAGGCGGTGGATTTCCTGCACTACTACGCGATGCAGATCGAACGGGCCGAGGCCCCTGCCCCGCGTGGGCACTGGGTTTGCATCAGCCCGTGGAACTTCCCGCTGGCCATCTTCACCGGCCAGATTGCGGCGGCTCTGGCGGCAGGCAATGCCGTGCTGGCGAAACCGGCGGAACAGACCTGCCTGGTCGGCCATCGCGCGGCGCAGCTGATGCACGAGGCCGGCGTTCCGGCGACCGCGCTTCAATTGCTTCCCGGCGCAGGGGACGTGGGCGCGGCCCTGACCTCTGACAGCCGCATCAACGGGGTGGCCTTCACCGGCTCGACCGAAACCGCCCGGATCATCCGCCGGGCCATGGCGAAGAACGCTGCCCCCGGCACGCCGTTGATCGCGGAAACCGGCGGGTTGAACGCGATGATCGTGGACAGCACCGCCCTGCCCGAACACGCCATCCGCGACATCCTGCAAAGCGCCTTCCAGTCGGCGGGCCAGCGCTGCTCGGCCCTGCGCTGCCTCTATGTGCAGAACGACGTGAAGGACAAGGTTCTGACCATGCTCAAGGGCGCGATGAACGAACTGCGCCTCGGCGATCCGTGGCACCTGTCAACGGATGTCGGCCCGGTGATCGACGAGGAGGCGCGCCAAACCATCGTCGACCATGTCGAAAAGGCCCGCACCGAGGGGCGCGTGCTGCATGAACTGCCCTGCCCTCAGGAAGGCACTTTCGTCGCCCCCGCAGTGATCGAGATCGACGGGATCGAGGCGCTGGAGCGCGAGATTTTCGGGCCGATCCTGCATGTCGCGGGGTTCGATGCCGAAGACCTGCCCAAGGTGCTGGACCGGATCAATGCCACGGGCTACGGGCTGACGTTCGGCCTTCACACCCGCATCGACGATCGCGTGCAGGAGATCGTCGAGGCCATGCGCGTCGGCAACATCTACGTCAACCGCAACCAGATCGGCGCCGTGGTGGGCAGCCAGCCCTTTGGCGGCGAGGGCCTGTCGGGCACCGGGCCCAAGGCAGGCGGGCCGCATTACCTGCCACGGTTCCTCATGCCTGCCGCTGGCAATTCCTCGGACGCATGGGCCAGTGCCGCCGATCTTGGCAAGCTGCGCAAGGCGCTGGAGGGCGCGGTGGCAAACGAGCCGGGCAAACCTGCGGACCTGCCCGGACCCACCGGAGAATCCAACCGCCTGTCCGAAGCGCCGCGCGGCGCGGTCCTGTGCCTTGGCCCGGGGGCCGAGGCGGCAAAGGCCCAGGCCGAGGCGGTTCGGGCGCTTGGCGGCCAGCCCGTGCAGGCGGACGGGTCCGTTCCGGCCGAGGCGCTGCGCGATCTGCCCGCCGAAGCCGTGATCTGGTGGGGTGAAACGGAAACGGGCCGCGCCTACGAAGCCGCGCTTGCCGAACGTGATGGCCCGATCGTGGCGCTGATCACCGCGCAGCCCGACGCCGCCCACGTGATGCATGAACGCCATGTCTGCATCGACACCACGGCTGCCGGCGGCAATGCCGCGCTACTGGCTGCTGTCGCCCAGCAGGACTAGCACCTCTTCCGGTGGGCGCCCGATCCGGGCGCCTGCCGGGGTGATGGCGATAGGCCGCTCGATCAGGATCGGATGCGCCGCCATGGCTTCAACCAGCGCGGCATCGTCGGCATCGGCAAGGCCCAGCTCCTTGAACAGCTTTTCGCCGCGCCGCATCATACCAAGCGCGGGCACCCCCAGCAGGCNCGCGACCTCTTCGATCTCGGTGACGCTGGGCGCGTCCTTCAGGTAAAGCCGCACGGTGGGATCGACCCCGTTCTCTTGCAATAGGGTCAGCGCCTGCCGCGATTTCGAACAGCGCGGATTGTGCCAGAGGATCATAGCCACTCTCCTTTTCCGGTTCCCACGGCCTCGGCCACGTTGGCAAACCCGTCGCGCGCCAGCAGGGCATCGAGGCCGCGCGCGATCTCGCCCGCCAGAGATATGCCGCCATAGACCAAGGCGGTATAAAGCTGCACAGCGCTCGCCCCGGCCCGGATCTTGGCATAGGCCTGTTCGGCCGACCCGACCCCGCCAACCCCGATCAGGGGCACATCCGTCAGGGTCGAAAGCCGGGCCAGAACCCGCGTGGATTTCTCGAAGAGCGGCTGACCCGACAGCCCGCCCGCCTCGTCGCGGTGGGCCGAACGCAACCCGTCGCGCGACAGTGTCGTGTTGGTGGCGATGATCGCTGAAAGGCCGGAGGCCCCCGCCACCTCGGCCACGTCTTCCAGCTCGGCCTCGGACAGGTCCGGCGCGATCTTGAGGAAGATGGGCAGCCCGGCTTCGTTAGCCTCCATCACCCCGGCCAGAAGGGCCGACAGCGCCGCCTTGCCTTGCAGGTCGCGCAGTTTCTCGGTGTTGGGGCTAGAGACATTGACCGTTGCAAAGTCGATATGCGGCCCGCAGCGGCGCAGCACCGTGGCAAAATCCGCGGCCCGGTCCGCACTGTCCTTGTTGGCGCCCAGGTTGAGGCCCACAACGGCGCCCATGGGACGATGGGCAAGACGGTCGGCGATCGCCTCCATCCCGTCATTGTTGAAACCGAAGCGGTTGATGGCGGCGGCGTCCTCGGACAGTCGGAACAGGCGCGGCTTGGGATTGCCCGGTTGCGGGCGGGGCGTGACGGCGCCGACCTCGGCAAAGCCGAACCCGGTCTTGGCCAGGGCGTCCAGCGCCACGGCATTCTTGTCGAACCCGGCAGCCAGGCCAACCGGATTGGGCAGGTCCAGACCCGCCAGCGTCGTTTTCAGGCGGGGCGAGGTGACGGCGCCCCCCTTGGGCCCAAGCCCCATGTTCAAAGCTTTCAAAGCCAGCCCGTGCCCGGTTTCCGGGTCGACCGCGCGGATCGCGCGCAGGCCGATCTGTTCCAGCACGCTCATGGCAACGGCACCTGTGGCACCCCGTCCTCGACCGGGATCGGGCGGCTCCATACCACCTCGGCGCGCAGCAGCGGCCGGTCATAGATATGCGGAAACTCCGCCCCGCCGCGCGACACTTCCCAACGCAGGTCGTTGCCGTAGGTGTCGGCCTCAAGCGCCGCCAGCATCAGGCCCTTCTGCCCCGCGAAATGCTTCTCGGCGGTTTCCTGCACCTGTTCGGCAGTCGAGGCGTGAATATAACCATCGGCAAGGTCGATGGGGGCGCCGTCGAAACGGCCTGTTCCGTCCAGCTCCGCCCATTGGTCGGCGGTCAGTATCTTGTAGATCAACATGGCCGCCGGTTTGGCCGCTGCCCGCCGCGAGGTCAAGCGCGCAGCCTGTCACGCCACCGTCACGCGCTGACGTTAGGTCGGCCGGTGACGAGGGCTTTGACTCTCGCCCAGCTTGTGCCCAAGCTGATCGCATTCCAACATCAAGGGGGTATAAAATGTCCATCCGCCTACTTTCCACCACTGCCGTTCTGGCCCTGACCGGGTCCATGGCCGCAGCGGAATATTCACTCACGATCCTGCATACCAATGACATGCACAGCCGCATCGAATCGATCAGCCGCTTCGATTCGACCTGCGGGGCCGAAGACGAGGCCGCTGGCGAATGCTTTGGCGGGATTGCCCGCGTCGCCACCATGGTCGACCAGAAACGCGAAGAACTGGCCGATCAGAACGTCGTGCTGCTGGATGCAGGCGATCCGTTCCAGGGCTCGCTCTTCTACACCACCTACAAGGGCGCGGCCGAGGCCGAATTCATGGAAGAGATCGGCTATGACGTGATGGCCGTGGGCAACCACGAATTCGACGATGGCCCGCCGAAACTGGCCGAGTTCATCGACGCGGTCAGCTTCCCGGTCATCTCCGGCAACCTCGACCTGTCCTCGTCCGAGCTGCTGAAGGACCGGGTGCAGAACCACGTGGTGCTCGAAGTGGGCGGCCAGCGCATCGGGGTGATCTCGGCCCTTGCGACCGATACCGACGAAACCTCCAGCCCCGGGCCGAACGTCACCTTCCAGGACGAAATCGACAGCCTGGCCGCGGATGCGCAGGCCCTGACCGATGAGGGCGTCGACATCATCATCGCGCTGAACCACGTGGGCCTTCCCGTGGACCGCCGCATCGCCGAGGCGGTGCCGCAGATCGACGTGATCATCGGCGGCCACAGCCATACGCTGATGAGCAATGACGACGCCGACACCCCGGCCTACCCGGAAATGGTGAACGGCACGCCCGTCGCGCAGGCCTATGCCTATACCAAGTATCTGGGCGAACTGACGGTGACCTTCGACGATGACGGCAACGTCATCAGCGCCTCCGGCGACCCGATCCTGCTGGATGCCTCGGTCACGCCGGATCCCGACATGACCGCCCGCATCGCCGAGATGGGCGCGCCCATCGAAGAGATGAAGACTCAGGTGGTCGCCGAAAGCGCCGAGCCTATCGAAGGCGCGCGCGAAGTCTGCCGGGCGATGGAATGCCCGATGGGCAACCTTGTCGCCGATGCCATGCTGGACCGCGTGGCCGATCAGGGTATCCAGATCGCCATCCAGAACGGCGGTGGCTTGCGGGCCAGCATCGACGCGGGCGAGGTCACGATGGGCGAGGTCCTGACCGTTCTGCCCTTCCAGAACACCCTGTCCACCTTCGAGGTCACCGGGGCCACCGTGGTGGAAGCGCTGGAAAACGGCGTCAGCCAGGTCGAGGAAGGCGCCGGTCGCTTCCCGCAAGTTGCCGGCATGTCCTTCACCGTGGACCTGTCCGCAGAGCCGGGCAGCCGGATCTCGGACGTGATGGTCGGGGGGGAGCCCATCGACATGGACGCAACCTATGGCATGGTATCCAACAACTATGTCCGCAATGGTGGCGACGGCTACGCCATGTTCGTGGGTGCCGAGAACGCCTATGATTTCGGCCCCGACCTGGCCGATGTCACGGCGGAATTCCTGGCCGCGAACAGCCCCTATGCGCCCTATACCGATGGCCGCATCACTGTGACGGGCAACTAGGGCCGTCCCCTGTCTCGTAAATCGGCCCCCGTTGCACTGGCGACGGGGGCCTTTTTCATGCGGCTGCCGAAGCTTCGAGCGCGCGGTAGCGCAGGCCCAGGGTGACCGCGCGGGCCACGAAGCTGACCAGCATCGCCACCCACAGCCCGTGATTGCCGAAGATCGGCATCAGCATAGCCGCCGCAACCGCATAGATCAGGGCGGACACCGCCATCATGTTGCGCATGTCGCGGGTGCGGGTCGCGCCGATGAAGATGCCGTCAAGCATGAAGGGCGCGACGCCCAGCACCGGCGCCAGCACCATGTAGGACAGGTAGATGCGCGCGGTTTCACGCACCGGCTCGGCCGTGGTCATCACGTCGATGATCGCGCCTCCGAAGCCCGCGAAGACGACAGCCAGAAGCGCGCCCGATACAAAGGCCCAGACCGAACACAGCACCGCCGCCCGGCGCAGGGCCGCCCGGCGGCGCGCGCCCATGGCCTGACCCACCAGCGTTTCAGCGGCGAAGGCGAAACCGTCGAGCGCGAAGGCGGTGATCGACATGAATTGCAGCAGGATCTGGTTGGCCGCCAGCGGCACATCCCCGAACCGGGCCCCCAGCAACAGGAAAGACACGAAAATCGCCTGAAGCAGAAGCGACCGGATGAGGATATCGGTGTTTACCTGCGCGAAATGGCGCAGGCTGGCCGGGTCCAGCACCCGTGCCCAGTCGCGCCAGGCGGGGCTGTCGAAGGCGCCCCGGCAGAACCACAGGCCCAGCACCAGCCCGGACCATTCCGCGATGAAGGTGGCGATGGCCACGCCTCGACGCCCCAGCCCAGTTGCAGCACGAACAGAAGGTCCAGCCCGATGTTCAGCCCGTTCATGACCAGTTGCAGCACCAGCACCGCACGGGTGCGTTCCGCCGCGATCAGCCAGCCGGTGATGGCATAGATCGCGATCAGCGCCGGGGCGGACCAGACCCGGATCGCCATGTAGTCGCGGGCCAGCCCCTCGACCTCGGCACTGGCGGGCGACAGCAGGAAGCCAAGTGTGAAAAGCGGCCATTGCAGCGCGATGATGGCCAGCCCGCCCAACGCGGCGATGGCCAATCCCCGGGTCAGGATCGCGGCTCCTTCGGCATGGTCCCCCCGGCCCAATGCCTGCGCCGCGAACCCTGTCGTGCCCATCCGCAGGAAGCCGAAGATCCAGTAGAGCGCCGTCAGGATCGTCGCCCCGATCCCCACCGCGCCAATCGGCGCGGCGGCCCCCATCTGGCCCACGACACCGGTATCCACCGCGCCGAGGATCGGCACCGTGGCGTTGGACAGGACAATGGGCAGCGCGATGTTCAGCACCCGGCGGTGCGTCAACGTCTCAGCCATCGCGGTTGGGCATCAGGAAATGGCCCGTGGCCTGGGCGAACAGCCGGTCGCGGTTGTCCTGCCAGGCCTCGACCTGGACGCTGGCATATCGCCGTCCGGACCGCACCACACGCGCCCGCGCATAGGCGTCCCTTGGCAGGCCCGACCGCAGGTAATCCACGGTCAGGTCGATGGTCTTGGGCAAGCGCGGGTGGCGATCCTCCAACTGGATATCCGCGCCGCCCTGCTCGATCTCGTTCCAACGGCTCGACCAGGACAATTCTACGATGGCGGTGGTCTCCAGGAAGGCCGCCGTGACCCCACCATGCAAAGCGGGCAACATCGGGTTGCCGATCAGGTCGTCGCGATAGGGCAGAACGGCTGTCAACTCGTCGCCGCGCCGATCGAATAGAATGCCGAGATAATTGATGTAGGGCACCGCCTCCACCAGGGCCTGCAGGGCGGCATCGCGGCGCTGTTTGACCACCTGAACAGGTTCCGGGCGTTTCATGTCGCAGCCCTCTCGATCGCGAAGGCGCCGGCAGCAGTCGCCACGGGGCGGTCCTCGTCCTCGTCCAGCGCCACGGCCCGGACGAAGGCAACGGAGCGCGTCGCATGATAGCATTCGGCGCGCGCGGTGATTGCCTGACCCGGTGTCGCGGGACGCATGTAATCGATGCGCAAATCCAGCGTCGCGGTCGATATGGGCGCGACCGGATGGATCATCACCGCCGCACCGCCACAGGTATCCAGCAGCGCCGATACGGCCCCGCCATGGATCACGCCGGTATCCGGGTCACCGATCAGCCGTTCGTCATAGGGCAGGCTCAACACCGCCTTGCCTTCGCCGATCTCGCCCAGTTT
>PR_CR_10_Liq_1_inCRDRAFT_1001680_pt1 | contig 12141 bp, 16 predicted proteins | sample PRCRCaboRojoPR_3_FD_10241 | JGI IMG/M metagenome (IMG submission 10241) | reverse complement strand
TGAAGCCGGTGTTCTCGAGGGGGACATGCCCACCCCAGTCTGCCTCCTCCGGCTGGGACTCGACGACGATGTTGTGGTTGTCCGAATCCCAGACGAACTCCACGGTCGTGCCCGGGAGGATCTGATGTGGTGTATCGGTGCCCGGTTCATACACCAGCGCACCACCGGGGCCGACGATCACCGTCTCCGTCCCAGCAGATTGCCCCATGGCCGCCCCTCCACCCAACGCCACTGCGGCCGTGCCAGTTGCGGCCGTCAGCAGGGCACGTCGGCCCACTTTGCGGTCCATGTCCAGTCTATCCCAGCACCGCTACTGAATATGTTGGTTTCCCCATTCAGAGCGCGTAGCTGTCTTCGGGAGCAGCGTTGGCGATGAATGCACTCACGAGGTCGATGAGCGCGGCCACATCCGCAGGTGCTGCGACCTCAGTTGCCGTGTGTAAGTACCGGGTGGGCACTGAGAGCGCGCCGACGGGTGTTGCTTTGTGTACCCGTTGGAATCGGGCGGTGTCGGTCCCCCCACGGGGCAGCACCTCGTACTGCAACGGGATCTCCTCGGTGTCGGCGATCGCCTGCAGCCGCCGCCTGACTGCCGGGGAGGTCACCACGCTGCCGTCCTTGAGCTTCAGTGCCACCCCCGCACCAAGCTCTGTCACCGCTTGCCCGCTGTCCACCGATGGGATATCGTTCGCCACCGTTGTGTCCAGTGCCAGGGCGACCATGGGGTCGATGTCGATCCCGAGCGCCTCCGCACCACGCAAGCCGACCTCCTCCTGGACGGTGAATGCCAGATGCACGGTGACAGCGGGGTCTTCGATGGCCGCAGCGACCGCGAGCAACGCGTACACGCATATCCGGTCATCGATGGCCTTCCCCGTCATGTACTCCCCCATGGTGATGGTCTGTTGTTCGAGACTGACGAGGTCCCCGACAGCGATGATTTCCCGCACACTCTCAGCATCAAGGCCGGTGTCAACGCGGAGGTCCTTCAGCTCTGGAGCTGTCTTGTCATCATCCGACTTCGTATGTGGTGGCACCGCGCCGATGACCGCTGGTATGCTGCCCGTATCGGTGTGCACACGGACACGCTGTGCCAGCAGCGTCCTGGCATCCCAGCCACCGAGGGCGTCCAGGCTCAGAAACCCCTCATCATCGATATGTCTGATCATGAAGCCGATCTCATCCATATGCGCCCCGATGAGCATCGACGCGTCACCTCCGGGGTTGATCGTCGCGACCAGGTTCCCCATCGCATCCACGTGCACCTCATCGGCAACCCCTGCAAGTTCGCGTTTGATGATCGATCTGATCGGCCCTTCAGCCCCCACGACGCCACTCGCCTCTGTGAGCTCTGTCACCAACTCCATGTCCAGCATCTCGGTCATGTTCGGTCCAATGCCGCCGATTGCATAATCCCGTCGTGCTGCTTATCGCCACAACGACCAGAGAGCCGGTGATGACCGATACCGACGCCGCACTCCGCGCAGAGCTGCACGCCGTCTTCGATGCGGCATCCTATCCGGTTGGGTCGATGGTGGACCTTCTCGGTGTGCTCCCTGAAGGACCAATGACCCGGTTCCCTGTTGGTGAGGGTCGCATGACCGCAATGGAGCTTGCGACCGTGCTCACACCACATCAGGAGTTCCCCTACCAGGACGCTGAGGCCCTCGTCGATGCGATCATCGAGGGACTACGTGCCGAGGGGCGCATCTGAGCGCCTCGTAGCAGTCTTAACAGACGCAACCCATGGGTCAGCCATGACCGATGATGTGCCGCCGCAGCACCCCCCTCGATGTCTCATCGCCAAGCTGGGACTTGACGGGCATGACCGTGGGGCACACGTCATCGCACGGGCTTTCCGTGACGCCGGTTTCGAGGTGGTGTATTCGGGTCTGCATCGGACCCCGGAGGAGGTGGTCACGGCTGCGGTGGATGAGGATGTAGATGTCCTCGGCATATCGATGCTCTCAGGGGCACACGAGACGCTAATCCCACCCGTCCTCGCTGGACTTGCGACGGTCGACCGGCTTGACGATATGCTGGTGATCGTCGGTGGTATCATCCCAGACAACGACCGTGATGAACTGTTGGACGCGGGTGTGAACGCGATTTTCGGGCCGGGGACACCGATGGAGGAGACCGTCACCTTCGTCCGATCTGCAATGCGGGGCGACGTGGATGCATGATGAGCTCCTGCGAGAGTTCCACGCGGGCGATCGCGCAGCACTAGCACGGGTGATCTCCATCCTCGAGAACAGGTCTGATGGGCACCGTGAGTTGCTCCAGCACCTGTATCCGGATGCGGGTGGTGCCTCGGTCATCGGCATCACTGGTGCACCTGGTGTGGGCAAGTCAACGCTCGTCGCAGCCCTGGCAGATTCTCTCCGTGCAGATGCAGCGGTTGCAGTCCTTGCGGTTGACCCGAGCTCTCCTGCGACTGGTGGTGCCATCCTCGGCGACCGTGTCCGCATGCCGTCGGCGAACACAGATGATCGCATCTACGTGCGTTCGATGAGTGCGCGGGGACGTCAAGGCGGACTTGCCGTCGCAACCGGTGTCGCCCTCACCGCACTCGATGCATTCGGATTCGATCGCATCATCATCGAGACCGTCGGTGCTGGTCAGAGCGAGGTCGATATCGTTGATTCTGCGGACACGACTGTGGTGGTCACACAACCAACCAGTGGCGATGACATTCAGCTGCTGAAAGCAGGCATCATCGAGATCGCGGATATCTTCGTGCTGAACAAAGCAGACCTCCCGGCGGCAGACATAGCGATGTTGGATATTGAAGCCCTAATCGCTGCGGGGCAGGACGCTGACGGGTGGGAGCCAATGGTGTGTGAGACCGTCGCCACGACCACCAGCGGTGTGGATGCACTGACCACGGCGATTGCGACCCATCAGGATTGGCTGCGGGAGGTGGGAACAGACGGACACCGTTCTCGCACCGTTGCGACGGTCTCGTGGATTATCGCGGCGGCCCTGGAGCAGACCAAGACGACCTGTGTGGAGCAGTTAACCCGTGACTCTGGACGTGTCGAGGCCATCCACACAGGNGAGAGTGATCCATATGCGACGGCGTTTGAACTGTTGGAGGCAGATCTCACATGAGTCGGACCTATCAAGCGTACACAGATCGGGTTCTCCGCTATGATCTGCTGTCGGCGGGGTGTGCATGAGCGGTGACACGCCCAGCATTGCGGTGGTGGGCACTGGGTCAGCACGTGCGTCGGCGCTCTCAACGCTCGATTCAGGTGACCATACCGTGCGCGAGATCACCCCGATGGAGGTCCCCGGTGAGGCACCTACGTTGTGGATATGCACCACTCCAGATGCCCTCCGTGCGGTGGTCCTGAACAGTCCCGCAGCTCCGGTGATGGTCACAGATTCGGTCGTTCCGACGGGGGTGACTTCCGGGTCGATCCAAGAGCTCATCGCGGATTGGAAAGCTGATGGGGTGGTCACTCACAGCCTCCCCTTCTACTCTGTCAATGTCGGTGAGCGTCAACTCCCCATGCTGCGGGAAGTGGTGATCAGCACCGATGCAGTCGCACAAATCTCTGAGTTCGCAGTCACCCATCACAATCGGTCCCTGCAGGAGGTGCGTGCTGACGGGATCGTCGTCGCAGGCCCCGTCGGCTCAGGCGGATATGCACAGTCGCTCGGTGGCCCCCGCGTCGGTGCTGTCGATGGGCTCATCGCCGTCCCTATGGCAGGCTTTGCTAGCCATACGCCCACATGGGTTACCCCCGCGCCTGTGACCGTCAGCGTGGTTCGAGAAGAGGCCGTGGTCTCAGCACACATCGATGGAACTGAGACAGTCCAGCTCGACCCCGGAGCGAGCCTCTTGATCACGCAAGCTGGTCGCTACGACGTCATCGGCCAATGGTAATACTCAGACGATCGCCGACCAGATCGGTTCGATGAGAAAGAACACCGCCTGGTACGCAGCATAGAGGATCGCCACTGCCGTCGCACCCAATGCCGATGTCGGCGTAGAGATCTCGAGCGACTTCGACCGCGCCTCCACCATGCGCGCCTCGTATTCGAAGAGGTCTGTGAACAACACCGCGAGCACGAGTGCTGTCATAATCATTCCCCCATGTGGCGCAGTGACCAGATATGCGAGTGAGAGCACGACCGCCCCCATCGTTGTGAACGAATGTGGTGCGAACCGCCGTATTGCTGCATCATCCTCTGCGATCGACGCCTGCACGCGGTGATTCTTATGTTGGATGTACCGGGTCAGGAGGTTTACAACCAACAGTATCAGAATCGCAAACGGCAGGATCGGACCAACCGCATCGAGGGCACCAATCGGCACCGCGAACTGCAGGGGACTCATCATACGGCGATGTGCGAACCGGGGCTTAACCGTTTTCGGAACGTCACAGCGTCACTCCAGTCGGTTTGAGACGGAACGGAGAATCTCCCGCCCCACGGGAATCGCAACCCAGAACGTGAACGCCCCGAGGAGTGCGAACCATAGCAGCGCATCCATGAGGAGCACACCAATCTGGTCGAACATGGTAAGCTCTCCCTCGATCTGCAAGGGTGCGATCAGCTGGTCCGTCGCTTCGAAGCTGGACACGCGATACCAACTCGCGAGCGTCAGCCACCCCAACCCGGCCCCGGTGAAGATCCCGAGCCCCTTGATGAACTCATCCGCCATTGTCTGTATCTTCCTCGATACCGGCTTGAGACTTTCTCATCTGCGGGCTGGTGAATCTGCTGCCCAGGATGTACACACCCGCCCCACCGACGATGAATCCCAGGCCACAAATCGCGAAGATCGTCGTCCATGTCCCTGGAGCTGCGGTCACACCCACTGCGCTTGCGAGGCCGCGGATCGCCGAGCCTAACAGACTGATTGATAATGTGGCTGCATCGAGGAACAGGAAGCCGAGCACGACTGCCACCACCGCGGTGAGTGTCGAGAACACTGTCACCGTCTTGTAGACCCGCATCGGCACCTCGACCTCACGGCGCCCGCCCTGCATCCGGGGACTCACTGTGGTGGACGCAGCCGATAGTACCGTCTGTTGAGGTCGTACATGTACCCCTCACGCATCGCCTTGAGGACGGCCCATGTTATGAACCCCGCCACCACAGGCAAGATGAAGGTCAGATCAAACAGCGTCTCCAGCCGCATCGGGATCAGATTCTGCACCGCGAGCATGCTGATGGTGAACGCGAAGACGATGCCACCAACGCCGACGGCGGCCCAGAAGGGCTGCTCGACCGGCCGGCGCGCACTGCCCTTGTTGATGAATGGGACCAGTGCGATAATCCCGACGACCACAACGTTCGCCAGCACGCCATAGGTCCGGTCGGCCATGATTTTCTGGCCACCAAGTATCGCCAGTTCAGGGTTCAGTGGATCCAACTTTAACAGCCCGAACGACCAGTACAGGTACCAATCTGGCAGGATGACAGCTGGTGTGTTAGAGGGGTTTGCTGGCGCCCCGATGTGCGGTGGCATCGTGGCCGAGAGGAACATGATCATCCCGATGAAGAAGCTCGTGATCGCGAGGTTCCGGATGATCTCGTGCGGCCAAGTGGGGAATGCGAGCACATCACGCTCGACGTAATCAGAGGCCGCCCTGAGGTCCTGATCCTCCCGCCGGGCCCGCTCGAAGTACTCGTATGTCAATCGTGACAGCCCCACAGTACGGGCCTTCCGCTCTGTCCACGATGGTGTCTCGTCCTCGGAGATGACGATGTCTCCTCCATCGGTGACCGGTGCGTCCGATTGCTGGTGTGTCTCGTCTGTCATGGTATCAGTGTGGCTCCGCGATTCCCTGCATCCAAACGATTCCGATGTGGATCGCGATGAGCGCCGTCACGACGAACGGTAGCAGGAACACGTGCAGGATGTACATGCGCTGGAGCGTCGCCTGCCCTAGTGAGAAACCACCGAAGAGCAACTGTGCAATCCACTCTCCTGCGAGGGGTATCGACAGCGACATCTCCACGCCAATCTGCCCCGCCCAGTACGCCAGCTGGTCCCACGGGAGCAGGTAGCCCGTGTAGCCGAAGACCATCGTGAGACTGATCAGGACGATCCCCAACAGCCAATTCAGCTCACGTGGCTCCTTGTATGCCCCAGTGAAGTACACCCGCAGCATGTGTAGGAACACCGCTGCCACCATCACCTGCGCGGACCAGCGATGGATCGACCGGAGCATGAACCCGAACTGCAGCTCGCTCATGATGAATGCGATCGACTCATACGCGATTGTCCCCTGTGTCTCGAACGCAGGTGCCGCCGATGGCGAATAGTAGAACCCTAACAGCGCACCGCTCACTGCTGCGACGACGTAAGCTAGTGTCGAAAACAGGCCCAGTGTATACAGGGGATACCAGTACCAGAACTTGTTGTCCAGATTGTACTGTTCAGTGTGTGACTTCGGCATCTGTAGGTTGACGCGGTAGTACAGCGTCTCGAGGACCTCCAGGTAGTCCACTATGCGGAGTCGCCTGTCAAGCCAGATCAACACCGTCAGATACGCTGACTCGACGGGTGTCAGCTCCTTCTCGCGCATCCATCGTCCATGGTCGAACTCATCCTTTTTTTCCAGGCTCATGATTTTATCTCCGGTAGTACGGGTAGACCGCGCGCTTGACCGTCTCCCAGGTCTCGGTCGTCAGTGAGGTACCGTCCACATCCGCTTGATCGATGTACAGATCCTCCCATTTGCGACGGCGCTTCTTCACGATCATCACATCCGGAAGGAACTCCTTGCGGTACAGGGCGAGGATGAATGCAAGATCCACGAATATCACCGTGAGGATCGCCCCGAGGAACATGTTCCCGGTGTCTGTGAGGCCCCATCCCGACACCAGCCCATACGTGAACATCGCGACGAACACCACCTCGATGATCGTGAGTAGCACGATCGTGATCGCTGCTGCGGTGCTCTCTCTGGCCGGTTCGTAGCGGTGGATGTCCCCGTAGGAACTACTCGAGGACATCTCAGCGCTGCCCCCGTCCGGTGTGTGCTGATTCGCCGTATTTCAGGATGTAGAACGTGAAGATCATGGTCACGATGATACCGAGGAACGTTGCCGCGCCCACCCAGTGTGCCTGGATGTCCACACCGAGTTCCTTTAGGGGCTTCTCCGCCGCAGCCTCTGCGACCGAGATCTCCTCGACGACCTCGATCGTCGCGACCATCCCGGCGGTCCGGTGTGGCTCGCAGTAGTACTCGTAGGTACCGAGCGTCTCGAAGGTGTGCTCGTAGGTGAAGCCGGTGTTCTCGAGGGGGACATGCCCGTCCCAGTCCGCCTCCTCCGGCTGGGACTCGACGACGATGTTGTGGTTGTCCGATTCCCAGATGAACTCCACGGTCGTTCCCGGGAGAATCTCTAAGGGCGAATCAGTCCCCGGTTCATACACCAGCGCTCCACCGGGACCCACTGCGACCGTGACGGTCTCCTCCGCCGTCCCTTGGGCCGCTACGGGCGTCGCCATGGCGGCCGCTGCGGGGAGTGTAGCGGCCCGGAGGAAGTTCCGCCTGTCCATGGCGGCGCTCAGGAAGGACGCCGCTTAAACCCACCGACCCACCCCACCTCACTCCTCGCGTTCGACCGCAGGACCATCGGTCATCATCGGCTGATCTGCACCGGCGATGGTGGTTGGGTCGACCTCCTCGAGTGCCCGAAGCCGGTTTCGGTACTGCTCTGCTCGGAAGCGGTCGGATAACCGTGCATTGGCGATGATGAGCAGGAGGAATCCGCCCACCAACAGGAACCCGAGCCCAGCGACCGGAGCGATGACCGAGGTCACACCCGCCAACAGCACCCACGCGCCGATGAGGATGACCCCGACCAGCAGGTGGATACCTGCGACGATCTGCAGCATCATCGTTCCCAGTGCACCGCTCCCCTCGGCCACATCCTCCGGACGGGGCAGATCGCGGTCCGGCACCTCCAGCACCTCGTACTCAGGAATGGAACACAGCGCAACCGATGGCTCGACATCCCGAACAATGGTCCCTGCGCCCTCGACGGACCCATCCGGACGGACCACGGCATACCCCTCATCTGAGTATGCGAGCACCTGGGCTGGGCTGGTGTTCCGGTCTATCACCCCGAATATCTCTCGCATTGCCACACGCGCGGTGAGCTCCTGCTCGACACGGTCCAAAAGCGCCTCACCTGTGACCCAGTTGTCGGGATCGAAAGCGACCTCCCACTCGCTGAGGTCCATCTCTGCCATCTCGGCGGGACCGAACCGACTGAAGTCATACCGCTCTTCAACCGCTGCACGGAGGGCCGCTCGTTCCGCATCGGGATCCTCGCCCACATCTGCCATGTCTGATGTGTCCACTACACGTGCGTATGTGTGCCGGTCGCTGGAGCGATAGCCGCAAGTGCGCCCCCTCGTTACCGTGGTCATGCTCTCTGATGTGGCTACCGCCTCCACCGCCGCGGCGCTGGTCACGATCAGTCTCCCGTTCTACCTCTATGGCGCCTGGATCATGATCGATGCGACAGTGGTGACCTGGGGGGTCCTGATCCGGCACCTCCGCGTGATCATCCCCGGATTGATCCTAACCACGGTCCCGGTCGTCGGGTGGATGATCCCCCGGCTGTTGGAACAGCAGGGTGGCATCTTCGTCGTCCATGCGTTCCTGGGGCTCAACGCCTATGCGCTGTTGGTGTTCGGCCTGACGGGCATCGTCCGCATCTTCCAGGCAAAGCGTGCGGCCGCGCTGTACGATCGGCCACATCGGGGGGTCGACCTCGATGCGATCCATCCAGATATGGCAGCATGGCGCAGGCGGCTCCGCGTCGGTGTCTTCGGCTACGTCATCCTCTGGTTCGCAGCATGGGTCCTCGGGGTGTACATCTACATCAGCAAGTACTGGCTGTAGGACTCACCACGGTTCCTGCTTCGCGAGGTCCCGGTCGTGATCGAGCTTCGACGATGGACAGATGTCCTCGAGCTCACACTCCCCACAGCTGGGGTTCTGTGCGGTGCATACTGCACGGCCGTGGTCGATGAACAGATGAGTCAGCTGTTGCCAGTGCCCACGTGGCAGCAACTCCATCAGATCCGCCTCGATACGCTCAGGGGTGGTCTCCGACGTGAGGCCCAACCGACGGGACAGCCGGGTCACATGCGTATCTACCACGACCCCTTCGACGATGTCATGTCCATGCTGGAGCACCACGTTCGCGGTCTTCCGCCCCACGCCTGACAATGAGGTCAGATCGTCCATCGTGTCGGGCACTTCCCCATCGAACTCCTCGAGCAGTCGCTCGCCGATTGCCTGCAGGTAGCCGGCCTTTGAGTTGTGGAACGTGATCCCGTAGATGTCTTCGGCGAGCTCATCGGTGGTCGCTGCCGCATAGTCCGCGGGGCTCTGATACTTCTCAAAGAGGGCGCTTGTGACCTGATTCACCCGCGCATCGGTACACTGTGCAGAGAGCACGACTGCGATCAACAGCTCCAGGCGATTGCGGTACTCCAGCGAGATGGTCGAATCTGGGTACGCCTCCTCTAGCCGATCGATCACCGTCTCCGCCTGCTCTTCCAGCTTGCCGTGGGGGTCACCCATACGTCATACGCGGGACTCCATCGCAAGGGTGTACTGGTCTATGCGAATGCGCGGTCTGCCCCTGCGGTGTCAACATCCTCCAGGCGGACCTTCTCCCACGCAGCGGTCAGATCTGCCATCGTCACCTCCGTGCGCTCCTCGCGTATCGCAAACATCCCCGCCTCCATGCACACCGCACGGATATCCGCCCCAGAGGCTGCCTCCGTCACCTCCGCCAAGTGGCCGAAATCCACGTCATCTGCGACCGTCATACCGCGTGTGTGGATCTTGAAAATGAGTTCACGGCCTTCTGCCTCTGGCTTCGGGACCTCGATGAGGCGGTCGAACCGGCCAGGGCGCAATATCGCCTCATCCAGCATGTCCGACCGGTTCGTCGCCGCGATCAGCCGGATCTCACCGCGCTCATCGAAGCCGTCCATCTCCGCCAGCAGCTGCATCATCGTCCGTTGCACCTCTGCATCGCCCGAGGTCTTCGAGTCGGTGCGCTTGGAGGCGATCGCATCGATCTCATCGATGAAGATGACCGCCGGTTCATTCATCCGAGCGACCTCGAAGAGATCGCGTACCAGCTTCGCACCCTCCCCGATGAACTTGTGGACGAGCTCCGAGCCAGCCATCTTGATGAACGTCGCATCGGTCTCGTTCGCGACCGCCTTCGCGAGCATGGTCTTGCCGGTCCCCGGCGGCCCGTACAGCAGCACCCCCGAGGGTGGTGCGATGCCCACCGCCTCGAACATCTCCGGGTGTTCCAACGGCATCTCCACCGTCTCGCGGATCTCCTGGAGCTGTTCGTCGAGCCCCCCGATGTCCGCATAGGTGACCTCCGGAGAGTGATCGACCTGCATCACCCGCGCGCGCACATCCGTCTCATTGTCGAGCCGGCGCACGATCGACAGCGAGTTGTTCACCGCGACCCGTGCGTCTGGCTCCAGCTCCGCGCGGAGTTCGTCTGTCACCTCGGTCAGCGCCTCCTGATTGTTCCCATGTTGTTTGATGATCACGCCCGCATCGGTGATCTCCTGGACGGTCGCGACGAACAGTGGCGTCTGCTTCAGCTTCTTGTTCTCATGCGCCAGCCGTTCGAGCTTCTGCTGGAACTTGTTGTTCTCTGCGTTCGCATCCAACAGCTGGTCTCGCATCTCCTCATTCTGCGCCTCGAGCACATCCAACCGATCCTGCAGAGCCTGGAGTTGCTCCTGGTGTGTCGTGGGCTCCCCTTCGAAGCTCACATCAACATCCTCCGCAGTATCCGTCATACATCCGGATTCGCTGCAGTGGGATATGAGACTTCGGGTGAGCAGCATGTTGACCAACGGACCTAAGACGAGTGAGGCGGACTCTATGTATGGACATTTTTGGGGTGGCAGTAGCCCCCAGCGGCAGTGGTTTCGGACGGAGGCGACGGTGAAACAACACACACGGCGGCTATTCGTGCTGATGGCGGTGGTGCTGTTGGTCATGCCTGCGACGATGGGTCTGGGCGCAGCTGACCAGGTGATCGGGCAGCCGGAGCTCACCTTCGATGTCGCCCAGCGGACCTACGATGCGGGGACAGACGCACAGGTGGCACTCACGATCACGAACCGCGGCAAACTCACGAAGGGGGGTGACCAGGAGTACGAGGATCGTGTGACGACGGCGCGAGCTCTCGTGCTCTCGATCGATGACAGCCAGATCCCCCTCGAGGCGGATGTGGGGTCGGTCGCGGTGGGCAACGTCCCCACCGGAGCGGTCACGACCGATCCGATCACACTCACGATCCCCAAGCAGACACCGCCGGGGACCTATGAGCTTCCGATCACGTACGAGTACGCGTACACGAGATTCGTCAACTACGATCCGGTCACCGTCGAGTACGGCGATTTCGTCCGGACAGGGACTGCAATGGTCACGATCGAGGTGTCATCGGAACCGCAGTTCCGTGTGACCGCGTCACCGACGGGTGCGCAGGTGGGCGAGACCAAGACGGTCGGTTTCACCATCGAGAACATCGGGACCGCCCCCGCGTTCGACACGGAGGTCACCGCTCAGGCGGTGGGGGATGAGCTCACATTCGGCCCGGGAAGCTCGAGCTCCACCGCGGTCGTCCCCGGCCAGTGGGCTCCAGGGCAGTCTGAGCGCATCGACTACACGGTGAACGTCGACAGTGACGCTGTGGCCCGCACATACAGTGCGCAGCTGGAGCTCGAGTACACCGACGCGGATGGAATCGAGCAGACCGCTCCGACNCTGGTGACCGGCATCCCAGTGGCGGAAGAGCGGGGTGACCGCTTCCGCATCGAGGCGGTGACGACCCGGTATGAGGCCGGCAGTAGTGGCCAGATCACACTGGAGGTGACCAACATCGACGACGAACCGATGCGGGAGATCCAAGCGAAGGTGTTCCCGGATGACCCACTGTCGAGTGATGATGATGAGGCGTTCATCCCGGCACTCGCCCCGGGTGAGACGGCCGATGTGACCTTCCAACTGGCCGTCGGCGGCGGTGCCCTCGAGAAGACCTATCCGCTCAAACTCGACTTCCAGTTCGACACGGTCGATGACGACACGAAGGTCTCCAACACCTATCGCG
>PR_CR_10_Liq_1_inCRDRAFT_1001679_pt1 | contig 12143 bp, 6 predicted proteins | sample PRCRCaboRojoPR_3_FD_10241 | JGI IMG/M metagenome (IMG submission 10241) | reverse complement strand
CTGACAATGGCTTGAAATTCTACAGATGGCTGCGGCAGAACCCTGACTTCCAGTTTTCTGGAATCAAGTTCACTATACTTGGAATGGGCGACACAAACTACACCAACTACCAAGGAAACCCTAAAACCTTAGAGCGCCTTATGATTTCAAGAGGGGCCACTTACTTCTACCCAAGAGGCGAGGCTGACGAGCAGTGTGGACTTGAAGAAGTAGTGGAGGAGTGGACTGGGGGTTTATGGGAGCCTTTGAAAAAAGAACTGACTTCACTGGCACAAGCCCCAGCTACCGAGCAAGTTTCTCAATCTGTGGAAGACCAAAAGGTTTTAAGGGGCAAAGTAATTGGGAAAAAAGTATTTACTGAACCCAAAGCAGTCAAACAAACTATTGAACTTAGAATTACTACTGAAGGTAACACTTACCTCGCTGGGTCGAATATATTTCTGTACCCACAGAACTCTCCTGAAAGAGTAGCTAACTTGCTTAGGAAACTCAACGTAGACCCCAACTACCCCATAGAAACTACTGACTATGTAAATAAGATGCTTTTGCATAGAATCCAACTGCCCACTAACTTGCATAACTTTTTCTTGAAGTTCGTGGACATCACAAACCCCGTGAAAACAAGGACAGCAAAGGCGCTAACTAAGTTTTTGAGAAAAGAAGAAGAAGCAAAGGACCTGAACAACCAAATAGACCCAGAAAAGATTTCAATGCCCAAAGACTGTTCTTTAGAAAAAATAGCTGAGAACTACTCTAGTTGGAGAATTGAGGACCTCAACAACTTCATAGAGAACTTGCCAGTGCTTACAGCAAGGAACTACTCTATTTCTTCTTCACCTGCTTCTTCGCCAGACTCAATCACTATAGCTTTCAACGTAGAGGGAGTCTGCACAGACTACCTCAACAGAATCTCGAGCACTGACCTCAGTGCTAACGACGTAAGGGTCGAGTACACCCTTTCTGAACAAGCAAGTGTCTTTTCTAAGGTGTTTGAGGAGTCAGACAAACTCATCTTCATTTCCACTGGAACAGGAGTTTCTCCTTTCAGAGGCATTTTGGAACACATTACACTGACCCAGCCCAGGTCAGTTTGGGTGCTGCACGGCTGTCGGAACGCCAAAACTGAAACACCTGAGCAGAACTACGACTTTTTGTATGAACAAGAAGTTAGGAAGTTCGTTGATCAACTCGGAGGGAACCTGCACATAGCTACATCTCGGTCTCCTCCCAAAAAGTACATTCAGCAACTCATTCAAGAAAACGCAAACGAGTTAAAAGAATGGGGAAACACTGCACTGCTTTGCGGTAACTTTTCAGCAAAAGACTTAGAAGAGCAACTCAAGAAGATCAACCCCAACATTCAAGTTTACTCAGAAGAATGGGAGTAATTAATTACTTAAAGATGGACCAACTCAAAAGGGCCGCGGTTTCGCTCAAAGATAGAATCACCAAAAAGCCTGTCGAGAGGTCAGTGGCTGAAGCCTGCAGTGACGAGAACTGGGGGGCTTCCAACACACTTCTGCACCAAATAGCTGAACAGACCTACAACACAGAGGACCGGTACTTGATCATGAAGCTAGTTTGGGAGTACCTTAAAAGTCCTCCTAAAGAGTGGAGACGCATTTACAAAACTCTGAACTTGATAGACCACATAGTTAAGTTTGGCTCGAACTCGTGCATCACTCAGATAATGGACGAGGCTTTCAGAATCAGAATGCTGAAAGACTTCACTTACAGAGAAGAAGGTTCTGAAAGAGGCAACGGAGTCAGGGACAAAGCCCAGCACTTGTCAGAGTTGCTGTCTGACATGAAGCTTATTGAAGAAGAAAGACAAAAAGCTATGGAACTCAAAAACAAGTTTGTGGGCATGGGGTCCAACATGCCTAACAACGGACGTTATTCTGGGTTCGGCAGTGAAAACTTCGTTAGGGGGAGTTCTTATCAAGCTTATGATCCTTTTCCTCAGAAAAAGCTTACTTCTGAAAGGACTGATTACTACGAAGAGCCTAAAGAAAACCCTCTGAAGTCAGAAGTCCCTCAGAAAAAACAAACAGGGGATATTTTTAAACCTATAACTATCAAACCCAAAACTGAGGCTCCTCAAAAGCCTGCACCTAAGATCACTCCTCCTTCTGATGACCTTTTATTTTCCCAGCCTGCTCAAAGTAATGATGACTTTGTGTGGGTAGAGCCTCAGAAACCCGAACCTAAGCAGCCTTCAATTCCTTTTGATATGTTTGAAGCTCCAACTAATCCAGCTCCTCAGTTCCCCACTGCTCAGTCTCCAAATACTCAGTTCCAACCCCCGACTAACCAGTCTCCAGCTCTTCAGTTTCACGTTGATCAGTTCCAGCCACCAAGCAATCAATTCCAAGCTCCAGGCCCTCAGTTCCAAGCAAATCAATATCAAACACCTCAGTTCCAAGCAAATCAATATCAAACACCTCAGTTCCAAGCAAATCAATTTCAGTCACCTCAGTTCCAAGCAAATCAATTTCAATCACCTCAATATCAAACTCCTCAATACTCGCAAAATCCTTACCAACCTGGACAACTTCCTTCAGACCTATGGAGTACACAAAAAGCCCACTCTGCTCCTGAGCCCCCAAAAAGCACAATTAAGATTAACGCTGACTTCAGAAACACAGGACCTTCAATGCAAGAAATGAAGTCAAACCCCAATTCAGCCCAGGCTATCCAAATAGAAAGTGCCCCTCAGCAACCCAAAGACTTAGAATCCAAACTGTTTAACTTCGACACTATTTTGGATTCCAATCCTAAACCCAACTCAAGACGTCCATTTTAGTTAATCCTACAAATTTAAGCTCATAAAAAATGATTGCTGAGATAAATATGGACAAAACAGAGGCAGCTAGACTGGCTATTTTGCACATGGACCTGACTTCAGTGAACCAAGAAGACACTGAAGGAAAGATCAAAGCTCTGTGCAAGCACGCCACAACTGCTTACGGAAATGTAGCAGCTGTCTGTGTGCTTCCCAAATTCATCTCCGTAGCCAGGTCTAACCTTGAGTCTTCAGAAACCCTAGTTGCAACAGTAGTTAACTTCCCAGGAGGCGACTTTTCTCCCCAAGAAATAGAAAACCAACTCTTTGCTGCGTCAGACGCAGACGAGATCGACATAGTGTTTCCTTACAACCGCTTGAAGCAAGGAGACACCATTACAGCCCTGCAAATACTTAAACGAGTTAGGGAGTTAACTCCTAATAAAACTCTGAAAGTCATCTTGGAGTCTGGAGAACTCGCTGAGACTGAGCTTGAGCAAGCTTGCGAGATTTCTTTAGAAGCTGGAACTGACTTCTTGAAAACCTCAACTGGCAAAACCCAAGTTGGAGCCACTACTGGAGCAGCTCAAATGATGCTTAGCAAAATCAGAGACCACCAACAAAGGACTGGCAGGAAAGTAGGCTTTAAAGCTTCTGGAGGAATTAGGACTTTGGACCAAGCTATTCCTTACCTGGAACTTGCATCCCAGTTCTTCGGGAATGAGTACATCAACAGAGCCACTTTCAGGATCGGAGCAAGCAGCCTACTTGAGTCTTGCAAACAAGTGTGTGCTGAAGGAACAACTATTTGTAAATAAGTTACTTACACTATAAACACTCAGACTCTAGCACGCCCATGTACTTATCAGGTCCTTGCTTTCTTCCGTCGTAAACCCACTCAAACCCACTGCTTTCAACAAAAGGAGTGATGTCTAGTTGGTTCATAAGTGCGAACTGGATGTTGAGTTCATCCTGCACCATTTCAGACTGAATTCTGCCTTTTTCTTCTGTGGTGGCTTGCATAGCTGGACTTCTGTTTACTTCTAGGAACCACAAGTGCAAGTTCTTGTCAAATAAAAAGTCAACTCCAAAAAGTTCCCAAACTCCAGGGTGTTGCAACCACTTGTGGTAGTTCATCAGTATTAGGTGCAGCATGGACTTTTTCATAGCTGGCTTTACATAGTTTTGGATCCAGTAAGGGCCTACAAGTCCTTGGGCCTGCATGTAGCTTTGGAACTTGTCAAAAGTCCACATTTGCTCAGTCATTGCTTCTTGGTACTCTGAGTTAGTTGCGTTATGGTTCTTAAGGTAGTCTTTGGTAAGTGCTGTGTTGGTGATGTGTGCACTTTGCTCTTTGGAGTCTTGGCTGTAAGGAGCCATTGAAACCCTTAAGAATCCTTCGTGGTACAGAACCACCAAAGGGTCCGTTGAAGCTACCATTAAATACACACGGAAGTCAAACTTCTTTCCGTTGATAAGTAAAGGGTCACTAATGTAAGCCTGCACTATGCTTTTGGATTCAACTAATCCGCATTTGTTTCCATAGTCGTACTTAGTTAGGAGTTTTTGTGTGTTGTTCTGGTCAAGCACTGATACCCCTTCGGCGTTGTGGAGTCCCCTTGCGACTTTCATGATCCACTTAACTTTTTCTGGCTCAGTGTCTGACTTGAGAATGCCCAGAATTTCTCGGCATTCTTCTTTGTTTGAAAGGTCATAAGTCCTTGGCATGAACTTCCAAGGATCGAAGCAGTGCTCTCTGTCGAAGTAGTACTTCCCATAAACCCGGGCACTGCGAGCTGCTTCGTCTTTGTATATCATGTGGTGGTTCCCAGGAATGTGGTTGTACCTTTGGTTCTCGCAAAGGAATTCTTCTCCAATTCGGTGTTTGTAGTGCCACTCCGTAGACTTGTGGTAAAAAACCAAAATAGAGGGGTCCAAGTACTCAAGGGGAGTGTTGTACTCGTCACTGCCCACCACGTGGCTTTCCAGTGCTAGTTTGCCCATGCTCCGCATTACACTTTTAACTAAATTGGGTTTTTTGTAGTCTGAAAAAAATACTTTGTGTTTAGGCAGTCCGTCTTGACCTATTTCTAGGGGGTAAGCTTGTCTGAACTTAGCAACCTTTTCACAGTACTCAGGGTCTCTTATGATTCCTTGATGGTCAGAGTCGAACTTGCCCTTCCTCAAGTAATCGTACCATTGAATTGATCTTTGCCAAGAGTTTAGGTTCCAGTCTATTTTGAAGGAGTTAGTTTTCAAAAGTTTTACACTAGCTTGGTCAGCATTTACATAAAGGTAAAACCCAACTAACAAGTTGACTGTAAACAAGCCTATCAACAGAACTTTAAAAGAGTTTTCCATTTATAACAACAGTGCTTTAGTAATAGTTGGGATTACTTAGCCTTGTCTTGGCAGCAGGGTTTTTTCTGGCCAGTGGAGGCACTTTCTTTGATTTTCACTACGATGTCTTCGTACTTAACTTCTCCTTTAGCCAGTTCTTCTTTGGAAGGCATAAGGCCTCTTTCCAAAGCTATTTTAAGTCGGATGATGGCTCCAGGAACGTTGATGGCTGAGACTCCAATGCACCTCCCGTTCTTGTAGAAGTAAGTGATTCTTCCAGTTGTAAGTTCATCTTCGCCTGGTCTCACGTCAGTGTGGTACCAGTCATACCCACTTGTGAACCCAGTAGACTCAGCTTTTTTGAACTGACCTGTCCAGAAGTAAGGTGCTTGTGTGAAAGGCACTCCTTTGTCCAGCATGTTCATGGCTGCGTGGCGGCCTTGCTCCTGGGCCCACACCCAATGCTCAATGCGTTCGTTAGATTCAGTAAGCATACTGTGCATGCTTGCAATGTCCCCTGCTGCGTAGATGTTTGCGTTAGAAGTTCTGAGGTTAGGGTCCACTCTTACGGAGCCGTCTTCGTTCAAGAGTTTAGGGGGAATGTAGTTTGTTTCCATTTGGGCTCCTGTAGCCAAAAGAACTAAGTCGCAGTCAACAGTTTTTTCTTGGGTGCGGCCCAAACTATCTGTGTAGCTCACAGTTACGCTTTTGGCTTGCTTGCCTTCTGAGTTAATTGACTTCGTGGTAGTTGAGGTCATAAAGTCCACTCCAGAAGCCCGGTGGATGTTTACGAGTTGCTGAGCAATGTCAGGGCCAAATGCTCGTTGCATAGGAATATCCTCAAGTTCCACAACAGTAACTTTCTTGTCTGGGAAGTTCCTGGTCATAGAAGTAGCTACTTCCAAGCCAATGAATGACCCTCCAACTATGACTATGTTTTTGGCTTCGTTAATAGTCTCAATGAAGTTGTCGTGGTCCTTAGCTGACCTAATAGCTACTACATTGTCTAAGTTTTCAAAGTCAGACTTGAAGGGACCTGGAATCCTTGGAGAGCAGCCAGTGGCTAGTAGTAGTTTGTCGTAGTCTAGTTCTCTGCCACTTGTTAAGTGAATTACTTTTTTGGACTCGTCAATCCTGTCGACGTCGTTGCCTAGTCTGACTTCAATGCCGTAGTCTCTGTAGAACTCTTCGCTTCTAAGAGCAAACTTAGAAGAGTCCACCTTAAGGTTCTTGTTGATCATAACTCTGTCGTAGGGGAAGTACTCTTCTCTAGTAAGTATAATGATCCTTCCTGTGTAGCCTTCTTTCCTGAGCTCTTCCGCACACATGTGGCCGGCAGCCCCGCCTCCTACAATGACAAACTTCCTTTTGTCACTCTCAAGAGGCTTCACCATCTTTTTGCTGTCGACGCTTTTGGTGACTTGGTTCCAGTCAGCTTCTGGAATATGGACGATGACATCTCCGTCCCTAACTTCGGCTTTGAAAGTCATGAGGTCTTTTACAGAGGGAGCTGCAGTCATTTCACCAGTTCTAATGTCGAAAGTAGCAGCGTGCCAAGGACACACCATCGTGTAGCCGTCTAGGAACCCTCCGTTCATGGGAGCGCCATAGTGAGGACACTTTCCACTGACTGCGTAAACGGTGCCTTCTACTTTGGCAACTACAATGAAGTTGTTGGGGTTGTCGCCTACTTGGACCTTCTTCATGTAGCCTTCAATTAATTCTTCTTCTTTGCAGGCCACTAGTTCCTTGGTGTTGCTTTGTGAAAACAAGTTAAAGGAACAAAAAGACACTCCTGCAGCCACAAGTGCTCCTGCGTACCACTTAGGGGTAGCTGGGGGTGGTATGGTGACTCTTTGGTAGGAAGTCAGGGTTCTTTGAGCGATTCGTAAGATTCTGGAAGAAAACATTATTAGTGGCAATAATTAACTAAACCATGCATAAATGGAACTAATACAGGCAGTAAAGCTCTTGTGCCTAATAAGTTATGACAATTAGTTAATATCTATGGGGAACAAAATGCAAAGGAACAACCAACTTTTAGAAGTATCAGAACTGAAACTGAGTGGCGAATTTTTGCTTCAGATATCTGACGAAGAAGAACTTAAACCAAACTCCAAGTGGGAGCAAGTTTACCTGGTTCTGGAAAATCGCTGTCTTTCAGCATACTCAAAAAATTCACTCACCTCAACCTTGGACCTGTCATCTAGTGTTCAGTTAAGCGACAACGGTAGGGAAATAATTCTCAAGTGCAAAAGCCTTACTTGGAAAGTCAAGCCCCCCACTCTAGCTTTGTTCATTGAGTGGAACTACGCAATCAAACTCAGCATGAGACCTGTGTGGCAGGACTCAAGTGCTTGTCAGAGTTGCAACCAGAGTTTTTCTCTTCTGACCAGACAACACCACTGCAGGCGCTGCGGCAAAGCAGTGTGTCAGAGGTGCTCGCCTTACATAGCTTCTTTAAAAGAATTAGCTCACTCCAAGCCCCAACGAGTCTGCAGAACTTGTGCTATTAACTTAAAACGGCCTTCTAACTTCAAAGAACTCAGAAGCGAAAGTCTCAACTTCAACGCGCAACCCTACCAAAAGTACATAAACTCAGTTCCTCGAGCTAATTCATTCAGGTACCAAAACGTTTTAATCTAACTTGTTAATACTTTTAAGAGTCTCGGCAGTTCTTGAATTCTTCGTAAGGCAAAAACTTCATCAAGCACAACACAGACTTCTTAGCAAAAGCTTTTTCGTGCTCGTAGTTGACTCCAGTGGAGATCTTCCATATTTGTTCTTCAGAAATGCCTTCAACAACTCCTAACCCGTGAGAGTGCATCAAGAACTTTAACAGCAAGTCGTAGTTGTTCTTTATTTGGTTGTACACTGCTTCGGTGTTCAACTTGCTGAGTTTGTACAGGTCATAGAAGTTGTATTCTTCTTGCCAACTGCCAACTTCTTGAGTGTACAAGTTAAGAGTGTAATCGGTAAACACTTGGTAGTTCTCAGAAAGGTGGTAGTACCTGACTCCTGGGTTGTTGCCAAATATAGGAGATATGGAGGGATGCAGCAAAATAGGAATCTCCGTTTCAGGAATGCTTTGGAAGTTCCCGTGGTGCACGTGGCCACACAGTATCATAGATACTTTGTTTTGGTGGGTTTGCATGATAGATATGAACCTAGTTGTGTAGGAGGGGTGCCAAAGCTGGTCTCCTAGGTTCCACATACCCACTCCTGGAGGAATGTGCATGATGAGGATTACTTGTTCTTCGCTGTTTTTAAGTTCTTCGTCCAGCCAGTCGAGTTGTTCTTCAGCAGTAGCTTCAAAGCCTTGTACTTTAATGCTGAAGTAGTTAGAGTTCAAACAAACCACTTTGAGTCCACTTCTAGTGTAAGTATAGTAGTAACCTCCATCTGAAAAAGACCCTGAGATTTCTCCAGCTAAGGGTTTCCACTGCTCGTAAAGAAAGTCCAGGTACTCTATTCCTTCCTGGCCTTCTGGAATTTCGTAGTCTGAGTACCCATCGTTGTTCCCGATTATAGGAACTACTTTGGTGTTTGGAAAGTAGTCTTTGATGGCTTGGGCTACTTTTTGGAAAGTTAAGTTGATTAGAGCTTTGTTGTAGGGTTTGTAGTAAATTCCAGACGGGTTGAGTAACTGGGAAGTAAAGTGCCCTATGGAGTCTCCTAGCAAAAGAATGAACTCAGGGTCTGGGTTGAGTCCTTGCAGAAACTCCAGTGAACTCTTCAACAGCTTCAAAGGTGCGTCGCATCCAAAGCGCCCCATAGGCTTTGCAAAGGGTGTAGGAATTGGGTGGAGATTTTGGTTGAAAGTTGTTGAAACATTGTGGCAAAGGTACTTTTCTTCATAGTTGGCGCTGTAAGCAATGTCGTAATGCAAGTCAGAAATCACAAAGAAGTCTTGGCTTTTAGCCAAACTCACTAAAATCAGCCAGAGCATTTTTATGTTACTTATCCTTGATTGAGTTTATTTCCTGGATGACTTGTTTAAGCACTCCGTCAATGCTGAACTTGAGTTCTTGTTTGATTCCACTGATTTCTTCTTTGATGTCTTGTATTTCGTTCCTTACTTTTTCTAGATCGTCTCCGTTCCTTTTGGTTTTCTTAGCTTGTTTGTACTTAGAGATTTGTTTGTTTAGTTCAAGAGTAGACTGAGTGTTAATGTAAGTAATGTTAGGCGTGGTGCATTGTTGTATGTACATACTTTGTCCAGAGTTTCTTCTCCAAAACAAAGCTATTTCGTAGTCAAGCACCAGTTTAGAAAGTTCTTTCCACTCAAGTGTTTTGTGTTGTTGGTGGTTTTTCCAGTGAGTCACAACCACCACTGCTATAAAAATGTTCACCAGCAACAAAAACACCACCACCACTCCTATCACCAACACAACCCACTCCAGTGAACTTAGTTCGTCCAAGTTTATAGTTAGTACTTTCCGTTGATTCGAACCAGCCACTTCCAAAGCTACTCCAAACCCCAGTATAGCTACTCCAAGGACCAGCATGAACCCAAACATTTTGTTTGCCACTGACTCAAAAGTGATTATGAGCAGCCTTGTAGAGTCAAAGTGCTTGGCGTAAACAATCCCTCTAATCCACACCAGAACCACTATCACAGGAAGCAGTATGTCGAACTCGAAGTCCCTGTAGTCAGCTAGCCAAAACCCAGAATAAAACAAAAGAAACACCAACCGAAACACTTCAAATATGTTCCATGGCTCCATGAAATATAGAAAAGTAGAGTCCAGTATTTTGCAGAGTTCAAAACTAAAAGGCACCAAACTCAGCACTAGCACTGCAACTACAAGTGAAAAGTTCTCACTCAGTATCAAACTGTGAAGAGCTAAAAAGACCATGACTAAAAGGTGGATAAAGGCCATTCCATAGTAAAACCACTGGTCTTTCCTCCACTTCCATAAAATGATTGACTCTATCATCTCAGCTTCAAATACCTTTTTGTTGCCACACATAACTAGACTCTTAAGGAAGTTTATGCTTTCTTCGCTGCCACTCACTAAGTTAACACAGAACCTGCTCGTTTTGAACTCAACAGCTTCTTCCAGTTTCTTGCTGCTATTTTCTTCTAAGAAGCTTTCGGGGTGAATGAACCCTGTTTCACTGAGGTGCACCAAAGGTGGGTCGGCTTTCAACACTCCAGAACCAGGAATGGTGTCTTGTTCCACCTTCACAAAGCCTTCTTCGTAAAGCTTCTTGATGTTGGAAAGCCCTGCTATGTTCAGTGCTGGCAGGAGCACTTCAAAACTCTTCCAGACTCCGTTGTTCTCGTACAAGTGGCAGTGCTCCAAAAACATGTCTGCTGAAAACCGGTTTCGGCGCATAACAGCCATAGACAAAGGAGTTTCTAAAGCTGAACTTGAGAAAAAAGGAGCTTTGGCTTTCAGTGCGAGTGAAAGCGAGGACACGTGGTTGGTGTAAGCTAGGATGTGGAGTATGTTGATTCTCCAAGGAAATATTATGTAGTTGTTCCAGGCTGGGTTGTACTCAGGTTTTTTGTTGTCTAGAAGTTGCAGAACGTGGTAAAGGAACACAGCTGAGTACCTGTTAGGAAACACTGTAATCGAGTCAGCTAAAAGTGGGTTTTTAAGGATGTAAACTCCTTGCTGGGTCCCCAAAAGTATGTTGGCGTATAGCGGGTCCAGAAGTATTGAGTAAGGACACGAAGGAATCTCCAAGCTCACAAGCATCGTTTCTTCGAAGTAAGACCAAACCTTAACAGTCTTGTCTTCACTAGCTGAAAAAACACAACTGTTGTTTTCTGAAAAAGTAACTGAGTTCACTGGGCCTTTGTGGCCTTCGAAGTTGCACATGAGTTTTTCCTCTGCAATGTTCCAAACTTTCACTGTGCAGTCAGAACTTCCTGAAACAGCAATGGCTTCAAGTATGTCTAGAGAAGTTATGTTGTCCAAGTGGGCTTTAACACTGCCTAGGTGCTGGGGACACTTGGGGTTTTGAGTGCTCCAAATCACAATTTCTCTAGAGCACCCTAGTATCATGGTTTCGCTAGCTACTTTCATGCAGTGGACCTTGCCTTCTTTTACTTCGATAGTTTTTATCTGGGCAATTTGTTCCAAGTCCCATACTATAAGTGTGGAGTCTTCTGAACACGAGTAAAGCACTTCTTTTTCAAAAGCTAACCCAGTGACTTTCTGTGTGTGGCCTTCTAGCAAGCCTTTTTCTTCTTGCAATTCTAAGTCCCATAAGTATATGCTCCCTTCCCAACTCCCTGAAACCATTAAGTCTCCTTGGACTGCTAAAGAGCATATTGGAGTTTTGTGTTTGTCGAACTCAGCGTCTACAGTGGACAGTAGCATTTCGTGGAGTTGGAGCTTTCCGTCCGCAAAACCCACTATCAAGTGCTGGTTGTCTGGAGTAAAAGCAAGTTGCTTCACAGCAGTTTGCGACTCCTTGTAAAAGTGGTCTCCTGGTATGTTAGACAAGTGCCACACTCGAATAGACTCTTCACTGCAACTCACTAAAAAGTTAAAGTCTTTTGTAACACACACTCCTGTTAGTGTTCCTTCTTGACTTAGCACTTCGAGCTCGTGTCTTTCAGTAGCAAGGTCCCAGAACTTGATTCCCTTGTCTTTACTTCCACTGATGATGTACTTCTGGTCCTCTGTAACAGCTAAGCACGACACAGGACCACTGTGGCCCCTTATGACTGTTTGGCACTTCTTTGACTTAAGGTTCCACAGCTTGACACTGCTGTCGTTTCCACTTGAAACTAAAAAGCTTTCAGTCTTTTCTAAGCAACTTACTTCTGAACGGTGGGCTTCCAACTCAAACTCCTGGTGGAGGCTTTGTTTGTTCCAAAACTTGATTTTGCCGTTAGTTGTTCCTCCGGCTAAGTACTCTTCGCAGCTGCACAAACTAGTAACAGGGTCCTCCAGTTCTAAACTTGCCAGTTCTCTCCCACTGGTGTCTATTGCTTTTAAACCTTTGCCTGCCACGAACACTAAATCTGTCTGGGGTTCTATACTGCTGGCTTGGAACT
>PR_CR_10_Liq_1_inCRDRAFT_1001678_pt1 | contig 12147 bp, 9 predicted proteins | sample PRCRCaboRojoPR_3_FD_10241 | JGI IMG/M metagenome (IMG submission 10241) | reverse complement strand
AAATGGGAGCTGGTTTGTTTTTAATGGCTTGTTTCTTTATTTTGCTGGTGAGGGCTTTTATGGTTCCTTTGTTTTCAGCTCTTTTGAATCCTTGGCGTAAAAGGAAACTAACTTGCAAACACCAGTTCTTCATGTGGTTTGCAGGCTTTAGAGGAGCTATTGCGTTTGCTTTAGCGATCCAAGCTGACAATGACTTTGAAAACGGAGACTTAATTCTAGCAATTACTTTGTTGTTTGCAATCATATCAGTGGTTGGAGGGGGGAGCTTAGTAACTCCGTTACTTTACAAACTCAATCTCATTGAAAGGCAATCCGAACCCTTTGCCAGGAACCAACCTCCTTCTCCTACAAGGCAGACTCCTTGTTCTAGGATCAAAAAGTTCGTTTTGTTTTTAGACGAAACCTACATCTACCCCTTGCTGGTGAGAAGGGACTTCTCTGTTGAAACCAAAAGTCCTGAAGAGCCTGTTTTCGAAAACGAAATTGAACTTGGTGTTCCTGGAGAAGAAAACAGTAAAGAACAAGAGTAATTAATGGATAATTATAATAATTAAATGGGAAATTGCAGTTCCAAGAAAAGTACGACCGTTAGCGATACTGAAGCGCAACAGCAAAAGGAACCAGAGTTTGTGTTTTCAGAGCAGTATTATCTGCCTAGGAAAAAAAGTGTCCTCTTGAAGTTGGATAGGTTTGGAATCGAGAGATTCAAGTTCCAAAAAGACGTAAAAATCAGAAAAAGCTCAGCAGTATGTATTCTAGATGGGAGCTTTTACATTGCAGGGGGAGAGGACAGTGCTTGTTGCCTGACCAAACTGTTTTTGAAAATAGACCCAGTCTCTAAGAACACAACCACACTGAGTTCTCTGCCCGTGCCTACTAAGGGAGGACACTTGCACAAGTACAATAACTGGATCTACTTGGTAGGCGCCAAAAACGACGACGCTGACGAAGAAGGTGCATTGGCCAACCAACCAGCCCCCCTTATGCGATACAACATCGAAAATAACCGATGGCAGATGTTTAGTACTTTCAAGCGAGAGCACACCAAAAACAAAGTCATGATGTTCATCAACCACGGTGTTACCGAGAGACACGAAGAAGAACCACAAAAGGTTTTGAATGTCAGAGGCTTCTGTTTGAGGGACTTGGTGTCTCCAGGTTCGTTCATCCTAGGGTCTAAAATCTACCTCGTGGGTGGCTATCGCGTAAACTCAAAAGGCCAACTGAGGTCCACCAAAAGAGTGTACTCACTTGACGTTTCCAACGACCAGGACATCAGGTTCGACTGTGAAGAGCAACTGAGACTCCCGTTCAAAGTAGTCAAACCTCACTGTTTTGCAGGAACCGAAACTGTAATAGTGATGGGTGGGAAAATGGGCAAGTCCAAAACATTCAACTACTGTGCATGCCAACTGCGTCCTAAAGAAAAGCAACCAGAAAAACTCGTGAGGATGCTTGAACCTATTCCAGTTCCTATGTCTGGGAACTACCCTCCTACGAAAATTGATGACTACATTGCATTTTTCAGCTTCCCCAACATTCTACTGATCAATAAAAGATCTGGCTGGGTCCAGTACTCTTTAAAGTCAGAAAAGCACCGGCATTTCCTAGAAAGCGACATTATGGGATTCAAGCCTCCAGAAAGCGATGACCACGCCCTGAAGTTCGTTCCTGGACAAGAAACTAAACCTGAAGAAGTTCCGGTTTCCTTTGCCACTAAGTACCCAAGTTTGCATGAGAAAAAGACCCAAAACCACTCTAAAGTCAAAGTAGATGTAGTTGAGGCCAAAGACCAGTCTCCTGGTAGTTCGTCTTCTTCCAGTCAAAAAAAGTCCAAACAAAAGAACTTGCCTCCCATGAAGGACCCTTCTCGGTTCCAAGAAAAGCAAACCAAAAGTCCAAAGGCTTAATAAGATAACAAATTAATTAATGAATAATTAAATCAATAGAACTAATGTTCCAGGAACCCTTTATTTCCAGGGCCCCTCCGAACACTCCCCAAGTGTCTACACCTTTCCCAGTCACTCCTAGAATTCCAGGTCTGCGACCCAGCACTGTGATTTGGGACACCTCTTTGAAGTCTCCCGAGTATCCCCTAACTAACTCTTCAGTGGTTAACTTTGTTCCTTCTTCAACTTTCACCACTATTTTTGAGTACAATTTGTTGTTTATTGTGTTTAAAGAAACTCCATCGTCTAAGTAAATTTCCCCTTTGGCGTTTTGTCTTGAGTCAAGTGCAACTAGAAGTTGGACTGGTCGACTCCGCATGCTAGTTATTGTCATGGCTTCTGAAGAGTCTTGCAAAGGAATCACAAAGCCACTCCTAACAAACAAGTTGACTTTATCCAAAGGAGTGTAAATAGTTTCCCACCCCTTTATTTTCAAGTTGCCTGTAAAAAAGTCATACCAGATTGTATTAGGAAAGTAAACTTCCAACTCGAACTTGCCTTCGTAAACCACTGGAGCCACCATCAAAGCCTCCCCAACCATGAACTGGGACTCTATTTGGTAAGTTTCTGAGTTCTCTGGAAAGGGAAAAAACAGTGGCTTTATCACGGTGTTACCCAACAAAGAAGCTGAAAACAAACACGAGTAAAGGTACAGGGAAAGCGAATACCTAAGTCTTATCATGCTTCTGCCTATTGCCATAACTTCTTCCCCCAAAGCATACAACTCTTGGGACTTGGACCCTATGTCGTTGTGGTTGCGGAAAAAGGGGTAGAAAGCCCCTACTTGCAGCCACCTAGAACACAACTCAGGGGTAGTGTTGTTGTGGAACCCGCAAACGTCAGCACCAACTAAAGGAATTCCAAACAGTTGGAAGTTCAGCACTCCAGGAATGGAGTACCTGAGTTGACTCCATTTTGAGTAGTTATCTCCCAGCCAGTGGTACCCGTACTTTCCGTGACCTGCTCTTGTGCTCCGCGACAGTATAAAAGGCCGAGTCCTCAACTTCTTAGCAAGGTACCTGTAAGTGAGTTTGGTTTCCATAGTTCCCCAAAGGGAGTGGGCATTGTATTCCTTGATTCCGTTGTAGTGGTAAGCTGAAAGCGGCAACACCTGGTCTTCTAAAGAATGGTTTCCAGGCACGTACAGAAGTTCAGGCCTGACTTCTTTGCTTTCATAGTACTGTGGGCACTCTCCGTCACAAAAACTAGAAGCTTCGTTCATGTCTAGCCACAACCCGTCGAACTCTACGTCTGTATATAGTTGGTCCAACATTTCTTCCCAGTATTTACTTGCATTGGGGTGGAAAAAGTCCACAAACACTGACTTGCCTGGCCAAACTTGTCCGAAAAAAGGCTTTGAGGAGTTTTTGTTCCTCTTGATGAACACATCCAGTTCTTTCCCTCTGTTGTAAGCGAAGTAGTCGTGAGCTGCCACTCCAGCATCCAAAATAGGAACAAAGTACTTGTTGGAACTATGCAACTGTTCAATGAAGGCTTTGAAGTTGTTAAGGGGGTATCTTGAGTAGTCAAGCGTGAAGTCCCTGAAGTACTTCATGTAGTCAATGTCTACCCACATCACATCTAGGGGAATCTCCAACTTGTCGTGGTAAAACACCACTTCAGACAACTGACTTAGGGTTTCATAGCCCCACCTGCACTGGTGGTAGCCCAGAGCCCAGTAAGGAGGAAGAACAGGCTTCCCTATTACACCCAGGTAGTCCCTTACTACTTGTTCTGGCTGGGGGCCTGTAAACAGGTACAAGTCCATCAAGCCTCCTATGCTTCTGATGTCTAAACTTTCGTTTCTGAAAATAAAGTCCATAGCATTGAAGTTGTGGAAATACAGCCCGTGGGCTTTGCCGTCCTTCATAGCAAGCACGAAGGGGTGGTGTCCGTACATGTTCTTGCCCCTAGCTCCCTGGCCTGTGTCAAAGGGTGTGTCCTGAGCTAGAGTCCACAGAGTGTACCTTGTGTTGTTGGTGTTGATTCTGAAAGAAGACGTTCTTTCCCCCAAGCCGTAAACATTTGAGTCGTGGGACAAAATGCTTCCTATTTCTAAGTAACGATCAGCAAAGTAAAACCCACCCCACTTTGAGTTGGTGTCAAACAGAACTCTGTTGTCACTCTTCCTTTTGACGCTGAAGCCAAAGGGATAGGCAGTGAGTTCAAACAAGTACTCATTGAAGAAGTAAAACTGGGTGTTGTTGTAGTCTTCAGGTTCCCACCTTTCTTCGAACACGTCAGATATTTTGACGCGCAGAATTCTAGAGTCTTCGTAAAACACTTTCAACTGCAGCAATTCCAAACTGTCGCCTGCGTTGTAAGAACCTTCGGACTCAAGTTTAAGGTGTGCTTCAAGTGTAGTTTCTGCACTGGTTATTTTGGTAGCTCTGTAGAGTGGGTAAGTCCGGTCTTCTTTTATTTGTTGTTGGGGAGTTTTATAAGAGATAAAACCTTCTCCAGAAGCACCAGAGTACTCCCAGTAAAGCTTAGAACCCCACACCAAGTAAAACACCACAATTGGGACCGTCAGACTGAGAGACACAAAAGCCCTTCTAACATACAGCGGCCTCATATTATCAATTACTTAAGATGATAGTTTTCTAAGTCCAAAACAAACTGGATGTCTTTAGCCTTCACTGAGTCCTTAAAAGACTCAGTAGGCTGCAGGTCTTCACTTACATTGGTTTTTCTCTTTTTGGATTCTTTTTGCAAAGCACTTTTTATGTCTTCTATGTCTGCAAAGGTCCCTTCTTCTTTTTCTCGCTTCCTTTTAGCCCGTTTGCCTTCTTGGTTTTCCTTAGCAGCTCTTTCTTTGTCCTCTTGGTCAGTAACTCTCCAAGCAGTTAACTCTTCTCGAGTTCTTCCGTAGTCTATAGTTTTGAGGTTCAGTTGCTTTTTAGAGAGTCTTCCTGAGGTAATGCTAAACACTTTATCCAGGATTCTTGAAGTAAACTCCTGACAAGCGCACCCTAGCAGTTCGTATACCTTCGAGTTACTGCACTTCGAAAGTTCAAAAGTGTCTGTGAGTTTTTGAATGTGTTTTTCAGCCACTTCCTTGTTTATAAAGCTCTCTGTAGCCCTTCTTCTGCTTCCTTCCATTTATTAACTAACATATTACTGAAGTAAAGCACGCTTTAAGTCTTCTCTGAGTTTGCTTTCTCCAACTTGCCTCCAGGCACTCACTAAGTTGTTTTTGATGTGGCTGTTGGGACTTAGCAAAGCTCGTTCAGTAAGTAAATTAAGGTCTTCGTGGTTCTGGTCTTGCACTGCCCTTTCAATTTGCAAAATCAAAGAATTTTCTTCCACAGCTGGCAAAATTTGTTCGTCTTCACTTGCAGGCAGCTCTTGTTGGAAACTTTCTTCCTTGGAAGTTGGTTTGAAGTTTTCGAAGTCACTCAGTCCTAGCCTTCTTTTGCCTTCACCCAGTCCTACAAAGTTAGTTTCCTCTCCCGTGTTAAAAGGCAATGTCCTTCTGTTTCCAATAAACATTTTGAGCAAATTCAGTTTGAGAAGTATGCGTCTTTTCAGAGGGTTCATCAAAATTTGCTCTCGATAACGCCTGTTAACTACTTTAAGCAGAAGAGGGTAGTCTCTTTCAAGCCTTTCACAAGGCAACAGAGTTGCAGAAGCCACTTTCTTCCTGAGGAAATCCAGTATGTCGACTTGCTCTAACACAGTGTACTGCAGAGGATGGTTTTCTTGATAAAGGAGTTCGTAGTGGTTCTGCAAAATGTCTATCATCTTTTCTATAGGTTCTAATTTTACAAACTGGTAGTTGGTGGTCGACCTTAGTATAAGTATCATCCTCTGAGCACTCCTCAAGTCCGTAAGTAAGAACCTGAAACCCAAAGCAAGTTTCTTTACAGTGTCAGAGTTCACAGGCCACTTAAGTTTGAAAGCCAAAAACAAAGCAAACAAGAAAAACAACAACAACAACCCACACAAGTTTATAACTGCCAAAAGAGCTGTGAAGTTAGACCCAACTAATGTTTGGGAGTCATAGTCAACAACCTTTAAATAAGCCACAAAGTAGTTAGCAGTAAGCACCCAACTTAGCTCCATAAGTAACATACTTGAGCTGAAGCACCTATAAACAGGGAAAATTGTAACATAAACTGAAAAAGCTGTTATCTGGATAGTAAGAATCAGCATTTTTAGCCCAAAGTCTTCTACAAACACAGAGTGGACAGTTACCATACTAAGCACAAAGAGTTGGTAAAGTGGCCTGTGGTAAATTCTCAGCTTGTCTAGTTTGAAACTGCTGATCAGGTAAATCTTTTCAGTCAACCAAGAATGAGAAATCTGCAAAACCATTTCCATTTCCCTAAGTTGGATGAACTGCTCGTGGTCTTCGGGGTCCGGAGTAAGAATTTGTTTTTTGGCGTGAAGTAGCAAGTAAATAGGCATTCCCACGAGAAATGTTCCAGCTGCAATATAACCCAGCATTGAAAACAAAGTTTGCCAAAACTCAAACTCCCAACACCCGTCGTACCGACAGATACTGTAAGGAAGCAGTCCCAAAGCTATTGGCAAGTATAGCAGGTGTGCTATTTTGAAGTAGTGCCTGTAGAACTTTACTTTGGCAACAACTGAACAGATAAAAAAAAACCTTCCAACTATGTAGAGTGCAATCATTCCCATGCACACAAAAACCCAAATGGCTAAGTAAACCGTTCTTCCGGAAGAGTCCTCCACAATAATGTCGTGCAAAAGACTAGAAAGGTCCAAGTTAACCACAGTCACCCAGTCTATGATGCCTCTCCACTCCTCCGTCCAGTAGTCGTAATTCACTGCGTAGCACAAAGCAAACAGTTGGAGGAACTGTATAAGTAGGGTCAGTTTTTCAGACCAGAAAAAAGACACTGAGAGTGACTTCCACCAACTCTTCTTCTCCCCGAAATCAAACAACAGTTTAAATACTTTCAGCGACTCAGAATCCCCTGCACTAAAATCAGCCATTGTTTATCAATTGAGTTGGTGGTACTCAAAATGGAATACAGGTTGTATGCTTATTGGAGGAGTTCCTGTTCCTGGCGCGTCAGAATCGTACTTAGCATTAAGCACATCCAGTACTCGGTTGAGCCAGTCAACCTTTTAGAAGGCAAACAAAGAGAGTCAGAGTACTCCCAAAAAAACTCTATGCGCCAAGTCCCTACTCTTATGGTAGGTGAAGACTTTTCCCTTACTCAAAGCTTAGCTATCATGAGGTACCTTGAAAGCCAACACCCAGAACCAAGCATGCTCCCCAGTGACCCGTTTGTGCTGGCTAAAATGTGGGAAGTTTGTGAAGTAATCAACTCTGGAACTCAGCCACTCCAAAATGTTTCTGTAATAAAAAGAATAAACGACGTAGGAGGCGACGGCAAACAGTGGGCGAAAGAGTACATTGAAAAAGGACTGAGTTCAGTTGAGAAGATAGTTTCCAACTACAGCAAAACCTACTCCTTTGAAGACTACCCTACTTTGGCAGACGCATGCATTCTGCCGCAAGTCTACAACGCCAGACGTTTTGAAATAGACATGAACTTGTTCCCCAGGTGCCAAGAAATAGCAGAGAAACTCATGCAAATTCCAGAAGTAGTTGAGTCTTCCCCCGATCAGCAACCCGATAAACCTTCCTCCTAAATAACAAAAAATGGAGCACGGCAGACTTGCGCATACACTAAACAACGAGTTAGACAAAATTGGATGGGGCAAATTCCAATATTATATATTCCTGGTCTGCGGAACGGCTTGGGCAGCAGATATGCTGTGGGTTGAAGTGGTAGCTATTTTAATGGCAAGTGCGGGTGATCAGTGGAACTTAAATGACTCTCAGAGAGGAGTGATCAGCACGACGTTTATGTTTGGGATGTTTCTAGGTTCTTACGCCTGGGGATACTTGGGAGACAGGTACGGAAGAATGTTTGCTTTCAAGAAAACTGTTTTGGTGGCAGTGATTGGCAGTGTCATGCTGATTTTTGCCTGGAACTTAGGGAGTCTGATCATGATAGGGATCTTTATTGGGTTTGGAATAGGGGGTGAAATAGCTTTGGGAGGAACTGTGTTTTCGGAGTTTTGTCCTCCTAGCAAAGCCTGGACTTTGACTTTACTAGCTACCACTTGGTGCATGGGTGGGACTTTGGCTGCTGCCTTTGCTCTCATTATCGAGTGGATAGGAACTGGTCCTTTGGTGCTGTGGAGGTGGATTGCCATATGTGCTTGTGTAACTGAACTAATTGCCTTTTTCTTGAGACTCAAGATGCCTGAAACCCCCCATTACTTATTAGCTAACGGACACTTAGAACAGGTTGAAGAGTGCTTGAGAAGGATTGCAAAGCACAACGACCCCAGACTACTAGAACCCGACGTAAGGGAAATCAAGCTTACTACAGGTGCTTCGCGTGGCCAAAATGAGTCTGCTGAAAAAGCAATTAGGGACAAGGCTCCTCTGATTGAAGAGAAAAAGTCCCAGTTGATGCTGAAACTTTTTGGAGTGAAGTACATAAGAGTGACTATTTTGATGTCACTTGTGTACTTTTTCGGAATAGGGGCTTTCATAGCTTTGACTGACTTCATGCCAATTCTGCTTGAAAAAACAGGAGAAGAGTCAATGGAAAGTGGCTTGTGGATGTACTTGACAGTTATGATGCAACAAGGATTTGCTTTGCCAGGGATTCTTTTTGCAACTTGGTTGGTAGAGACGCCTTTAGGCAGGAAGTGGACTTTGGCTTTGCCCTTTGTCGTGAGTGGAGTGTTTGCTTACGCCTTTATTTTGGCAAACAGCTATACAACAATAGTGGTCTTCACTACCCTGACAAACATTTTTTCGATGATGGCGTTTTCAGCACTCTACACAATAACTCCAGAAAGCTACGGAACAGACGTTAGGAACTCAGGCGTGGGTTGGGCCAATGCTTTGGGCAAACTAGGAGGAATCATAGCACCTAGTATTTTTGGCATAATGCTGGACCTCAAGCACGGAACTGAAATGACAATAGTGTCTATTTCTTTGATCCTGATTTCAGTTGGAGCTATTTCAGTCTTGCTACGAGAAACACGCAATAAGCCCTTGGAATAACACATATGGTTAATTTATGTTAATTTCAGTAGGTTTGGTAAGTAAAATGGAAAACAAGGACGAAGTAGTGGGGGAGGTGTTTGAAAAAATAGGCTTTGGGTGGTACAACAAGTGGGTTTTCTTGGTTTGCGGACTGGTGAGTTTTACTTAGGCTTGGGTAAGCGACATGACTTGGACTATAAACACATCTATAATCATGCAAGGTGTTTCGAAACTCTGGGTTCTTTCTGAATTTCAAGTAAGCCTCATAAGTCTCAACTTTGTGGTCGGGATGTTTTTGGGGTCTTACTTCTGGGGGATATTGGCAGACATCTACGGAAGAATGTTTTCTTTCAAAAAAACAGTAATGTTCGCACTGTTGGGCGGGATCGGGCTTACGGTCAGCCCAAGTGTGGAGTGGGTGTACATAAGCAACCTGGTCACAGGTTTCGGAGTAGGTGGAGAAATTGCTTTGGGCGGAACTGTTTTGGCTGAGTTCACTCCTCCTTCACGCAACTGGCTCATAGGCTTGCTTTGCATGTTCTGGAGTCTAGGAGGGGCTATTTCTGCACTGTTGGCTTTGATCTTCCAGTTCACAGGAGAAGCTGTGATGTGGAGATGGGTGTGTGGAATTTGTGCAGGCACTGAGTTCCTTTTTCTGTTTCTGAGATGGAACATGCCTGAAACTCCCTTTTGGCTCTACAACCAAGAAAGGTACACTGAAGCCCACTCAGTCATGAAAAAAGTCCAAAAGAAAAACCAAACTGACCACTTCGACTTAAACTACTTTTCTTTCGACTCCTTTATTTCAGGCACTGGTTTCCAAGAAAGCAAGTCAAGCATCGTTTTAAAGATTTTTGGGAAAGTCCACATAAGAACTACCCTTATTATGTCTCTGATCTACTTCTTGGGCAACTTTGCATTTGCAGCACTAGTTTACTTCATGCCTATGCTTATAAAGCAGTCTAGTTCTGAAGAGTCCACAACTTTCGTGTGGGTCATAATACTGATCCAGCAAGCAGCAGGAATTCCAGGCAACTTCATAGCAGCTTGGTTGATGGAGTCAAGTTTGGGCAGGAGGTGGCTGTTAGTTATAGCTTCGCTAGTGACATCTGTGCTGACTTTCCTATTTTTGATGGCAAACGGAGTAGGGACCACTCTTTTGTTCAGTTCTTTGATGATGATGTGTTCTTACTTGACTTGGAGTGTAGCTTACACAGTTACTCCAGAGTCCTACCCTACAGAAATCAGGAACTCTGGCGTAGGTTGGGCCAACACTTGTGCAAAGTTTGGAGGCATTGTAGCCCCTCCTTTGATGGGAGTGCTTATGGAACTAGAAAGTGGCTTTGTGGTAAGCCTAGTGGGAATCTCGGGAGTCTTTGTTGCAATAGGTCTTCTTTGCTCACTGATTAAAGAAAAACGAGTAATGAAGGAATAATCAATTTAAACGTTGGGTCATGTTAGTTATCTTACCTAGTTAATCCTGAAGTCTGCTTCAAAAACTTAGGAACCAAATAGAAGTATTTGTAAATCTTTTCACAAATTTCCATGAAAACCATGACTTGGCCGTATACTTGGCAGAAATCCAAAATGTATGTTTCTTCGTACTTGTGGATATTGACTTGGAACTTCACGTGTCTTTCCAAAAGACTAGGGTTTGTTTTGACTTGCGACTTGACTTTTTTAGCCTGGTCCACAAACCCTAGGGTTCTAGCCCGCACACTGAAGTTGGATAAAAGTCTCCACTCCAGTCCAGACTCCCTCAAAGCATCAAATAAGTTGATCATTAAATTGCAAGAATCTACACAGCACCTGAACCCGTAAACCCAGTTATTCGGAACCAACACTGTTTTTTCAAAGGAGTTCTTAGAGTCCCTTTCAACCTCTGGAGGCATCAAATACCTAAACACAGGGTTCACTTTCATGTGGGTGCTGTCTAGCAAGTTTCTTTTCATTTTCATTTTGGTGTCCCTCAGTAGTTCGTAACTCACGTTAACCAAGTTCACCTTTTGGCTTTTTAAACTATCTATAATAGAGCTTTTTTCGTACATTCCTTTGAACTCAGGAAGTTCCATTAGTTCTTGGACAATTTCATCATCTAAGTCCAGACCAGACTTTTCAGCCCTAATTTCAGAAATAGAGTTAACATCTTTGTAGTGGTCCACTATAGTGGGAGTGTACCTTAGGTGCAGAGGAAGGTGCATTTTGTACCAGGGGTGTTCTTGGATTTGCTTTGCCGTGATCCTTGCCACTGGGTCAGCTGCTAACATTCTGGAGATCAAGTCCTTTGCGAGTGGAGAGATATGGTGGGGCATTTCATAACTTGCAGACTTAATTTTTGAAAACAAAGCTGGGATGTTGCCTTCGTCAAAGGGAAGGTACCCTGCCAACAAAGCATACAGCACCACGCCGATGCTCCAAATGTCCACTTCAGGCCCGCAGTAAGCACTTCCCGATATCAGCTCTGGCGCTGCGTAATTAGGGGACCCACAAGCAGTCTTTAGAAACTCGCCATCTCTAAGCATGCTAGAAAGACCAAAGTCACTGATTTTGATGTTGGTGTCTTCGTCAAGCAAAATGTTTTCAGGCTTGATGTCTCGGTGCACAACTTTGTGCAAGTGGCAGTAATGCACAGCTGAAAGAATTTCCTGAAAGAACTTGCGCGCTTCTGGTTCAGGCATTCTGCCTTGACGTTCAATTAAGTTGTAGAGTTCGCCTCCAGGAACATACTCCATAACCAGCACTATATCGTTGGGTGTTTCAAACACTTCGTAGCTAAATAGGCCTTACAGTCTTATAATGTGTGGATGATGAAACAACCGCAGAATCCTTACTTCCCGGCCGACTTTCCTGCCCAAGTGCTGTTCTCTTATAAAAGAGCGTTTAATAACTTTAATAGCTACCAGTTCTTTAGTGATTTTGTGCTCAGCAACTACTTAGGGATTACGCTTGACTTTTCCGAAACTCCCTCCTCCCAAGGACCGAATTATTCTGTAGTTTTCTAGCGAAGACATTATGATTATTACTCATTTTACTAAGCTTTGCAAAATAGATTAGAGTTTCCATCTTGGTCAGATATAAATAGTGATGTCTTCACAAGCAATAGTCAGCTACGGGTACCAAGGGAACTTCCGTTACGACACGAACGACAAGCAG
>PR_CR_10_Liq_1_inCRDRAFT_1001677_pt1 | contig 12149 bp, 10 predicted proteins | sample PRCRCaboRojoPR_3_FD_10241 | JGI IMG/M metagenome (IMG submission 10241) | reverse complement strand
CGATCTCGACCACGAACCGCGCCAAGTGGTCTTCGGGCAGGTATTCCTGCACACTCGCCGGGAACAGGTCCGGCGTGTCCCGATCCACCGTCACGAAGTTGACCGCCATGGCAACGACTCTCGTCTGCAAGAACCCGGCCTTACTGTACCCGGCCGATGCCCCATAAGTCGGACAGCCTCCCAGGGGCAACCGCGTCCGGCTGACATCCGGCTTTGCTCACGGCGCCCCGACATGGTGCTGACTGATCAGGATCTGAACCATACCAGTGCAAATCTCTGGTCAATCCCCCCCACTCGACCGATCACGCCTACACTCAACCCCTGTCACCAAGTGCGCTGCAAAAAAACTGGCAGGAATATTGCGAAGTTGTATGCGGGTACACGAGCCCCCGGCGGATTTGCCCTGGCAGGCCGCCGCCACAATCTGGTTAGCAATGGGACGCTAGGGTTCCGGTCCGCGTGGCGGGCGTCTGGTCCGAGAGCATCCGACCTCTTCCGAAGGGGTTACACGGCGGGACAAAAGCCCGGGAGATTCGTCGAGGAGCTCCCGTGTGTATTTCCCGACCAACCCGACAGGAGACGGCCATGAAACGTCCCAGCAAGTCCCTACGCCGCGGCCTGCGCCGCATCACCCCCGTGCTTGTCGCACTCTCTCTTGCCACGCCCGGCCTGGGGCTGGCGCAGGAGCGCGACAGCTTCCGCATCGCCTGGAGCATCTACGTGGGCTGGATGCCCTGGGACTACGGCGAGAGCTCGGGCATTGTCGATAAATGGGCCGATCGCTACGACATCGACATCGATGTCGTGCAGATCAACGACTACATCGAATCCATCAACCTCTACACCGCCGGCGAGTTCGACGGCGTTACCGTCACCAACATGGACGCACTCGCCATCCCCTCGGCCAGTGGTGTGGATACCACGCTGGCCCTCGTGGGCGACTTCTCGAACGGCAACGACGGCGTAGTCCTGAAAGGCAGTTACGACCTGGCCGACATCGAAGGCCGCCGGGTCAACCTGGTCGAGCTGTCCGTGTCGCACTACCTCCTGGCCCGCGCCCTCGATTCGGTCGACATGACCGAGCGGGACGTCACCGTGGTCAATACCTCCGATGCCGATATCGTCGGCGCCTTCTCAAGCCCGGATGTCACCGCGGCGGTCACCTGGAACCCGCAGCTGAGCGAGCTGGGCGCCGTGCCAGACGCCAACGTGGTCTTCGACTCCTCGGACATTCCCGGCGAGATCATCGACACCCTCGCGCTCAACACCGAGGTGCTCGAGGCCAACCCCGAACTGGGCATGGCCCTGGCCGGCGCCTGGTACGAAATCATGGCCAACATGGCGGCGGATGACGCGATCGGCATTGAGGCCCGGACGCAGATGGCGGAGGCCGCAGGCACCGATCTCGCCGGCTATGAGCTGCAGCTGGATAGCACCGAGATGTTCTATGACGCCGCCGATGCGGTGGCATTCGTGACCAGCGACCAGCCACGGGCCACCATGGACAACGTCCGGCAATTCGCCTTCGACCGTGGTCTGCTCGGGGCCAGTGCCCAGAGTCCCGACTTCGTGGGGATCGAGTTTGCGGACGGGTCGATTCTGGGGTCATCCAGCAACGTCAAACTGCGCTTTACCGACAAGTACATGCGCATGGCCGCCGAGGGTGAGCTGTAGGGCCGATGGGTATCCCGGAGGCGCCGCCGCCGCCTCCGGACCCTTTTGCGCGCAGAGCAGACATCATGAAACGACTGATCAACCAACGCCCCGGGCGCGTGCTGGGCAGCACCCTTGCCCTGCTGCCATTTGCGCTGGTACTGCTGGCGTACGTGGCCGCCTCGGCAGCGCGGCTGGCCGACAATCCCGACGACAAGTTGCTACCGTCGCTGATGACCATGGCCGATGCGCTGGTTCGCCTGGCCACGGAGCCCTCGCGCCGCACCGGCGAGATCCTGCTTTGGGCCGATACGGCCGCCAGTCTTGCCCGGCTGCTGACGGGCGTCGCCATCAGCATGATGCTCGCGCTGGCCGTTGGCACTGCCACCGGCCTCATCCCCTATCTGCGTCGCACGCTCTCACCGTTTCTTGCGGCCCTCGCCATGATCCCACCGCTCGCCATCCTGCCGATTCTGTTCATCGCGTTCGGCGTGGGAGAGCTGTCCAAGGTGGTGCTCATCGTTTTCGGAATCCTGCCGTTCATGATGCGTGACCTGCAGCAGCGCGTTGAGGAGATTCCGGGCGAACAGATTGTAAAGGCGCAGACACTGGGCGGCTCGACCTGGCAGATCCTGCTCCGCGTGGCTATTCCGCAAACACTGCCCCGGCTGTTTGATGCAACGCGGCTGTCACTGGGGGCCGCTTGGCTCTTTCTGATTGCGGCCGAGGCCATTGCCGCCGAGCAGGGGCTGGGCTATCGCATCTTCCTGGTACGGCGCTACCTCGACATGCAGACCATCCTCCCCTACGTGGCGTGGATCACGCTGCTGGCGTTTACGCTAAACGGGTTGCTGAGACGCCTCAACTACTGGCTCTTCCCCTGGTATGCGACGGGGAGGGCCAAGTGAACATCATCGAAGCAAGGGGCCTGTGGAAGGAGTACGGCTGCGACACCGTGCTTGAGGATGTCTATCTGAGCGTGGCACCCGGCGATTTCGTGACGGTTGTCGGGGCCTCGGGCTGTGGCAAGAGCACCTTCCTGCGGATGCTCCTTGGCGAGGAGACACCCACCCGCGGCCAATTGCGGCTGGACGGCGCACCGATGCCCGACGAGCCCGGCCCCGACCGCGGTGTGGTCTTCCAGAGATACTCGGTGTTTCCGCATCTCACCGCGCTCGGCAATGTGCTGCTGGCCGAGGAACTCGCGCGAGCCCCGCTCATTGCCCGACTGCTGGGCCGGCCGCGCCGCGACGCGCTGGCCCGGGCACGCGAAATGCTCGAACGCGTCGGCCTCACAAACGCTGCTCATAAATATCCTAGCCAACTCTCAGGCGGCATGCAACAGCGCCTCGCCATTGCCCAGGCGCTCATGAAAAACCCGCGCGTACTGCTGCTAGATGAGCCTTTTGGCGCGCTTGACCCCGGCATCCGCAAGGACATGCATGCGCTCATCCTCGAGCTCTGGGAGCGGCTCGACATCACCATCTTCATGGTCACCCACGATCTGAAGGAGGGGTTCGATCTAGGCACCCGGCTGCTGGTATTCGACAAGGTGCGCCACGACCCGCATGCACCAGGAGCCTACGGCGCCACCATCACCTACGACATCCCGCTGGAGCACGGGGCACGGGCAGCCGAGCGCCTGCCGGCCAGCGTGCGCAGCGAGCTTTCATCCACCCCCGATGAGGAGAGTGCCTGATGCACGCAACCCCCATTGCCGAGACCCGCATCGTGCACCGCGAGACGGTGCCCGGCGCCCGTTACTGGTCGATGGTGATCAAACGTGGCTTCACGCTGCGCCTGACCGACGTCGACGGTCGCGCCAATGCCGCCCTGCTGGCCTACAACCCGCACAACCCGCTTGAGCGCTACAACATGGCCGACACGCTCAAGGGTCAGCATGTCAGCCGTCTCACCCGCGGCAACATGCTGTTCTCGGACATGGGCCGGGCGATGTTCTCGATCACCGAAGACAGCGTGGGCTGGCACGACCCAATCGGCGGTATCAGTGATGCCGGGCTGATCCGCTCGCGCTACGGCATCGCCAGTTTTCAGGATCACTGGAACGATTTCTACCGCGATGGCCGTGAACTCTTTCTGATTGAACTGGCCAAATGGGGCCTGGGGCCGCGTGATCTCACGATCCCCGTCAATTTCTTTCAGAAGGTCAGCGTGGACGACGACGGCGATCTGCACTACCACGCCGATCACAGCCACCCGGGCGCCAGCGTGGATCTGCGCGCCGAGGCCGACAGCCTGGTGGTGCTTGCCACGGCCCCGCACCCGATGGCGCCCGGTCCCGACTACCGACCGGGGCCGGTGGCGGTGTCGATTTTCCGCTCGGCACCCGTGACGGATGACGATTTCTGCATCCACCACGCCCCAGAAAACGCCCGGGCCTATGCCAACACGCTGATCGCCAGCTGCCAGGAGTGAGACTCGTGCCTGCAATGAACCTGCAAGAAAGCATGCTCGACCCAAAGGATGCCGTCAGTCGCGAGACCGTGCCGGCCGGTGAATGGTGGATTGCCGAGCTGCGTCAAGGCCAGACCCTGCGCATCGTGGATGTCGAGGGCAACGAAGCGGCCGACACCCTATTCTACAGCCTGGCGGACCCCAGCGGTGAGCGCTACAGCGCCATCGACACCACGCAGCGCCAGAGCAACGTGTATCTGACCACTGGTTCGCCGCTCGTCTCGAACCGCGGCAACGTCATGCTCACCATTACCGCCGACACCTGCGGCCGCCATGACACGCTGGGCGGGGCCTGCTCGGCCGAGGCCAATCAGATGCGCTATGCGCTCGACAAGAAGTCGATGCACTCGTGTCGGGACAATTTCCTGCATGCCGTCCAGGAGAGTCGCTATGGACTGACCAAGCGCGATGTGGTCAGCAACATCAACTTTTTCATGAATGTCCCGGTCACGGCCGACGGCGGACTATCCTTTCAGGATGGCATCTCGGGGTCGGGGAAATATGTGGAGATGTGCGCCGAAATGGATGTGATCGCCCTGATCTCGAACTGCCCGCAGCTCAACAACCCTTGCAGCGGCTTCAACCCGACGCCGCTCGAGATGATCATCTGGGACTGACACCGGCCACCGGGGACCACCCCGGTGCGCCTGACGCAGCGGCGGGACGACCCGCCTTCGAGAGCCGAATCCAACATGTTCAGCAAGGTACTCATTGCGAACCGCGGCGCCATTGCCTGCCGCATCGAGCGCACACTTCGCGAGCTCGGGGTAGCAAGCCTGGCGGTCTATTCCGAAGCGGATCGCGTCTCACGCCATGTTCGCGAGGCCGATGAAGCCGTCCTGATCGGCCCCGCCCGGGCCAGCGAGTCGTATCTGGATGCCGCGCGCATCCTTGCCGTGGCGCGAGAACACGGCGCCGATGCCATCCACCCCGGCTATGGCTTTCTCTCGGAGAACGCCGACTTTGCCGAGGCATGTGAAGCGGCGGGGATCGCCTTTATCGGACCCACGCCGACCCAGATCCGGGAATTCGGGCTCAAACACACCGCCCGCGCCCTGGCCGAGGCGAACAACGTGCCACTGCTGCCCGGAACGGAGCTCCTGGTGGATGTTGATGAGGCGCTTGCGCAGGCGGAGCGCATTGGCTACCCAGTCATGCTGAAAAGCACCGCCGGCGGCGGCGGCATCGGCATGCAGCTTTGTGATGACGCCGCGGAGCTCCAGGCGGCCTTTGCCTCGGTCCAGCGCCTTTCCGTCAACCATTTTGCGGACAGCGGCATCTTTCTCGAGAAATTCATTCCACGCGCCCGCCACATTGAGGTGCAGATTTTTGGTGACGGCAGCGGCGAGGTCATTGCCCTTGGCGAGCGCGACTGCTCCCTGCAGCGCCGCCACCAGAAGGTGATCGAGGAGACGCCCGCGCCCAATCTGCCGTCGGCAACCCGCCAGGCCCTGCATGATGCCGCCGAGCGCCTGGGCCGGAGCGTCGCCTATCGCTCCCCCGGCACAGTGGAGTTTTTGTTTGATGCCGATACCGGCGCCTTCCATTTCCTGGAGGTCAACACCCGGCTCCAGGTCGAACACGGCGTTACCGAGGCCGTCACCGGCGTGGATCTGGTGGCCTGGATGGTCAGCGCGGCCGCCGGCGAGCTGGGCCGCCTGAGCGACCGCCGCCCCGGGCCACCGGATGGCCACGCCATTCAGGCCCGTGTGTATGCAGAGGATCCGGGCAAGGACTTTCAGCCCGCCACCGGACTCATCACCGAGGCGGTCCTGCCGGCCGACTGCCGCGTGGACACCTGGGTCGAGCGCGGGCTTGAGGTGACGCCCTACTACGACCCCATGCTGGCCAAGGTCATTGTCCATGCCGATGGCCGCGACACGGCACTCGAGCGCCTGGGCCGGGCACTTGCCGACATGCGCATCGATGGCGTGATGACCAACCTCGACTATCTGCGCGCGGTGATCAGGATGCCGGCATTGCAGGCCGGCGAGGCTATCACCCGGAGTCTGACCGATTTCCGGCATCACACAACCCGAATCGATGTCATCAGCGCAGGCACCCTGACCACGGTGCAGGACTGGCCCGGCCGGGTGGGCTACTGGGACATCGGCGTCCCGCCCTCCGGCCCCATGGACAGCCTGGCCTTTCGCCTTGGCAATCGGTTGCTGGGCAACCCCGAGACCGCGAGCGGTCTTGAAATCACGGCGCAGGGGCCCACGCTGCGTTTTTCCAGCGCCACCCGAGTGGTGCTCACGGGGGCGACCATGACGGCAACCTGCGGCGATCGCCCGGTGCCCCTCTGGGAGGTATTCACGGTTGGCGCTGGCGAGACCCTGGCTATTGGCGGCGCCGGTGTAACCGGTATCCGGGCGTACCTGCTCGTGGAGGGCGGGCTCGATGTTCCCCTGCACATGGGCAGCCGGGCGACCTTTACGCTAGGCCAACTCGGCGGCCACGGCGGCCGCGCGCTGACGGCCGGCGACGTGCTGCTGCCGGGCTCCGCAGCCGTCCCCCCGACAGCCCCGGCGACGGCGCCTGGACCCCGTCTGCCCGAAGCGCTGATCCCGACCATCGACCGCCACTGGACCCTGCGTGCCATGTCCGGTCCGCATGGCGCGCCGGACTTCTTCACCCCCGCCTACATCGAGGCGTTCTTCAGCGCCGACTGGGAGGTGCACTACAACTCGAGTCGCACCGGCGTGCGCCTGATCGGCCCCAAACCGGAATGGGCGCGCGACGACGGGGGCGAGGCGGGACTGCACCCGTCCAATATCCATGACAATGCCTACGCCATTGGCAGCGTCGACTTCACCGGGGACATGCCGGTCATTCTGGGGCCGGACGGTCCCAGCCTGGGCGGGTTTGTCTGCCCGGCCACCGTCATCGACGCCGATCTGTGGAAACTGGGTCAGCTGCGGCCCGGCGATACCATCCGCTTTCAGGCAGTCAGCCGGGACGAGGCTCGTCAGGCGGCCGCCGAGCAGGCGGCAATGATTGCCACCCTGCAGCCGCCGGCGCCGCGGCCCGAACCCATGCCAACGACACCCGCCAGCCCGGTCATCAAGCGCCGTGAGGCCTCATCGCAGCGACCCGAAGTGACCTATCGGGCGGCCGGCGATCGCTACCTCCTGGTCGAATACGGGCCCATCGTGCTCAACCTTGCTCTGCGCTTTCGCGTCCAGGCACTGCTGGAGTGGCTCACCGGACTCGCCATTCCGGGTGTGATCGACATGACGCCCGGCGTACGGAGCCTGCAGATCCACTTCGACCCCGGCCAGCTCCCGGTCGACCGACTGCTCGACATCCTGGAGCAGTCCGAGGCCGAACTCACCAACCTGGCCGAGGCCGAGCTGCCCTCGCGCATCATCCATCTGCCATTGGCCTGGGATGACAGCCAGACCCGGCTTGCTACCGAGAAGTACATGCAGTCGGTGCGCCCGGATGCACCCTGGTGCCCCCACAACATCGAGTTTATTCGCCGTATCAACGGGCTGAAGGACGAGGCCGAACTGCGTCGCATTGTCTTCGACGCCTCCTATCTGGTGATGGGGCTGGGCGATGTCTACCTCTCCGCCCCGCTGGCGACCCCAATCGATCCCCGGCATCGTCTGGTGACCACCAAGTACAACCCGGCGCGCACCTGGACGCCGGAAAACGCGGTGGGTATCGGCGGCTCGTACCTGTGCATCTACGGCATTGAAGGGCCTGGCGGCTATCAGTTCGTCGGCCGTACGCTGCAGATCTGGAATCGCTATCGCACCACGCCTGAGTTCCAGCAGCCGTGGCTGCTGCGTTTCTTCGACCAGATCCGCTTCTCCGAGGTCGGTGAAGACGAGCTCATGGAGATGCGCGCCGACTTCCCCGGCGGCAGACTGCGGCTCGACATCGAGGAAACCACGTTCTCGCTGGCCCGCCACCAGCAGTTTGTTGCCGACAACCAGGCAAGCATCGAGGCGTTCAAGGCACGCCAGCAGGCCGCATTCGAGGCCGAGCGCCAGCGCTGGATTGCCAACGGTCAGGCCGACTTCGCCGCCGAGTCGGAGCCATCGACGCCGGTCGACGAGGGCCCTGATCTGGGTGATGGCGAGGGGACCATCGCGGCGGACGTCCACGGCAGCATCTGGACTGTGGATGTCCGCGCAGGCGATCGCATCACCCCCGACGCCGCTCTGCTGGTGATCGAGTCGATGAAGATGGAGATCCCCGTTTATGCCCCGCAGGCCGGGGTGATCAGACGAGTGCTCTGCGAGCCGGGTCGCCCGGTCACACCGGGCCAGCCCCTGGCTATCATTGAATGGGAGACTGACTGATGGACACGATCAGCGAACTGCTGGCGGCCTATCGCACTGGCGCGCTCACTCCACGCACCCATCTGTCCGGCATCCGCCGGGCCATTGCCGGGTCCGATCCGCACAATGCCTGGATCACCGTGATCGATGAGCCGTTGCTCGAGTCGCATATTGCCCGGCTCGAGCAGGCGGACCCGGCGGCGCTCCCGCTCTACGGCGTCCCGTTCGCGGTCAAGGACAACATTGATGTGGCGGAGCTGGCGACCACCGCCGCCTGTCCCGACTATCGCTACCAGCCCGACGGGTCGGCCACCGTGGTCCGGCATCTTATCGAGGCCGGCGCGGTGCCGATGGGCAAGACCAACCTGGATCAGTTCGCCACGGGGCTGGTGGGCGCACGCTCGCCCTATGGGCCGTGTCGCAATGCCTTTGATCCCGAGCGCGTCGCGGGCGGTTCAAGCGCGGGGTCGGCCGTTGCCGTGGCGCTGGGCCAAGTGAGTTTCTCGCTCGGCACCGACACCGCCGGTTCGGGCCGGGTGCCCGCCGCCTTCAACAACCTCGTCGGCCTCAAGCCAAGCCGCGGCCTGCTCAGCACCCGGGGCGTTGTCCCGGCCTGCCGCAGCCTCGACTGCGTGAGCATCTTCGGCCTTTGCGCCGACGACGTGCAGCGGGTGTTTGCCGTGACGCAGGCGTTTGACCCCCTGGATGCCCAGTCACGCCCGCTGCAGTCGCCGCTGCCACTGCGCGCCGATATCCCCGCCAATGGCTTCCGCTTCGGTGTGCCGGCCGAGACCGATCTGGCATTTTTTGGCAACGAGGCAGGCAATGCCGCCTTTAAGGCCGCGGTAAGCGCGCTCGAATCCCTGGGGGGCATTGCCGAGCCGATCGATCTGAAGCCCTTTCTAGAGGCGGCCCGACTACTCTACGACGGCCCCTGGGTTGCCGAGCGCTACGCCGCGATCCGCGATTTCATCGAGTCCCGACCTGAGGCGCTGCTATCGGTGACGCACCAGATTATCGGTAGTGGCAGCAAGCCCCTCGCCTGTGATCTTTTCGCGGCCGAGCATCTTCTGGCAGAACGGCGGCGCCAGACCGAGGCCGTCTGGACCAGCGTGGATTGCATCGTGACGCCCACGGCGCCAACACTACCAACGCTCGCCGCCGTGGAAGCCGATCCAATCGGCATAAACAGCCAACTGGGTTACTACACCAACTTCATGAACCTGCTCGACCTGAGCGCCGTTGCGGCACCCGCGGGCTTTACCCCGGACGGCCTGCCCTTTGGCATCACGCTGTTCGCGCCGGCTTTTCTCGACCGCCCCTTACTGGACCTGGCCGACCGGCTGCAGCGCCAGCAGGCGCTGCCGCTTGGCACCAGCGAGCGAACCGTGCCAAGCAGCGAGCAGCCCTGGCCGGATCACGGCGAGCACCGCCTGCGCATCGCCGTATGCGGCGCCCACATGAGCGGCCTCCCGCTCAATCACGAACTCACCGAGCGCGGCGGGCGCTTTTTGCGCGCCAGCCAAACGGCACCCGAGTATCGCCTGTATGCCCTGCCCGGCGGGCCGCCGACGCGGCCCGGCCTCGTCCGGGTCAACGACGGGGGCAGCGCTATCGCGCTCGAGGTCTGGACACTTCCGCGCCGCGCGGTCGGGGATTTTCTGACCGGCATCCCCGCGCCCCTCGGCCTGGGGCAGGTGCGACTGGCCGACGGCGACCAGGTGCCTGGGTTTCTCTGCGAGGCAGCAGCCGCCACACCGGACGCCGAGGATATCTCCGCACTGGGCTCGTGGCGACGCTACGCGGGGTCGTCCTGAAAAAGGCACACGGCTTTCCGGGGGATACCCGGACGGATAGACGGATAGGAAATCGAAGCCACCCTGAGTGCCCAGGGTGGCTTGGGAAAGGGCAATCGCAGGGGCGGGATGTGTGGTCAACACCGAACAGCGGGGCTGACGGGTGTCCGAGGCGGTGCGGCGCGCGCGGCAGGAATCTGGAAGGCATCGATGCCGAAGCGCCCGGCTTTGCCGATGTCGCGGCGCGCCTTGGGCGCTGATCAGGCCCGGTCCGGCGCGGCCTTGAGCGCCTCTTCGAGCCGCGCCGACTCCGCCTTTGCAGCCTGCATCAGCGCGTCGAAATCGTCGGGTGGGTTGCCGCCGTCGAGCATGCCTCTGAAGGTCGCATAGGCATCGGTCCGGCTGCCATAGGCGCGCAGGGTGGTCTCATCGTTCACCCACGCCAGCACGATGATCCTGGCCTCGCTGCTGAAGCGGTAGAAGAGTCGATACTGCTGGAAGCACTTGGCCCGAAACCAGTGCTTCCGGGCCTCGCCGAGCGTGTCGCCTTGCCGGAACGCAGGCGCACCGGGGTCCGCCGGGATCACCTCGGTTACCAGCTTGAAGATCGCGGCCAGCCGCTTCGTGCAGTTTTTCTTCCGCCACGTCTTCGGATCGCGCGCCTTGCGCCCTTCGACCGCCTTGATCAGCCCGTCAAGCTGATCGAGGAACAGCGGATGCGCGTAGATCGACCGGCCATTGACGACCAGCGGCGCGGCATCGCCGGTCATTCGTCCTCAGGAGAGAGTGGTGCGTCGAGATCGAGATCATCCACCACATCGCCGATCAGGGTCTTCAGGCGGTCATGGAGGTCGCCATCGAAGGCCTGAAGCCGTGCGGGATCCGTCTTGATGTCCGCCGCGATCAGATCGAGGAACGCCCCGAGCGCTGGATCGTCCGCGTCGTCCCGATCCGCCTCGATGTAGACCCGGCCGCCCGCGTCCATGCGGTAGCGAATCCGGTCCCCCTTGCCGAGCTTGAGTTGCTTGCGCACGCCGCTTGGCACCGTCGTCTGGTAGCGGTCGGTCAGCTTCGAGGTTTCCTGTGCCAGCGTGGTCATGGCGGCCTCCCGGATCGCGGGTCAATCGGATGTCATCAGTAATGCATTTGCATTATCTTATCAAGCCTGCTCCGGGCGTCGGGGCCGGTGCAGGCCGGTCCCGGTGTTCCAGAACGGCGATGTGGCCGGCCTTGACCAGGTAGAGCAGGTATTCGCGGATGAAGTACATGATGGCGCCAGCCACGCCGAAACCGATCAGGCCGCCATATAGCCCTCCGGCCTCGGGCTCGCCGCCGATCGTCCCGACGCCGTATCCGATGCCGGCGCCGACGCCGGTGATCAGCACATAGGCCAGCGTGATCCCGAAGTAGATCAGGAACCGGAAGATCAGGAACGGCATCGTCTTGAGTAGCAGCGAGATGATCTCGCCGAGCTTGAAGTCCATCATGGTCGGAAGTCCTCGGTTGAATGTGCGCGGAACTAGGAGCCTGTCCGACTTAGGTGCCAGACTCGGCTCTGACAGCCAGGGTTGGCAAAATGCGATAGGCGATTGGGACTAAAAACCCGCAATTGCCGCTATTTTTCACAAAAACGCGCTTGAGGTTCCACCCCAGACACACCAGCGCCCACTCGCCCTGTACGGCGTTCAGACCGCGCAGCAGGAACTGCCGGAAGCCCTGCACGTGCTTGATGATGCCAAAGACGGTTTCGACCGTGGACTTGCGCTGGGCGTAGCGAGCCTTGCCCGCGCGCGTACGCAGCCGGTGCCGATGACGTGCTGCGCGACGATGAGGTGCGTCTCGGTATCGACGCCGGCCTGTGCGTTGTAGGCCTGCTCGAAGCCGCCGCCGGCGGTGGGCATGATGCGCGACTCGGCGTCGGTGAGGTTGACCT
>PR_CR_10_Liq_1_inCRDRAFT_1001676_pt1 | contig 12150 bp, 11 predicted proteins | sample PRCRCaboRojoPR_3_FD_10241 | JGI IMG/M metagenome (IMG submission 10241) | reverse complement strand
ACCGGGTCGCGGTCGATCATCGGGTTTTCATAGGCGATATCGGCACCGCGGATCAGCGCGGGCACGTCGAGCCAGTCATAGGTCCAGCCCTCGAAATGATGGATGAAATCGTCGATCTCGACCGGTTTGAACCAGCCGCGGTTTTGCCAGCCGGTCGCCGGGTCCACCGTGACCTCGGCAATCCAGTTGATCGTGGCGAGGCCCGTGTCGGGATCGGCGGGCGAGATCGGGTAGATCACCATCCGGTGCGCGTGGGTGCCGAGACCCACAAAGCTCGACCCCGTGCGGATCGGCTTGGCCTGGGTGGTGCCGCGCCACATGAGCGCGCCGCCCCAATGGATCGGCGGCTGGCCTGGATGCATCTGTGCGCGCACGGCGGAATGGATGCCGTCGGCGGCGATCAGCAGCGTGCCCTTGGCCGTCTCGGCCACCCCGTCCGGGCCTGCAATTTGCGCCGTCACGCCGCCCGCGTCCTGAGCATAGCCGGTGATCTTGCGGCCCAGTTTCACAGACTCGGGACCGGCACGGCGGATCAGCGTCTCATAAAGCAGCATCTGCAGTTGGCCTCTATGCACGGCGTATTGCGGCCAGTCATAGCCCGCATCGAGGCCCCTCGGCTCGGCATAGATGTCGTTGCCATTCAGCCCCACCAGCGCCCATTCGCGCGCGGGCAGTCCGACGCGGTCCAGCGCCTCGGCCCCGATGCCCAGATCATAAAGCTCGCGCACGGCATTGGGCTGCAGGTTGATGCCCACGCCCGTGGGTTTGATCTTGGCCACCTGTTCGTAGACCGTGAAGGGCACGCCGATCTGGTGCAGGGTGAGCGCGGTGGCCAGCCCGCCGATCCCGGCGCCGGCGATGAGGACATGGGGGGTGGTCATTTGCCTGTCCCTTTCGGTCGTTGGTTCGGGACCGTATTCCAGTTTTTCCGGCCAAGGGCCAGACCGCACGGCTTGACCTTGGGCCAAAGGCGCGCGTTCTTGGGGCAAAGGCGAAAGGGCAGGGCATGAGCGCGATCAGGGCCTATCCGGCGGATCGGATTTTCGACGGCGAGACGATGCAGGCAAACCGCGTTCTGCTGGTCGAGGCCGGGCGGGTGGCAGGCATCGCTGCCGTGCGAGAGGTGCCTGCGGGCGCGGATTGGGCCGATCCGGTGCCGCTGATCGCACCGGGCTTCGTCGATCTGCAGGTCAATGGCGGCGACGGGGTGATGCTGAGCGACGCGCCCACGGTCGATGGGCTGCGCCGGATCGCACAGGCCCATGGCGCGGCGGGGACCACCGCGCTGTTGCCGACGCTCATCACCGATACCGATGCGGTGCGTTCCCAGGCGGTCGCGGCGGTGGCGGAGGCCTGTGCGGCAGGTGTTCCCGGCATCATTGGGCTGCATTTGGAGGGCCCGCATTTGTCGCCCGCGCGCAAGGGTGCCCATCGGGGCGATCTGATCCGCCCGATGACCGAGGCTGACCTTGGGTTCCTGTGCAAGGCCGCGGGAAGGCTGCCGGTGCTCAAAGTCACGCTCTCGCCAGAGGCCGCGACGCCCGAGCAGATCGAGGCGCTGAACCGGGCCGGGGTCATTGTCTCGATCGGTCATGCAGAGGTGTCTTTTGACGCCTGTGCGGCGGCGGCTGAGGCCGGGGCGGCTTGCGTGACGCATCTTTTCAACGCGATGCGCCAGATCGGCGGGCGCGATCCGGGCGTGGTGGGGGCGGCCCTGATGGACGACCGTCTGCGGGCGGGGCTCATTGCCGACGGACACCATGTGCATGCCCAGAACATTCGCATGGTCGCGGACAGGCTGCTGCCCCAGGATCGGTTGTTTCTGGTCACCGATGCCATGGCGCCCTTCGGGACCGAGGACGTCGCGTTCGACCTGAACGGGCGGCGGGTGTTGCGCCGGGACGGCACGCTGCGGCTGGAGGATGGCACACTTGCCGGGGCGGATCTGAGCCTGCCCCAGGCGATGCGCAACCTGATGGCGTTTGCCGATGTGCCGGTCGAGGCCGCGCTGGGTTGCGCCACCCGGGTGCCTGCCAAGACAATCGGGCGTTGGCCCGCGCTCGGCTCGCTCAAGCCCGGGGCGCGGGCGGATTTCCTGGCTCTGGAGGCGGACCTGACGCTCCGCCATGTTCACCGGGCCGAGACGCTTTAGCGCGGGGGCAGGCGCACGGCGCCGTCCAGCCGGATCGTGGTCCCGTTGAGATAGGCGTTCTCGACGATCTGGGCGGCCATCAGGGCATATTCCGCCGGATCGCCCAGACGGGCGGGGAAGGGGATGTTGGCAGTGATCTTTTCGGTCACGTCCTCGGGCAGCCCTTCCATCATGGGCGTGTAGAAGAGCCCCGGCGCAATGGTCATCACGCGGATGCCGTGCTGCGCGAACTCGCGCGCCGCGGGCAGCGCCATGGCCGCCACCCCGCCCTTGGAGGCCGAATAGGCCGCCTGGCCCACCTGTCCGTCCTGCCAGGCGACCGAGGCGGTGTTGATCACCACGCCGCGTTCGCCATTGTCCAGCGGGTCGCATTCGACCATGTGGCGGGCGGCATGGCTCATCACGTTGTAGGTGCCGATCAGGTTCACGCGGATCGTCCGCTCGAAAAGGTCGATGGAAAGCTTGCCTTCGCGCCCCACGACCCGCGCGGCGAGGCCGATGCCCGCGCAGCTGACGGCGATGCGCAGGTTGCCGTCAAAGGCCTCGGCCGCCTGGTCGACCGCGTGACCCACGGCCTCGGCATCGCCGACATCGACATGGAAGGAGACCCCGCCGATCTCTTCGGCCATGGCGCGCGCCTTTTCGGCGTCATAGTCGAGAATGGCCACCTTTGCCCCGCGCCGCGCCAGCTCGCGCGCGGTGGCCGCGCCCAAACCGCTGCCGCCGCCGGTGACGATGGCGCCCTGTCCCTCGATCTGCATCGCGTGTCTCCTCTTTGTGGGTCTTTGGCCTTTACAGCAGGAAAAGCGTGATCGCCGGGAACATGACCAGGATGACCACGCGCAACAGGTCCGAGGTGACGAACCACATCACGGCCTTGTAGGTGTCGATCATACTGGTCTGCCGGTCCATGGCGTTGATAATGAACAGGTTCATGCCCACGGGCGGCGTGATCAGCCCGACCTCGACCACGATCAGCACCAGAATGCCGAACCAGATCGCCACATACTCGGTCTCGAGCCGGATGGCGAAGCGTTCGTTGATCCGCAGGTCAAGCGCGCGCAGCTGCTCGCGTGTCAGTTCCGCACCATTGGCGATGGCGGTCTGGATCGAGTTCAGCATGTCCTGCGTCATGCCCTCGGGTATGCCCGCGGCGAGCACCTCGCGCGCGGCCTCGGCCTGCATCGCGGCCAGATTCACCAGGTCGAAATCCATGACCGAGATCACGGGATAGAAGATCGGGATCGTCAGCAGGATCATCGACAGGCTGTCCATGAGGCAGCCGAAAACCAGATAGAACAGCAGGATCATGCAAAGCACCATCATCGGCGTGAAGCCGTTGGCGAGCACCCAGTTCGAGAGTTCCTGCGGCACCTGTGTCAGGGCCAGAAAGCTGTTGTAGAAGCCCGCGCCCAACACGATGAAAAAGATCATCGCGGTCGATACGGCGGTGGTGATGATGCTGTCGCGGAAGACCGCCCAGTTCAGGTTGCCCTTGAGCAGCGCGATGAGCCCCGTGCCCGCCGCGCCCACGGCCGCGCCCTCGGTGGGCGTGAACCAGCCCAGGTAAATGCCGCCCACGACAAGGCCGAAAACCAGGAGCACGGGCCAGACATCGATCAGCGCACGTATGCGCTCGGCATAGGGGATGGGGTCGCGCGTGCCGGCGGAATCGGGGTGCAGCCGCACATAGATCGAGATCGTGATCATGTAGCCGATGGCGGCCAGAAGGCCGGGCACGAACGCGGCAAGGAACAGCTTGGCGATGTTCTGTTCGGTCAGGATGGCGTAGATCACAAGGATCACCGAGGGCGGGATCAGGATGCCCAGCGTCCCGCCCGCCGCCAGCGTGGCGGTGGAAAAGCCCCCCGAATAGCCGTAGCGGCGCAGTTCGGGCAGGGCTACGCGGCTCATCGTGGCCGCAGTGGCAAGCGACGAGCCGCAGATCGCGCCGAAGCCCGCGCAGGCCCCGACCGAGGCCATGGCGACACCGCCCTTGCGGTGGCCCAGCCAGCTTTCGGCCGCCTTGAACAAGGCTGAGGACATGCCCGACAGGGTCGCGAACTGGCCCATCAGCAGAAAGATCGGGATGATCGACAGCGAATAGCTGGAAAAGGTCGAGTAGGTCTCGGACTTGAGCTTGGAGAGCACGATATTCGTGTCCCCCGTGGCAAGGTAGAGCCCGCCGATCCCGCAAAGCATCATGGCGAGCCCNATGGGCGCGCGCAGAAAGATCATCACCAGCAGAACCGGGAACGACCAGAAACCGAGTTCGAGCATGCTCAATGGCCTGATCCTTCGCTATGGGGCAGCACGGAGCGGCCGGTCAGGGCGCCCATCGTGCGGAACCAGGCGCAGTAGAGCGCGACAACCGACGCAACAAGCGCCGCGACGAAGCTTGCCGCATAGGCCCACCAGATCGGGAATTGCAGCAGGAACGTGGTCTCGCCATAGCGGATCTTGTCCTGCATGCCCGCGAACAGACGCCAGGTGATCAGCAGGATCGTCAGCGTCAGCAGAATTTCCCAGAACGCCTGAAGATATCGATTCGTGCGTTGCGGCATCATCGAGGTGAAGACATCGACCGTGGCATGCCCGCTACACAGCTGGCAGATCGGCAGGAAAGCAAAGATCGCAAAGGCAATCCCGGCCTCGACAAGTTCAAAGTCGCCGGTCACCGGACCCACGCCCGTGGCGATCAGCGCGTCGGCGACGCCTTGCGACAGGCCGCCGAGGAAGTCGGAATGGCCGAACGTGTTCATGCCGCGGCCCAGAACCGACACGCAGGTCAGGATCACCAGGCCGGTCAGGATGATGCCGCCGATGATCGCCATGAGGCGTGCCAGGCGTTCGATGAAGCTGTGCATCGCGCGTCTCGTCACAGGTACGCCGCCCCGTGCAGGTCACGGGGCGGCGGCAAGGTTGCAAGGATCAGTTGCTGTGCTTTTCGACCAGCTCGTTGGCGCGGGCGATCAGCTCTTCGGCGTCGATGCCATTGGCGGTGGTCTCTTCGATCCACTCGTCGATGGTCGACTGCGCGGCGGCTTCCCATTCCGCGGCCTGCTCTTCGCTCAGCTGGATGATGTTGTTGCCCATCTCGACGGCCAGTTCACGTGGGCCCGCGTCGTCGGCCTGCATCTGGGTGCCGGCGAAGCGCGAGAATTCCGCACCCGAGTTGGCGTCGATGATCGCCTTCAGGTCATCGGGCAGCGCGTCGTACTTGTCCTTGTTCATCGCGAAGATGAAGGTGGTGGTGTAGATCGCGTTGTTGGGGAACTCGGTGTGGTTCTCGACCAGTTCGGCGACTTTCAGCGCGCCGGTCACCTCCCAGGGGATCACGGTCGCATCCACCACGCCCTTGGACAGGGCCTCGGGGATCGCGGGCACCGGCATGCCGACGGGCGTCGCACCCAGGTTTTCGAACAGCTTGTTCGTGACGCGGGTGGGCGCGCGCAGCTTGACACCGTTCAGATCGTCGGGCGTCTCGATCGGGTCGGCCGAGTGGATCACGCCGGGGCCGTGAACCCAGACGCCCAGCACTTTGAAGTCAGCGAAATCGGCGTCCATCATCCGCTCTTCGGCCAGCTCCCAATAGGCCGCCGACATCGGACCGGCATCTGTCATGGTAAAGGGCAGTTCGAACACTTCGGCCTGCGGGAAGCGGCCCGGGGTGTAGCCCGACACGGTCCAGACGATATCGGCCACGCCGTCGATCACCTGGTCGATCAGCTGCGGAGGCGTGCCGCCCAGCTGCATGGACGGGAAATGCTGGATCTCGATCCGGCCGTCCGATTCTTCCATGATGTTCTCGGCCCACGGGACGAGAATGTTTGCGGGCACGTTGGCCTGCGCCGGCAGGAACTGGTGCATGCGCAGCGTGACCTCTTGTGCGAAGGCCGCGCCGGTGCCCATGAGGGCCGCCATCGCGCTTGCGCCGAGAGTTTTGAGAATGGTGCGTTTGTTGATCATGATTTCCTCCCCGTTGGTGGCCATATCGGTACGCCCGTCATGGCCGACGCACAATGCTTTCCCGATTGCGCGCCCAAGGTCAATAACCGAACGCTCGGTCGGTTTTATTTGGTGGCCGTGATTCGGTCACGGCAGAAGCGACAGCCAGACCCAGATCGTCAGGATCGACGCGGCGGTCGTGACGACCACACTGGTCGCGGCGACCCGACGCGCCCGCCCGTAGATATTGGCAAAGAGATAGGCGTTCATTCCCGGCGCCATGGCCGCGGTCAGAACGCCTGAGCGTAGCGCGTCGCGATCAAGTCCGCCCAGCTGGCCAAGGCTCATCACGATCACGGGATGCAGGCCCAGGGCCAGCACGCAGACAAGGGCCACGATCTTGAGATCGCCCTCGGGCTTGTAGCGGTAGAGCACGCCTCCCAGCCCGAAAAGTGCCGCCGGAAGCGCCGCGCGCACCATCAGGTCGACCGCCTCGGCCAGGGCCGAGGGAATCGTTGTGTCCGACAGGTTCACCGCAAAGCCCAGAAGGATGCCCAGGATCAACGCGTTCGAGAACATCGCTTTGAGCACGCGGCCCGGCAGGGCGCGCAGGCTGTCGCCCCGGGCACGCACGATCTCCATCACCGTGATCCCGATACCGTAACAGAACGGCGCATGAATCGCGACGATGGCGAAATTGCCGCCAAGTGCTGCCGCGCCATAGGCCCGCTCGGTGATCGGCAAACCCAATAGCACCGAGTTGGAGAAAAGGCAGCAGAACCCGATGACCACGCTATCCTCCCAGTCGCGTCCGAACAGGAATCGCCCACTGAAAAGGCCCAGCAGGAAACAGGTGAACGCGCCGGTGTAGAAACTGCCCAGCAGTGTGAGGCTGAATTCCTGTCCCAGGTCCAGGGTGGCGATGGCGCGGAACAGAAGACAGGGAATCGCGAATTGCTGCGCGAATTTCATGATCCCGTCGATGGCGCTGTCGCTGAAATAGCCCCGTGCGGTGGCGGCATAGCCAAAGCCGATCACCAGAAAGACCGGCAAGATGACGTCGATCAGGGCCTGCATGGCGCGTCCGTCATCCCCGGCGCGCTCATAGCGCGTAGCGCAGCACCATCCCGTCATAGGCGGGGGTGATATGCTCGGGCGTTTCTTTGGCCACGGTCGCATAGTCGAGGTCGATATGCATGTTGGTCAACACCGCGCGGCGCGGTTTGACCTGCGCGATCCACTCCAGCGCCTGGTCCAGATGCGCGTGCGTCGGGTGCGGCGTACGGCGCAGCGCGTCCAGCACCCAGCAATCGAGCCCGTCCAGAACCGGCCAGGCGTCATCGTAGATCACGGCCACGTCGGGCAGATAGGCGAGGTCTCCCACGCGGAAGCCAAGCGCGTCGATGCTGCCATGACCCACCTTGAAGGGCGTGAGCGTGATATCTCCACCCGCGCCTGTGATGGTAAAGAGCCCATCAATGGTCCGCAGCTTCAGGATCGGCGGATAGGGCGAACCCTCGGGCTGGGTGAAGGCATAGCCGAAGCGCGACAGAAGCGACTCCTGCGTGTCCCCGTCGGCCCAGACCGTCAGCCGCTCGCGGGTGTTGAAGACGATCTGACGCAGATCGTCCAGGCCGTGGACATGATCCGCATGGGCATGTGTGTAGGCCACCGCATCCAGCGTGCCCACACCTGCATCGAGAAGCTGTGCGCGCATGTCCGGCGTGCTGTCGATCAGAACGCGGGTGATGCCCTCCGGCGTCTCGCGCTCGACCAGCATCGAACAGCGCCGACGCCGGTTGCGGGGGTTCGACGGATCGCACTCGCCCCAATGCCCGCCCAGCCGCGGCACGCCGCCCGACGACCCGCAGCCCAGGATCGTGAAACGCAATTCGCCGCTCATGCAGCGGCCCGATAGGCGGCGGCCTTGGTGAACAGCCGGTCGAAATTGGCCTGGGTCTGATGGGCGAAGGCCTCGTAGCTCAGCCCGTAGACCTCGGCACCGACCTTGGCGGTATGCGCGGTATAGGCGGGCTCGTTGCGCTTGCCGCGATGGGGCGGCGGGGCGAGGTAGGGCGCGTCGGTCTCGACCAGTACCCGGTCCACCGGCGCGGCGGCGAAGATATCGCGCAGCTCTTGGCTTTTCGGGAACGCCGCGATGCCGGACATCGACAGGTAGAACCCCAGTTCGAGCGCCGCGCGTGCGAGCCCCGCACCGCTGGAAAAGCAATGCATGACACAGGTATAGGGCGCGGCCTTGAACCCTTCGGTCAGGATGGCCGCCATATCCTCGTCCGCGTCGCGGGCGTGGATGATGAGGGGCAGGCCGGTTTCCTGGGCGGCTTTGATATGAATGCGCAGGCTTTCTTTCTGAACCTCGGCGCTGTCAGCGGTGTAGTGGTAATCAAGCCCCGTCTCGCCGATGCCCACGAATTTCGGATGCTGCGAGAGCGCTACCAGGTCGTCGACGGTGGCCATGGGTTCATCCGCCGCGCTCATCGGGTGGGTGCCCGCGGCGTAGAACACGCTGTCATGGGCCTCGGCGATGGCGCGGACCTGGGGCTCGGCGCGCAACTTGGTGCAGATCGTGACCATGCGGGTCACGCCCGCGCGATGGGCACGGGCGATGATCTCGTCCCGCTCACCGTCGAAATTGGGGAAATCCAGATGGCAATGGCTGTCGGTGATCTGGGGGATGTCTGTCATGCGGCTGCCTTAGGGGAAGGGCCGCGTGTCAGGCCGCGGCCGTGGTCTGGATCTTGAGCAGGGTATCTAGGATGAGACTGGCAGGGTCAAGGTTGACCGCCCGGCCATGCCGCGCTCGCGCGCCGATCTCTTGCGCCCGGTCCGCCCAGGCGCGGGCGGCCTGCTGGGACGGGGCCAGACGGGCGAAAACCTCGGCCTCGCCCGGCGCGGCTTCGGGCATCGGCGGTTGTCCGGTGGCGCCCGCACGCGCCAGCCGCGCAAGGAACAGGTCCACGAGGGCGATCAGAAGGTCGCGGCGGGTCTCGGCGCCCCGGCCCGCGACGCTTTCCGCGAGTTTCAGAGCGCGCGCCCGGTCGAGCCGGGGCAGGGTGGCGCAGATCGACACAAGCTCCTGGTAGAGCGCCAGCCCGTCGAGGTTCATCAACTCCACCGCCGCGCCGACCGATCCGGCCGAAAGCGCGGCCAGCGCGCCCGCATCTGCGCCGGGGTCGATCCCCGCCTGGTCCAGTGCCGCGGCCATGTCCTGTGGCCCAAGCGGCGACAGGCGCAACGTGCGACAGCGCGACCTGATCGTCGGCAAGAGCCGCGAGGGTTGGTGCGACACAAGAAGCAGCGTCGTGGCCTCGGGCGGCTCTTCCAGCAGCTTCAAGAGCGCATTGGCGGCCGAGACGTTCATCTCATCCGCCGCATCGACAATGACCACGCGACGCCCGCCATCGGTCGATGACAGGGACAGGAAGGATTTGAGCCGCCGCACCTCGCCCACCGAGATCTCGGCCATCAGCCGGTCGCCCTTGTCGTTGGGGCCGCGCCGCAGCACGAAAAGCCCGGGCTCGGAGCCTGCCAGCATGCGCCGGGCCACCGGGTGATCCGTGGGGATGTCGAGGCTTTCGGGCGCCTGGGGCGCATCGCCGAAGAGCCCGCCGTCGCCGCCCGGTGGGGGTGTGGCCAGCAGGAAACGCGCGATCCGCCAGGCCAGCGTCGCCTTGCCCACGCCGCGCGGGCCTGTCAAAAGCCAGCCATGGTGCAGCCGGTCGCCGTTAAAGGCGTCGAGAAAGGCTGCCTCGGCCGGTGCCTGCCCGATCAACTGCGCCGTTTCGCGCGGATGGGGCGCACCGTCGATCTGATCGGGGGCGGGCAGGGCGTCACGCTCGCTCATGGGGCGTCGGGCTCTTGGAACGCGGCAAGGGCGGTGCGGGCCACATCGTCTGCCACCGCTTCGGCCTCGCGCGCGCCGTCGATCACGCGGAAGCGGCCCGGATGGGCGGCGGCGAGGTCCAGAAAGCCCTGCCGCATCTGTTTCTGCAGAGCGAGGCCGAAATCCTCGAACCGTTCCTCGGCGGTTTGCCGCCCCTTTGCCCGCGACAGACCCGTCTCAGGCGCGATGTCGATCAGCAGCGTCAGGTCCGGGTCGCGGCCGATCATCAGGTCATGCAGCGCGTCCACCTTGGCGCGCAGGCCGGGCGAGCGCAGGCCCTGGTACATACGCGTGCTGTCGGCAAAGCGGTCGCAGATGACGATCTTGCCTGCCTCAAGGGCAGGCTGGATCGTACGTTCCAGATGGTCGCGGCGCGCAGCGGTGAAGAGCAGCATCTCGGTCTCGGGCGACCAGCGGTCCGGATCGCCCTGCAAGACAAGCGCGCGGATCTCCTCGGCACCCGGCGACCCGCCGGGTTCGCGGGTGAGGACCACGTCGAAGCCCTGGCTGCGCAGGGTGTCGGCCAGACGACGGGCCTGGGTGGATTTGCCGGACCCGTCGATGCCTTCGAAACTCAGAAACCGGCCGCGCGCAGCGGTCAAGAGGTGCCCTCCGCCACCTCGGCACCCTCGGTGCCGCGATCCTGGATCCGGCGGGCCAGAACCTTGGCCGCGGTCAGAACGCGCACCATGAAGCCCCCGCTGGGCACATCCTGGGCCGCGACAAGGGGGATGCGGGCCTCCGGCAGATCCTCACGCGCGATGACGAGCTCGGCCAGCGGCTGGCCTTGCGCGACCGGCGCAGTGACCGGTCCGTTATAAACGACCTCGGCCGAAATCGTGTCGGGGGCGAGGGCCGGCATCAGGACCTCGAGATCCTCCGCAAGGGTGAGTTCGACCCGGGGCGCGGCCCCCATCCAGACATCGGCTTCGGCAATGCGTGTCCCGGCCCCTGCCACGGGACGCTTGACGAATTGGCGGAAGGCCCAGTTCACAATGGCCTCGGCCTCTTCCGCGCGGGCCTGGGCGGTATCAAGCCCGGAAATCACGAAGATCACCCGGCGGTCCCCCTGCTTGGCCGATCCGGCAAGGCCGTAACCCGCTTCCTGCGTGTGCCCCGTCTTGAGCCCGTCCGCACCGATGCCCAGCCCCAGAAGCGGGTTACGGTTCTGGGTGTTCTTGGGCGCGCGCCCGTCGAACTGGAATTCCTGTTCCGCGAACATCGGATAGAAATTCGGGAAATCCTCGATCAGACGGGCCGACAGAAGCGCCAGGTCGCGCATGGACATGCGGTGCCCGGCCTGGGGCCAGCCGTTGGAATTGGTGAAGGTCGAACTGGTCATGCCCATCTGCTGGGCGCGCTGGGTCATCAGCCGGGCAAAGCCCGCTTCGGTGCCGTCGGGGCTGAGCGCCTCGGCGATGACGGCGCAGGCATCGTTGCCCGACAGTACGATGATCCCGCGCAAGAGGTCCTCGACCGTGACCCGGTCGGTGGTGTCGAGGAACATGGTCGAGCCGCCATAGGACATCGCGTGGGACGACACCGGCAGACGCTCATCAAGGCTCAGACGCCCGTCGCGGACCGCTTCGAAGGCCATGTACAGCGTCATCAGCTTCGACATGGAGGCCGGGGGCAGCGGCGTGTCGGCGTTCTTGGACAACAGGACCGTGCCCGTGGTCTGGTCGATGACAAAGGCCGTGGTGGCCCGGGTGTCGAAGGCCCAGGCCTGTGCGGCGATCAGCCAAGAGGCGCAGGTCAGGGTGATCAGGCGTCGGAGCATGGCAGCACTCTCCTGTTATAAGGGTCGCTCAGTTCGTCACGGCATAGGCGTCGGAGAACCCGGCATCCTTGATCTTGGCCAGCAGCGCCGCGCGTTCCGAGCGGTTCGTGGCAGGGCCGACAAGGACACGCCAGAAGGTCTTGCCCGCGCTTTCCTGTTTCAGAACCGTCGGAATCATGCCGGCCTGGCGCATGGCGGTGGCGGTGTTCCGGGCGTTCTGCTCGATGCTGAAGATGCCAATCTGGATGAAGGGTTTGTCCAGCGTCGAGGCCGGGCGCGGCGGCCGGGCGTCCGGAGCGGCCTCGGTGGGCCCCGCGATGGCCCCGTCCGGGCCCGCCGTCGCGGCCTCGTCCAGCGCGGCGGCGG
>PR_CR_10_Liq_1_inCRDRAFT_1001675_pt1 | contig 12150 bp, 12 predicted proteins | sample PRCRCaboRojoPR_3_FD_10241 | JGI IMG/M metagenome (IMG submission 10241) | reverse complement strand
CGGCCGCGTCCGCCGGTGCCTGGGCGCGCGGGCCAGACAGGCGTTGCGGCAGGCTCTGCCGCACGCCCTTGGACCCGCCGGGTGCGCGCTTGGTGCGCAGACGCGCCGGGCGCCGGTCTGCGCCGTCCGCATCGCCGCCGGTACGCCCGGCTTCGCCGCCGCGAGCATGGTCACTGCGCTGACCGCTCGGTGCTTTGGGCCGCGGCGGGCGCCGTCTAGTCGGGCCGCTCATGATCGGACTCCGGTCGGTCGGGGTCGCGCGGCGCCGCTGACTCCTGCTCGGCACCGCCCTCGGGCGGGATCGTCGCCAGCGGCTCGGCGGACGCGTCGTCCACCGCGGCGGTGGGCACCGTCGCCTGCACGCCGGCGGCGAGCGCATCGGCCGCCTGCGCCGCCGCGTCCATGGCGGCGTCGCCGGCGGCCTTCAGCTGCTCGTCGAAGAAGGCGGGGTCGCGCAGCTCGGCGAGCGGCGGCAGATCATTCAGGGAGCGCAGGCCGAAGTAGTCCAGGAACCTGCGGGTGGTGGCGTAGAGCGCGGGGCGGCCGGGCACGTCGCGGTGGCCGACGACGCGAATCCACTCCCGCTCCGTCAGGGTCTTGACGATCTGGGTGCTCACGGCGACGCCGCGGATGTCTTCGATCTCGCCGCGGGTGATGGGCTGACGGTAGGCGATGAGCGCCAGGGTCTCGAGCAGGGCCCGGGAGTAGCGCGCGGGCTTCTCCTCCCACAGCCGCGCCACCCAGGGCGCCACGGCCCGGCGCACCTGGATGCGCCAGCCGCCGGCGACTTCCACCAGCTCGATGCCCCGCTCCTGGTACTCCGCGGTGAGATCGGCCACGGCGGCGCGGATCTCGTCGCGGGCGGGGCGGCGCTCCTCCGGATACAGGCCCAGGATCTGGTCCAGGGTGAGCGGCCCGCCGGCGGCCATGAGCGCCCCTTCCACCACCTGCTTCACGGGTGGCGTGGCGAGCGAGAGGGCGTTGATGGGAGTGACGTCGGCGCCCTCGATGGCCGTGTCGCCGGTATCCGGCTGCTCCCAATCGCCGCCGCTCATGCCTCGCCGCTCCGCAGGCGCACGTGGATGGGGGCATAGGCCTCGGCCTGCACCAGCTCCAGCGTCGCCGCCTTCACCAGCTCCAGGATGGCGAGGAAGCTCACCACCACGCCGGCGCGGCCCTCGGTGACGTCGAACAGGGCCTCGAAGGGCAAGAAGCCGCCGTGCTGCACCAGCGCCAGCACCCGGGACATGCGCTCGCGCAGCGACAGGGACTCACGCTCCACACGGTGGCTGGTGAACAGGTCCGCCCGGCGCATCACATCCCGCAGCGCCGCCAGCACCTCGCCCAGCTCCACCGTCGGCGGGATGCGGCGGATGTGCTCCGAGGACACCTCGGCGGCCACCGGGAAGTTGTCGCGGCCCTCCCGCGGCAGGCCGTCCAGGTCCTGCGCCGCCTGCTTGAAGCGCTCGTACTCCATCAGCCGGCGCACCAGCTCGGCACGGGGGTCGGCATGCTCTTCTTCGCTGGTCTCCGGGCGCGGCAGCAGCATGCGGGATTTGATCTCGCAGAGCATGGCGGCCATCACCAGGTACTCCGCCGCCAGCTCCAGGCGCAGCTCCTTCATGAGCTCCACGTACTCCATGTACTGGCTGGTGATCTGGGCGATGGGGATGTCCAGGATATCCAGGTTCTGCCTGCGGATCAGATACAGGAGCAGGTCCAGCGGTCCCTCGAAGGCGTCCAGAAAGACCTCCAGCGCATCCGGCGGGATGTACAGGTCCTCCGGCAGCTTGAGCAGCGGGGCGCCACGGACGATGGCCAGCGGTGCCGCATCCATGTCCGGCGCGCCGGCGGCGTCCGGCACCGCGGGGGCGGCCTCGGCCTCCGATTGCTCGGGGGTGCTCAAATCCGTCAGCCCTGCACCAGCGACATGGCGTGGCGGACCTCGTCCATGGTCTCCCGGGCCACGTCGCGGGCGCGCTCGCAGCCCTCGTTGATGAAGCTGCGCACCGTATCGGGCTGGGCTTCCAGCTCCGCGGCGCGCTGCTGGATGGGCGTCAGCTCGGCGCGCACGGCATCGATGACGGGCTGTTTGCACTCGATGCAGCCGATGTCGGCGGTGCGGCAGCCGGCCTGTACCCACTGCTTGATGCCCGCGTCCGAGTACACCTCGTGGAACTGCCACACCGGGCAGACATCCGGGTTGCCGGGATCGGTGCGGCGCACGCGGGCCGGGTCCGTGGGCATGGTGCGGAGCTTCTGCGCCACTTCGTCCGGGTCGTCCCGCAGCGCGATGGTGTTGCCGTAGGACTTCGACATCTTCTGCCCGTCCAGTCCGGGCATCTTCGCGGCGCGGGTCAGCAGCGGCTGCGGCTCCGGCAGGATCACGCGCCCACCGCCTTCCAGGTAGCCGAACAGCCGCTCACGATCACCGACGGTGATGTTGGCCTGGGTCTCCAACAGCGCGCGGGCCTTCTCGAGCGCCTGCTGATCGCCCTGCTCGGTCCAGCTGCGGCGCAACTGATCGAACATCTTGGCGTTTTTCTTGCCCATCTTGCGCTTGGCCTGCTCGGCCTTCTCTTCGAAGTCCGGCTCGCGGCCGTAGATGTGGTTGAAGCGCCGGGCGATCTCGCGGGTCATCTCCACATGCGCCACCTGGTCCTCGCCCACGGGCACCTGACCTGCCTTGTAGATGAGGATGTCCGCGCTTTGCAGAAGCGGATACCCGAGGAAGCCGTAGGTGGCCAGGTCCTTCTCCTTCAGTTTCTCCTGCTGGTCTTTGTAGCTCGGCACCCGCTCCAGCCAGCCGAGCGGCGTGATCATGGACAGGAGCAGGTGCAGCTCCGCGTGCTCCGGCACCCGCGACTGGATGAACAGGGTGGAGGAGCCGGCACTGACGCCGGCGGCGAGCCAGTCGATGACCATGTCCCAGCTCGCCTGCGGGATACCCGACGGGTCCTCGTAGTCCGTGGTGAGCGCATGCCAGTCGGCGACGAAGAAGAAGCATTCGAGCTCGTGCTGGAGCTCGACCCAGTTCTTGAGCACACCGTGGTAGTGGCCGAGGTGCAGGCGCCCGGTGGGCCGCATGCCGGAGAGGACGCGGGTATTCTGAGGGGATACGGGGGTCACGGATGAGGGCCTTGTCGCCGGCGCGCCGCCGTTGTGACAGGACGACGCGTCAAATGGGGAAACGGTCGCGCACCAGGGCCTGTGCCGGCATCGCCGTCAGCACACCGCTCACCACCGGCCGCAGGGCGGCGCCGAGCAGGCCCGGCGGATTGCCATTGGGCAGGAACAGCAGCAGCAGCAGAATGAAGATGCCATAGGGCTCCAGGCGCGAGAAGCCTGCCGCCAGCCGTGGCGGCAGCAGGGCGTTCAGGATACGGCCCCCATCCAGCGGCAGCAACGGGAAGAGGTTGAGCGCCATCAGCACCAGATTGATGACGATGCCCACCACGCACATCTCGACGAATAGCTGAAGCAGCCAGGTGGGCACCGGCACGACCATGATCACCAACGCCATCAGCTTGATGGCGAGTCCCCAGGCGAAGGCCATGATGAGATTGACGCCGGGCCCGGCAGCGGCCACCAGCGCCATGTCCCAGCGCGGGTCGTTCAGGCGGCGCCAGTCCACCGGCACCGGCTTGGCCCAGCCGAACAGGAAGGGCACCCCCACCAGGGTCTTGGACGTCAAAAAGATGGCCGCCGGCACCAGCACCGTGCCCACCGGGTCGATGTGCTTGAGGGGGTTGAAGGTCACCCGGCCCATCAGGAATGCGGTCGGGTCGCCACGGCGGTTGGCCACCCAGCCGTGGGCGGCCTCGTGCACCGTGATGGCGAGCAGCACGGGCGGGGCGATGAGCAGGAGCAGCAGCAGGGTTTGCAGCAGTTGTGTCATAGCGGCGCGTGCCGCAGCACGCGTGGGGTTGTCATCAAGGCGTTTGCGGACAGGGGCATCAGCCGCCGAACAGCGATGCATCGCCCCGGCCGTGGCGCAGCACGGCGGGCGGGTCGCGGGTCATGTCCACCACGGTCGTCGGCTCGGTGCCGCAGGAGCCGCCGTCGATGATGAGGTCCACACAGTGGTCCATGTGATCGCGGATGTCATACATGTCGGCCAGCGGCTCGTCTGCATCGGGCAGGATCAGTGTGGTACTGAGAATGGGCTGATCCAGCGCCGCAAGCAAGTCACGCACGATGGGTGTATCCGGCACCCGGATGCCGATGGCCCGCCGCTTCGGGTGCAGCAGGCGCCGCGGCACCTGCTTCGTGGCCTGCACGATGAAGGTGTAGGGCCCCGGCGTCAACGTTTTGAGTAGGCGGTAGGCAACATTGTCGATGCGCGCATAGGTGGCGATCTCGGACAGATCCCGACACACCAGCGTGAAATGGTGCTTGTCGTCCACGCGGCGGATCATGCGGATGCGATCCAGCGCGGACTTCTCGCCGATGCGGCAGCCGAGCGCGTAGCAGGAATCCGTCGGGTAGACGATGACGCCGCCGGCACCCAGCACCTCCGCCGCCCGGGCGATGCGCCGCGGCTGCGGATTGCGCGGGTGGATGTCGAGGTAATCGGCCATGTATCGGCAGGCTCCGTGCCGCCCTGCTGCCCGCTGCGCGCCGCGGCGACCCGGCGCGGGCTAGGCGGCGGCGCGCCGCACCGTGCCGAAGGCGGGTGCGGTCCAGACCGGTGTGCAGCCCTCCGGCAGCGGCGGCAGCCGGCCGAGCTCGATCCAGGGCTTTTCCGGGCCGTGGTAGTCGGAGCCGGCGGAGGCGAGCAGTCCTTCGTCGCGCGCATGACGGGCATAGACGTAGTAATCGTCCTTGCTGTGACTGCCGGAGACCACCTCCAGCCCCCGGCCGCCGCATTCCTTCAGCTCGCCCAGGAGGCGACGCATCTTGCTGCGGGTGAAGCCGTAGCGCGCCGGGTGGGCGATGACCGCGATGCCGCCGGCGGCGTGGATCCACCCCAGGGCCTCTTCCAGCGTCGTCCACTCGCCGGGCACATGGCCGGGCTTGCCACTGACCAGGAAGCGTTTGAAGACGTCACGCACATCGGCCGCGGCACCGCGCTCCACCAGAAAGCGTGCAAAGTGGGTGCGGCCGATGAGCGTGCCGGCGGCGTAACGGCGGGCGCCCTCCAGGGCGCCGTCCCAGCCGGCCCGGGCCAGCCGGTGACCGATCTCCTCGGCGCGCCAGACGCGATACGCCTGGAGACCCGCGAGGCCGGACAGCAGCGTGTCGCAGGTGGTATCGACGGCGAGCCCCACAACATGGACGGTGCGCCCGCCCCAGGTGACGGAGACCTCCACGCCCGGAATGAGCCGCAGGCCAGCGGCGTCGGCGGCGGTCTGTGCCTCGGCGATGCCGGCAAGGGTGTCGTGATCGGTGAGCGCGAGGGTCTCGACACCGGCTGCCGCCGCGCGCTCCACCAGTGCAGTGGGCGTGAGCGTGCCGTCGGAGGCGGTGGAATGGGTGTGCAAATCTGGGATCTTGAGCATTACAGTAGTTTAACCGATTCCGGTTTCCGCCATCCGCACAGTCTCCTGCGTGCGCTGGACCAGGGCGGCGCCGGGCTGCATGGGCGCTCGCCCGCTGTCACGCGGGCGGCGTGGCTGCTATCCTCGCCGCCCATGTTGCCCCCGTGTGAGCCCGTCGCCATCCGGGACGAGCTCCAGCGCATCCTCGATGCCCTGCTGGAGCACGACCCGCCCGCAAGCGCGCCGCCCGACCAAGAGCCGGTGCCCGTTGCGCTGTCCGCCCTCGCCGGCGCGCTGAGCGAGGCCCTGAGCTCCCTCGCGCGCTGCATCCACGGGGACGCGACGGCGGCAGCGCCGACACTGGAGCGCGTCGGCGACCACGCCGTGGACCTGCTGGAGCGAACGGCGCTGTGCGCCCAGCAGGCGGGCGCCACCAGCGCAGCCCAGGAGCTGCGCGGGCTGCTGCTGGCGCTGGCCTGCTGTGTGGCTCGCAACGGCGGTGAGCTGAGCCACCTCAAGCCCGTGGCCGATGCCGTCGCCGAGCAGGCCGAGCTGGCACCGGACCCCGCCCGGAGCCGTGTGCTCTACCAGATGACCGACGACATCGCCCAGGGCCTGTCCTCGAAGTTCAGCGGCGCATCGCCGGGCAGCGAGCGCTGGGCGCACTGGCGGGAGCTGCTCCTGAGCCGCGCCGTCATCGCCACGCGCACGCTGGAGCCGCAGCTGATGGCGCCCGCCTTCGACGCGCTGGCGGAGGAGCTGCCGGCGGACGCAGCGGCCTTCTTCAGCGAGGGCATGGATCGGCTGGATTATCCGCACGCGGTGCGCGAGCTGATGCAGCGTTATCACGACGCCGACGCAGCGCGCGGGCGCCTGCACTGACGGCCCCTGCGCCAGCGCATCGTCAGGGCAGCGTGCCGCCGCGCCCAACCCGAGACACCCATGAAGCTTCTGTTCGACCTCTTTCCGGTGATCCTCTTCTTCGTGGCCTACAAGGTCCAGGGGATCTACACCGCCACCATCGTCGCCATCCTCGCCGCCGCGCTGCAGGTGGCCTGGGTGCGCCTGCGCCACGGGCGCACCGAGCGCATGCACCTTGCCACCCTCGGACTGCTGGTGCTGTTCGGCGGCATGACCATCGCGCTGCGCGACCCCACCTTCGTCATGTGGAAGCCGAGCATCGTCAACTGGCTCTTTGCGCTGGTCTTCCTCGGCGGGCAGTTCATCGGCGACAAGCCCCTGGTGCAGCGGTTCATGGGGCATGCGGTGACGGCCCCCGCGCAGGTGTGGCAGCGGCTGAACCTGGCCTGGGTGGCCTTCTTCGTGGTGTCGGGCCTGGTCAACCTGTACGTGGTCTATGTCGGCAGCGGCTTCTACGAGGCCAAGGAGGCGCTCATCACCGCCAGCGGCCAGGCGCAGGTGGATCTCGCCACCTGCGCCGAGCAGTTCGCCGGCAGCGTGCTCTCACTCTGTGAGCAGGCCCACGCCGCCGAGGCCGCCTGGGTCGATTTCAAGCTGTTCGGTATGATGGGCATGACGCTCGTGTTCGTGCTCGCGCAGGCGTTCTATCTGGCCCGGCACATCGAGCCGGACAGCACCGCCGTGCCCCTGGAGGACGCCGCAGCACAGGAAGCCGATGCCGGCAACCGCTGACCGAGGAGGCCCATCGCGTGCTCTATGCCATCATCGCCACCGACCATCCGGACAGCCTCGCGGCGCGGCGGCGCACCCGCCCCGCACACCTCGCGCGGCTGGAGGCCCTGCAGGCGGAAGGCCGCCTGGTGCTCGCCGGTCCGCATCCGGCCGTGGATGCCGCGGACCCGGGTGAGGCCGGCTTCACCGGCTCCCTGGTGGTGGCGGAGTTCGACGACCTCGCCGCGGCGCAGGCCTGGGCCGACGCCGATCCCTATGTCGCCGCCGGTGTCTATCGCGAGGTCCAGGTCAAGCCCTTCAATCGGGTGCTGCCGCGCTGACGCCAACGTGCAAGCGGGCGGTCGCAGGGGGCAGCAGCGACGCCGCACCGCGCACCGAGCACCCAGCCCAAGACGCCTGCCGCGGCGATCGCCGCCGGGCGCAGATCTTCGCCATGCCATCACCAACCTGAGGGATACGTCCGATGCCATTTCCAAGCACCCCGAAACGCCTCCTGGGCGCCGCCCTGGCGGCCGTCATGCTGGCCCAGCCTGCGCTCGCGCAGGACGACGCCGCCGGCGATGAGACGCTGATCGCCACCATCAACGGCGAGCCCTACACCCTGGACCTCTTCCGCACCTTCTACGCCCAGCGCCTGCAGCAGGCGGGCGGCGAGAACACGCCCGACCTCCAGGAGCGGGCATTCAACGAATTCATGAATCTGGTGGTCGCCGCCCAGGATGCCGAGCAGCGCAAGCTCGCCGAGCGCACGAACGTGCAGACGGCGCTTGAGCTCCAGCGCATGCTGGTGCTCTCCCAGGCCGCCCTCCAGTCCATCGCCGCGGAGACCGAGGTCACCGACGACGAGCTGAAGCAAGCCTACGAGCAGTTCAAGGAACAGGCCAAGCGCACCGAATACAAGGCCCGCCACATCCTGGTGGACGACCAGGACAAGGCCAAGGACATCGCCAAGCAGGTCGGCAAAAAGAAGGCCAGGAACTTCGAGAAGCTGGCCGAAGAGCACTCGCTCGGCCCCACCGCCGACAAGGGCGGCGACCTCGGCTGGTTCGACGCGCGGCAGATGGTGAAGCCCTTCGCGGACGCCGTGGCCCAACTCAAGCCGGGCGAGTGGACGGAGCAGCCGGTGCAGACCCAGTTCGGGTGGCACGTCATCCTGCTGGAGGAGACACGGGACGCGGAGCCGCCCTCCTTCGAGGATGCCAAGCCGAACCTCGAAGCGGCGGTGAAGCGCCAGAAGGTCGCAACCAAGCTCGCCGAGATGCGCAACGGGGCGATGGTGGACCTGAACGAGGACGTGGTGAAGGTCGAGGAGCCGTCCGAGTAAGCATCAGGCCTGGGTGTCGGCGCGGTTTGCCCGCGCCGGTGGCGCCGAAAGCCGTCGCGGCGGGAAAGGCCGCCCCCTCGTCAGGGCCCGCATGCTTTGGTCACCCGCCGGTCGCCGAGTTGCTGCAGCGGACGCGCATTGGTCCCCACCAGCGCCGCCAGGCGCTCGAGATCCGCCTGCGCCACCTCAAGCGGCGTGCGCAGCACATACCAGTGCACGCCCTCGGTGCAGGGCGGGCGCGTCAGTGAGCCCATGTAGGCGAAGTAGTCCTTGCGCCCCGGCAGCAGGAACAGCGGGTTCACGCCGACGTTGCGCCCGTAGTAGGACTTTCCCGGCACCATCGGCGCATGCTCCAGCACCCGCCGCAGCATGCTGTTGACCCGTGGCCCCGCGATGATCGGCACCGCCACGACGGCGATATCGCCGCGATTGTTGGCGTGGATGAGCTGGACTTCCGCCGCCGCACGCGCGCCGTTGATGACGTGCTCCGAGGGCACGTGGAAGCGCAGCTCCACCAGCTCGTAGCTCAGGCCCTCGATGAGCAGATGGCTGCCGCGGTCGTAGCCGAGACGCAACGCCCGGCCGTCGTTGGTGACATAGAGCGGGCTGCTGCGGTAGCGAAAACGCAGCGGCTCGCAGGGCGCCGCCACCGCCATGGACTCGGTGAGCGCCACCGGCGACTGGGTCTCGGTACGGGCGCAGGCGTCGTAGGCGGAGTCCAGCTGCGCCCAATGCTCCGGCCCCTGCTCGCCGCTGTAGGCCCAGCGGGGCATGGCATCAGGGTCCGGCAGGGCAATGCCCGTCTCCCAGGCAGCCCCCGGCAACGACACCAACCCCAGCGCCACCAGGCTGATGGCCGCCGCGGGACGCGCCCGAGCGGCCCCAGCGGACTGAGCATGGCTGTGCAGCGCCTGCGACATGGACCCGCGGCCCTCAGTCGTCGCCGGGCTTGCGCTTGAGCCCGGCGATGGGCACCACGGTCGTGGACGGCGGCTCGTCCGCATAGTACGGACGCTCACCACCGCGGCCCTCGGCGTCCGCCAGCGCCTTCTCCCGGGCGGAGATCAGTGCCAGGCACTGGCGCACGTCCTGGATGGTGTTATCGGACAGCGGATGCTTCATGCCGGGGGGCGGCGTCACGTCCTTGATGATGGCGGCGAGCGTCTTGCGCATGGCCACCAGGATCTGCTGCTCTTGACTGAGCTCGGGCATCTGACTCCTCCGTTCGGATCGGGCCTTCACAGCTTGACGGGAGCGGGTCGGGACATGGCGCCAAAGGGCGCCCCGACCGGCCGGAGCGACTCTATCGCCCCGGGCGTCAGGGTCGGGGCGAGCGGTGCATTATTCACCTGCCATGCCACGGCAGGCAAACGCCGACCGACGCAGCCACGCGGACAGCGGCCCTCAGGACGCCGACTGCGCCGGCATATAGGCGCCGTCCGTGAGGGCCACCAGGCCGTCCTCGTCCAGGATGGCGACACCCTGGGACGCCGCCTTGGCGCGCTTGGAGCCCGCATCGGCGCCCGCCAGCAGGTAGTCGGTCTTGCCGGAGACGCTGCCGGTGACCTTGGCGCCGAGGGCCTCCAACTGCGCCTTCACCGCGTCCCGCGGCCGGCTCAGGGTCCCGGTGATGACGAAGGTCCTGCCCGCCAGCGGCTGCCCGCCCCCTTCCGGCGCCTCAGCGGCGGCGCTCGGCGTCTCCCAGCTGACGGCGCCGAGGGCCGGGTCCAGCAGCTTGGCGATGACCTCGCGGTTGTGGGGCTGGTGGAAGAAGCTCACGATGTGGGCGGCAACCACCGGCCCCACCCCTTCCACCAGGCTCCGCTTGCCGCCCTGGAAGTCCGCCACCGTGGCGTGGCGCAGCGCGGCCAGATCCGGCCAGCGCCCGGCGATGCGCGCCGCCGCCGCCGGGCGCAGCCCCCGGATGCCGAGCCCGGCGAGCCAGTCGGCGAGGGACTCGTCCCCGGGCGCGGCGTCGGGATGCTCATCGAGCCAGTCCAGCAGGGCGGCAGCGGTCTTCTCGCCTATGCCCTCGACGCCGGGCGTCTCGACGATAAAGGTGTCCAGGTCCGCGTCCATCAGCGGGGCCAGATCGCGGAAATGCGCCGCCAGCGCCTGCGCCGTGGCCTCACCCACCTCGCGGATGCCAAGCGCATAGATGAAGCGCGCGAGCGTCGTGCGGCGGCTGCGGTCCAGTGCCTCCACCAGGTTCTGGGCGGACTTCTCCGCCATGCGCTCAAGGCCCGCGTAGTCCGGCACGCCGAGCGCGTACAGGTCCGCCGGGTCCTGCACCAGGTCCTGCTCCACCAATTGCTCGATGAGCTTGTCACCGAGCCCGTCGATGTCCATGGCCCGACGCGAGGCGAAGTGCTTGAGCGCCTCCTTGCGCTGCGCAGCGCAGGTGAGCCCGCCGCTGCAGCGGGCGACGGCCTCGCCCTCGGCGCGGATCACGTCCGAGCCGCACACGGGGCACTGTGCCGGTAGCTGCACCGGCTCAGTGCCTTCAGGGCGCAGGGACTCGACGACGCTTACCACTTCCGGGATCACGTCCCCGGCGCGGCGCACGATGACCGTGTCGCCGGCGCGCACGTCCTTGCGGTGCACCTCGTCGATGTTGTGCAGCGTGGCGTTGCTGACGGTGACGCCGGCCACGTCCACGGGCTCAAGCCGAGCCACCGGGGTCACGGCGCCGGTGCGGCCCACCTGGAACTCCACGGCGCGCACCAGCGTCTGCTCCTCCCGCGGCGGATACTTGTAGGCGATGGCCCAGACCGGGTCCCGCGCACGAAAGCCGAGCCTGCGCTGGGCCTGGATATCGTCCACTTTGAAGACCACGCCGTCGATTTCGTAGTCGAGGCTGTCGCGGCGCTCGCCGATGGCGCGGTGATAGTCGATGCAGCCGTCGGCGCCCGTCACCACGCGGGACTCCGGCGAGACCCTGAGCCCCCAGTCCCTGAAGGCCGCCAGCGCGCCGCTCTGGGTCGGCCCGAGGTCGCTGCCCTCCACGGCGCCGAAGCCGTAGCAGAACATGGTGAGGGGGCGCGTGGCGGTCACCGCCGGGTCCAGCTGGCGCAGGCTGCCCGCGGCGGCATTGCGCGGGTTCTTGAAGGGGGTCTGGCCGGCGTCGAGCATCTGCTGCTTGAGCCGCTCGAAGGCCGCGAGCGGGAGGTAGACCTCGCCGCGAACCTCCAGCAGCCGCGGCCAGCCGGAGCCCTGCAGGCGCAGCGGCACGGCACCGATGGTGCGCACCTGGGCCGTCACATCCTCGCCGACGCTGCCGTCGCCGCGGGTGGCGCCACGGGTGAGAATGCCGTCCTCGTAGAGCAGGCTGATGGCGAGGCCGTCGAGCTTGGGCTCGGCCACATAGGCCACCGCATCGGCACCCAGGTCCTTGCGGATGCGGCGGTCGAAGTCGTGCACATCGCCATCGCTGCGGGCATTGCCGAGGGAGAGCATGGGCACGCGGTGGCGCGCTTCGGCAAAGCGCTCACCGGGGGCCGCCCCCACGCGCTGGGTCGGCGAGTCGGGCGTGCGCAGCTCCGGGTGCTCGGCCTCCAGGTCCTGAAGCTCGCGGAACAGCCGGTCATAGGCGGCGTCCGTGATCTCCGGGTCGTCGAGGACGTAGTAGCGGTAGTTGTGGTGGTGCAGCTGTGTGCGCAGCGCCTCGGCCCGCCGCACCGCATCGGCGGGCGC
>PR_CR_10_Liq_1_inCRDRAFT_1001673_pt1 | contig 12159 bp, 8 predicted proteins | sample PRCRCaboRojoPR_3_FD_10241 | JGI IMG/M metagenome (IMG submission 10241) | reverse complement strand
TTGGGCTGAACCATAGTAGAGCAGTGTCGCCAAATCGGAGGCCGTCTATACGATAATCAAAAGCTTTGTAGGAAAGCGCGCTGTCGGGCGGGAGGCGCGCGATCTCTTCGGTCCCGTCGGCATTGGCCTCACGTGCAAATCTACCGTGTAAGACAAGCCTCCCCGCGTCCGCTTTCTGTAGAATCGCGTCGAGCGCATCGGTCAATTGTGAGAATGCTTCTTTCCGCGTGAGCCCGAAATGTTTGGTATTCAGTTCCTTTGCAAACTGCTCTCCTGTGACCTCGACGCCGAATGCGGCGAGTGTCAACGCGCTCGTCAAAGAAATTCGTTCCGCTGCTTCTGGCATGACGCTAAACCGCCTCTGCATCCTCTGTGGGTATCACGGAGCTGGCGCAATAGTCTGCCCATTCATCCATGAGCTGACGTCGCTTGGCAAAGAGATCTCCCCGCCGATAGGCAGCTTCGGCTTTATTGCTGATCGTATGCGCCAGCGCAGCCTCACAGACTTCATGTGGATATGATGTCGTCTCTGATGCCCAGTCCCGGAAGCTCGAACGAAATCCGTGAACCGTCACCGAATTCTCAATGCGACGGAGAAGCATCGACATCGTCATGCCTGACATGGCCTTGCCACGCTGTCCGGGGAAGAGGTGCGTCCCACCAAGCTGTTGCGTTTGGTGCAGGATCTCCAAGGCGCGTTCAGACAAGGGTACGCGGTGTTCACGGCCCGCCTTCATGCGCGTTGCCGGTATGGTCCATGTTCGGGCATCAAAGCTGATCTCGTCCCACTCCGCGCCGATCACCTCGCCAGTACGGGCTGCGGTCAGGATGAGGAATTCGAGAGCGAGGGCGCCTGTTGCCGAGTGTGCCCGTAGCTCGGCTATGAACTGTGGGACGTGTTGATAGGGCAGGGCTGCATGATGCCCGCGAGACAGGCGTTTGCGTGGCGGCAAGATCTTATCAAGGTGGCCGCGCCAGCGCGCGGGGTTTTCGCCAGAGCGGTAACCCTTAACCTTTGCCGCGTCGAGAATGTTCTCGATTCTGCCACGTAACCGGCTCGCAGTCTCGCTTTTGGTGGTCCAGATCGGCTCTAGAATCTGCACAACATGCTGTGTGTCGACATCCTTTACTGCCATGTCCCCGATCGTGGGGTAGACATAATCTCGCAAGGTGTTGTGCCATTGCTGTCTGTGCTTAGCGTTGCGCCATGTGCCTTCGTAAGAAGAAAGGTAGTCACCGGCGACATCTCTGAAAGTCTTTTGTGCTGCTGCATGCTGTGCGCTTTCCGCAGCGCGCTGAGCGGCAGCCTCCTGCCGTTCTAGGAGTGGATCAATGCCCGCTTTCACCTTCATCCGGTAGATCGCGGCCACGTCGCGTGCCTCCGCTAGCGACAGCTCGTCGTTCTTGGACTTCTCCAACAATGTGATTGCCTCTGGGCAACGTGATAGGCCCATATCGCGCGACACCCCGTTGAGCCGGAAGCGGTAGACCCACGACTGTGCGCCGCTCGCCTTGACAAGCAGGTGCAGCCCGCCGCCATCAGCGTGCCGGCCCGGCTTTGCGTTCCGGACCTGCAGCGGAGTCAATGCGTTCGTTACTTTCTTTGGCATTCCCGTGCCCTACGCCTTCCGTTACCAAAACCGTTCCCCTAAAATAGGCTGGCTTTGGGCGAACTGCAACGGACAATTGCGGTGAGGTTGGGTTCCAAGTATCTACAATAATGCGTACTTTTATGATGATTTATGACTTTGGTGAACAGTGATGAATAAATATTAGGCGGACTTCGTCTCCGCCATTAAGGCCCATTAGGCATCTGATAAGAATAAATAATGTGTTGGGCCTGTTCTGTCTGCCCCCTCTTGTGCCCCCTTTTCATGCCGCGTTGTTCGCAAGATAGAGCGGACCCACTGGGCTACACCCACCAACATTCTGAGCCATTGACTGCGGAAGTATAACTCTGTCCCGTGTCCTGTGTCCTGTGTCCTGTGTCCTGTGTCCTGTGTCCTGTGTCCTGTGTCCTGTGTCCTGTGTCCTGTGTCCCCCCGGCCTACACCGGCCCGGTATGTTTTCCTGACATACCCCGCAAGCGCATAGCCGATGTTTTTCGAGCTTTTTGACAAAACAGACAAGCCAAAGCCAGCCATGGACGATTGCCGCTCTGCTAGACAATGTTTCCAGTAGATCTGATAGTGACGGCGACCAAAGTCGCTACGAACTTGACATGAAGGAATAATTGCGAATTGCAAATCTCCGGTCAAAAGCCTCCTTAGTTCTCTTTAGATCGCTCGGTTGGCAATGAGTGAATCTGGGCTACCTGATAATCAGCCTTGCGCAGCGCCATCGACGTTATGGAGCCCGTACAGCGCCACAAGTACAGTTGCGGCAAGTTCAGTCACCGTTGGGTGGTGTGATGACCGGTTCAACTAGTGGGTTGCTCCAATTTATGGTGGCGAGCAGTTGCAGAGGATTGTGACTCCCTGCCAGTTAAGAAGTCCTCTCTACCAGCCAAATCGGGCAGTCCTGCGCCAGCATAGGCCATTCGACGGAGGGACGTTCAACTTCAATATTTTCGTCGAACCATGGATCCAGTTAGGGAAAACTTTCGTATCTAAGATGCAGGCAAAAGAATAACTCGTGGTGGCAGGTCTTAACGACGGTTTCTCATTACGTTTATGGTTAGTGCGAATTGTCAAAGATCCTCGTAGCTCGCGCTCACATAGCTCTTCACGCGTCGAATGAGTTGATCGGAAAACCACATATTAGAACTGGCGCCCATGCGCCTAGAGACGGCGGCTAAAGGAACTCAATGACCAATAGCAAGAAGAACTTCGCTTATAAGGCTGAGCCGACACCGGAGCAGATTCACGTTCTCATCGCGGATGATCACCGGATGATCGCAGAATCCTTGCGTGGAACGCTCCTCGCGCATGGCGGGTTCTTGGTCAGCCTGAGTGAAACGCTTGACGGGACACTCGGCGTGCTGCGTGCGAACAGGAAGGAAAAGATACTTGTTCTGCTCGACATAACCATGCCCGGGATGCAGGGCCTGCGTTCGGTAAAGCAGGTGATTGATGCGGTGCCCAATGGATCGGTCGTTCTTTTTTCGGGTACTAGTGATGCCGATTTCGTCTGGCGCGCGATCGACCTGGGGGCCAAAGGGTTTATCTCGAAATCGCAACAGCTGCGCAGTCTGCCAACAACATTGCAGTTGATAAATGACGGGAACGAGTTCGTTCCGATGTCATTGTCCCGGCGTGAGACTTCTAATGAAGAGTCGGGGGCGCCTTTGAATGACACCGAGCTCTTCATCCTCAGAGCCGTGGCCGACGGTAAAACCAACAAGGAAATTGCTCTGGAGCTCAGCCGAAGCGAGGTCGCCGTGAAGATGAAGATGCGCTCGATCTGCCAGAAGCTGCACGCACGCAACCGGGCTCATGCCGTGATCGTGGCGTCCAAGGCCAACCTGCTATGAACAGGCCTTTGGCAGTAGGTGTTCTCAGTATACCCTGTTCGGTACGGGCTCTTGGGTACTTCGGCTGACCTACCTCGCCACAGGCCTGAGTGTAGTCATACTGAGGAAGTGGCGTTAGGGACACCCGATATNCGGGTTGCCATCACGCGTGCATGTAACCGACTGTATCACGCTTTGCATTTTGGACCAAGTCGGGCGCGGACGGCACCGCATCGAGGTGCCTGCGCCATTCGAGGTTGTTCACCGGGGCCTGTAGAAGAGCGATTTCTAGAGAGGCGTGCAGGACGGGCACCCTCAAGGAGATGTCTCCGAGAATCTTGCGATGCGTGCCGAACTCGTCAGTCTCAAATTCCTCGGAAAGCAAAATGGTGGGTCGGTCGCAATGCGCAACGCGCATGCGAGTCAGGGCCTCGAACTGAGAGATGACGCTGTCGAAGCTGTCCAGGTCGATAATAACGAAGTTGATTTCATGATCGGACCGCAGAGTGCGATCAAGCGCGGAATAGTCGGCTACCTGAACAAGTTCAGCCTCGTTTTGCTCAAAAATGTCCCGCAGGCTATCCGATAAAGCCGGCCGCTTGCTGAGCAGAATACATTTGGCATCCGGACCATCAAACACGCTGAACATCGGGACCTGTCCTTCTTCTTTCCTTGGCTAGGTCATGATGCCACCAACGGCGCGCCAATGTGCGAAAACTATAGTGTCTGCGACATGTTCGGATGATTGAGAGGACCCTTTCGGTCTACCCTCTCAGTCAGATGCGACGCGTTCGCCTGCAACGGCGAGGAACCTCTTGATATCGGTGTCTAGGACGAGCGTCATGCCGCGAAAGCCTTCCCTGTCATGTAGCCCACAGATCCGCTCCAGTTCCAGCAGCGCATGGCCGAGCCGGGCATGCCCGATACATAGCAACGCCCCGCCTGCGTGATGCGCCAAGCGGGCCAATTCGTCGATGGCGGGCACCTCTGCCAAATCGCCGCCCGGCGGAAGCAAGGCCAGAACCTGTTGAAGATCCTGCGCCGACCGGGCGAGCATTTCGGGATCATTCGTCGCATCTGTCTCGTCCAGGGTCTGCTCGCCCATGGCTCGTTCCTCAAGAGCGTCTGAGATCACGGCCTCGAGTCGTGCGCTGTCGAATGGCTTGAACAGGAAGGCATCGATGCTTCCGGCGACGATACTCTCCTGGTCGGATTCGGACATTGTCGCGCGCGCAGTCGCCGCAACGATGCAGGTATCGCCGGCGACGCTGGAATACCGAAGGCATCTTGCGATGGTCTCGCCTGACAGCCCTGGCATGTTCAAATCGGTTAGGATCAGATCGAAGGACTTCTCAAGGGCGACCCGAAGCCCATCGAGGCCGTTCTCAGCGGCGGCGACAGTGCAACCGATGCTCCCGAGCATCTCAGTCAGCAAATGACGGTTGGTCGCATGGTCCTCCACCACTAGGACATTCTTGCCCCGGCATGGGCGATACTCAGACAGCGGAGCGGCACCTCTCCCGCCGAGGGTCAAGTTCGGCGGTGACGGGTTGATCGTGACCGGCTCAACCGACATCGGGATGAGAACCCGGAAGGTTGTCCCCACGCCAGGCGTGCTTTTCAGCTCGATCTGACCACTCAGGTTCTGCACCGCTTTGCGAACGATCCCCAGCCCAAGTCCCGTGCCGACATTGGATTGCTGGCGAAAACCCGACACATAATCGGTGAAGATGTGCTGGGCATCTCTTGCGCTTATCCCGGTCCCGGTATCTGTGACCTCCAAGAGCAGGGCGGGTTTGCTGGAAAGCTGATGCTCCGAGGCGCGGATCGTCACGGTGCCACCCTTGGTCGCCTTGACTGCATTCGAGACCAGGTTGTGTACGACGCGGAACAGATCGCGCGGAACGCCATGCAGTATTGTCGGGATGGTCCAGTCGAAAACCAGCCTGTTCTCGCGTGCAGACGCGAGCGGCTGCATCTGGAGGAATACCGAATGAGCGACAGCTCTGGCGTCGAATGTTTCCAGCGGGGTAGGTTCCATATCTTCGCTGTTCCGCGCGACTTCGAGCACCTCTTCGACCTGTGCCAGGGCGGTCTGAGTGGCGGCTTGAACCTTTGGCAGATAGCTTTTGGCGGCACTGGCAGTGTCAGCCTTATCAGCCATGTCCGCGGCCACCATGATGCTGTGCAAGGGCGTACGCATTTCGTGGCTCATTGTTGAGAGAAACCGTTGCTTGGCCGCGGCCTCGCGTCGAGCTTGCGCCAGAGCGCGCCTGGTTCTACGCCGCGCGTTGCGCTCGGCGGAAAGGTCGCGAACAAAACCGACCAGCACGCGTCGACGTTCTTGATCTCGGACACCTACCACGCTTAGTTCAGCAGGGAATAGCGTTCCGTCGCCTCGGCGCCCAATGACCGGCATGCGGCGCATCTCGGTGCTGGTCGCATCGTTTTGATCAAGTAGTGCGTGCAGGCGTGCCGCCATCGACGCGTGCTCACGGCGTGGCGCAAGTTCTGCCATGGCATCTCGACCTAACACCGCCGCTCGGTCCTGTCGAAAAATCTGTTCTGCGGTGTGATTGAAGTCCGTGACCTTGCGGTTTCGATCAACAACCACAATGCCATCGTTCGACACCTCGATCATCTTTGCAAGGTAACTGGTCAGGTTCCGTTCCGACGCGTTCTTCTTGGCCAGGGACCGCCATAGATGCGACAGGAATCCGCCCAATATCAGCAACACGAGGACGAAAACCGACAGCGTCAAGAATGCCGTCCTTAGCGAGGTGTGAACCTGCTCCCGCTCGGCTTCTTGGTCTTCGATGGCCGCCAACATCGCGGCCAGTGCAAAGTCGCGAACCGAGGGGCGGCCATCGCGGACCAGCCCTAGGATGTCATGCAACTGTGGTTCGGTGACATAGCGACCGGCATCGATCTGGTATGTCAAGCCGTCGCGCAGCTGCTGAACCTTCCCGAGCATCTCTTCGATATCGGGGTGCGCCGTGAACTGGTTATAGCGCTCGGCTACGGTGTCCACGCGCGAATAGAATATATTGAACCGTTCCAGTATCTCGGCCTTGCTTGACGTCGACAGCTGACCCTCATCTTGAAACTCGATCAGTCCGTTCTGAAGGGACAAGTGAAACCGGTTATAGGCGACTTCGACTTGCGCAAAGTTCCAAGCGTCGCTGTCGGACCGCGCCAAGGCGAAGTGGTCTACCTTTTCGGACAGTTGATGACCCAGTGCCACCAGCACGGCGAAGGCAAGGACAAGCGCAAGGCCACCGGCGGCTCGGCGCATCATCTGCATGGTGTGCGGTCTCCGGGATCAGTTTCCGGCATCCGGCCCCTCGCCAGGCTGAACCAACCTGACCTCGGTCAACTGCCAGACCGAAAGGCTGTAATGCAGCTCGGTCTTGTATCGGGCGTCTTGGTCGAATGGATACATAACCCAAAGCGGACCCTTTTCGCGGATTGAAAAAGGCTCACCATCTAACCTGTTCGCGATGATGGGATAGTCGTTGTCGATCATTTCGGGCTCGAGTGTCACGGCATAGTCATTGGCGGCAACCAGTCTGACCGGCACGGACGGATCTGCCCCAACCTGTTCTAGGATCTGCCGTAGCGACGGCCCGGAAAACCTATGATTCTCTGTGGTCCAGAGGGTCGAGGTCACGAAAGATTTCTGGTCCATCGCCAAGAGGTCGGTATCGGTCAGCCCGATTGGTGGCGTGTCCTGTGAGACCTGAACGGACAGCAAGACTGCCGCGTCATCCGCAAGAGCTCGATCCATCGCCAGAAACGGGGTCGCGACCGTCAGAGCAATCGCGAACAATATCGTGAAGCGGCGCTTTTCCATCTGTCTTTCCCTCTCGGTGCGCAAAGACTGATCCCGGACCCGGGATCGAAGTGTCACTAGCAGGTTTCCGCGGTCTGTTATATAAAACTTTAGTTTCAACAGGGCGATGCGGGCTTGGCGCTTCATGCCCTTTAAGAGCAGGGGTTTTCGGGTTGCCGCTGGCGCTGAAACTGGGGCAACCGACCCTCACGGCAGTTGGCCGGTCGATCCAGAAAACCAACGTGCGGATGAAAACTTTCGAGATGTTGTGACTGCCTGCCAATCACTGGATAACTCGGTAGTGGTGCTCCGCCGAGTACCAGCTGATGCGCTAGATCACAGTGCACATGGTCCGCATTGTGGCTCCCCGTGTCGGTACCTTGTCCGGCCAGGTCGCCTTTCCCCATTAGGTTCGATCTGGCCGGATATTTTTTGGACGACACAGATGCTGGTGTTCAAATGTTGTCTTGTTCAATGGCCTTTGTCGGAGCCGACTGCCGATATCTTCCAAACCGAAGCACGGACTTGCGCCAGAATATCACGGAATGATCGAAAGACTTTCACAGAGGGGGCAGGCATGATGCAGAATGACCGCAAGCGCAAACCAGATGAAGAAGCGCTTTTGAGCTTCGTTCAAACGGCGAAACCGCGGGAAACCTATGTCTACGGCTACAGTGAAAGCCGGGCTTCAAGGTCGGTCATGGAACTTGCCCGCTACATGCAAACAAGCGGCTTTGTTAATCTTGTGCAGAAACGAGAGAAAAGAGGCTTTGCATACATGGCAATCCGAACGTCGAAATCTGCCAGAGTCAGGTAGACGCCTCCTTATGGCTTGCCGAACCTACATACAAAACGCTGAAATTGCGCGCTTATATTGCGAAAGACCCTCACTTCATGGATGAAAAAGGCGGTACAACTTTGCCGATGGTCGGTTCGGTAAAGCCGGCTGAACGCCGATGCATTTTGAGGCCCTCACCCCCGGTGCGCATGGCCAAAAAAGTCGAAGGGAATAAAAACCAGCCCGTTGGGTGTCGTTTCTCGTAAGCGAGTCTCCGTCGCAGGTCCTTCAAACAACGAGACATGGCACGAGCGAGCGCGCTCCGGTCAATCCTCCTGATCAGTCGAGCGCCTGACCACGCTTTCGCTTATCGTCGGCCTCGTCTTCGAGCAGCGCATAGGGCGCCACAGGGGCACCCTCTTGTGCGCTCAGGGCCTTCGCTTGATCAACCTCATCAGGCAAAAGGTGCTCAAGCGTTTGTGTCACGGTGATGTAGCACCGTAGCATCTCTTGGAGCATGAGTGCAGGGCGTGACGGCTCCCCATGCTGGAAGTCTATCAAGCTCCAGCTGCCATTCTTCGTCCGCTCTACGATCCCCAGTTTCTCAAGCTTTGCCATCTTGCGACGTACTGTCGCGCGGCTGATGCCGGTGAAGTTGGCGATCTCGTAAATCGACGTCGTGTAACCTTTATGGCTGTTGATCATTTCGATTACTTCGCTGGTCAGGCCATGGTGATGGACGTACTCGAACCAGTCGCGTCGGGTGCGTAAGACAACCGCAAAACCTATGAGGCCCAACTCCAGGTCATTGCCAAGATAGCGGCGCATCGTGGACAAGGAGCCAAAGCTCAACTTGGCGACGCCCAGCGCGACCATGTTCATGGTTCTTGGATCTGTGCTGAGCATGGTAGCGATCTCGGGTGATGAAGGGTGTGGAGTGATACAATGAGCCTACCCGCCGCAGATAGTCGCTTGGGTTGCTCAAACCAATACACCCTAAAGATATGGTCATAATGACCATGGCCAAACCGTCCATCTAGTCACTGTCCCCGACTTTTGGCACTCCGCTGCACAAGGAATCAAATGCAAGCGGAACGAGAGCAGAATGGCAGTTTTTTGGGGCGTGACCGATAAAAAAGCCTTGCTATGGGGAAAGGCGTTTCTGGCGCTTTGGCCTCATGGACGGATGCTAGAATATCGCAGCTTGTCTAGAAAGCTTTGCATTCTGGCAGCGATCACGCTTTTTTTCAGCCCAGCCCAAGCTCTGGCTGAGCTCAGGGGGAATGGATCGAATTTTTCTGAATTCAATCTTCGCACTAACGATTTTCGCACCGAATATCTGGGGTGGTTCATCGATGCCGATAAAGTGATGGCTAAAGATCCAGCCGCCGGGTTCATAAGTCTGAACTCAAATCGATATGCTGAAGATAATGATATTTTTATTGGGTTAGACGCTTACTTCCGGGAAGAAGTCACGGTTTGTGGCAGATTAAATGACGGCTCTACTCGCTGCACTGGGTCAGGGCGGGTGGACGTTCGCAACGAGCTGACTGAAAAATCCACTAGAGTTCAAGGGATCAGCTTTGTTAACGGAACTCCATTTCTGTACGGGGAAAACTCACGCAGCACCGTCAACTATGGCTATGATGACACTAGCCTTTCCCTCGCCAACTGTGCTGGGTTTGACTATGGCGTCGAGGCTGACCCAATTGTATCGTTTGTTTATGATGGCGCAACGCGTGTAAGAATCCGAGTGGACTACACTAGCACCACGAACATTTGTATCAGCAATTCTAGCCCAAGCTCTATTCAGGGTTCCGCTCGCGCCGGTGGCCAACTTTTCTACTCCTACAGCCCTACCTTTGAAGCGCAGTCATTTGCGCAGGCCGGCATCGACATCACCAGTGGCCAGGATGTCAGCAACGGAATTGACCTTGACACGGATCTTGTCATTTCCTTGGCTTACGATGTCAGTTTCCAGTCGGGGTCGGCTGCATCGGACGCTGACGCAATTGAAATCGACGTCACTGGGAACGCTGAGGACGCCAACAACTGCTTTCCTTTTCAGGCGTCAATCGGCGGGCCTGTCGCCAGCATCAGTGGAAAAGAGCTTGCTGTAACACTGCCGCAAGACTGTGTGTATGAAGATACGACATACAGTATCGATGTGAAAGACCGGGCGCTAAAAGGTGGCGGTGACTACGAGGCTGAAACAGTTGCGCTGTCGCGGCAATTCTCGATTCCCGACGTCACACGGCCCGAGATGGCGTCTGTCTCCCTCCCTGCAGATGGGTATTTCAAGCTTGGCGATACCCTAACCTTCGATGTCACCTTCACCGAAGTCATCGGGCCTGTTAGCGGAACGCCCCGGATTCCCATAACCATCGGTTCAACCACCGAGTATGCCGAGTATGTGAGTGGTGGTGGAAGCGATACTCTCACTTTTGAGTATATGGTCAAAGCCGGTGACCTTGACCTGGACGGCCTGACTGTTTCGACTGATTTGGACTTGAACTCGGGGATAATCGAGGATGTCGAAGGCAATAACCTGAACATTCTTGCCCTGCCTTCCAACGACCCCTCTGGAATTTTGGTTGACGGCATTGCGCCTGCGATCGATCCGGCATTGTCTGAAGACGCGGATCCCGCCAATGGAGAAGCCGATGCGCTGCTGGGCGATGTGATTACTCTCTTCTTTGATGAGAGCGTGGTCGCTGGGTCCGGTAGTATCGAGATCAGAGACGAAGATGCGGATGCGCCCTTCGAGTCTATTGACGTCGGTCAGGTAGCGATCAGCGGGATCGGGTCCTCGACGGTTGTCGAGATTGACCCTGTGAGCAATTTCGACATCAACACGAACTACTCTGTCGCAATCCCGGAGGGCGCATTTGTTGACGCCGCCGGCAACCTGTCAGCGGAGGTGTCGGCTTCTGACTATGTGTTCAGGACAGTAGATGCCCCGGTTGTGACAAATGTGAGCTTTGCGTCGACCGGCCCTTACAAGGCGGGGTCTGTGATTGTTGTTGATCTTCAGTTTTCCGAGTTGCTCGACATGACGGGTGCGGGGGTCGCCCCGACGATCAAGTTGGGGATGGGTGCCAACGGATCTCCAGCGCAGGTGACTGCGGATTTTGAAACTCTGTCCAACGGCCCCCCAGGCGGTAGCGATACGATGCGTTTTGCGTACATTGTTCAGCCCGGCGATACGGACATGGACGGTGTCGCGGTTATTGCGAACTCGCTTGACTTTGGTGACGCCACTCTCATCGGCAGATCGACAACCCAGCAGGCCCTTACCTACCATGACGGGCTCACCGGCACGGCGCCTGGTCAGGCGGTTGATACGTTGGCACCTGAGGCGCCTCAGGAGCTTGATCTGGTAGCGGCCTCTGACAGCGGTGTTTTGGATGATGACAACGTCACGAACGTGACAGAGCCGGAGTTTAGCGGGACGGGCGAAGCGGATGCGTTGATCGAGGTCTTTGTGTCGACGACGCTGCTCGGGACGACGAGTGCGGACGGGAATGGCGACTGGAGCGTGACCGCTGACTTTGCGCTGGCGGATGGGACGCATGTGATTACAGCCAAGCAGACGGACGCGGCGGGCAATGTGTCTGTGGCCTCGTCTGCACTGTCGGTTGTGATCGATACGGATATTTCTTTCCCTATGTTTGGTCCCGAGAATGATACTGGCGCGGAAGATAGAGACCGGATCACGCGGGACGGGACGGTTTCGGTGACACTGGTTGAGGACGTGGCGAGCTGGGACTACAGCATCAACGGTGGCAGCAGCTGGACCACGGGGAATGGTACGAGCTTCACATTGCCAGAAGCGATTTACGCATCTCCAAACGTTCAAGTCCGCCAGACAGACTTGGCGGGCAACACGGCCGCTTCGGCTTATGGCGAGGCGATCACGGTTGACCAGACGGCGCCGGGGGTGGATTCGGTGATCCGAGCGACCTCGACCCAAGCCAATAACTCAACCAATGCCGATAGCCTGAGCTGGGACGTGACCTTCTCGGAGCCGGTGGCAAATGTGGATGCGGCAGACTTCCGGCTCGCCAACACGAGCGCGACGCTGAGCGTCGCGGACCA
>PR_CR_10_Liq_1_inCRDRAFT_1001672_pt1 | contig 12172 bp, 10 predicted proteins | sample PRCRCaboRojoPR_3_FD_10241 | JGI IMG/M metagenome (IMG submission 10241) | reverse complement strand
CTGGCGGGCCGTTCCCGGCAAATCTCCCTGCCGGTACGGGTGAAGGCACTGAGCAAGGCGAAGTTCCGGATTCAATCCAGAAAGACCCTTTGTATGCGGGATTTTGGTATTACGCCACCTACCGCTATGGGTGGACTGATCAAAGTGGAGGAAGAAATTGACATCCACTTCGACCTCGTAGTAGCCACGCAATAAGCCTGTTTAATCTTTAATCTCCACAATTTCCACCCGCCGTTCCCGGGCAGCATCCGGATGGTAGATGCTGTTGCGTAAATCCTCCAGGGCATCACTGACGGTATTGGAAGCGGTGGCTTCACCAAAGGGGCGCTCTGATAAGATCAGCTGCCCGCCTTCGAGGTAAGGCAGGAAAACCCCGCCTTCATAGGTCCGGAAGTGATTGCGGACGCTGCTGATGCGCCGCTTACTGAGGGCAAGGTTATAGTCTTTTTTGGCCCTTGGGCTCGTGTAGCCTTTCATGAAAATCTCGACAGTATCCCCACTTTCAAGGCGTTGCAATAATATTTCTGAAAACCACCCAAGGAATACATATCCTTTCTCCACTTCTTCCTCAAAAAAGGCTTCCACGGCGTAGGTCGCTTCTTCCCTTAACTCAGCCTCCAGCGGATCAGCAAAGCGGTTCAGGTATTCTGGTTTCCGCGCGGCATAGGCTTCATAGGTTTCCCCGTAAGTGCGCTGCGTAGTGGTGCGCCGGGTACGTTTGTCGGGCTCATCATTGTCGAAATAGAGGGCCAGGGGCAGAAAGTCCTGCAGCGTATTGGGGACGGGCTCCGGTTCGGGGATAACGGGCTGCACCGGCTCCGGCGTGACCGGGACTTCTGTTAGTGCCGGGGTATCTGGCATGGGCATAAGGTATTGCACGGCATAAAGATCATTGCAGCAGGCCTCAAAGTCGTCATCGAGGTAGTAGGCACCGGTCCGGTTGCTGGCCAGAAAAGCCAGGGTGGTGTCCTCACTCAGGTTGTAGTAGAGGTCATTGTAGCTTGAATTGACGGGCAGCCCAAGATTGACCGGGGGCGACCAGCCTTCAGCCGTAAGTCTTGACCGGAAGACATCATAGCCACCGAAGTTATCCCGCCCGGCGGAGCTGAAGTAGAGGGTTTGCGTAGGCGTATGGAAAAAGGGGGTAATGTCGTCCTGAGCAGTGTTGAGCGCTGACAAAGGTAAAGGTTCTCCCACCTGACCAGCGGTATCAATATCCGCACGGAACAGCTCCAGGTCTCCGGCATCGCTTTCCTGTACAAAAAAGAGCACTTCGGTTTGTGCTGTGGAGTCGTACCCCAGGCTCGGTTGCGTGGCGGTTTTCCCCTTTTGATTGACCGTGTTTGGCAAAAAGTTTACTTTCCGCTCCCAGCGTCCCCGGCTGTCCCGCACCCGGTAGCCCAGTTGGCAGCGGATTTCAGAGGCATTGACATAATCGCAAATGGTGAAATATACCCGGTTCCCATCAAGGCTAAAGGCCGTATGGGCGGTGTGCAACTGATCGTCATTGAAGCCCCGGCGCAGCGGGCGGCCCCGGCTTTGCCCCTTTCGATAGAGTACTTTGGTGATGCGGCGTGGCGGATCGTAGTCGTCTTCTTCCCGCTCGTAGCGGAAAGAGGAATAGTAAAAGGTATCGTTGTACAGCAGGGGCGCAAATTCGGAGTAATCGGTATTCACGCTTCTTCCAAGATGAGCAACCTTGGTCAGGGTATCAGCTGTTTGCCGGAGCGCCCACCGGCATTGCTGTAGTATTCGTTCGGCTTTTACGCGGTCTACCGGAGCAAGGTCCGGCCGTTTCAGGAAGGCGGTCAGGTAGCCAACCGCCTGATTGTAATCCCCGGTATGCTGATAGACTTCGCCCAGGCCAAGCAGGGCTTGCGGGAAGCGGTCGCCCTGCGGGCTGTCCAAAACTTCCTGAAATTGCTCAGCTGCCTGCTGATAGGCATGAAAGCGCAGCGCGACTTGTGCGTATTTCAGGATGATGGCTGGGGTCTCCGGGCGGAGTTCAAGTGCCCCGCTGTAGTGCTGCAGGGCGGCCTGATAATCCTGCCGGGCAAGGGCTTCGTCACCCGCTTTTACGAAAGCTTTGAAGGTCTGCCCAGTCAACAGCAACGGGGCAAGGAGCAGCATGGAAAACAAGAGCAATCGGTGAATCATAAGCATTAAGTTGGGCTAAAAGACCGGGCAGGCTTTGAAGGCTTTGGGTGGTTTGACTTCGGTGATGAAATATTGCAGGGACAATTCTGTTCCGCCCCGGCCATTAGTGGCCTGACGGAAAGGGGAGGTGTTGATATCGTAGCTTAGCCCCAGCCGCCAGTCCCGGTAAAAGACTTCCAGCAGGACAATAGCGGCATCACTGAGCCGGTAGCCGCCACTTAATTGCAGGGCTAAGGGCAGGTCCGTTAACTCATTCAGGTGGTAGCGCCCGCCGGCCAGGCCTACGATTTCCCGGTAGCTACCCTGCCGCTGCCCGAGCAGGTAGGCTGCAAGGTCCCAGGTTTCATTCAATTCTACGACACCTGTAACATGAAGGTTGACCAAAATGGGCAGGGGGACCGCTTCATTTTCCAAAAAAGACAAAGAAGGCTGATTAAGGTGAGCGCTGCCTATACCGGCATTAATTTCGGTACGGCTGCGGGTATCGGCGTAGCGATAGTTCACGCCTGCGCCCAGGCTGCTGTAGCCCGCGGCAGTGCGGGGCAGCACCTCAGCTGAAGGGGTGGTGGGATCGAAGAAATTGTCGGTAAACTGATCACCAAACTGAAAGGCACCGGGCTGCAGGGTCCGTTGCCCAAAGCGCCCCTGAATGCCTGCGGAAAGCGTTTGCTCTTCCGAAAGTTGCAAGTGGTACGCCAGCGAAAGCCCCACCTGAACCCAACTCAGCTGCCCGTCTCCCGCCTGATCATACAAAAAGTGCGCCCCCGCCCCAAACAGATGATTCCGGAGCTTCGGCAACCGCACCTTTCGGCTGTAGCCGGCCGCAATAGTCTCGTAAGCCACCGGTACGGACTGCCACTGCGAACGATAATTGGCACCAAAGCGCTGGTCCGGCCGGTAAGCTCCTGCCAAAGCCGGGTTGATTTGCTGAGGCGCATTGCGGAATTGCGAAAAGTGCAGGTCTTGCGCCAGGAGGACGCAACTAAGTAGTAGAAACGGTAAGAGGAGGGTTGTTTTTCTCGCCATGATTCTAAAAATAGGCCGATTGTGCGGCATTTTAAACTTCAGGCACTTATTTTTATCGCCTATGGAAAGCAAATTGCCAAAACCACCCCTGAAAATTGGGATCACCGGAGGCATCGGCAGTGGGAAAACCACCGCCTGCCGTATTTTTGAAACCCTGGGTATCCCGGTCTACTATGCCGATGACCGCGCCAAATGGCTGATGGCCAACGATGAGCAACTCAAAGCCAGGATCATTGCACTGTTCGGCTCCGAAGCTTACGATGTATCCGGCGTGCTGAACCGGGCACATATTGCTCAAAAGGCTTTCAGTGACTCCAGTTTGCTGGAACAGCTCAACGCCGCCGTCCACCCGGCAGTTGGGGCGGATGCAGAACGTTGGCAAAAGGAACAGTCCGGTGTGCCATACACGCTCAAGGAAGCTGCTCTGCTCTATGAGAGTGGCAGTTTTAAAGCCCTTGATGCGGTGATTGTGGTGAGCGCTCCGGAGGAAGTGCGTCTAAGGCGGGTGATAGAGCGGGATGGGGCAGAGGATGAGGCTGTCCGGGCCCGCATGCGCAAACAAATGCCGGAGGAAGAGAAAGTCCGGCGAGCCGATTACCTCATTCAGAACGACGGGCAGCAGTCCATTATCCGGCAGATTCATGCCATTCACCAACAACTCCAACAACGCTATGACGAAATTTGACCATCCTCAGGAAATACTGATCACCGAATGGGCAGCGCTGCAAGGCCGGACGGATTTAACCAATTGTACGGTGCAGGGCGTCGATTTGCGGGAGCAAAGCCTGGATTGGGACAAGTGCCGCATCGGCAATACGGCTTTCCTGGGTTGCCCCATGGACCTGGAAACCGAGGTGCAGTTACGGCGGATTGGTGCCCATATCTATCCGCCACCGGTACAACCTTTGCCCTACAATCCATTTAGGAAGGCGCTTTACACCTGGCAGGAGCTCATCGCCCCGGTTGAAGGCAAGCAGGCGGACCTGCACATCTACGAGCACTTTTCGGCTTCCAAGCTAAACCCGCCCATCAATGAGGCCCTGTGGCAGCGCATTCACGACCACTCCATTGATGAGGGGCTGCGGCAGTTGCTGCAATTTGATGAAGAAGGCATGACCAGCCGCCGCTGCGTGGGCATCATGGGCGGGCACAGCACCTTGCGCACCGATCCGTACTTTGAGAAAACCGCCCTCACCGCCCTGCTTTTGGCGAAAGCCGGCTACTTTGTGGTTTCCGGAGGCGGGCCGGGCATTATGGAAGCAGCTAACCTTGGTGCATACCTTTCGCCTTATGGAGCAGATGCCCTCAAGCAAGCCCTGCGCACCTTAAAATCTGCGCCCCACTATACCGATCCCGGTTATCATGAGGCGGCTCAGGCCGTCCTTGAAGACTACCCGGACGGTGCAGAAAACCTCGCCATTCCCACCTGGTTCTACGGGCATGAGCCCAGCAATTTGTTTGCCAGCCATATCGCCAAGTATTTTTCGAATAGCATTCGGGAAGACACCCTGCTGGCCATCAGTCTGTACGGTATTATTTGTGCCCCCGGCAGTGCAGGCACTACCCAGGAGATTTTCATGGATGCCACGCAGAACCACTACGGCACCTTCAACTACTATAGCCCCATGGTTTTCCTCGGCCGGCAGCGGTATGAAATTGAAACGCTGATTTATCCACTGTTAAGGCAGCTGGCCTGGGGCAGGGAATATTACGATTTGCTTTGCCTGACCGACGAACCGGAGGAGATCGTCCGTTTCCTGCAAGCCCATCCGCCAAAGAAAGTGGGGTAGGGCCGAAATAAATTTCAGCACAGCGGCACTTATTTGCAGAAACGCGGGTTATCGCTTTGTCAGCAACGCAGGACTAACAATGAATCTGGAAGATCTTGGATACAACGAAGCCCTTGAAGCCTACCGGCAGGAGCATGGCTTTGGTCAGCATTTAGTAGGCAGGGTGACGGTAGAGCATCGTGAGCGCTATATGGTAAGCACCGATGCTGGAGAGTACGATGCAGAGTTATTAGGGAATTTGCGATTTGCGGCAGCATCAAAAAATGATCTGCCCGCCGTGGGCGATTGGGTAGCGCTTTCTGAATACGACGAAGGCAAAGCTCTGATTCATGGGGTGTTGCCCCGCCATACCATTTTGGAGCGGCAGGCGGTCGGCAAGTTTGGTGAAAAGCAAATCATCGCTACCAATATTGACTATGGGATTATTGTCCAATCGGTGAATAGAGATTTCAGCATCAACCGGTTGGAGCGATACCTGACCCTCTGCCACGCTGCGAAAATCGAACCTATAATTGTGGTCACTAAGGTGGATTTGGTATCGGAAGCAGAGCAGGAGGACTTGCTTGGAAAAATAAAAGCCCGCACAAGTGATGTCCCGGTTTTTGCGGTTAGTAATGAAACACAAGCCGGGATTGCCGGGCTAAAAAAACAGGTCGTAAAGGGAAAAATCTATTGTTTACTGGGTTCTTCCGGTGTAGGGAAGTCCTCCCTGATCAATAGCCTGAGCGGGATGGAGCGGATGAAAACCGGCGCCATCAGCGAAGGCATCGACCGGGGCAAACATGTTACCACCCACCGTGAATTGGTACCATTGGTCAACGGCGCTGTACTGATCGATAACCCCGGCATGCGGGAAGTAGGCATCACTGACCGCTCGGGAGGGCTGGAACAAACCTTTGAGCAAATCTATGCCCTGGCGGAAGCCTGCAAGTTTTCAGATTGCACGCATACTTCCGAAATTGGCTGTGCGGTTTTGGCGGCGTTGGATGCAGGAGAACTGGAGGAAGAAGTGTTAGGGCATTTTTACAAAATGGAAAACGAGCAGGCGCATTTTACCTCTACGGTACTGGAACGAAAAACGAAAGACAAGCAGCTCGGAAAAATCTACCGGCAAGCCAAGCAGTACCGGAAGAAGCATAAGTTTTAAAAAACGGTTTTCATGAGGCGTTCCAGATAAAGCTGATCGGTCTCGTCAAAGGAATTCCTGAGGGTGCTGTCCACATCAAAAACAGCGATCAGCGCACCATCCTTACCAAAAACCGGTACCACGATTTCAGAGCAGGAATTGGGGTCGCAGGCAATATGGTCGGTGCCCTGCTGCAGGGCGTGGGTGTCGGGTACAATTTGCGTTTTCTCCTCCCGCGCCGCTTTACCGCAAACGCCCTTGTCATAGCTGATGTGCAGGCAGCCCAGAGTGCCCTGATAGGGCCCTACCGACAACTGGCGTTCACCGCTTTTAACATAAAAGCCCACCCAATAGTAATACGGCAGATAAGTTTTGAGCAGGCAGTTGATGGTAGCCATTTTTAGGATGGCATCCGTTTCCCCTTCGAGGTTAGCCTGAATGGCCAGCAGGGCCTGCTCGTAGGCTTCCGTTTTTGCCGACCGGTCGAGGTTGACGGAAGGCTTGATGAAGTAGGGCATTTCTGCGGATGCGCTCATGTCAGTTTTTTTGTATTCCAAACATCACCAACCGGAGAGCGGTTGCATAAAAAAAGCCCACCGGAATAACCGGCAGGCTTTAGTAGGGTGGATGACCGGATTTGAACCGGCGACCTCTGGAACCACAATCCAGCGCTCTAACCAACTGAGCTACAACCACCATTTTGCTTTGCCAGAAGTCGCTTTTTGACTTCCTTTTTATCAAAGCGATGCAAAGATAAAATAGTTCCGGAATTAGTGAAAAACTTTTTTAGAAAAAACTGCTACCTTTATCAAAACGGAAAAACCATGCGCCAACCGATTATTCTACCTTTTCTCTTTGCTCTTGGCCTCTTGGTCTTTGGGTGTGCAACGGAAGACAAAGCCGCTCAGGACTTTAGCGTCCGATTACTATGCGAAACCAAGGTCAATAGCGAAACGGGCATCCCCAAAAGTGCCGTCTATACACTAGTCGAAGAGCAAAAAGTCAAGATTGCCAATATTGCCGCCTGCGATAGCATCCCACCTACTGCTTTTTCAGATTATGGCATTCCGGACTCCGCCCTTGCCGCTGCGGGTGGCTGGTACGCTGGCGCAGGGGATTACCTCTATGCTATCCGGGAAGGGGAGGCCATCGTCTACTATCAGGGCTGGCAGGATGAAATGCAGGAAGATGAAGGCTTCCATTACACCCAATTGGGCGTATACAAAAACGGGAAGTTTGAGTTGCAGCTGCCACCCACGCGGGAGGAACTCGTAGGGACTTACATCCTGAGTCAGGAAACGGGCTCGCATATCCTGTTCGTGGGCATGCATGAAGATACGCTGATTGGGGAGCATTTTGTCCTCGATGGCGTTTTGCCCCCGCTCAATCAGCTTAATGTACTGATGACCGGTATGGCACCTCAGGACTCCGCCGCTCTTGATCTTATCGATCAGGGCTTCCGTTTTTCTTCTGCCATGGGAGACGGGACCTTTCAGCGCTCGGGAGACGGGCTGGAGGTAAGCCTGAACCTGGACGGGCAGCAGGTGCGCCTGCAAAAAGCGCTCAGCAAAGACTATAGCATCCCCCAATAGCCAATTCACTTTAGTTTTCCCAGAACCGCCAGTTGATGCCTTCTCTTTGGCGGCGTCTTTTCCGTTGCTTTTTCTTCAGCCAGTTGCGCTTCAGAATGACGTAGCGCAGCGAAATGCCGGTTTGAGTGTAAACGGTCTGTTCTCCGCCAATAAGATTGATGGCCGGCTTGATATCATACGTCAGGTTGAGCTTGCCGAGTGACAACTCGATCCCGCCGATAAGGGTCAGCCCAAAAGGATCCTCGTACGGGCTGCCTTCCGTAGTAGTCGACACGCTGCCCCAGCCTTTGTGCAGCCCGCCGCCCCCGTATATGTTCAATCGTTTGGTAATGAACGGCATGTGTTGCGTACCGAGGAGCGTTACGAGTGCTTCCTCCCGCTGCAGGCTCGTTTGCAGGATGGCCCCAAGGGTGGTCTTATCAAAAATCCGCTGCTTGACCGTTAGCCCCCAGTCGGTCCCCAGGCGCATGCCAAACGCAGTATCATAAGATTGGGCGCCGAGGCTCAGTGCTGTACAAAAAATAAAGAAGGTGAGTAATCTTGCTTTCATGTTGCTAGGAACGCAAGACCATCGGTGCATATTTTCCAGCAACAGGTCAATTGTCAGGGCGAGCTCGAATGCCGCCACTGAGTTGAAAGGCTGGCGGAATATAGCTATCTTTGAAAGGCATAAACAGCATGACTTTATGGCAGAGCAGCAAACCGAATACTATTCTATTGAGGATTACCTGGCCCTGGAAGCGCAGGCAGAGGAGCGGCATGAATACGAAGCAGGGCGGATCCATGCGATGAGTGGAGGCTCAATCAATCACTCCATTATGGGGGGTAATATTATTACAGCCCTAAACAATAGCCTTAAAGATTCCAATTGCACAGCCTTAAATAGTGATGCCCGACTTTGGATAGACCATGCTCATTCCTTTGTTTACCCCGATGCCATGGTGATTTGCGGTAAAATTCAGGCAGCGGATAAAGATCCCCATGCCGTTGTTAATCCGGTTTTGATCGTGGAGGTATTATCAAAATCAACCGTTGGCTACGACCGGGGCGATAAATTCCACAAGTACTGCTCCCTGCCTTCTTTTCAGGAGTACGTTCTAATTGATCAGGACAAACCTGTAGTGGATGTCCTTTTCCGGGAAGAGCCCGGCTACTGGAAGATGACGACAGCGATCGGGCTGGACAAAACCATCAGCCTGGCAAGTTTAGGCTTTGACATTCCGCTTTCAGCGATTTACCGCAACGTGCAGGACCTGGGGGAGCCCGTCTTTTGATACAGCTATCTTTTAAAATAAAGAATGACCAATTCTCCAATTTGGTGGGTCGTGTTGCTCGGGGCGGTTGTCTGCTTTGGTTACGCCTGGCGGTTACACACAAAATCAAAATCCGAAATAGCCATCCTGTTTCTGATGCTGGGCGGCTTTTTGCTGCGCCTGTTCAGCGCCAATGACCCCTTTCTGAATCCCTGGGATGAGCGTTTCCACGCGCTGGTGGCTAAGAATATGATGAGCTACCCCTTTCGCCCCATGCTGTATGCCCACCCCGTTTTGCCCTATCCGCCCGAGGACTGGTCCGCCAATCACATCTGGCTCCATAAGCAGCCCCTTGCGCTGTGGCTGATGAGTGGCAGTATGAAACTTTTTGGCACCCACCTGCTGGCACTTCGGCTGCCAAGTGTGCTGATTACCACTTTGGGGATAGGTGCCATGTACGGACTGGGTAAGCGCCTTTACCATGCCCGCATTGGTTTTATTGCTGCTTTCCTTTGGGCGATACACGGTATGTTGGTGGAGCTGGCTGGAGGGCGGCGAGCTACTGACCATGTCGACGCTTTATTTGTTGCCCTGATTCTATTCGGGGCGTACTGGGCACTGCGGGCGGCACAGCAGAGGCGGATAAGCTTCGCCTTAATTACAGGTCTGTTAACCGGGCTGGCTGTGCTCACCAAGTGGCTTCCCGGGCTTATTGTACTGCCCGTCTGGTCGCTCTGGGCGATTCACTACCGGCAGTATTCCTGGAAAAGCTGGTTTGGGCATGGGCTGCTGATGACCTGTGCTGCATTTGTCGTGGCTGCACCCTGGCAAATATACACTCATCAGGCTTTCCCGGTAGAAGCCCGCTGGGAACAATACTACAACTATCTCCACCTGTTTGAAGGGCTCGAAGGGCACGATCAACCTTGGTACTTCCACCTCAATAACATACGGATACTGTTTGGCGAGTTCATCTACCTGCCTTTGGTTTGGTGGGCATGGGTTAGTATCCGCAAGCGAACGGATGCCAGCCGGTGGGCACTACTGGTCTGGATAGCGATCCCACTGGGGTTCTTCTCCTTCGCTGCCACCAAAATGCCTGCTTATATTCTCATTTCGGCACCTGCCATTTTCTTAATCACCGCCCTGGCCTGGCAGCATTTTAAGATTTACCAATACCGGTTTGGGCGCTGGCGACGGTTGGTGCAGGTTTTTATAGTGGGCTTGCTCCTCCTTCCGGTCCGCTACAGCCTTGAACGCCTCAAGCCTTTGGATAGAGACGAAGCAGCGTGGGCAAAACGGATTGAAGTGGAAGCCCTGCGGCAGACTTCCCCTGCGGATTCCGTGATTTACTTTAATGTACCGCATCCGATTGAGACAATGTTCTTTCTGGGCGGCACGGCCTATGGGTATACGCCTGCTTCTCGGGTGGTGGACAGTCTGCGGGAGGTTGGGTGGAGGGTGGTTGTGGAGGAATAAAATTCAAATACCGGGCTTCGGTTAGGTGGAATTAACAAACGGGACTGACCAAAATCAGTGCATGTTAATTGAGGAAGGGGTACCTTAATCAGTGACCCAACCCTAGCCTATGCAACCAGCAACCGACCTTCCGGATCGCCGCACGTTGCTGAACGACCTGTGGGCCATTCAGCTGGAGAAGCGGCACATTAGCGATCAGGGCATTAAGACTCTGGCCGCGCGGTATCAGATTTCTGAAGTGGAAATTGAAGGGGTCGTATCCTTTTATCATTTCTTTCACCGGCAGCCTACCGGGCAGTACACCATTTATGTCAACAACAGCGTCACTGCTGTGCATAGTGGTATGGGTGCTGTCATTTCTGCTTTTGAGGAAGCGACCGGCGCCCGGATTGGGCAAACCGACCCTACGGGTACTTTCGGGCTTTACGAGACTTCCTGCATCGGGCTATGTGACCTGGAGCCTGCCTGCCTGATCAACTTTCAGCCTTTCACCCATCTGACACCCCAAAAGGTAAAGGCACTGGTCTGGCAATTGCGGCGCGGCGTGCCGGTTGAACAACTCGCCAATCCCATTCCTCAGCATCTGCAGCATCCGTTGCCGCCGGACCGGGCAGTGCTCCTCCGGCCTTTTGTTCCCGGAGAAACCCTGAAGCCATTGCTGCAGCTTGACCCGGAGGAAGTCCTTTCCACCCTCGAAGCTTCCGGGCTAAGGGGCATGGGCGGTGCTTTTTTTCCGGTAGGTAAAAAATGGCGCCTTTGCCGGGAGCAGCCGGGCAACGAGAAATACATACTCTGCAATGCCGACGAAGGGGAACCCGGTACCTTCAAAGACCGTATGCTGCTACAGTACCTGCCGGGGCTGGTCATTGAAGGGATGATACATGCCGCTTATGCTACCGGTGCGGCAGAAGGCTGGATTTACCTGCGTGCGGAATACCGCTGGCTTTTGCCTGAACTGGAAGCGGCGGTAGCAGCGTACTACGACCGGGGATGGCTGGGGGCGCAGATCCCTGCTAAAACGCCTTTCCGGTTTGATATTCATATTCAGTTGGGGGCCGGGGCCTACGTCTGTGGTGAAGAGACCGCCATGATGAATTCCCTGGAAGGCTTGCGGGGCGAGCCACGCGTCCGGACCTACTTCCCGGTGGAAAGAGGTTACCGCCAAAAGCCCACCGTGGTCAATAATGTGGAGACCTTCGCTGCCGCTGCCCGTGTTCTTGAAGTTGGGGCTGAACGATTTGCTGCCCTGGGCACGCCTCAGATGAAAGGAACCCGCCTGCTCAGCATTGCCGGTGATTGTGAGCGGCCCGGGATTTACGAAATAGAGTGGGGGACCCGCCTTGCAGAAGTCCTGGATTGGGCTGGTGCCAAATCTACGCTGGCCGTGCAGATCAGCGGGCCTTCCGGGCAATGCATTGACCCCAACTACGGTGACCCGTGCTTCGACTGGGACGATCTGCGATGCGGAGGCGCCGTAACGATATTCAACACCCAACGCGATCTGCTTCAGATCCTCCGGAACTTTTCCAGCTTCTTTGCTGAAGAATCCTGCGGCGTTTGTACCCCCTGCCGGGCAGGGAATTTCATTTTTACCCGTAAGCTGGACAAACTCGCCAAGGGGCTGGGCCGGGCGGATGACTATATTGAAATAAAGAACTGGAGCAACATCATGCGGCAAACCAGCCGGTGCGGGCTGGGCCGGGCTGCCACCCATGCCTTGCTCACGGCAATGGAGCATTTCCCGGGGTA
>PR_CR_10_Liq_1_inCRDRAFT_1001671_pt1 | contig 12174 bp, 10 predicted proteins | sample PRCRCaboRojoPR_3_FD_10241 | JGI IMG/M metagenome (IMG submission 10241) | reverse complement strand
CCGCCGCCGATGACGATGGAGGCCTGTCGGCGCGGCTTGTGCCAGGCGGCGCCCGCGGGATAGGCATGCCAGGCACCATACATGCCGAGATGGCTGCGCAGCGCCATGCCGTCGACGAAATGAATGAAAAGGTGCTTGCCTTCACTGGCCACCCGCCGGACCACACGCGCCCCCATCGACGGCCCGAACGCCGGGTGCACCCGCACCATCTCCACACGTTGTCCACGCAGGGCGTCGTCCAAGTAGGCGGCGACCTTGTGGATGGTATCTCCCTCGGGCATCTTCGACTGCGGGCTCCCATCCAGGCTCAAGATCGCGTTGTGCGCATGGGTGGGCACCATGCGCGGCGGGAGCTGTCCCCGCAGCCCGGTCTCCCGCTACGACGGATGTGTTACTCCGCCCGGCGGTGTCCCCTTACGAAAAAACCCCGCCCGAGGGCGGGGGAACACGACAAGGAGTCAGAGAGCTTCAACGAAGCTCGCGGAATTGGAGCGTCCCGCGGGTGGAAAGTTCGCCGCCCCGAGGGCGCGAAAACTGCGAATTTGTTGTGGCAATGCCGCCGCCGGGATCGAGCCGACCGTCGTCGAAAATACGACAGCTATAGCGACGCGATAGCAAAGGTGTGCTATCGTTCGAAGAAAGTTCGGGTCGTCACGCCGCCCGGCGTCCGCCAGCTCGCCGCCCGAACCACTTCGACGCGCCACACCCGCCACCGTCGGCAATCCCACAAGGGCGGCCGCGGCGGATTCGCACCGAAAAGCAGGTGGCCAACGCGCCCCGGCAGCCCGGACGCCAGACTGGCCGCCAGCCGAGGTGGCAGTCGCCGGGCTGGCAGTCGCCGGAAGGGTACGGGGTAGCATCCCCTCAACGCACAGGCCGCGCCGCTGCCCGCCTGCGACTGTCGTGCTCGACGGCCATGGTGGCTGACATCGCTGCGGATCTGACGCGCGTCGGAAGCGACTTCATCGCATTGAGTCCAAGGCCCCCGGGCAGTCCTAGTTGGAGCCGATCGCCGTTGCAGATACCCCACCACAGGTCGCGGAGCTCGCGACCGAGTCTGCTGCATCGATGCAGACCCGAATACCCAGGGCCGAGGCGCACAGGCGAGGGCCGAACCGCTCGCAGCCGGGGCGCCCACACCGTCAGCAGCCACACGCAGGCGCTGCCCGTCGGCGGCATTTCGCCGCAACCGCCGGGCCTGACCAGGCACGGACACGACGCAACATCCATTGACTGCAACACGGGCCATTTGGCCCGTCAGCCCCGTCCCGGCGTCCGGGACCGCTCGAAANATCACAACGAGGTAGTGAATGAGCGTACGCATCACGGGAGATACGCTTGCCCTGGATCGCAAGCTTAACCGCCGGATCAACCGCCTTGCGGCCGATCTCGGCCAATCGGCACCGGATCAGCCGCTCGACCTGCAAGCCCGCATCGCCGAGGAGTTCGACCAGCTCAGAGGCCACCGGGTGCGCTGCGAGCTGGTGGCCACCCTGCCCGGCAAACGTCAGATCATCGTGCGTGAGGCACAAAAAAAGGCCGAAGACGCGATCGACGCGGCCTTCGGTGGGCTAAGAACCAAGCTTCGCCGATTACGCATCCGCAGTCTCAGCAAAGCCGGGGCGGCAGACGATCTGCGAGCCACCGGAACCTGATGCCGGCGGCGGTCGGCACNCGCCCTCGGGCGGCGTTCTCCGGCCCGGCCGCGGGTGCGTATGCCGGGACAGTCCGGGCGTCGCGCCGTCAGCCGGTGCCCGTGCCGCAAGCGCGGTTTACGCTGGCAGCCGACCGGGACAGATCATGCTGCCCGCTCCGTGCCAAGCCGTCTTTAACCGTTGCTCAGAATAGCCGGCACGAAGACAAGCCGCCGTCCAGGGTGATGATCTGACCGGTGACAGACGGCGCGTCGGCGAGCAGCCAGGCGCCCGTTCGTGCGACGTCGTCGGCGTCGTTGATCCGCTTGAGCGGATGACGCTCCGCCGCCGCCCGACGCTTGTCGTCAGACCCCAGCAGCCGCTGCGCCAGCGGCGTGTCGGTCAGCGTCGGCGCTATGGCGTTGACGCGGATCTTCGGCGCCAGCTCCGCCGCCAGCGAGCGCGTCAGCCCCTCCACGGCGCCCTTGGCTGCGGCTACCGCCGCGTGGAAGGGCATGCCGGTCTGCACCGCGACGGTGCTGAACAGCAGCACGGAGGCCATCTCGCTTTGCTTGAGCGCCGGCAGCACAGCCTGCAGCGTGCGTACGGCCCCCAGAAGATTCAGTTCCCACTCCTCGTTGAAATCCTGCTCCTTCAGACGTGGGAAAGGCTTGAGCCGGATCCCGCCGGGACAGTAGGCGACGCCGTCGAGGCGCTCCGCCAGCGCGGCGGACGGCAGGGGCTCGTGCTGCAGATCCCAGCGCACGCCAGTGGCGCCGGGCAGCTCGGGAGCGCGCTCAGGCTCGCGGGACAGGTGCGTGACCCTGTGACCTGCACCCACAAGCCGTTGTAGCAAGGCGGCGCCGATGCCAGCGCTGGCGCCGACGATGAGGAAATGCTTGGACATCAACTTGGTGCTCTCTATATGCTTGGGTAGTGCGAGCACATGAAGCCGGACAAAGCATAAACAAGCACCAATCCAGCCCATCGAAAACCTCTTCGGAATCGAGACAGTGACGCTACGCACCACCGCAGCCCTGAACACTCCCGGAGCAACAATCCGCCCGTAAGGGCTGGAATTCGTCTCCGGGTGCCGCACATCGCGGGCGAGAGCGACGCCGAGTCACGGCCACCACCGCCGGCGCAGCCCTGCGCCGGCGGCGCACAAGTCCACACCCCCCTGCGACCCAACGGAGCCCACATGAAAATCGGCATCATCGGCGGCACTGGTTTCGTCGGCAGCTACCTCCTCGACGCGCTCACCGTTTACGGCCATCGCATGCGGGTGCTGGTCCGACCCGGCAACGAGCATAAGCTGCCGGCCCGTGCAGACCTGGAGGCGGTGCCCGGCGACATCAGCGACGAAACCGCGGTGCGCGCTTGTTTCGAAGGCTGTGACGTGGCCATCTATCTCATCGGTATCCTGCGCGAGCAGCCGAGCCGCGGTATCACCTTCGACGCAATGCAGCGCCGCGGCGCCGAGCGCGCCATCGCCATGGCCGAAGCGCAGGGGGTCAAACGCTTCCTGCTCATGAGCGCCAACGGCATCGACGCCGCGGCAACGCCCTATCAGACCACCAAGCTCGCCGCCGAGGAGGCACTCAAGGCGTCGACACTGGACTGGACCATCTTCCGGCCTTCGGTGATCTTTGGACCGCCGCGCGGGCGCATGGAGTTCTGCACCCAGCTGAAACGCGAGCTCATCGACAGCCCCGCGCCGGCACCGCTGTTCTACGAAGGCTGGCTGCCCACCAACGCCGGCGCCTTCGAGCTCGGGCCGGTCCACGTCGAGGACGTGGCGGCGGCCTTCGCCAAAGCGCTGGAGGTGCCCGAGAGCATCGGCGAAACCCTGGAACTGTGCGGACCAGACGCCTGGAGCTGGAAGCAGATCCTCTCGGGCATCGCCGCCGCAGTGGGCAAAAAGAAGCTCATGCTGCCGGCCCCGGTGATGTTCATCGGTCCGGTGGCCGCGGTGATGGGCCGGTTCGACTGGTTCCCGGTGACGCGCGATCAGCTCACCATGCTGCTCGGCGGCAACACCTGCATCGCAGACGGTTTCGCGCCCCTGGGGATTGTGCCCAGGCCGTTCGATCCGGACAGCCTGGCATACCTGGCGGCGCCGTCGACTGAGGCCTGAAACGCCGCCGAGTTCCCCGGGCCTTAGGCGACGCCCGGGCAGTCACGTGGCGCCGGACCGACGACACCGGCTCCGAGGGGTGGCAGGATAGCCGATGCGCTGCAGGCAGCCACGGCTCCGGCGGGTTTTCAGGAAGTGGCGTCGGCCTCCCGCGGGCGCATCTGCTCGGGACGGAGCTTGGGCGTGAAATAGACGTCGGCGTCGTCGAGGTCCACGTCGCGGCCGGCGCCGTCCACCAGCGGCTGCTCGTAGTCCTTCCAACCGCGTAGCCCGGTCTTCAGCGACGCGACTTTCCGATAGCCCAACACCTGCATGGCATTGGTCGCCAGCACACTGCGATAGCCCGAGCGGCAGACGACGACGATCTCGCGGTCGCGGGCACGCACCAGCGCCGGTACGGTTTCTTCATAGTCCCATTCGCAGGCGGACTCCAGGATACCGCGCGGGACATTGATGGACCCGTCGATGTGCATGGCAGCGAACTCGTCCGGCTCGCGTACGTCCACAACCAGCAGATCCGGATTCTCGGCCAGGCGTTCCTCCAGATCCCAGGGCATGATCTCGCGCACGTCTGTCAGACAGTTGCGGATGAGCTCCAGAAAGTTTTTCACGACGTTCTCCCGATGCTGTGTTTGGCTCGCGGGCGTTATAACCAAGCAACCCCGTCGGTTGCAGCCAAGATTGTCAAAGCGCCGGCATCAGTCTCGGGCGCAGAGGCCCTGCTCCACCGCCATCACCGCTGCTTCCACCCGCGAGCGCACCGCGAGCTTGCGTAAAATGGCCTTCACGTGCAGCTTCACCGTGCCATCGGAAATGCCGAGCTCGCGGGCGATGGCCTTGTTGCTCTGCCCCGCCGCCAGATGGCACAGGATCTCTTGCTCGCGCGGCGTCAGCTCCGAAAATGCCGGCGGCGCTGGCACCTCCGGCGCCGGCTCAGGGCGCAGCGCCCGGGCCAGAATGCCCGTCAGCTCCGGTGCGACGACGGTCTCGCCGGCGACGATGTCGGTCAGCGCCGCAACCAGCTCATCGGGCTCCATGTCCTTGAGCAGATAGCCGTTGGCGCCCGCCTGTAAGGAGGCGATGAGGTCTGCCTCCTCGGTGCTGGTGGTGAGCATGGCAACGCGCCGATCCAGCCCCTCGGCGCGGATCTGCTTCAGGATCTCGAGGCCGCCCGGACCCGGCATGCGCAGGTCCAGCAGCACCACGTCGGGCGCACAGTCGCGGGTGAGCCGCAAGCCCACGTCGCAATCGCCCACGGCATCCACCACTTCGATGCCACGGCGCTCCAGGAGCTCCAGGAGGCCGACCCGAAACAGGGCATGATCGTCGATGAGCAGCACGCGCATCAGGCGGCCTGCTCCGTGGTCACCCCCCGCCCCGCCGCGCGCCCGGCCGTGAAGGCCACCTCCACCCGGGTGCCTTCCCCCGGCTCGCTCTCGATCTCCAGCCGCGCGCCGATGCGCCGGGCGCGCTCCTCGAGAATGGACAGGCCGATGTGCTCACCGGGCCGGCCCGCCGCCTCGCGCCGGGCGCTGAAGCCAACACCGTCGTCCTCGATGAGCAGCACATGGTCGCCGTTGGGCTCACGGGTCAGCAGGACACGCACGGTCTGGGCCCCGGCATGCTTGCGGACGTTGGTCAGGGTTTCCTGGACGATGCGCACCAGCTGCATCTCCTCCGTCGGGGTGACCTCAAAAGGTCGACAGTTCAGCTGCAGCACGGCGTGGATGCCGGTCTGCTGGCCGAAACGCCGGATGAGGTCCTCCAAGGTGGGAATCAATCCGCGCCGGTCCATGGGGGCACGGAAGCTCGAGAGCAGCTCGCGCAGCTCCGCATGCGCCTCGTCGATGCCATTTCTGATACGCGTCAGGTCGGCCCGCGCCTCGGTGGCAACCTCGGCGTCGTGCAGGGCATCGCCGAGCATACGCACCTGCAGCCGCAGGCTCGCCAGCGTTTGCGCCAGAGAATCGTGGAGCTCATGCGCCAGGGAAGCCCGCTCCTCGACGATGGACAGACGCCGGGCCTCGACGTCGGAGCGGTGCTTGGCCACCGCGACGCCGATGTGCTGGCCGATGGTGCTCAGCAGCTCCAGGATATCCTCCCGTTCCCTGAGCCCCGGGCGGTCGACGAAGATGCTATAGGCGCCAAGCAGCTCGGCGTGGTGCTTCAACGGTACCGTGACGATCTCCAAGGCATCGCTTGCGAACATGCGCCGGCCATAGACCCGGGAACAATAACGAAAATCGTTATCGCAGACGATCTCTCCGGGACCGAGCACGGTGCCGCAGAGACACAGCTCCACCGGCTGCATGTCCTGCTGGCGCACCAGGTCGTCGTCGAGTCCGATGGAGCCCACCAGGCGCATCTCGCCGTCCGCCGCCACCACCCGGACGGTGGCGGCGCGGCCGTTGACCATTTCCTTGAGCACCCGCAGGAAGTGCAGCAGCAGATCCTCCAGGGTATCGGCCCGGGTGATCTCGGCGGCGACATCGTAGAGAATCTTGAGCGAGGCGGTCTTCTGCGCCAGGCGCTGGGTCTGGCGGGCGACGCGGCTGTCCATGTCTTCGTAGAGATCGGTCAGCTCGGCATTCAGGCTGCCGATGCCGCGGGCCATGGTCTCGAGCACGCCGACGTTCGCGAGCGCACGGCTGGCACCGGGCTCGCCCTGACAGACGCGGGAGACGGAGTCTTCCAGGTTCACCAACGGCTGCAATAGCTGGGTCCGGAGCCGGTGCGCCGTCAGCGCCGCCGCGGCGAAGCCCATGATAAGGAATCCCAGGCAGACATACTTGGGCCAGGCCTGCTCCGGTATCGCCGTGTTCACCAGCAGCAGTACCAGGGCTGCCACCAGCGTCACGGCAACCCCGAGCAGGGGCCCCAAAAGACGCGCCGCGCGCAGGATCTCGACGATGCGCTGGCGGCGGCTTCCGGGTTGGAGCCGGGGCATGAGCGGAGGCTCGACGGTCATGACAGGGCTGCTGCGGCACGGGATCGGCGATCCTCGATGACGTTCGACTATAGCAGACCCCGCACCCACCGGCGCCCGCCCGGCACCGAGCGGCCATCAAGGCCCATGCCGCTGCGCCAGCGGCGACAGACACCAAGCCGCGGCGGCCGTCTAGCGTCCCCGATCCTCGTTGCGATTCACCACGTAGCCGATGCCGGCGCCGACACCAGCCCCAATGGGGCCCGCGACAACACCGCCGATGGCGGCGCCGGACACCATGCGTTGCTCGGCGCTGTTCATATTCGCGCAGCCGCCGAGCAGCAGCGCGAGCAACACCCCGAGGCATGGACCAATGTTCATGTGTTGTCTCCTCTTGATCACCGGCGTCAGCCAATGTCCCGCGCAAGCTGCAGCGGGCTGGATGACGGCTGGCGGGGTCTCGATAGCGGCGATACGGCAGGGGCGCCGTCGTGAAGCCCATGGGAATGGCGTCACCGCATCCCACGCCAGGCGCCCACCAACCGGCGAGCACTGAAAACTCGGATGCGACGGGTCTATCCGCTAACCCGTGATCGAAATGGCCCGGGGATTATCGTCAACCTCGACTGACGACACGGCCGGTGTGACGCAACTGCCGGGGGCTGTCTGTTCTGCAACGGGCGCGAGTGTCAGCGGCAACCGCGCCAGGCATCGTCGGTATCGCGTCTCGAGCTCCGCCTCAGAATCCGCACCGATGTATAGCGTCGCCAACTGGTAGCTGTAGCTGTCCTGGTCGCGCAGCGACGATAGCCTGTCGCCCGCCGCCACCTCGATCTGGACGCGCGTGCCGGGCATGGCCTGCTCAACCGCAGCGATCTCAGCCGCCGTCGGCACGCGCAACACACGCGCATCCTCGAAGTGGCGCAGCATGAACTTGGCCGCCAGCTTATACGCACCGCGGCCCTGCCGGAGCCTGGGCTCGCGCGCGAGTCCCAAGTCCAGCATCACCTGGTGGTGATACTGCCCGTCCACCAACCGAAACAGCGGCGCGTGGGATTTGGACAGACGGCTATTGATTTCCAGCAGCGCGAGACGGTCCGTCTCGGGATCCCAGAAATGCTCGATATTGAAGGGCGCCATGTCATAGCCGATGTGACGCATGACCCGCCGCGTCACCGCCGTCATGCGCGCCTGCACCGACGCCGGTAACTGCGACGGGTACTGATAGCGATCGAACGACGAGCCCGCCGGGCCGCTGCGCCGGGAGTCCACCGTGCCGTAGACGTGCACTTCACCACCGTAGACATAGCCCTCCTGGGTGACCTGGTGCCCCCGGGAGATGATGGCCTCGGCGATGCAGTGCCAACCATCCACCGCGGCGACCTCGGGCGGCAGGTCGGCGTAGTCCAGGATCAGATTGAAGGGCTCGGCATAGCGGCCGATCCTGGCCCGGATGATGGACAGGGCCTCGCGCAGGTCCGCGTCGCACGCAATGCGAAAGCCCAGGTGCGAGAGCACCGACTTCACGGGTTTCAGCCAGAAGGGAAAATCCAGGGGGCAGTTGGCCAGCGGATCATCGGCGAAGGGGTCGACGGCACAGAAGGCCGGCACCTGCGCCGGCACCACCTCCGCCTGCTTGAGGCGGCTCCAGTATTTGTGCTCGCATTGCAGCACCGACTCCAGGCTGGGTCCGGGCAAGCCCACCGCGGCCCGCAGCATGGGCAGCACAGTGCTGACGGGAAAATCCCAGTAACCGATCACCGCATCGACGCGATCGGGGAAAGCCTGCAGTCTCCGGCGGCCCTCGCGCAAGAGCCGCGCCACCGGGAAGACATCCTGCTGCTTCAGCTCGGCGTGAGTGAAGAGCGGGTGGAAGCAGATCTCGTCGGTCCCCGGCAGGGTGCGCAGTTGCCGCAGATGGACGTCATCGAGCCCGACCACAAAGATGTGTCGCATGCAAGCCCCTCGCGTCGCCTGAAGTCATGACTTGACCTTACAAGGCGACGGCGGCACCCGCGCTGCACGGACGATCGGCAGACCGAAAGCACCGACGGGTGTGGCCAGTGCGCCGATGCGCGGCGATGCCGTGCCTGGCCGTCTCAGCCCTGCGCCTTGCGCTCGCGGCGACGGCGGTGCAGCGCGGGCTCGGTGTAACCGTTGGGCTCGGTGCGGCCGTTGAAGATCAGATCACAGGCGGCCTGGAAGGCGATGCCGTCGAAGCCCGGGGCCATGGGCCGGTACATCGGATCACCCTGGTTCTGGCGGTCGACCACCGCGGCCATGCGTCTGAGCGCGGCCATGATGCTCTCCCTGTCCACCACGCCGTGGTGCAGCCAGTTGGCGAGCAGCTGGCTGGCGATACGCAGGGTGGCGCGGTCCTCCATCAGACCGGTGTCGGTGATATCCGGTACCTTGGAGCAGCCGATGCCCTGGTCGATCCAGCGCACCACATAGCCCAGGATGCCCTGACAGTTGTTGTCCAGTTCCTGCTGTATGTCGTCGGCGCTCCACGCGGCGGGATCTGCGAGGGGAATCCTGAGCAGTGTCTCCAGATCCGCGCGCCGGCCGCCGGCGGCGAGCGCCGCCTGGCGGGCGGCGACGTCGACCGCGTGGTAGTGCAGCGCATGCAGGGTCGCGCCCGTCGGTGACGGTACCCAGGCACAGTTCGCACCGGCCTGGGGATGGCCGATCTTGGTGTCCAGCATGGCGCGCATCTCATCCGGCATGGTCCACATGCCCTTGCCGATCTGCGCATGGCCACGCAGACCGCAGGCAAGCCCGACATCGACGTTCCAATCCTCATAGGCCAGGAGCCAGGGGGCGGCCTTCATGGCGCCTTTACGCAGCATGGGCCCGGCGTCCATGCTGGTGTGGATTTCGTCCCCGGTGCGGTCCAGAAAGCCCGTGTTGATGAAAATGACCCGCTCGGCGGCCCGGCGGATGCATGCCTTCAGGTTCACGGTGGTGCGCCGCTCCTCGTCCATGATGCCGATCTTGAGCGTGTTGCGCTCGAGGCCCAGCGCCTCCTCGACCCGTGCGAACAGATCCACGGCGAGTTGCACCTCGTCTGGCCCATGCATCTTGGGCTTGACGATATAGATGCTGCCGGCGCGGCTGTTGCGCAGGGCCCCCAGTCCCTTGAGATCGTGCAGGGCCGCGAGCGCCGTTACCATCGCATCCAGGAAGCCCTCTGGAATCTCCGCACCGTCCGCCGTCAGGACGGCGTCGGTGGTCATCAGATGGCCCACGTTGCGCACCAGCATCAGCGAGCGGCCGGGCAGCACCAGCTCGCCACCGTCGGGGGTGGTGTAGACGCGATCCGGGCTCAGGCGGCGCTCCGTCATCTCGCCGCCCTTGCTGAAGCGCGCGCTGAGGTCACCGCGCATCAGCCCGAGCCAGTTGCGGTAGACGCCGACCTTGTCCTCGGCGTCCACGGCGGCCACGGAGTCTTCGCAGTCCTGGATGGCGGTCACCGCGGACTCCAGCACCACATCCCTGACCCCCGCGGGGCTCTTGGCGCCGATGGGATGCTCACGGTCGATGACCAGTTCCACGTGCAGGCCGTGATGGGTGAGCAGCACCACCGTCGGTGCCTGCGCTGACCCCTGGTAGCCCGCGAACTGCATCGGCTCCGCCAGCCCTGTCTCGCCGGCGACGAGCTGGCCGTTCTCCACCCGGTAGCCGGGCACTGTGCCGTGGGAGGCGCCGTCGGTAAGCGGGAAGTGGCGGTCGAGAAACTCCACCGCGGCGGCCACCACCCGCTCGCCGCGCACCGGGTTGAAGTCACTGCGCCGCTCAGCGCCACCGTCCTCGGCGATGGCATCGGTGCCGTAAAGGGCGTCGTACAGGCTGCCCCAGCGGGCGTTGGCGGCGTTCAGGGCGTAACGGGCATTGTTGACGGGCACCACCAGCTGCGGACCGGCGAGGGTGGCGATTTCAGGGTCGAGATTCGCCGTGGTCACCTGAAAATCCGGCCCTTCCGGCTCCAGGTAGCCGATCTCCTGCAGGAACGTCTTGTACGCCGCAGCATCCAGGGGCTGCCCGCGGCGCGCCCGATGCCACGCATCGATCTGCGCCTGCAGCGCGTCGCGGCGCTCGAGCAGGCGCCGATTGCGCGGCGCCAGATCGGCAACGATGGTGGCCAGGGAGGCCCAGAAGGCATCGGGCTCGATGCCGGTCCCCGGGGCCATCTCGTCGCGAATCAGGGCGTGCAGCGGCGCAGCGACCTGCAGGCCACCGACGGTGATGCGCTCAGTCATGGTGATATTGCTCCAGCCAGCGGTGACTCGGCGGACAGATTCGCCGAGCATTCCGCTAGGATTCGCCAGAACCAGGGCCGGACGCAATATCGATGAGATAAATTATATCAAGCCAAGCCATAAGACTGGGCAATACTAAGGCTGGGCAATACTTGTGCCGTCGTCTCCGCGGCGCGCGTCAGTGACCGGACGCNGCGCACGCGCATCGGGTGTCCTCTCCGGGCAGCAAGCACAGCGGCGCCGGGCGGTGCCCCGGGTTGTNGCGCCCCCGAGCGATGCCAGCTCACGAGAGCGCCATCCNGTGGCGGCCGCCTTCAGCCCGCAGGCTGGTTTTGGGCTNCGTCCTCAGATTCGTCCTCAGACAGGCGCTTTTGCAGCGCGTCGATCTCGGTGCGCACCTCAGCCGAGACTTGGTCGCGCAACGCCTTCAGCTTGTCGAGCACGCCCTGGGCCGAATCGAGGTCGTTCTCGCGCAGATAATCCCGCACCTCGGTGATCATGGAATCGGCCTGCGCCTGGGCGCTTTGGGTCAGCGCCGCGGTCTGCTCCGACGCCGCCTCGGCAGCCGCCGCAGCCGCGGCACTCGCCTGGGCGCTGGCTTCCCTCAGGCTCGCCGATGCCTCGTCCGCTTTGGCCTGGACCTGTTCCATGGCGCTGCCGGCGGCATTGCGGGCGGCGGCGCCGGCCTGCTCGCCGGCCTCTCGCAGCTTCGCCATGGCGGCGGCGGCTTCAGCTTTCGCCCGCTCGAGCTGATCCTCCGGGATAGCGACGGGTTCGGCGCCCTGCTGCTCCCCGCTCTGCGCGGTTTCCTCGATCTGCTCGGTCTGTTCTCCCTGATCACAGCCACCCAGGGTCAACGTCAGCGCCAGCATGGAGGGCGCGGCCAGCATCATCAGTGGCGTGATTCTCATGAGGTATCCTCCGGTGAACGGTGTCTTCGTCCGCGATATGGCGCGCGGCTGGTGCCCCCGGGTCGGGGATTGCGATCGTGTGCGTATCCAGCGTGGGTGTCGGTCACGCAATCGCCCTCGCCGTCCCGCCGGGATATCCACACAACACGACCAGAAATGCTCCGCAGGGACCGGCCGCGCTGCACACGTGAATCAGGCTAACCTAGTTTGCCGCGGCGCACACGACCGCCCGGAGCCGAGTCGATGCCGTCGGCACCAGTCAGCCCGCCCTCTGCTCGCACCAGTCGCCCATCGTCCGCGCCCGTCC
>PR_CR_10_Liq_1_inCRDRAFT_1001670_pt1 | contig 12175 bp, 12 predicted proteins | sample PRCRCaboRojoPR_3_FD_10241 | JGI IMG/M metagenome (IMG submission 10241) | reverse complement strand
GGCGCGGGCTGCTCGATGGCGCGCCGCGCCTCGGCCTCGATCGGCCCGCCCGCGTCGATCGGCTGGCCCAGCCCGTCCACGACACGGCCGAGCAGCGCTGCACCCACCGGCACGTCCACGGCCCGCCCGGTGCGGTGAACGCGCTCGCCGCTGCGGATGCGGCCCGTGTCGCCCAGGACGGTGACGCCGGTGCGCGCCTCGCCGAGATTGGCCGCGAGCCCGGTCACGCCGGACTCGAAGATGACCAGTTCGTCGGGGTGGAGCCCGGTGAAGCCGACGATCTCGGCCACGCCGTCGCCCACGCTGCGGACATGGGCGATCTCGGCCAGCTCGAGCGCGGGCCCGACGCGGGTCATGGCGGTGCCGATGTCCTCGAGAAGCCCGGGAAGAACGGTCCTGAGCATCGTCCCCCCTCAGGCCGCTTCCGTGGCCGCGGCGGCCCGGTTCTCGAGGATGTCGGCGATCTCTTTTTCGAGCCGGTCCAGGTAGCCGCGCGCCGACCATTCGGCGACCTGTTCGCCGATGGTCAGCCGGACGCCCAGAAGGAGATCCGGATCAGTCTCGTAGACCACGTCGAGATCGGCGGCCACGGTCTCGTGCACGGCGCGGGTGATGCGGCTGCGCGCGGCGGCGGGCAGGGTGGCCCCGCTTTCGACGACGGCCTGCGCCCTGGTCCGCTTCGCGGCATGGGCCAGCGCGTCGCGGCGCTCGGCGTCGAGCCCGTCCAGGCGGGCGGCGAATTGCGCGGCGACCTGGCCGGCGAGGTCGGCATCCGCGTAGTCTGCCAGGATCGAGCGGATCACCTCGACCACCTGGGCCGCGGCGCGGCGGCGCAGCTCGGCCAGGAAATCGTCGTGCTCGTCGGCGATCTGGCGCTGCCAGTCGGCGCGCTGGTCCCGCACCTCCGCCCGGATCTCGTCCTCGAGGTCCTGGCGCAGCCCCGCGGCGCGCTGCCGGGCATCCGCGAGGATCTGCTCGCGCCGGTCGTCGAGCTCGCGCCGTTCCGCGCGCAGCGCCTCGGCCTCGTCGCGGGCCTCGTCCTGCATGGCCCGCGCATCGGCCAGCCGATCCTCGATCCGGGTCTCGCGCCGGGCCATGGCCCGGGTGATCGGGCCGTAGAGAAATCGCTGCAACAGCCAGACCAGAACCAGGAAGTTGACGATCTGCGCCGCGACGGTCAGCCAGTCGATCTGCACCTGCTTACCCCCCGGCCGCCTGGGCCGCGATCTCGGTGAAGGGATTGGCGAAGATCAGGATCATGGAGACCACGAAACAGTAGATCGCCGTCGACTCGATCATCGCCAGGCTGACGAAGAGCGTCCGCGTGATGGTATTGGAGGCGTCAGGCTGCTGGGCGATGGCCGCCAGCGCCTGCGATGCCGCGCGCCCCTCGGCCAGGGCCGGCCCGATGGAGCCGATGGCGATGGTCAGCCCGGCCGTGACGATGGATACGGCGGCGATCCAGAGGGAATAGTCGTCCATGCTCAGTCTCCTGTCTCTGTGTCGTCGGGCGTGCCGGCCGCCTCGGCGGGCCGGGTCCGGGCGGCAGAGGCGATGTAGACCATCGCCAGCACCGCGAAGATATAGGCCTGGATGAGCCCCGTCAGCAGCCCGAGAAGCTGCATCAGGACCGGGAAGAAAAACGGAGCCACGCTGATCAGGATGCCGGCGATCACGGTGCCGCTCATGACGTTGCCGTAAAGCCGGATCGCCAGGGCGATGGTGCGCGACACCTCGCCGATCACGTTGAAGGGCAGCATCAAGACGGTCGGGCGGACATAACTGCCGAGATAGCCGCGCAGCCCGCGCTCCGTGATCGCGAAAAGCGGCACCGCCACCAGCACGCAGGCCGCCAGCGCCACGGTGGTCGAGAGCGACCCGGTCGGTGGGCGGAACCCCGGCACCACCGCCAGCAGGTTGGAGGCCGCGATGAAGAGAAACAGCGTCCCGATGAAGGGCAGGTAGCGCGCCGGGCGGTCCGCGCCGACATCCGCGATCTGATCGCGGATCGTCTCGACGACGACCTCCAGCATCACCTGCCAGCGCGAGATCCGCGTCCCCTCGGAGAGCCGCGCGGTGATGGCCCAGGAGATCAGGACCAGCAGCGCCATCACCCCCCAGGTGAAGACCACCGTGGCGTTGAGCGCGAGCCCGCGCCATTCGTAGAGGATCCACTGGTCCGGGCTGATCTGCATGGCCTATCCGTCCCCTGCCGGGCGTCGCGCGATCCGGGTTGCCGCGACCCGCGCGATCACGAAGCCGATGCCCGCGGCCAGCAGTTCCGCTGCGCCGGCCCCGGCCCAGGCGAGCGCGCCGAGCGCGCCGAGAACGGCCAGCAGCCGCAGGGCCGTGGCCAGCGCGAAGCCGCGCCAGCCGCCGTCCCCGGTGAGCCGGCGCACCGAGATCCAGAGCGCTGCGAAATAGAGCCCGCCGGCCAGCAGGCCCAGCCCGAGGGCCAGCGCCACGGGTGCCGGGTCGGGAATCGTCATGGGTGACCCACCGTCGTTTCAGTCATCGCGGCTCTCCTTTTGAACCCAGTACCAGGCGTTGAAGCATCCCAGCGCCACCCCGCCCAAGAGCAGGGCCAGCGTCCATGATGTCCCGGAACCGGCCCGGCTGTCGATCCACATGCCGAGCGCCGTGCCGAGCAGCGTCGGGACCGCCACGGCCCAGCCGACGAGCCCGAACATGCCAAGGCCGTACCAGAGCCCCCGATCCTTGCGCCGCTGCGCCTCGAGCTTGCGCCTGGCGCTGCGCCCGATGCGGTCCGCGGTCTCGTCGCCCGGCCGGTGCGGGGGTTTTTCCGGTTCGGTCCCGGCCATCGTCAGGTCTTTTCCAGTTCGAGGAAACGGCGCACGATGCCGGCCTCCAGCCGTGCGAGGGCCGAGCGCGCCTGCCGCTCTTCCTCGTCGAGTTCCACGAATTCGGCCCGCACCCGGGCCTGCAGCGAATCCAGGTCGTCGCCGGGAATGGCGTTCCGGGTGGACACCAGCACCTCGGCCCCGCACTTGACCAGCGTGCCGGCATTGATGCCGACATAGTGTTCGCCCCCGGCCGCCGTCTCGTAGACCAGCACCCCCGGCACCAGCGGCGAGACGAAATCGACATGGCGGGGCAGCAGCCCGAAAGACCCGTTCGGCGCCTCGGCCACGACGCTGGCGACCGTCTCGTCGAGACAGGGCGCGATCGGGGTGACGATCTTAAGCCGCATCCGCATCCTCCAGTTCGGCGACGGTGCCGATCATGTAGAAATCGCTCTCCGGCCGGTCCGAGAAGGCGTCGCCGAGGATCGCCTCGCAGGACTCGAGGGTGTCCTCCAGTGCCACGAAGCGGCCCGGCTTGCCGGTGAACTGCTCGGTGGTGAAGAAGGGCTGGGTCAGGAACCGTTCCAGCCGACGCGCGCGGGAGACCGTGGCGCGATCCTGCTCGGACAGTTCCTCCATCCCCAGCATCGCGATGATGTCCTTGAGATCCTCGTATTGCGACAGCGCGTTGCGCACGTCGCGCGCGACGCGGTAATGGCGGTCGCTGACCGTGCCCGGCGTCAGCATCTTGGAATAGGATCGCAGCGGGTCGATGGCCGGGTAGAGTCCCTGCGAGGCCTTCTTGCGCGACAGCACGATCGAGGCGGAGAGATGCGAGAAGGTATGCGTGGCCGCGGGATCGGTGAAATCGTCCGCCGGCACGTAGACCGCCTGGATCGAGGTCATGCGGCCCGACTCCGTCGAGCAGATGCGCTCTTCGAGATCGGCCAGTTCTGTGCCGAGCGAGGGCTGGTAGCCCACCCGCGAGGGGATGCGCCCGAGCAGCCCCGACACCTCGGAGCCGGCCTGCACGAAGCGGAAGATGTTGTCGATCAGCACCAGCACGTCGCTGCGCATGTCGTCGCGGAAATACTCGGCCATCGTCAGCGCGGCGTGGCCCACGCGAAAGCGCACACCGGGGCTTTCGTTCATCTGGCCGAACACCATCACCGTGCGCTCCAGGACGCCGGCCGCGTCCATCTCGCGGTACAGCTCCTCGGCCTCGCGCGATCGCTCGCCGATCCCGCAAAAGAGGCTGACGCCCTCGTATTCGGCGACCATGTTGTGGATCATCTCGGTGATCAGCACCGTCTTGCCGACCCCCGCACCGCCATAGAGCCCGGCCTTGCCGCCGCGTTCCAGCGGGCTGAGAAGGTCGATCGCCTTGATGCCGGTCTCGAAGATCTCGCCCTCGACCCGGCGCCGGGCCAGCGGCACCGGACTGCCGTGGATCGACCGGCGGGGCAGGTCGACCAGGTCGCTGCCGCCGTCGATGGTCTCGCCGAAGACGTTGAGCATCCGCCCGAGAAGCGCGTCGCCCACCGGCACGCTGAGCGGCCGGCCGGTGGAATGGACGGCCATGCCCAGCCGCAGTTCCGGCCCGGGATTGAGCACCAGGCCACGCACCGTGTCGGCGGCAACGAGGCTCGCCACCTCGATCCGGATGTCGCGGGCCTCGCCGGCCAGCAGCAGGGTGCCGATCCGCGGCACCGCGCCGGGAAAGCGGATTTCGGCCACGCTGCCCGAAATCGCGGTCATGCGTCCGGTCGTCTCGGCGCTGGACATTCCGCCTCCGCCCTGCTGGCGCGGCCCGGGGGCCGCGGTGGCTCCGTTCGCCGGCATGGTAACGCGTTGGCGGGACTTAGCCCATAGCCCCCGGCCTGCGTCAAATCCGCGGCATCGGCGCTACCCCCGGCGCGGGGATGCGCTATACTCCGGCGCATGAAAGACATGACCCTGACACGGCGCAGGCTGCTGGCCGGGATGGCGGCCGGCGCGGCGATGCCGGCGCTGCCGCGGACGCTCGGCGCGACGGCTGCGGCGATGCCGGTCCTTCGGACCGAAGAACTGTCCGCCCGGCTGCTGCCCCCGGAATATCCCGAAACCCGTCTCTGGTCCTATGCCGGCCGCTCGCCGGGGCCGGAGCTGCGCCTCGCGCAGGGCGCGCGGCTGCGGCGCCGGCTGGAAAACCGGTTGCCCGCGGCGACCACGGTTCACTGGCACGGCATCCGCATCGACAACGCCATGGACGGGGTGCCGGGGCTGACGCAGGATGCCGTCCCGCCCGGCGCCAGCTTCGACTACGATTTCGCGCTGCCCGATGCCGGGACCTACTGGTACCACGCGCACGAGAAATCCTACGAACAGGTGGCGCGCGGCCTCTACGGCCCGCTCATCGTCGAAGAGCCGGACCCGCCCGAGGTCGATCGCGAGGAGGTGCTGGTTCTCGACGATTGGCGCGTCGATCCCGCGACCGGGCAACTGGCCGCGAATTTCGAGATGCCGCATGACCGCTCCCATGCCGGGCGGATCGGCAATTACATCACCACGAACGGGGCGCAGACCCTCGAGCTGGCCGCCCGGCGTCACGAGCGGCTGCGTCTGCGGCTCGTCAACGCGTCGAACGCGCGGATCTTCCGGCTTGGCCTGATGGGGCTGGAGGGCTGGCTCATGGCGCTCGACGGCATGCCGCTGGAGACGCCCGCGCCGCTGACCGCCACCCTGACGCTGGCCCCGGCACAGCGGGCTGACCTGATCATCGACGTCATCGCAGAGCCGGGGGGCGAGGCCTTCCTCGTTCGCCAGGAGCGCGACGGCGGCTATGCCCAGGCCGTCTTTGCCGTGGCCGGCCAGGCAGGCGCCGCGCGCCGCGACGCGCCTGGCGCGCTGCCGCCCAACCCGGTGACCGCCCTGAAGGCGCCCGGTACCGCCCGGCGGCTCATGCTGCACATGGAAGGCGGCGCGATGGGCGGGATGCAGGGCGCGATGCTGAACGGCCGCGCGGCCGACATGCGCGAGATCGCCGGGGCCAACCAGTTCTGGGCCTTCAACGGCATGGTGGGCATGCCCGACGCGCCGCTCGCCGAACTGGACCGTGGCGAGGAGGTGCGCGTCGCGATCCGCAACGACACCGCCTTTCCCCACGCGATGCATGTCCACGGCCACCATTTCCGCGAGATCGGTGCGGACGGCGCGCGCGGGCCTTGGCGGGACACGCTGCTGGTGGATCGGGGCGAGACTCGCGAGATCGGTTTCGTGGCCGACAATCCCGGCGACTGGCTCTTTCACTGTCACATGCTGGCCCATGCGGCCTCGGGCATGATGACATGGTTCCGCGTCACCGGCTGAGCCCGGCGGCGCCGGGGCCGGCGCCCGGGATCAGTCGAGGCGCACGTCGCTGCCCGCGGTCCGGTCCTGGGCCGAGAAGCCGATCCGGTCCAGCGCGATATCGGCGGCGACCGCGATCGCGGCGACCGCGATGAAGGCGATGATCATGGCTTTCATTGCTGCTCCTTTCCTGGGCGCGTGACGCGCCGGAGATAATCGACGAGATCCGCGCGGTCGCTGGCGCGGGTGATGCGCTGCATGGGCATTTTCGTCCCCGGAACGTAGTGATCGGGGCCCTCGTCGAACAGGGCGGCCACGGTCTCGGCCGTCCAGACGATGTCGGAACTCTCGAGCGCGGGCGAATAGCTGTAGTCGGGCACGGTGCCCGCCCGGCGCCCGAAAAGTCCGTAAAGCGTCGGGCCCGCCCGCCGCGCCGTGCCCGGAGTCAGCACGTGACAGATCGAGCATTTCCGCGCGAATTGCCGCTCGCCGTTCGTCATCTCGGCGGGGTCGCGCAGGAAGCTCTTGCCGGCGTCCTGCATCGGGTCCTGCGCGCCGAGCCGTGCGACCGGCCAGCTGTGCAGCGCCTCGTCGAGCCCGCCGGCATGCACCACCGTGCCGTCCGGCGAGAAGGCGAGCGCCCAGATCGGCCCGTGCGTCGTGGCGCGGAAATCGCGCAGGATGCTCCAGTCGGCGGTCGAGACCACCATGATGTAGCCGTCGCCGTCGCCGATGGCGAGTTGGCCCTGCACCGGATCATGGGCCAGTGCCAGGACCGGCCGGCGATCGAGCGTCAGGTCCGCCAGTTCGCGGCCGTCGCCGGGGGCGATGATCCTGACGACGCCGTCCACCGTGCCGTAGGCGAGCCAGGAGTCGTCGGGGGGCAGGGCGATCTCGTTGATGCCGAAACCGCCGCGTACCAGCGGGCCCGTCTCGGCACCGGTCTCCCGGTCCCAGACCCGCAGCGTGCCGTCCGCCGCGCCGGAATAGAGCCGGCGGCCATCCGCCGAGAAGGCGACGGCACTCACCGTGCCGTCATGCCCGCGGAGATAGCGCAGCGTGCCGTCCGGCTCCGCCAGGCCCACCGTGCCGTCCCAGCTGGCCGAGGCCACGCCACCGTCCGGCGCGACCGCCAGCCCCATCACCTTGCCCTTGTGCAGGATCAGCTCCGACGGGGCGCCGCCGCCTGCCGGCCAGCGCAGGACGCGAAAATCATCGCCGCCGGACACGAGCCCGCCATCCGGCAGGCCCGCCACGACGTTGACGGCGGCCCGGTGCCCGTCGCGCCAGCTGGGCGTGGTCCCCGACCAGAGCCCCACCGAGTTGTCGAAGCTCGCCGTGGCGATCCGGCCATCTGCGTCCAGCACCGCGACGCCCATGATGGGGCCGCCATGCCCTTCGCGCAGCGTGAAGTCCTGCGCCGCCGCGGCCACGGCGCCGCAGGCCATCCAGAGGGCCGCGGCCAGACCCCGGCGCATCATTCCGCCGGGGTGGTGGCACCCGAGCCGGTCGCGGATTGCTTTTCCTCCATCTCCGCGACCCAGAGACCGTGGTGCTCCCTGGCCCACTGTTCCTCGACCTCGCCGGAGCCCATCGCGTCGAAGGCGCCTTCCATCCCGACCGAGCCGAGATAGATATGCGCCAGGATGATCGCCATGAAGACGAAGGCCACGATCGCGTGCCAGAGCTGCGCGAACTGCATCTCTTCATGCGGGGCCAGCACCTCGGGCAGGGGGCCGAAGCCAAGCGCCTGCGGCAGGCCGGTCTGGTTCAGCACGACGAAGGTCTTGGCGAACATCGGCAGCTCGAAGGGGAACAGCAGCGACAGCCCCGAGGCCGAGATCGACGCGCCCAGAAGGATCACCGCCCAGAAGATGATCTTCTGGCCCGCGTTGAACTTCTTGGCCGGCGGGTGGACGTTCTTGGAGAACAGGCCACCGCCCACGGCCAGCCATTTCAGGTCGGTCCTGTTCGGGATGTTGTGGACGACCCACATCACGAAGATCAACACGAGCCCCAGCATGAAGGCCCAGGACACGTTGTTGTGCACCCATTTGCTGCCCTGGGCGAGCAGGGCGTAGTTTTCCCTGCCCATGATCGGGATCAGCCCGATGCGCCCGAACAGCGTGACCAGCCCGGTGATGCCGAGCAGGATGAAGGAGCCCGCCGTCAGCCAGTGGCCGAAGCGCTCGATCGCGGTGAAGCGCAGGATCCGGCGCCCGGTCTTGGGGCCGTCGATCCGGATGCGCCCGCGCAGCAGGTAAAAAAGCGCCAGCGCCGCCAGCGTGCCCAGCATCAGGTAGCCGCCATAGGTCAGCAGCGGACCCTCGCGGAACTGGAGCCACCACATGCCGCGGTCCTGGACCAGCACCTCGGCGCCCTTGGCGCGGGCCGCGGCCGACGAGGAGAGCCGCACATCGGCGGAATTGTAGCGCAGCGCCCTGAACACCTCGGCGTCCGAGGCAGCACCGAGCGTGCCCAGTTCCGGCGCGAAGGCCGATGACGGCGTGTCGCTGCCGGTCGCCTCGCGGCGGAAGCTGTCGTCGATCGTCTCGCCACGCTGGCGGGCGAGGATATCCTCGAGCGTCTGGGCGCCGCCGGTCGCGGCCCGCGGATCCTGGCCCGTGTCGGGACCGATGTCCTGCGCGAAGGCGGTGCCGCCCAGGGCGAGGCTCAGAAACAGGATGAAAGCATGAAGCGCGCGACGCATTGTTATTCGCCTCTCTTGCGCGGGGCCGGGAAACCCGGGCCCGGAAAAGCCATGTGTCGGGGAAGGGGCAAGGGCCGCCCGCAGCGGGCCGCCCCTGCCGGTTCGCTCGGGAACGGCTCAGCCGCCCTTCTGATCGTAGGCCGTACCCCAGCCCCAGGCGCCGGAGCCGAAGCCGCGGGCCACCACGCGTTCGCGGTAGATGCCCGAGACGACGTCGCCGTCGCCGGCCAGAAGCGCCTTGGTCGAGCACATCTCGGCGCAGATCGGCAGCTTGCCTTCCGCGATCCGGTTGCGCCCGTACTTGGCGAACTCGGCCGTCGAGTGGGTCTCTTCCGGACCGCCGGCGCAGAAGGTGCACTTGTCCATCTTGCCGCGGGAGCCGAAATTGCCCGCCTGCGGGAATTGCGGCGCGCCGAAGGGGCACGCGTAGAAGCAATAGCCGCAGCCGATGCAGAGATCCTTGGAATGCAGGACGATCCCGTCTTCCTGCTGGTAGAAGCAGTCCACCGGGCACACGGCCATGCACGGCGCGTCCGAGCAGTGCATGCACGCCACCGAGATCGATCGCTCGCCCGGCTTGCCGTCCTGGATCGTCACCACCCGGCGGCGGTTGATGCCCCAGGGCACCTCGTGCTCGTTCTTGCACGCGGTGACGCAGGCGTTGCACTCGATGCACCGTTCCGCATCGCAGAGGAACTTGGCGCGTGCGCGGCCTTCGAGCCCACCGGAATTGTCGACTTGTGTAGCCATCTGTCAGTCCTCCTTAGGCCGGCATGATCTTGCAGAGAGTCGCTTTCGTCTCCTGCATCTGGGTCACCGAGTCGTAGCCATAGGTCTGGGCGGTGTTGGTGGATTCCCCCAGCACATAGGGGTCGGCACCGTCGGGATACTTGTCCCGCAGGTCCTTGCCCTGGAAATGGCCGCCGAAGTGGAAGGGCATGAAGGCAACGCCTGCCCCGACACGTTCGGTGACCATGGCCATCACCTTGACCTTGCCGCCCTCGGGTCCTTCGACCCAGACCTGTGCGCCGTCCCGCACGCCGAGATTGTTGGCGTCGCGCGGGTTGATCTCGACGAACATGTCCTGCTGCAGTTCGGCCAGCCACGGGTTCGACCGGGTCTCGTCCCCGCCGCCCTCGTACTCGACCAGTCGGCCGGAGGTGAGGATGATCGGGTAGTCCTTCGAGAAGTCGTTCTTCTGGATCGACGCGTACATCGTCGGAAGCCGGTAGAACTTCTTGTCCTCGTAGGTCGGATAATCCGCGACCAGGTCGCGCCGCGGCGTGTAGAGCGGCTCGCGGTGCAGCGGCACCGGGTCGGGGAAGGTCCACACGACCGCCCGCGCCTTGGCGTTGCCGAAGGGCGCGCACTCGTGCTTGATCGCCACCCGCTGGATGCCGCCCGACAGGTCGGTCTTCCAGTTGACGCTGCCGATGTTGTCCGGCCCGCCGGCGACCGCCTCGATGGCGGCGCGTTCCTCGGCGGTGAGATCGGAATCCCAGCCGAGATCCATCAGCATCTGCATCGTGAACTCGGGATACCCGTCCTGGATTTCCGAGCCCTGGCTGTAGACGCCTTCGGCCAGCAGGTTGTCGCCGTTCCGCTCGACGCCGAAGCGCGCGCGGAAGGTGAGCCCGCCCCGCGAGACCGGCTTGGACATGTCGTAGAGGTTCGGCGTGCCCGGGTGGTTCATCTCGGGCGTGCCCCAGGACGGCCAGGGCAGGCCGTAATAGTCGCCGTCGGCCGGGCCGCCCACCGCCTGCAGGGTGGTCCTGTCGAAGGTGTGCTGGTTTTCCATGTGCAGCTTCAGCCGTTCCGGCGACTGGCCGGTATAGCCAATGGTCCACATGCCGCGATTGATCTCGCGCAGCGTGTCCTCGACGTTCGGCGTCACGCCGTCATCCTCGATCGCGATGTTGCGGAACATGCGATCGTGGAAGCCGAACTTCTTGGCGAAGAGGCCGACGATCTCGTGATCCGACTTCGACTCGAAGAGCGGGTCGACCACCTTCTCGCGCCACTGCAGCGACCGGTTCGACGCGGTGACCGAGCCGTAGGTCTCGAACTGCGTGCAGGCCGGCAGCAGGTAGACGCCGTCCTCGCGGTCCTGCAGCACCGCCGAGACGGTCGGGTAGGGGTCGATGACGACCAGCATGTCGAGCTTTTCCATCGCCGTCTTCATCTCGGTCATGCGGGTCTGCGAGTTGGGCGCGTGGCCCCAGAGCACCATGGCGCGAACGTTGTTCGGCTGGTCCATGTTCTCCGCGTCCTCGAGGATCCCGTCGATCCAGCGGCTGACCGGGATACCGGTGAGGTTCTGCAGCGACTTGGTCTTGCCGTCCGCGCCCTCGAGCGTGTCGAACTGGCCGGCCAGCCATTCCGGGTCCTCGCCCCAGACACGCGCCCAGTGCGCCCAGGCGCCCTTGGACAGGCCGTAGTAGCCCGGCAGCGTATGGCTGAGCACGCCGAGATCGGTCGCGCCCTGCACGTTGTCATGGCCGCGGAAGATGTTCGTGCCGCCGCCGGACGTGCCCATGTTGCCCAGGGCCAGCTGCAGGATGCAGTACGCACGGGTGTTGTTGTTGCCGTTGGTGTGCTGCGTGCCGCCCATGCACCAGATCACCGTGCCGGGACGGTTGTTGGCCATGGTGCGCGCCACGCGCTCGAGCTGGCTGCCCGGCGTGCCGGTCACGCGCTCGACTTCCTCGGGGGTCCACTTGGCGACCTCTTCCTTGATCTGGTCCATCCCCCAGACACGGGTGCGGATGAACTCCTTGTCCTCCCAGCCGTTCTCGAAGATGTGCCAGAGGATGCCCCAGACCAGCGCCACGTCGGTGCCGGGCCGGAAGCGGACGTATTCGTCGGCATGGGCCGCGGTGCGGGTGAAGCGCGGGTCGCAGACGATCAGCGGCGCGTTGTTCTGCTCTTTCGCGCGCAGAACGTGCAGCAGCGAGACCGGGTGCGCCTCGGCGGGGTTGCCGCCGATGATGAAGATCGCGCGGCTGTTGTGGATGTCGTTGTAGCTGTTGGTCATGGCGCCGTAGCCCCATGTGTTCGCAACACCCGCAACGGTGGTGGAGTGACAGATCCGCGCCTGGTGATCCACGTTGTTCGTGCCCCAGTAGGCGGCGAACTTGCGGAACAGGTAGGCCTGCTCGTTGCTGTGCTTGGCCGAGCCGAGCCAGTAGACGCTGTCCGGGCCGCTTTCCTCGCGGATCTGCATCATGCCGTCGCCGATCTCGTCGATCGCCTGTTCCCAGCTGATGCGCTTCCACGCGCCGCCCTCTTTCTTCATCGGGTATTTGAGCCGGCGCTCGCCATGGGCGTGCTCGCG
>PR_CR_10_Liq_1_inCRDRAFT_1001669_pt1 | contig 12176 bp, 11 predicted proteins | sample PRCRCaboRojoPR_3_FD_10241 | JGI IMG/M metagenome (IMG submission 10241) | reverse complement strand
CTGGCCTACCAGCCGGTGTTCGACACCCAGGAGCACCGCCTGGTGGCGGTGGAAGCCCTGCTGCGCTGGCCCGGCGCCCCCGTCCGCGCGGCCCCGGAGGATTTCATTCCCGTGGCCGAAGAGACCGGGCTCATCGTGCCCATCGGCGCCTGGGTGCTGGACCAGGCGCTGGCACAGCTGCGCCGGTGGCTGAATGCACAGCCGCAGCGTCCCGGCATCGTGCCGAGCATGGCGGTGAACCTGTCCGTGCACCAGTTGATGGCACCGGAGCTGGAGCAGAGCGTCGCCGCGGCACTGGAGCGCCACGACATCCCGCCCTGGCTGCTGTCGCTGGAGATCACCGAGACCGCCTTCATGACCGAGGCCCAGGGCGCAATCGAGGCCCTGAAGCGACTGCGGGCGCTCGGCGTGCGCATCGCCATCGACGACTTCGGCACCGGCTGGTCATCGCTGGCCTACCTGCGCAACCTCCCGGTGGATGCCCTGAAGATCGACCGCGCCTTCATCCAGGCCATGCCGCAGTCCGAGCGTGATCGGCGCATCGTCGGCGTCATCGTCAACCTGGGCCGGGAGATGGGCCTCGCCACCATCGCCGAAGGCATCGAGACCGATGCGCAGCTGGCACTGCTGCGCCAGCTCGGCTGCGAAAGCGTGCAGGGCTTCGGACTCATGCCGCCGGGGCAGCCGGAGGCGATCGACCCGCTGCTGCACGGAGCGCCGCCTGCCAGCACTGGGTCCTGAGCGCGCCGCCGCCCGATGCGACGGTGCCTGAGCGCGGCCGGGGCCATCGCCGTTTTTTGTGCACCGCAGCAAAATTTCCCGTCAAAGGCTTGACAACCCGCCGCAGCCCTACTATTGTGCAGTGCAACAATTGCTGCACCGCAGCAACGGGGCGCCGGCAGCCAGCCGGCAATCACACACGCAGCCCAGCGTATTCGCCGGAGAGATTGATGAGCAGCCAAGACGTGATGAAGACCTACAACGACCTCACCAACCAGAACCTCGAGCGCATGAACGCCCTCGGTGAGCTGAACCTGAAGGCCGCGGAGAAGCTGGCGAGCCGCCAGATGGATGTGCTGAACCTGTTCATGGAGCAGGGCGTGCGCATGATGAAGCTGGCCACCGAGGCCAAGGGCTACAGCGATCTGTACAAGGGCCAGGTTGATATGGCCCGCGAGATGAGCGAGACGCTGATGTCCGAGTCCAAGACCAGCATGGCGCTGGCCGGCGAGATCCGCGACGACTACCGCGGCTGGCTCGACGGCGCCATGGCTGAGCTGAAGGAAGGCAACAGCGCCGTGCGCAACGCTGTCACTGCCTGAAGGACCAGCCCGCGCGCCGGCGCAGCGCCCGACCTGCGCAGCGGTTCGGGTGCCGGCGCGGCGGGTGCGGCAGGGACGCTCGCCGCGTCCGCCGCGGGCCTGCCCGTCCCACCCGAGCCCAACGGCTCCGACATCGGGACTGTGCCCGCAGGCCGGACGCCCCAGGAGCAGACAGCCCAACAACAGCGAGAAGCAGCCATGACAGCAGCGCGCGTCGCACTGGTCACGGGCGGCATCGGCGGCATCGGCACCGCCATCTGCCAGCGCCTGACGCAGGAGGGATTCCGCGTCGTGGCCAACCACCATCCCTCGGAGCAGGAGGCCGCGGAGGCCTGGAAGAACGACCAGGCCGGCCTGGGCTTCGAGATCGACACCATCGCCGGGAATGTGGCCTCGTTCGAGGACAGCCAGCGCATGGTCGCCGAAATCAGGGACCGGCACGGCCCGGTGGCCGTGCTGGTGAACTGCGCCGGCATCACCCGGGACAAGACGTTCAAGAAGATGGAAGAAGACGCGTGGCGTGCCGTCATCGACGTCAATCTGAACAGCGTCTACAACGTCACCCGTAACGTCTGGGAAGACATGCTGGCGGCGGGCTTCGGCCGCGTGGTCAACATCTCGTCCGTGAACGGCCAGCGCGGTCAGTTCGGGCAGACCAACTACGCCACCGCCAAGGCCGGTATGCACGGCTTCACCATGAGCCTGGCACAGGAAGGCGCCGCCAAGGGCATCACGGTCAACACCGTCTCGCCCGGCTATGTCGAGACGGCCATGACGCTTTCCATGCGCGATGACGTGCGCGAGGCCATCGTCGCCGGCGTGCCCATGCGCCGCATGGGTAAGCCCGCAGAGATCGCAAGCGCAGTGGCCTTCCTCGTCGCCGACGAGAACGGCTATGTCACCGGCGCCAACCTGCCCGTGAACGGCGGCCTCTTCATGCACTGAAGCCGCAGGCACTGAAGCCGGCACCGCTGCCCGGTGCGGCCTCGCACCGGGCTCCCGCAGCGTCCACGCTGTGCGCCGCCGCCCGCATCAGGGCGGCGGCCATACTCCCGAGTCCTCCTCGTCTCTCTCTGATGAGACGTTCCTGTGCCCGGCTCCCCGCCGGGCTTTTTTTTGGCATGCCGGCTTGGCCGCGGGTGGGGGTGCGAGCTCGGCTGACACGCAGGAGGACTCGATCACGCCCCCGTCCATGCGCAGGCGGGCGCTGCGTAGTCAGGGCTTCCAGCCCTGATTGTTTCAGGCCAGGATGGCCTGACTACGCATCAGCGGCGCAGGCTGTCGGGTTTGTGATCAAGGCCCTCCAGCACACAGGTCTTGGCCCGCGGTGGATGCGCTTCGCTTTGCCATCCGACGACCTCCCCCGACCCGGCACACGCAACCACCTCGATGGCGCAGCAAGACCAAGCCCCCCACGAAGCCGTCGTCCTGGCGCTGCTGGTTGTCCTGCTCTGGGGCACCGCCGCCACCGCCTTCGAGCTCGCGCTGCGCTGGGTGACGCCGTATCAGTTGCTGCTGTGGTCGGTGGCCGTCTCGACGCTGGTGCTGGGCGCGCTGCTGGCGGCCCGGGGCGGCTTCGGCACGCTGGCAGCGTTGCCGCGGCGGGCGCTGCTGCGCGGGCTCGCGCTCGGGGTGCTGAACCCCTTTCTTTACTACTTTGTGCTGTTCGCGGCCTATGACCGGCTGCCGGGGCAGATCGCCATGGCGCTCAACTACGCCTGGCCGCTGGTGCTGGCGCTGCTGGCGGTGCCGGTGCTGGGACAGCCGCTGACGCGAGCGCAGGCGGTGGCCATCGCCGTGAGCTTCCTGGGGGCGGTGATCATCGTCACCGGCGGACAGCAGGGCTTCACAGGCGGGCTGGATGCGCTCGGCGTGCTGCTGGCGCTCGGCAGCACCCTGATCTGGGCGCTGTTCTGGCTCTGGAACGCCCGCGACGGCGCCGACCCGGTGGTGAAGCTCTGCCTCGGCTTCGTCAGCGGTCTGGTGCTGTCGCTCGCCGCGGCGCCCTGGCTCGGTGGGCTCCACTGGCGCGAACTGCTGCCGCCGCCCGCGGCCTGGCCGGCGCTCATCTACGTCGGGCTGTTCGAGATGGGGCTCACCTTCGTGCTCTGGCTCACGGCGCTGCAGCGCGCCCGGCACGCGGCGCGCCTCGGGCATCTGGTCTACCTGGCGCCCTTTCTGTCGCTGGGCTTCCTGCACCTGATCCTCGGCGAGCCGCTGCTGCCCGCCACTTTCGCCGGACTCGCGCTCATCATCGGCTCCCTGCTCTGGCGTGCCTGGGCGGACGCAGGCCCGGGCACCGATGCGAGCCGCAACGACAGCTAGTGCACCACTGCGGCAGTCGCGAGCCTGTCTACGGGTGCGGCGACTTCAGTCGGCGAGACCTGTACTCTCTGCCCGTCTTCAAACGGTATTGAAATAGATCGCCAACAAAAACCCAGCCAGCGTCGACAGCCCCACCACGCCGCCGCCCTTGTGGTAGGCCTCCGGCAGCATGGTCTCGGCCACCATGGTGAGCATGGCGCCGGCGGCGACGCCCTCGATGAGCGCGAACAGCCCGGCGGAGGCGTCCGCCAGCAGCACGGTGCCGAGGGCGGCCCCGACGCCGGTCAGCAGCATCAGGCTGGTCCACATGGCAAGGATGCGCGGCACCTTGAGCCCCTGCTCCTTCATGCCCGCAGCACTGGAAAGGGCCTCCGGCAGGTTCGCCAGCACCAGCCCGCCGAGCAGCGACAGGCTGATGCCACCGGTGGCCAGCACATTGGCGCCGATGACGAAGGACTCCGGGATACCGTCCAGGGTCATGCCGAGGAACATGGCCACGGCGGCGCCCTTGTGGCCCGCCACCTGCTGGGTGATCTCGCTCACCGGCGGCATCAGGTGACCGCCGGCGACGCGCTTGGCAGCCCGGTCCAGCCAGGCCGCGGCGCGGCGGGCGCCCAGGTGCTGGCGCTCGGTGAGATAGGCGCGTGTGGGCGTGCGCTTGAGGTAGTCCGCAAGCCGCGCGCGCAGCTCCGGCAGCTCGGTGAGCAGTTGGTCGAAGTCCCGCCGCCGCAGCTCCGAGACCTCCACCTCGTCGTGGGCGACGGCGGTGACCGCATGCGCCGCCTGGGTGAAGAAGGCGAAGCCGCCGAAGCCCTCGCCCGCCTCCACCACCTGTGGGCGGCGACTGCGCTGATCCTGATCGAACAGATACACGGTGCCGCGGCGCAGCAGATAGAGCCGGTCCGCCGGCTGACCCTGGTGGAAGAAGTTGTAGCCGTCCGGGGCGCGCTTGTGCACCAGGCGGGCGGCGATGCGTTTCAGGGTGGCCTCCGACAGACCCGGGAAGAAGCCGAGCCGCGGCTCGTCGCGCATGAGCTCCACCGGCTCCTCGGCGATCTGCTCGGGCTCGATGGGCGGGTCATAAGCACCCTCGGTGTCGAGCTCCGCCTGTGCCTCGCGGCGCCAGCTGTCCACCTGCGCCCGAGTCAGGCCGTGGCGCTGGTGCAGGTAGCGGGCCAGCTCCGCCTCCCCGAGCAGGCCGCGCAGCACGGCGCGCAGCTCGGCGCAGTCCGCCACCAGTGCCATGAAGGCCTCGCGCGGGATCATCAGCAGCTTGGTGTCCGCCGCCGTGTGGGCCTCCGTGGCCCGCGGCAGGCCGGACAGGAAGCTCATGCGCCCGAAGGCATCGTGCGGCCCCAGGCGCTCGAACACGCGGCCGAGGGCGGCCGGGTCGCTCAGCTCCACGGCGCCCTCCAGCACCACATAGGCATTGCTCGGCGGGTCCTCGGCGCGGTACAGGCAGCTGTGCGCAGGCACGCTCTGGATCTGCACGATGCCGAGCAGCCGGTCCAGGGTCTGCGCCGACAGGTCCCCCAGCGGGCGGGTGCGGCGGATACCCGCCAGCACGTGGCGCAGGCGGCGCCGGGCCTGGTTGCGCCAGAAATTGAGTGCGGTGGAGGGCTTGCGCAGGTAGCCGCCCTGGCGGTTCACGGCCCAGTCCAGCAGCTTGAACAGCGCCCCGCCGATGACGGCGCCCAGGGCCAGGTCCNGGAAATGCCCGCGGTCCACGCCGGGTGCGATGAGATCGATGGTCAGCGCCGCCAGCAGCGCCCCGCCGCCGAAGGCGAGCAGAAAGGCCATGACCCGGTCCGGCGGACGCCAGGCGATGCCCACCGCAGCGCCCACGGGCAGCGTGGCGGCGCTGAGGAGNCCGAACGCCAGGGCGGAGAGCNTCACCGACTCGAAGGGCATGGGACTTGGCTGCTGTGGCCTGTTTCGGAAAGCGGCGCTGCCATGATGCCAGCCCGTCACCGCCGCAAGGTTGCCGCTGGATGAATGGCCACCGGGGCGCCGGGCGACGCATGCCGCGGACCTGGTGCCGGCGCGGCCCGGCGGCCTGCGCGCTAGAATGCAGCGGTTGCCACCGGGCGCCCTGGGTACGCCGACTTCAGTGGGCATTCTGGGGCAGGCGGACTCCAGCCCACCGCTGGCAGACAATCACTGGCCGCATGCGCTGCGCTGAGAAGGCCCTGCGCGGCCAAGCTGGGCCGAACGGGGTCTATCGCTCCGCCGCATCCGCTCCAAAGGCAGCAGCGCAGCAGCCTTCAGCTCAACAGCTCCTGCGCGTGAGTCCAACCACAGCAGCACAGGCGCGCCGCATGAACAAAGCCCAGACCATCGCTGCCATCCTCGCCGCCGCCCTTGCGGCTGCTGGGCTGCTCGCCGCCGGCTGTGCCGGCACCCCAGCGCGTGACTGCCGCACGCCCATCGGCAACCGGGCCGTGACACCGGCGGCGGCGGGCGAAGACAGCGTGGGCTCGGCCACCACCTGGGGCGGCACCCTGGTGTCTGCGCGCAACCTGGCGGATGCGACGGACCTGGAGGTGCTGGCCTATCCGCTGGACCACTGCGGCCGGCCGCTGCTGGACGCACCAGCGCAGGGCCGGTTCATCATCCGCCGGCCCGGGTATCTGGAAACCGCCGGGCTTGAGCCCGGGCGGCGCATCACCGCCAGCGGGCGCATCATCGCGACCCTGGACGGGCGCATCGGCGAGGCGGAGTACCGCTTCCCGGTGCTGGAGGACGCGGCGCCCACCATCTGGCCGGAGCGCGGGCCTGTCTACGGCAGCGATGGCGGCCGGGTGCGGCCGTGGATCAGTGTTGGCGTGGGCGGCGGCCGGGGCTGGAGCGGCGGTGGAGTCGGGGTTTGGTTCTGAGGCCTACGGAGAAGGGCTGAGGGCTGGTCGCGACGCGACGACGCCGTGGACCAGGCGGGCAACAGGCGCTGGGCTGTGCCCCGGACGGCGCCCGGGCGCTCGTCAGGGCTGGATGGCGGCAGCGGGGGCGTCGTCTTCGATGACGACGGCGTCGGGGTTCGGGAAGCGCTCCACCACCCAGCGCGGCAGCTTGGCCTGGTTGGCGTGGTAGAGGGCATCGGACTCGACGATGATCAGCACCAGCACCGTCACCATCACCGGCAGGATGCCGCCCCCGGCCACCAGCGCGATGGCGGCCTCCTTCATCATGCCGCCGTAGACATGCCCCGCCCAGGCGAGCGCCACGGCCGCGAGCAACAGGCTCAGCATGAGGATGAACAACCGGCTGCGACGGGCGCAGACCTGCCAGTGGCACATGACGTACCAGGGGTCCCGGCCGACGGCGCGGTGCGCCCGCCACAGGATGTAGCCCAGCAGCAGAAAGGAGACGGCCGGGATCACCGCCATGACCCACGGGAAGCTGCCGGCGACGCCGCCGGCGGCCACCGCCATCAGGATGTGATTACCGATGAGGTTGGTGAGGAAGATCTCGTGGGGCAGATTGGCGCGCTTGATCTCTTCAGGGCTGACTTGAAAGCGCATGGCGGGGCATCCGAGGGTTTTGGTCGACCAAGCCCCTCAGTGTATAAGAACCCGCTGATTCATGCGCCCGTCACATTCGCACAGGCCGGCAGCGGCCCGCACGCCGCCCGCCGGGCACAGCCGCTCCGCCCATGTTGCGCAAAACCCACACAACTGGCGCATCTGCGTCACACTTTGTTGCAAACTCATGCTGCAGTGAAACACTCGGTTAACGCTTTACGGAGAAGATGGCAACCAGAGCTCGAAGCGGCGCCGCCGGCGCCTGCCTCGGGCAGCCCTCACCAATGCTGTATCTGGAGAATTGCCATGAGCTTCGACCTGTTATCCTTCGCGGGCATCGTGTCCGCTCTCGTGAGCGGCGGTTTCGTCGTACTGTTGGTGGCCGCCGAAGACCGCCTGGAGCACCTCGTTGACTGGCGCTGACATCCATGCCGTCCCGCCCCCGGGGGCCTTGGTCGGCAACCCACCACGCACGGCGACCGGCGCCGGGGCGGACCCGGCTGCCTGCCACTCGGTCGCCGGGCGCCGCCGGCACATTCGGCGTCTGCAGCCCCTCGACGCCATGCGGCTCGCCGCCTGTTTCGAGCGCATGTCCGCGACCGCGCGCATGGCGCGCTTCTTCGCGGCCAAGCGCCAGCTCACGGAGTCCGAGCTCAAGCATCTGTGCAGCCCTGACGGCTGGGAGCACATGGCCCTGGGCGCCTTTGCCGTGGATGACGGCGGCCGGGAGCAGGAGCTCCTCGGCGCTGTCCGCTGCCTGCGTCTGCCCGAGCGGCGCGATACCGCGGACCTCGCCATTGCCGTCGCCGACGATGCCCGCGGGATGGGCCTTGGGCGCGAGCTGCTGACGGCGCTGTCGCGGCATGCGAAGGCCCGGGGCATCCGCACGCTGCACTGCGACGTGCTTGCGCGAAATCGCCCCATGCACGCGCTCGCCGGGGCTTTCGGTGCCCAGCGTGTGGGCGGCGATGCCGGCATGGTGAGCTACCACATTCCGCTCCTGCCGGCGCAGCCAGCCGGCGGGCCCTGGCTGGACTGGGGCGATCTGCCTCTGCCCCAGCACATGCTGCCGGATTGGCTGCTGCCCGATCCACTGGCAGCGCAACAGGACTGGTACCAGCTCCTGGATCACACCGCTGCGCTGTGGCTGCCGGGCGCCTGGGGCGGGGCCAACGCCGCAGCCGGCACCTGACCGCGCGCGCCCCGCTTGGCCACGGACGAGCCATCCCCCGCAGCGCAAGTCAGCCCAGCTCGCGCCCTGCCGGTTGACGACTTCTGCGATACTGAAGGCCGGTTGAGGCGAGCAGGCGAGGTCGATGTGGTAATGGCAGGGGAATCAGTCCCGAGCCGGTTCCGTGCATCAACGGCCTGGCCGCGCTTCGGCGCCGCGGTTGCCTTGGCCTGCCTGGCGGCCGCCGTCGACATCGGCTGCGCCCGCAGCGACGACCCCACCGCACCCCAGCCGAAGAAGGTGTACAAGGATGCCTTCGAGACGCCCCTCGCAGCGGCCGAGATCGAGGCCGACGGCGGGACCATCGTCGGTGCCTACGACGCCTGGCTCAGGCTCATGCCGAGCCGCGAGCTGACGCCGCGCTTCGTCGACGCCTACCGGCCCGTGGATTGCGGCCCGCTGCGTGCGTATTTCGCGCCGAAGCTGGCGCTCGAAGGCATGGCGCTCGCTGAGTCCACGCTCGTCTGCCGCGAGTATCGCAACAGGAGCCTGCCCTTCGAGAACGGGCGCTGGATTGCCGAGGACACGGCCACCGGGCGCCTGCACTACCGCATCTGGAAGTTCCGGTGAGGGGAAGGAAACGCCGACCTTCAGAAGAACACGTTGACGCCCGTCACCAGCACATTGCGATTCGCCCAGTCATCCCCCGCACGGAAGCGGTTCCAGCGGTAGCCGAGCTTGACCTTGACGCCGTCCACGGGCCGCCAGGCAAGCCCGGCGCCGAGCCAGTTGGCCTCGAAGCGCCCGGCGTTGGTGCCGTAGAAGACCTCCTCTTCCAGGTAGGGCTTGAGCTTGAGCGGCGTCAGCGCCCAGGGGGCCTCCACGGTGATTTCGTTGCGCAGGCGCACATCGTCGTCGCGCCAGTCGAACCAGCGCAGCTCCACCCGCAGCCGGTTGGTGACGCGAAAACCGTTGAAGCGCTCTGCGAAGTAGCCCTCCAGCATGACCCGGTCCTCCGGCTGCCAATCTTCCGTGAAGCGGAACCACGCGCGCCGGTAGCCCAGACGCAGACTGAAGCTCGGCAGCAGCTGGTAGCCGAGCGAGGCCCCGGTGTAGGCGAGGAAGGTGTCGCCGAAGTTGTCCCGGGAGGCCATGTTGGAGCGGGAGATGACGAACCAATCCCCGGCAATGGGCGCCTTGAGCAGCAGGTTGTAGCTGCCGCCGGCGTCCTGCTCCGCCGCCGCAGGCACCGAGACCGTGGCGAGGACGGCGAACAGCAGCAGGCGGCGCGGGCAGAGCATGAGGTCAAGCCAGGTGGCACGGGCGATGGGATAGGTGGGGGCAAGGCGGGCGCAGGCACGCTTTTCCGCAGCGGATTCTGGCGTCGGTAGGCGCGTGCTCATGGGTCGCAATCGACGGCGATAGCCACTGCGACGGCTGCGCACCTTGCCTCGGCGCCGAAGTACCGCACCTTGGCGGCAGAGCCACGCAAAGGTGCACATCATGATTCGGGTCGAGCGCACCTGCGCCGTCTGCGGGCGCAGCATCTCCTGGCGGCGCAAATGGGCGCGGGACTGGGAGAACGTCAAGTACTGCTCGGACGCCTGTCGCAAGCGCGGGCTCTCACAGCGGGACCGGCACATCGAAGACACCATACTGGCGCTGCTCGAGCAGCGCGCGGCGAATGCCAGCATCTGCCCCAGCGAGGCCGCCCGTCAACTTGCCCCCGATGAGGATGACTGGCGCCGGCAGATGGAGCCCGTGCGCATGGCCGCAAGGCGCCTGCAGCGGGCCGGGCGCATCGACATCACCCAGCGCGGCCGGGTGGTGGACCCGGACACCGCCAAGGGCCCCATCCGCCTGCGGCTGCGCCAGGTGGGCATCCAGCTCTGACGCCCGCCCCAGAAATGGGAACGCAGAAACGGGGACGGTCTATCTAAATGGAGCGCGCCTGACAGGCATGCACAAAGTTCAGTATAACGTCCCCGTAACTATAGGCCTGTTGATGGGGACGATCTATTGGATGGGAGCCTCTCTGCTGGCATGCACGGGCAAGCGACGGTGTTCAGGTTGCCGTCCCTGTAATTGGTCTCTGAGACGCAGGTGAAGCCCGCGGTTGGCGGCACGCCGCCGGCGCGCCAAGTGCTGCCGGCGGTGCGGATTGGGGCCGATCACCGGCCCCGGTGGCGGGTTACCACTGATACGAGACGCCGACCTTGGCGGCCGTCTCGTTGAAGCCGGTATCCGAGCCCAGGCCGAAGTACAGCGCCACCTGGTCGTTGATGCGCCCGGCGCCGGTGATGCCGATGGCGCTCTCGCCGTTGTAATAGCCGCCGCCGACATTGACGCGGAAGTTCCGGCCGGGGTCCGGCAGGCTGGTGTCGAGCGCGGCCGCGATGGCGACGCCGCGGCGGGCCTCCTCCTGCACGGCATCGAGCTGACGACGGTTCACGGCGTCGAAGGGCGCCACACCATCGCCGATGTTCTGGAGGCGGTTGCCGCCGAAGTTGGTCCCGGCGCCGCCCTCCAGGCGCAGCGCATCGCGGATGACCACCTCGCTGTCGAACTGGGTGCGACCGCGCACGGCGAGATCGCCCTGGACCTCGGTGCTGCCCTCCACCGTGGTGTCGCCCTTCACGGTGAGGTTACCGGCATTGCCGGGGTTGCTGCCCTCGATGGTCGCCCCGTCGTCGTCCAGGGTGATGGTGGTGGTGCCGGTGCCGCCGGTGATGGTGGTGGCCGACTCCGTGACCACGACGCCGTTCGGATTACCGGAGGGGTTGTTCACCGTGAGGCGGGCCTCGCTGTCCGTCACGCTGACGCCATTGATGCCGCCACCTGCGCCGGCGTTGGCCACGCCCATGGCGGCTTGGCCTGTCTGCACACTGACGCCCGCGTTGCCGTCGATGATGGTGGCGGGCCCATTGCTGGTGAGAGCGCCGGTGTTGCTGATGCCGTTGGTGGTGGTCTGACCGGTAACGCCCAGCGTTCCGCCGATGGTGGTGTTGCCAGCGATGCCCGCGTTGCCGCCGATGGTCGCATCGCCCGTCGTGGTCAGGGTGTCGGTGCCGACATCGCCGGTGTTGCTGATGCCGTTGGTGGTGGTCTGACCGGTAACGCCCAGCGTCCCGCCGATGGTGGTGTTGCCGGCGATGCCCGCGTTGCCGCCGATGCTCGCATCACCCGTCGTGGTCAGGGTGTCGGTGCCGACATCGCCGGTGTTGCTGATGCCGTTGGTGGTGGTCTGACCGGTGACGCCGAGGGTACCGGCGACGCTCTGGTTGCCGCCGATGGTCGCATTGCCCGTCGTGGTCAGGGTGTCGGTGCCGACATCGCCGGTGTTGCTGATGCCGTTGCTTGTGGTCGCACCGGCCAGGGTCGTCGTACCGCCCACCGACAGATTGCCGCTCAGGCTCAGGTCGGTTGCCCCGATGGCTCCGGCATTCAGGATGTCGTTGCCGGACATGTCGAGGTTGTCGCCGAGCGTGGTCACCCCCGTCACGCCCAGGGTGCCGCCCACCGTGGTGTTGCCCGTGATGCCGGCGTTGCCGCCGACACTGGCATCACCCGTGGTGGTCAGGGTGTCGGTGGCGACATCGCCGGTGTTGGTGATGCCGGCGGTGGTGGTGGCACCGCTCACGCCCAGGGTGCCGCCCACCGTGGTGTTGCCCGTGATGCCGGCGTTGCCGCCCACGGTCGCATCGCCGCTGGTGGTCAGGGTGTCGGTGCCGACATCGCCGGTGTTGGTGATGCCGGCGGTGGTGGTGGCACCGCTCACACCCAGGGTGCCGCCCACCGTGGTGTTGCCCGTGATGCCGGCGTTGCCGCCCACGGTCGCAT
>PR_CR_10_Liq_1_inCRDRAFT_1001668_pt1 | contig 12176 bp, 8 predicted proteins | sample PRCRCaboRojoPR_3_FD_10241 | JGI IMG/M metagenome (IMG submission 10241) | reverse complement strand
ATGAAGCTGATCGGCCATGTGCCCGACCGCGATCCGGGCCATGTGACAACGGGGCGAATGCCACATTTCGGCTATATCGCCGAGAACCGCTGGCGGGGGCACCGGCCCTATGACGACAACCCGGGATGGGTGGCGCCCGCTGGCGGGATCGTCGGCAACACCAACAACAAGATCGTCGAGGCCCCCTTCCCCGCCCATGTCAGCCACACATGGGGTGACAGCCAGCGGATCAACCGCTGGCGCGGATTGATGCAGGACCGACGGGTGCACACCCGCGAAAGCTTTATCGAGGCGCAACTGGATACCGTTTCCTTCACGGCACGATCCCTCTTGCCGCTGATCGGGGCCGATCTGTGGTTCACCGGTGAGGCCGCCGCCGAGGGCACGCCCCAGCGCCTGCGCCAGGAGGCGCTGACCTTGCTGTCCGAATGGAACGGCGAGATGAACGAGCACCTGCCCGAACCGCTCATCTATGCCGCCTGGCTCCGTGCGCTGCAAGACAGGCTGATCCGCGACGACCTTGGCCCGCTGGCCCGTGAATACGCCCATGTGGAGCCGCTCTTCATCGAACGTGTTTTCCGCGATGTGGACGGGGCCGCCGCCTGGTGCGACATCCGCCAATCAGCACCCACTGAAACCTGCACCGACATCGCCCGTCTGGCCCTGGACGACGCGCTGGTCTGGATCACCGAGACCTATGGCGACAACCTGGAATCCCTGCGCTGGGGCGATGCACACGAGGCGACCCATGACCATCCGGTGCTGGGCGAGGCGCCCGTCTTGAACTGGTTCGTCAATATCCGCCAATCGACCAGCGGCGGCGACAACACGTTGATGCGCGGCCGCACGGCGGGCAGCGGGCCGCGCCCCTTCGAGAATGTTCACGCCGCCGTCTATCGCGGGGTCTATGATTTCGCCGACCCGGACAGCTCGGTCTTCATTACCTCGACGGGGCAATCGGGGCACCCCCTGTCGCGCTATTATGACGATCTGGGCGAGCTTTGGCGGCGCGGCGAATACATCCCCATGTCCCTCGACCCGGCCCTGGCCCGAGGCGGCGCCGTGGGGATCACGGAGTTGCGGCCCGAAAGCGACTAGCCCCGCAGCGCGCGACCTACAGCTTCTCGAACCGTGCCTTCTGACGATCGGTCCAGGTGACGGTCAATTGATAGCCCGCATCGCCCGGTCTTTCGTCATCGACCACGGCCTCTTCATGCAGCCAGGCGCGCTTGCGGCCTTCGGTATAGGGCAAGAAAAGCTCTTCCGTCGTCTTTGGGGCGCTCAGCCGCTCTGACACCCTCTGCANCATCGGCGACAGGCCCTNCCCCGTCACCGCCGAGGTCACGAAAAGGTCCGGGTCGCGGGCGGCGCGGGCCTGAAGGGCGGCGGCCTCTTCCGGGGGCATCAGGTCGATCTTGTTCCAGACCTCGATCATCGGTGTGTCCCCGGTCACGCCCAGATCCGACAGGATCGCCATGACCTGCGCCCGCTGGTTTTCGGTTTCCGGATGGCTGATGTCGCGCACATGGACGATGACGTCGGCCTCCAGCACCTCCTCAAGCGTGGCCCGGAATGCGGCGACGAGCTGCGTCGGCAGATCGCTGATGAAGCCCACCGTGTCCGACAGGATCACCTCGTCGCCGGTTTCCAGCTCGACCTTGCGCATGGTCGGGTCCAGCGTCGCAAAGAGCATGTCCTTGGCCATGACCTGCGCCCCGGTCAGCCGGTTGAACAGAGTGGATTTTCCGGCGTTGGTATAGCCCACCAGCGCCACGATCGGGAACGGCACCTTGGCGCGGGCGGCGCGGTGCAGGCTGCGGGTCTTGACCACCTTGGCCAACTGCTTGCGCAGGCGATTGAGCTGGTCGTCGATGGCCCGGCGGTCGGCCTCGATCTGGGTTTCGCCGGGTCCGCCCACGAAACCAAGGCCCCCCCGCTGCCGTTCCAGGTGGGTCCAGGCTCGGACCAGCCGCGTGCGCTGATAGCTGAGCGCGGCCATTTCCACCTGCAGCACGCCTTCGCGGGTTCGGGCCCGGTCGCTGAAAATCTCCAGGATCAGGCCCGTGCGATCCAGCAGCTTGGCATCCAGTGCCTTTTCGAGGTTGCGTTGCTGCACCGGGCTGACCGGCCCGTCAATCAGCACCAGCCCGGCATTGGCGGCCTTGATGCGTGCCTTGAGTTCTTCGATCTTGCCCGATCCGAACAGCATGCCCGGATGCACCTTGTTCAGCGGCACGATCTCCGAGCCGACGACCTCCAGGTCAGGCAGCGCCACGGCGAGCGATACCGCCTCTTCCAGGGCGGGTTCCGGTGCGTGGCGGTCGGGATCGGTGCGAATATCCGGGTGCAGAACATAGCCCCGGGTAATGGGCCGGTCGTCACCCAATTATTCGTCCCCCAATTACTCTTCCCCGTCGTAGAGACTGATCGGGGTGGCCGGCATGATCGTGCTGATCGCGCTCTTGTAAACAAGCTGCGACTGTCCATCGCGGCGTAGCAACACGCAGAAGCTGTCAAACCAGGTGATGATCCCTTGCAGCTTGACGCCGTTGATCAGGAAGATCGTAACCGAGACCTTCGATTTGCGGACATGGTTGAGAAACGCGTCCTGTAGGTTCTGCTTGTCGCTTGCCATTCTGGCTGTCCCTTTGTTCTTATTGCCGCGCGCCGGCTTGGTTTTTTCAATTCCGCCCAAGTATGTAATGCGTGGTCGCGAGTTTCCAGCCCAAATTCAAGCCACTGTGCAGGCGTTGCCTAGCTGCGCCAGAATTCGGGGTTGAGCAATGCGATGATGGCCAGCGCCTCGAGCCGGCCCAGGATCATGGCGAAGGCCAGCACGACCTTGGACAGGTCGGTCAGCCCGGCATAGGAAATGGGGTCCTCGGCCCCCACCACGGCCAGTGGTCCCGTCGTGGACAGGGCAGAAACGGCGAGCACCATGGCAGTTTCGAACTGCACACCTGTTGCGGCCAGCAGCACCATGACACCGGCGATGGAAATCGCGAAGATCATGAAGAAGATCCAGGCGATCTGTGCACCCTGGCGACGGATCCGCCGTGCCGTCGCCCCGGCCCCGGCGACAGAGGACGGATGCACCAGACGCTGCAATTCGCGCTGCGAATGCTTGTAGAGCGCGTAGACCCGCAAGAGCTTGATGCCCCCGGCCGTCGTCGCCACGCCGCCGCCGATCACCGCGAGGCCGACCAGCATCAGCCCGGGGGTGCTAAGTCCCGACCAGCTTTGCGCCACGGTCCATCCCGAGGATTCGAAGCCCGCGGTGGTCATGAAGGACAGGATGGTGAAGAAGCCGCCCCATGCCGCCATCAGCGCCGTGGACAGGCTATTGTCCACGCCCTCGGTTCCCAGTTCGAAGACATGCCGCGCCAGCAGCGCGAGGGACAACAGCCCCACCAGCGAAAGGCCAAAGCGCAATTCCGGGTCGCGGGTGATGACCGATTTAGGGTCCTCGCCCGGCGCGCGCGTGAAGGTCAGATGCGACAGGGCGAAGATCAGGAACAGCGCGATCATCATTTCGCCCGCGATACCGGCGGACGAGAAATAGATCCCTCCGACCGGCGAAATCCCCGAGGTCGACATCACTGCCATCGCATGACACAGCGCCACGAACGGCACCTCTCCGGCCACCGAAAGGCCGATCCACAACAGCAGGGTCAGGCCAGCGTATAGCGGCACGAAGCGCAGGATGTAACGGGCGAGCCGCTCGGCCGGTTCGGCATCTGGCCCGATCTGGGCATAGCGATCCTGGCCCGTCCCGCTGCCGATCTGCTGATAGACCTCGAAGCCCCCAAGGTTCAGCGGCGACAGCACGGCCATGGCCGCAATCCACATCAGCAGGCCGCCAAGCCAGCCGACCAGCGCCCGCCACAGGTGCACCGAACGCGGCAAGTCACGGGGATTGTCGAACAGTGTCGCCCCCGTGGTGGTGAAGCTCGACACCATCTCGAACCAGGCATCGAGAAGCCGCGTGCCCGATACCGCCTCGACCATGGGCAGGGCCAGCATGATCGGCAGGAATACAAAGGCCGCCAGCAAGGTGACGAGCAACCCACGCAATCCGAAACGCGGCTTGCGTCCGTCGGTGGCCAACGCCACGAAAAGCGTGATCACGAAGAACAGCAGGAAGCCGTAGAAGAACACCCGCATCGACACGAAGTCTTCGACCACCGCCGCATGGGCGGCCGGCACGATCATCGCCAGCGCACCCAGCCCCATCAGCAGGACGAAGAGCGGGCGACGGGACAGGAAGGAGACCATCAGAAGAAGTCGATCGAGACCTGAAGCAGGCGCTCGACCTCGGCCACCTGGCTGGACACGGCGAAGATGGCGACCACGTCCCCTTCCTCGATGCGCAGGCCGCCATGGGGTTTTTCCATGCGCCCCCCTTTCAAGATGCCGCCCAGCAGGACGCCTTCGGGAAAGTCCACGTCGCGCAGTTCCTTGCCGGCAATGGGCGAGGTCGTCAGGACCTGCGCCTCGATCACTTCGGCCTCGGCATCGCCGATGGAATAGACCGAACGCACCCGGCCATGGCGGATATGACTGAGGATCGAACTGACAGTGGTAGCGCGCGGGTTGATATAGGCGTCCACGTCCAGCGGCCCCATCAACGGCACCAGTGTGGGATCGTTGGTCAGGCAGATCGCCATGGGACAGCCTAGCGCCTTGGCCCGGACCGCGGCCAGCAGGTTGGTCTTGTCATCGTCGGTCACGGCCAGCACGGCATCCGCGGAGCCGATATTGGCCTCTTCCAGGAGCGCGGCGTCCAGCCCGTCGCCATTGAGAACGATGGTTCGTTCCAAGGCATCCGCCGTGCGCTCGGCGATATCCCTGTTGCGCTCGATCACCCGCACGCGGATGCGCTTCTCGCGCTTTTCAAGGGCCTGCGCCACCGCAAGGCCGACATTGCCGCCGCCGATGATGACCACCCGTTCCTGCTTGGCCTGGGTCTTGCCGAAAATCTCCAGCGTGCGGGCCATGTCAGGGGTTTCGGTGAAGACGTAGCATTCATCGCCCGGAAATATCTGGTCCCCGGCGCTGGGGGCGAAGAGTTTGCCCTTGCCATCGCGCCGGATGCCCACCACCACGGCCTTGAGCGTGGTGAACAGATCGGAAAGCTGCCGTAGAGGCGTGTTGATGACCGGGCAGTCCTCGTCGATCTGGATACCGAGCAATTGCGCGTTGCCTTCAAGAAAGCTTTCGGTGTCGAAGGCCGCAGGCGCGGCAAGGCGTTGGAGCGCGGCCTCGGCCACTTCGCGTTCCGGGCTGATCACCACGTCGATGGGCAGGTGATCGCGCCGGTAGAGATCGGCATAGATCGCATCCAGATAGCTTTGCGCCCGCAGCCGGGCGATCTTGCGCTGGACGGCAAAGACCGAATGGGCCACCTGGCAGGTGACCATGTTGACCTCGTCGGAGTGGGTGGCGGCAATCACCATGTCCGCGTCGCGGGCCCCGGCCTTGTCCAGCACATCGGGGTAAGAGGCGAACCCGGCAATCCCCTGAACATCCAGCGTGTCCGTGGCCCGACGGATGAGTTCGGCATTGTTGTCCACGACCGTCACGTCGTTCTTTTCCGACGCCAGGTGCCGGGCGATCTGCCAGCCTACCTGCCCGGCGCCACAGATGATGACCTTCATGCCTGGTCCCTCGCTGATCCGTCAGTTGGTGGTGGCAGACGCCCGCGTCCCGGTCAAGCCGCGCCGATGGCGTCACCCCTCGGCTTCGTTCACATGGGCGACACGCGCGCCGGACTTGTTCGATGTCACGACGCCCAGCGATTTGAGCTTGCGATGCAGCGCCGACCGTTCCATGCCCACGAAATTCGCCGTGCGGCTGATATTGCCGCCGAACCGGTTGATCTGTGTCAGCAGGTATTCCCGCTCGAACAGTTCACGGGCCTCCCGCAAGGGCAAGGTGGCCAGTGATCCCGACAGGATCACCCTGTCTTCGTCGCTGCCCTGTGCCTCGCCACCGGCGGGGATTTCCTTGGTTGCGATCGGATCAGGACTGTCACCAAGGATCAGGATGCGTTCGACGACATTGCGCAACTGGCGCACGTTACCGGGCCAGGGCATGGTCTGGAGAAGCGCCCCGGCCTCGTCGCTCAGGGTGCGCAGCGGCAGGCCCTGGCTTTCATGCAGCTCTTCGATGAAATAGCGTGCCAGCAACGGAATATCCTCGCGCCGTTCCTCCAGAGAAGGCACATGGATCGGCACCACGTTGAGCCGGTGATACAGTTCCTGCCGGAAATTCCCGGCCTCGATCTCGGCCTCCAGGTCGCGGCCCGTCGAGGAGATCACCCGCAAATCGACCTGGACCTTCTCGGTCCCGCCGACCCGCTGGAATTTCTGGTCCACGAGGACACGCAGGATCTTCGACTGGGTGCCCTCCGGCAGGTCGGCGATCTCGTCGAAATAGATGACGCCGCCATCGGCTTCCTCCAGCAATCCCGGTTCGACCCCGCGCCCGTCGGTTTCGCGGCCGAACAGGATTTCTTCCATCTGGTCGGGCGCAACCGAGGCGCAGCTGACACTGACAAAGGGCGCACCGGCCCGGTCTGACTGGGCGTGGATGTAGCGCGCCGCGGTTTCCTTGCCCGATCCGGGGTTGCCGGTCAGCATGACCCGCCCGTTGGATTTCGTGACCTTGTCCAATTGCCCCTTGAGGGTGCGGAAGGCGCCGCATTCGCCGATCATCTCGACCGCGCCGCTTTCGCCGCGCTTGAGCTCAAGATTTTCGCGGCGCAGGCGGCTGGTTTCCATCGCGCGCCGGATCACCACCATGAGTTGGTCGATGTTGAAGGGCTTTTCGATGAAGTCATAGGCCCCCTGTTTGATCGCGGCCACGGCGATCTCGATATTGCCATGGCCCGAGATGATGACGATGGGCACCTCCGGATGCTCGCGCTTGACATGGGAAAGGATGTCGATCCCGTCCATGGCGCTGTCCTTGAGCCAGATATCAAGGATCATCAGGGCCGGAAGGCCTTTGCCGATTTCGGCCATGCATTCCTCGGACCCGCCGGCGCGGCGGGTGGTAAAGCCCTCGTCCTCGAGGATGTCCGAAATCAATTCCCGGATGTCCCGCTCGTCGTCCACAATCAGAATATCGCTCATTATCCCCTCACGCGGTTTTCGCGGCCGTTAGTCGGCCCCCGTTTCGGTCATTGTCAGTATGGGCAGTTCGATCACGGCCATGGCGCCCCGGTGCTCGACCCCCTCGAAGACGGGGGCGTCTGTCAGGGCCAATGTGCCGCCATGTTCCTCGATGATCTTGCGCACGATGGGCAGGCCCAGCCCGGTGCCCTTTTCGCGCGTCGTCACATAAGGTTCGAACAGCTTGGCCCGGTTTTCCGGCAGCCCGATCCCGTTATCGCAGATGGTGATCCGTGCAGTCGTATCGTTGACCTCCAGCGCCACGCGTATTTCCGGCGCNAAGCCGTCGGGTGCNCCCTTTTCCATCAGGGTTTCAATGGCTTCCCCGGCGTTCTTGATAAGGTTCGTCAGGGCCTGCGACAGCATGGTGCTGTCCAGGCTGGCCAGCACAGGCGCNCGAGGCAGATCAACCTTGAACGTCACATCGGGCTGGCCTGCCTCCTGCAGCGCCGTGGCGTCGCGGACCAGACCCACGATGTCATGTGTGGTCCGGTCGGGTTCCGGCATCCGGGCGAACTTGGAGAACTCGTCGACGATGCGGCGCAGGTCGTTGGTCTGGCGCACGATCACCTCGGTCATCTGCTCCAGGGTTTCGACCGACTCCGGCGGAACCTCCTTGCGGAACTTGCGCTTGATCCGCTCCGCCGACAGCTGGATCGGCGTCAGCGGGTTCTTGATTTCATGCGCGATGCGGCGCGCGACGTCTCCCCAGGCGGCCATACGCTGTGCGCTCACCAGGTCGGTCACGTCCTCGAAGGCGATCACGTAGCCGTCGAGCACCCCGCCCTCGCCGCGCCGCGGTGACATCCGCACCAGCAGCGTTTCCTGCTCGCCTCCACGCACCAGTTCCACCTGGCCCTGCGCCACGCGCCGGTCCTCGCTGACCAGCTTTTCGAAGAGCGGCGCGAATTCCGGCACGGCAACGGCCAAAGCCGTCCGTTTCGCCCCCTTGCCCATTTCCAGCAGTCGCGTCGCCGCGCGGTTCACGAAGGTGACACAGCCATCCGGGTCCAGCCCGACCACCCCCGAGGGCACCGAGCTGAGCACGCTATCGAAGAGCCGCCGCCGATCCTCGATCTGGCGGGTGTTCTGCAACAACTCCTCTCTCTGGTCGGCCAGCTGCGCGGTCATCTGGTTGAAATAGCGTCCAAGCTGCGCGATCTCATCATCGCCTGACTCTTCGCGCACCCGCACGGAAAGATCGCCCGCGCCAACCCGCTGCGAGGCGCCCACCAATCGGCCAACGGGGCGCGACAGGCGTTCGGCGAACCACAGCCCCACCCAGATCGCCGCAAGGATCAGGATCACGGCGAACCCGAGGTAGATCAGGCCGAATTCGAACAGCACACGCCCGCGCTCATTCTCCAACTGGCCATAAAGCTCGACGGTTTCCTGGGTGTCGTCCAGCAGTGACAGGATCTCGCCATCCACGGGCCGTGTGACATAAAGGTAATTGTCGGTGAAGTTTTCCAGCGGCATCAGGGCGCGGAACTCGTTATTGGCCCAATCCTCGATGATCAGGATGCCGTCCTGCCGGGCCTGGGCCAGCTGCGCCTCGGTCGGTTTCTCGAAATAGAATTCATAGGAGCGTTCGCCGCGCACCTCGATCTCGCCGGTGCCGTCCAGCACGAAAACCTCCGAAAGGCCGCGCTCGATCTGCGGCTGAACCCGCGACAGCGCCTGACGGATCTCGCCGCGCTCCATGAAGAAGGTCTGAACCCGCTGGGTGGCGAGATAGGCCGCCAGCGCACGCCCGTCACGGGCCACCTCCTGTCGGTGTTCTTCCTCGTAGGCCTGCGCAGCCTCAAGAGAATTGCCCACCACGTTGCGGACCCGTTCCGAAAACCAGCCTTCCAGCCCGATATTGATGGTCAGCACCGCAAAAACGGCCACCGCCACGGTGGGGATCAGCGCCAGAAGGCCAAACACCCCGGTCAGGCGCAAATGCAGGCGCGACCCGGCCGATCGCGCCCGCCGGGCTGCGACCATCGTTGCGATACGCGCCAATACCAGCGAGGCGACGACAAGGATATAGACGAGGTCGACCAACAGGATCAGGCGCAACAGTTCCGTCCGCCCTGTCTGGTCAAGCGGGCGCAGTGCCGAGATCGTCAGGATCACCAGGACAGGCGCCAATGCCACCAGCACCAGGGTCAACGCGTTCTGAACCTGCCGCTTGCGGCGCCATCGGCTGAGGGCCGAAAGATTGAAACCCAAAAGGGAGCGCTGCACGCCGGGTGCCTCGTTCATTGCCGGACCGGATCCCGGTCCCTACCGCCTGTCTACCCGTCGGTCCTGCCCTGCGCTTGCTGCAAAGCGGCCACGGTTATGTTGCCGTTTTACATCAATTTGCGGCGTCGAGTCACGTGGAGATCGAGATCGGTTATCTTTTTTCTCAGCGTATTGCGGTTGATGCCCAGCAGATCGGCGCAGCGGGCCTGGTTTCCGCCGGTCGCATCCAGCGCAATCTCGATCAAAGGGGCCTCAACCTCGCGCAGAATGCGCTGGTAAAGTCCCGGCGGCGGCAATTCCGCCCCGTGCAGGTCGAAATAGCGCCGCAGATGCTTGGCCACCGAGGCTGACAGCTTGTCGCTGTCAGCGCCCCTCAGCGGCTCCATCGCGGGCTGGTTGCCCAGGACGATTTCGACCTCGGCACGGGTGATTTCGTCCTCGGTCGCGGTGGCGACGAGTCGCAGCACCACGTTTTCCAACTGCCGGACATTGCCCGGCCAGCTATAGGCGCGGCAAAGGTCCAGCGCCGAGTCCGACAGGCGGCGCGGCGGTGCCCCGTCGCGCTCGCTCCGGGCCAGGAAGTGCTCGACCAGAAGCGGGATGTCGTCGACCCGGTCCCGCAGACCTGGCACCGACATGGTGACGCCGGCCAGCCGGTAATAGAGATCCTCGCGGAAGCTGCCATCTTCCATCTGTTCCAGCAGAGCCCCACGCGATGTGGCCATGACCTGCGGCGCGCTCTCCCCCATCGCATCCAGCATCCGCACGATGCGGGCCTGGGTTTCGACCGGAAAATCCCCGACCTCGTCAAAGACCAGCGTGCCGCCCTTGGCCCGCGACAGCAGCGCCGACGGTCCGTCCATCCCTTCCAGGTCGGCGGCCGAAGCCACGACATAGGGCAAGGTGCGCCGGTCCGAAAAGTCGTGAATGGTGCGGGCGATGAGGCTTTTGCCGGTACCGCTTTCGCCGGTGATCAGAACCGAGAGCGGCGTGTTCATGACCCGCGCCACGAGCCGATAGATACCCTGCATCGCCGGGGTGCGCCCGATCAAGGGCAGGTCGCCATCACCGGCCTCGTCGCGGCCCTCGCGGCGCGCCGGGGCGCGGCGCTTGACCTCGAGTGCGCGGGCAGCCCGTTTCATCAGGTCGGGCAGATCGAACGGCTTGGGCAGGTAATCATAGGCCTCGGCCTCGGCGGCCTGGATCGCGGTCATGATCGTGTTCTGCGCCGAGATCACGATGACAGGCAGACCGGGTCGTGCCTTGGCGATCTTGGGCAATTGCTCCAACCCGTTGCCATCGGGCATGACCACGTCCGAGATCACCAGGTCGCCCTTGCCCTCGTCCACCCAGCGCATGAGCGTCACGATCGACGATGTCGCATGCACCTTGCAGCCCGCCCGCGTCAGCGCCTGGGTCAGGACCGTTCGGATCGTGCGGTCGTCATCGGCGACAAGAACGGTTCCATCCATCAGTCAACATCCTCTTTCTTTGCAAGGTCGCGGGGCACGGTCGGCAGCGAGACGCGGAACACCGTGCGCCCCGGCACGCTGTCCACCGAGATCCAGCCGCCCATGTCGGCAACCAGCTTGCTGACCAGGGCAAGGCCCAGCCCGGTCCCATTCTCGCGGCCCGATACGAAGGGCTCGAACACCTCGGCGGCGATATCGGGCGGCAGGCCGGGGCCGTCGTCGATGATCTCGACCTGAAGCGGAAGGCGCGCCTGGGTGCCATCCTTGCGGCGCAGCCGCAGCGACGGCTCATAAAAGGTGCGCAGGGTGATCGAGCCGCCGGGCCCACCGGCCTCGGACGCATTCTTGAGAAGGTTCAGAAAAACCTGCTGCAACTGGTCTGGGTCGGCATAGGTCGCCGGCAGCGATGGGTCGTAATCCTCGATCATCATCATATGCGCGCCAAAGCCCACCGACGCCGATTGCCGGGCGCGGTCCAGAACGTCATGGATGTTGACCGGCTTGAGCTTCGGCGCCTGGACATTGCCGAACTGTTCGACCTGCTCCAGCAGCTTCACGATGCGCCGGGTCTCCTCGACGATCAGGTGGGTGAGCTCCAGGTCCTCGCCGGCCAGACCCATGGACAGCAATTGCGCCGACCCGGCGATCCCCGCCAGCGGGTTCTTGATCTCGTGGGCCAGCATCTCGGCCATGCCGATGGCCGAGCGCGCGGCGCGATAGCTCAGGGCGTTCTGGGCGATGCGGGTCGAGATCTCGCGCGGAGAGATCAGCATGAGCATCTGGTCGCCGGTCCCCGACAGCGGTGCGAACTGGACGTTGCACTGCAAGGGTGGCCGTTCTCCGCTGCCCACATCCACATCATTGACGAAAAGCGGTGTGCGATTGTCGCGTGCCCGGCCAAAGGCCTCTTCCAGCGGCGCGTCGATCATCACCTTGTCCCAGACCAACGCCCCGTCCAGTGCCTTGGCCGACAGGTTGAGGAAGTTTTCCGCCGCGACATTGCTGTCGGCGATGGTTTCGTCGGGGTTCAGCAACAGGGCCGGCACCGGAAGCGAATTCCACAGGTCGGGATCAGTTATCATGCCGCCTGCCTTTCGCCGAGCGCCTGAGGCAGCAGCGCCAGGACGCGGGCCGGATCGGCCGTGGTCAGCACCGAACGGCGCAACGACGGATCGGGTGCGGCGGCCTCCATGTACCAGCCCAGGTGCTTGCGGGCGACCCGCGCCCCGAGTGTGGCGCCATAGAATCTCAGCATCGCCTCGTAATGCGCTGAAACCATGTCGATAAAGGCCTCGCC
>PR_CR_10_Liq_1_inCRDRAFT_1001667_pt1 | contig 12179 bp, 13 predicted proteins | sample PRCRCaboRojoPR_3_FD_10241 | JGI IMG/M metagenome (IMG submission 10241) | reverse complement strand
AAGGCGATTCGGATCAAAGGCTTATGGCGCTAGGGCGTTTCGTTCAGACGCAGCACATGGCCCGCCAGGTAAAGCGACCCGCAGATCAGCACGCGCGATCCGGGCTGGTCGGCCTCGAGACGCGACAGCGCTTGGGCCACGCCCTCGGCGGTCTCCACCTGGCCGAACCCGGCATCTCTCGCGGCCTGAGCCGTGTCCCCGGCATCCAGCGTATTGGCCTCTCCGGGGATCGAAATCGCAGTGAGGCTGTGCGCGGTCTGCGCCAGAGGGGCGAGGTAGCCGCGCACGTCCTTGGTGTTGAGCATCCCGCAGATCACATGGATCGGCCGCATGGGCAGGCGTTTCAAATGCTCGGCCAGGGCCACGCCCGCTGCCGGGTTATGCCCGCCATCCAGCCACAGCTCGCAGGACGGCGCCATACGGGCCACGGGGCCGTCGGTCATGCGCTGCATCCGCGCGGGCCAGACCGCATCGGTCATCGCGCCGTCATAGGCGGCTTCGCCCGCCTCGAGCAGCCGCAGCGCGGCCAGGGCGGCACCGGCGTTCTGGATCTGGTGCGCCCCAGGCAACACCGGCAGGGGCAGGTCGATCAGACCGTGCTCGTCCTGGTGAACCAGGCGCCCAGCCTCTTCGAACGCATGCCAGTGCTGACCATGCACATACAGCGGCGCACCGATGCGTTCCGCCTTGGCCTCGATCACCTCCAGCGCGTCGTCCTCTTGCGGGCCGACCACACAGGGCACCCCGCGCTTGAGGATCCCGGCCTTTTCCTCGGCGATCTTTGCCAGCGTATCGCCTAGGTAGCTTTGGTGGTCCATCGAAACGGGCGTGATGATCGTGAGCGCGGGCCGCGCCACCACGTTCGTCGCGTCCAGACGCCCGCCCAGCCCGACCTCGAGCAGCGTGTGCTGCGCGGGCGTGCGGGCAAAGGCCAGAAGCGCAGCGGAGGTCGTGATTTCGAAATAAGTGATCTCTTCGCCGTTGTTGGCGGCGTAGCATTCATCGAGGATCTGGGTCAGCTGGTTCTCCGGGATCGACCGCCCGGCGAGGTAGATGCGTTCGTGGAACCGCACAAGGTGGGGGGAGGTATAAGCATGGACCGTATCGCCGCGCGCCTCGAAGCCCGCGCGCAGCATCGCGAGGGTCGAGCCCTTGCCGTTCGTGCCCGCGATATGGATCACCGGGGGTAACTGGTCTTGCGGGTTGCCCAGCGCATTCAACAGCCGCCACACGCGATCCAGCGTCAGGTCGATGATTTTCGGGTGCAGCGCCATCATCCGTTCCAGGATGGCGTCAGAGCCTTGGGTCACGTCTTGTCGGCTCCATCTTCCGGCGTGTCGCCGGGTGGTGTGGCGGGCTCAAGCACTGCGGGCTCGGGCGCGGGCAGATCGCCCTTTACCGCCGGCGGTTCACGCAGGAGCATGCGAAGGATTGTGATTAGTTCGTCGCGCATCTTGGTCCGTGGGGTCACCCGGTCCAGCATGCCGTGATCCAGAAGGTACTCGGCCCGCTGGAAGCCCTCGGGCAGTTTTTCGCGGATGGTCTGTTCGATCACGCGGGGACCCGCAAAACAGATCAGCGCCCCGGGCTCGGCAATCTGGACGTCGCCCAGCATGGCATAAGAGGCGGTCACGCCACCAGTGGTCGGGTTGGTCAGCACGACAATATAGGGCAGCCCCGCCTCTTTCAGCATCTGCACGGCCACGGTGGTGCGCGGCATCTGCATCAGGCTCAGGATACCCTCCTGCATGCGCGCGCCCCCGGCGGCCGAGAACAGCACAAGCGGGCGCTTGCGTTCCACTGCACGCTCGGCGGCGGCGATGATCGCGTTGCCCACATACATGCCCATGGACCCGCCCATGAAAGAAAAATCCTGCGCCGTGGCAACGATCGCCGTGCGCCCGATTTCGCCTTCGGCGACCAGCATCGCCTCTTTCTCTCCGGTGGCCTTTTGCGCGGCCTTCATCCGGTCGGGGTACTTTTTCTGATCGCGGAACTGCAGCGGGTCGGCCACGGGCTCGGGCACGGCCACCTCGGCAAAGACACCACCGTCGAACAGGGCCCGGAACCGGTCGCGCGGGGTGATCGCCATGTGATGCCCGCAAGAGGTGCAGACATTCAGGTTCTCGGACAATTCGCGGTGAAACAGCATCGTCCCGCAGCTGTCGCACTTGGTCCACAGGTTCTCGGGCACCTCGCGGCGCGAGAAGATGGAGTTGATCCGGGGGCGGACGTAGTTGCTGATCCAGTTCATGCGCGGCCTCTGCGGTGATGCTCCGCGAAATAAGCCCCGCGTGCGGGAAATGCAATCAACGGCGCAGCGCGATACGGGCCGTCAGCCATCCGCAGAACAGCAGCAAGAGATCCACCGGCAGAACCGCGCGGATCGCATCGGTGTCCGCAGGCTCGATCCCCAGGGTGTAAAGCGCCAGCCCCGACAGCGGCCCCGGAAGCGCCGTGACCAGCACCGCCGAGAAGTTCGAGGCGAAGTGCAGGCCCACCGCCGCGCCCAGGTTGCCCGTTCGCGCCGTCAGATCCGCGGCGGCCAGCCCGAAACACCCCGCCCAGAGCGCGATCAGCGCGGCGTTGCCTGGAAAATCCGAGGGCGCGTAATGCCCCAGCGCAAACAGGACCGAGGGCAGGCCCAGCCAGAGCACCGGCGATCTGAGCCGAGCGGCCAGTTGCTGTTGCAGATAGCCGCGAAACACCACCTCTTCGGCCGACACCTGCAGGAACAGCGCCAGAAGTGACAGAGGCAAGAGACCCAGCCACGCCTGTGGGGTCAGATTCGGCTCGACCGGTGCGGCCATCTCCCACGGCGGAAGAAGCCCGATAACGAGGTAAAGCAACGCCATCGCGCCCAGCACGCGCAGGAAATCGCGCGCGGCGGCGCGTAGCGGGCCTGTCACGCTCCAGAAGCTGCGACCGTGCAGCTGGTCGGCCACCACGGCGACCGAGATAAGCATCATCCCGATCATAAACAGCTGATACAGCGTGCCGCCCGGCGTCGACGGGTCGATCACCGCATCGCGAAAGGCGACTGCGCCAGCGTCGCCACCCACGAAACCCACCACGGCGAAGACCGCACTGGTCAGCCCCATCCAGATCAGGACGCCCGCGAACAGCCCCAGGCCCAGCCGCCAAAGCTCGGCGCTTTTGCGGGCGGGATCTGCAAGGCTTTCGTGGGGCGCATAGGACATGAGGGTGAGGTAGGCGCATTGTCCCGCCGGGGCAATCGCTCTTGCCCCGCCCGGATCGCTGGCCTAGACCGATTTGGAAAAATTCGGGGGAGGCCCAGATGACCAAGATCGACAAATCCAGACTGCCCAGCCGTCACGTGACCGAGGGGCCCGAGCGCGCGCCGCATCGGTCCTATTATTACGCGATGGGCATGACCGAGGCGGAAATTCACCAGCCCCTCGTCGGTGTCGCCACCTGCTGGAACGAAGCTGCGCCGTGCAACATCGCGCTCAATCGTCAGGCCCAGGCGGTCAAGATGGGCGTGAAAGAAGCGCATGGCTCCCCCCGCGAATTCACCACCATCACCGTCACCGACGGCATTGCGATGGGGCACGAGGGCATGCGCTCGTCGCTGGCCAGCCGCGAGGCCATTGCCGACACGGTCGAGCTCACCATGCGCGGCCATTGCTATGACGCCATCGTGGGCCTTGCGGGCTGCGACAAGTCGCTGCCGGGCATGATGATGGCCATGGTGCGTCTCAACGTGCCGTCGGTCTTCATCTACGGCGGTTCGATCCTGCCGGGCAAAGCCCCCCAGGTCGACGAGATCCCCGAGGATTTCCGCACCCGCGATCTGACCGTGCAGGACATGTTCGAGGCGGTGGGCCGCCACCAGAACAACGAGATGTCGGACAAGGCGCTCGACATGCTGGAACGCGTGGCCTGCCCGTCGGCCGGTGCCTGCGGCGGCCAGTTCACCGCAAACACAATGGCCTGCGTGTCCGAGGCGATCGGGCTGGCGCTGATGAACTCCTCGGGCATGCCCGCACCATATGAAAGCCGTGACCAATATGGCGAGGCCTCGGGCCGCGCGGTCATGCAGCTTCTGGAAAAGAACATCCGTGCCCGCGACGTGGTCACGCGCCAAAGCCTCGAGAACGCAGCGCGGGTGGTGGCCTGTACCGGCGGGTCGACCAATGCGGGCTTGCACTTGCCCGCCATCGCCCACGAGGCGGGGATCGAGTTCTTCCTCGAAGATGTGTGCGAGATCTTCCGCGACACGCCCTATTTCGTCGACCTCAAGCCCGGCGGCCAGTTCGTGGCCAAAGATCTCTATGATGCCGGCGGCATCCCCGTGGTGATGAAAGAGCTGCGCAAGGCGGGCCTCATCCACGAGGATTGCATGACCGCCACGGGCCGCAGCATCGGTGAAGAGCTCGACCTGATCGAGCGCGAGGCCGATGGCCGCGTGATCTACCCCATCGACAAACCGATCACCAAGACCGGCGGGGTCGTGGGGCTCAAGGGCAACCTTGCCCCCGAAGGTGCTATCGTGAAGGTCGCGGGCATCGCCGCCGAGGATCAGGTGTTCACCGGCCCGGCGCGTGTTTTCGAGTGCGAAGAGGATGCCTTTGCCGCTGTGAAGGCGCGCGGCTACAAGGAAGGCGAGGTGATCGTCATCCGCAACGAAGGCCCCGCAGGCGGCCCCGGCATGCGCGAGATGCTGGCGACCACCGCCGCGCTGTCCGGTCAGGGCATGGGCAAGAAAGTGGCGCTGATCACCGATGGCCGTTTTTCCGGTGCGACGCGGGGCTTTTGCGTGGGCCATGTGGGCCCCGAGGCCGCCCAGGGCGGGCCAATCGCGCTGCTGCAGAACGGCGACATGATCACCATCGACGCGGTGCAGGGCTCCCTGTCGGTCGATCTGTCCGATGATGAACTGGCCAAGCGGAAAGAGGCCTGGGCTGGCCCGCGTGACACGATCTATGCCACCGGCGCGCTCTGGAAGTATGCCCAGCTGGTCGGCGCGACCTACAAGGGCGCGGTCACCCATCCCGGCGGCGCGGCTGAAAAGCATGTCTACATGGATCTCTGATCGGGCTCGGCCGGGGCGTCTGATCCCGGCCATCCTGTTTCTGGTGGCCGGGTGCGATGCGGTGCCGATGGGTGGCAATGCGCCTGCGCTCACCGACGCCCGCCTGGCCGGGGGCGAGATCCTTGTGTCGGGCCCTCCGGGCTATTGCATCGACCCGGCGTCCCTGCGCGCAGACACGGCAGGGGGATTTGCGCTTCTGGCCAGCTGCGCGGCCCTTGGGTCCGAGGGCCCATCGGCGGGCCTGCCGGCGGTGATGACCGTGACCGTGTCGCGGCCCGTGCCCGGACAGGACGCGCCCACGCTGGCCGATCTGCAGGCCACGGTGGCCCCAGCCAACGTCCTGGACACGGTCGAGACCGACACGCTGGTCATGGTCCAGCTGGACCAGGGCGGCGAGGCGGCATTCGACGGTAGCGATGCGCGCTACTGGCGCGGAATGAAACGGGTCGGTGCGCGGATCGTTGGCCTTGCGCTCTATGCACCCGAGGGCGGATCGCTGGCGGAAAGCGGCGGGTCGGACCTTATGGCAAGGCTGGCGGCCGGCATACGACCCGCGGCACCGGCCACGGACGGGGCGGTCGAGACGGCGGATCAGGGAACCGGGACCGCAGAGGCCCCGCAACCACGGCCCGCGACCCTCGGCGGTCTGTTTCGCGGTTTGTTAAACCCCCGGTGATATGGCACAAACTGTTTCTAAAATCGAAACGCGGGGGCAGGCATGGCCGGCACGGGCATTCTGGACAGACTGAACACGCGCAGGGCCCTGCGCCGCTGGTCCCGTGCCGCGCGTCTTGCAGAGCGTTCCGATCTCAAGACCCTGCGCGCCCAGCGCAACGAGGCCCGGCAATTGTCTGGTCATCTGAACCGGCTCTTGCACGTGGCAGAGGGGCGGTTGGCGCTGCCCATGGTCGGATCGAATGCCTTTCCGGTGCCTGCCGATGCGGACTGGGCCTGGCGGCCCGAGCTGTGGCGCGGCCCCCTGCCCACGCCCGGCATGTCGTCCGTACCGACCAAGTCGATGCTGGGCTCGGAGGTGACGCTGTTCCACGACTGCGCCTTTTCCGAATTGACCCTGCGGCAGCTGCGCAATCGCCGCGCCGAGGATCTGGCCCCCTACGGTCTGCGTATGGACGTGTTCCGGTTCGACGGCTCTTTCCTGTCGCTTGTGATCGATCTGCCCGAAACCGCGGTGCAAGGGCTGTTGCGACGGCACCTGATCCGGGTCGAAACCATCGTGGAGATGGAAAAACCGCTTGAAATTTTTGCCCGGCTCAACATCAAGCACGGTCCCAACACGGACAACATCGTGCGCGAGCTGCCACTCAACGAACAGGAGGTCGCGGTCGAGTTTGACCTTGGCTATTCCAAGATCAACGAAAAACGGGTCGAGCGGGCTTGGCTGGACCTGATCTTCGAAGGGCCCGAAATGAACCAGGTCACCATTCGCGACCTGACCTTCAGCCGTCGCCCCCGTGCCGAATTCTGAGTGCCGGAGACACAAGATGAGTAACTACAGCCTGACCAAGACAGGTTTCCAGCAAGGCATCTGGGAGGGGCTCGTGTCCGGCAAGGGCCCGGATGCGCCCCAGCCCGAGATCGTGGTTACCCACCAGCAGGACAGGCTGAGCGATGTGCAGCTGTCCGACGGGCCCGAGCGCGGGCAATGGGCCTTGCGCATTCCCGTGCCCGCAGACCGGATTGGTGACGGCGTGCAGACGTTCCTGATCCAGGACGGGCGCACCGACGAAACGCTGGGCCATTTCGCCCTGTCCGGGGGCGAGGCGCTGGCCGATGACATCCTGACCGAGATGCAGCTGTTGCGCGAAGAGCTCGACATGCTCAAGCGCGCCTTCCGCCGCCACTGTCTCGAGACGATGCAGCCTTGATGGACACCACGCGCCGGCCCATGTAAAGCGGCGCACCATGGCCAAGAAACAAGACAATCCCAACTACAAGGTGATCGCGGAAAACCGGCGTGCCCGGTTCGACTACGCCATCGAGGATGACGTGGAATGCGGTATTGTGCTCGTTGGGTCCGAAGTGAAGTCGCTGCGCCAGGGCTCTGCCAATATCGCCGAAAGCTATGCCAGCGTCGAAGACGGCGAATTGTGGCTGATCAACAGCTACATCGCGCCCTACGAGCAGGCCAAGACGTTCGGCCACGAGGAACGCCGCAAGCGAAAACTCCTGGTCAGCCGCAAGGAACTGGCACGCATGTGGAACGACACCCAGCGCAAGGGCATGACGCTTGTGCCGCTGGTCCTGTATTTAAATCATCGCGGGCTGGCGAAGATCAAGATCGGCATCGCCAAGGGCAAAAAGACCGTCGACAAGCGCGAAACCCAGGCCAAGCGTGACTGGAACCGCCAGAAACAGCGCCTGCTCAAGGAGCACGGCTGAGCTGCCGGGCGGGAACGCATTGCCGTTTTTCCCGTCATCCCCGGTCATGAACCGCGTCTAGAGTTTCGCCCGGGGGATGCCGGGCCTGCCCCCTTTCGGTTCATCTAAGGGCCCGACAGGGAAGGACATGCAATGGAACTCATCATCGGTCTTCTGTCCGGCGCGGTTGGCGGCAACGTCGCGGGCATGGCACTCAAGAACCTCAACCAGGGCACGCTGATCAATTCGCTCGCGGGCATCGTCGGCGGCGGGCTTGGGGCGCAGATCCTGGGCATGCTGGGCGCAGGCGGCATGGCCGCCGATGCGGCCGCGGGCGGTATGGATATCGGCGCGATCGTCGGCCAGGTGGCCGGCGGTGGGGTCGGCGGCGGTGTGCTTCTGGCGATCGTCGGTGTCGTGCGCAACGCGATGGGCAAGTAACCGGACGAAGAACAGGACCCGCCGGGCCGGGTGCGCGGATGCGGGCGCCCGGCCTTGCCTCGCCCCGGCCCCACGCGTATGTCATGCCAAACCGACGCACCGGGGGGCTGTCATGGCCGAGGACGATCCGAGAACCCTTGTTTCCACGGGCTGGCTGGCCCGTCATCTGAACGATCCCGATCTGCGGATCCTCGATGCCTCGTGGTATCTGCCCGACATGGGCCGGGACCCGAAAGCCGAGTATGATACGGGCCATATCCCCGGCGCGCGCTTTTTCGACATCGACGAGATTTCCGACCTGCGCTCGGACCTGCCGCATATGGTGCCGCCCGTCGAGAAATTCATGAGCCGGATGCGCGCCATGGGCGTCGGTGATGGGCACCAGGTCGTGGTGTATGACGGCGCAGGCCTGCTGTCAGCGGCGCGGGTCTGGTGGCTTTTCCGCCTGATGGGCCACATGGATGTGGCGGTACTGGATGGCGGGTTCCCGAAATGGGAGGTCGAGGGCCACGAGGTAGAGGATCTGCCGCCCATGGTCCGCGACCGCCACATGACCGTGCGCCGCCAGAACCACCTTGTGCGCGACGTGACCGAGGTCGCCGCCGCGTCCAAGCTGGGCTCGGCCGAAATCATCGACGCCCGGTCGCCCGGACGCTTTCGGGGCGACGAGCCGGAACCGCGCCCGGGCCTGTCCTCGGGGCATATTCCGGGCTCGAAGAACGTGTTTTTTCAGGATCTCCTGAACGAAGATGGCACGCTGAAAGAGCCCGATGCCCTGCGCACCGTTTTCGAGACCGGGGGCGTCGATCTGTCGAAGCCTGCCATCACCACCTGCGGATCCGGTGTCACCGCCGCGATCCTGTCCCTGGCCATGGAGCGCATGGGCAAGTCCGACCATTCGCTATACGACGGGTCCTGGTCCGAATGGGGCCTGTCGCCCACCCTGCCCGTCGCCAAAGGAGACGCCTGATGTTCGAGAGCCTGAAGCCGCAACCCGCCGACAAGATCCTGGCCCTGATGCAGGCCTACAAGGAGGATCCGCGCGACACCAAGATCGACCTGGGTGTGGGCGTCTACAAGAACGCCGAAGGCGTGACCCCGATCATGCGCGCGGTCAAGGCCGCCGAAAGACATCTTTGGGAATCTGAGACGACCAAGACCTACACGGGCCTTGCGGGCGACCCGGTCTTTGCCGATGCGCTCAGCACGCTGATCCTGGGCGACGACAAGCCCGCCGACCGGCTGGCCGCTGTCGCCACCCCCGGCGGTACCGGCGCGGTCCGCCTGGGCTTTGACCTGGCACGGATGGCCAATCCCGGCATGCGCGTCTTCGTGTCCGATCCGACCTGGCCCAACCACCTGTCGATCCTGAAATACCTGGACCAGGAGACCGTCACCTACCGCTATTTCGACAATGACACAGGCGGCGTGGACTTCGACGGCATGATCGCCGACCTGGGCGGCGCGCAGGCGGGTGATGTGGTGCTGCTACACGGCTGCTGCCACAATCCGACCGGTGCCAACCTGAACCTGACGCAATGGCAGGCGGTCATCGACCTGATCAACGCCAAAGGCCTGATCCCGATGATCGACATCGCCTACCAGGGCTTCGGCGACGGACTGGACGCCGATGCCGCGGGCACACGCCTGGTGGTAAAGAACTGCCCCGAGGTGATCATCGCCGCGAGCTGTTCGAAGAATTTCGGCATCTACCGCGAACGCACGGGCCTGTTGATGGCGATTTCGGAAACGCCAGCGCAGCAGGGCGTGACGCAGGGCTCGCTCGCCTATCTGAACCGGCAGACCTATTCCTTCCCGCCCGATCACGGCGCGCGGCTGGTGGGCATGATCCTGACCGACGATGCGCTTCGGGCCGACTGGATGGCGGAACTGGAAGAGGTGCGGCTGGGCATGCTCGATCTGCGCGAACAGCTCGCGACGGAGTTGCGGAACCTGTCCGGCTCGGACCGGTTCGGCTTTCTCGCCCAGCACCGGGGCATGTTCTCGCGCTTGGGCGTGAGCCCCGAGATTGTCGAGAAACTGCGTGCCGATCATGGCGTCTACATGGTCGGCGACAGCCGGATGAACATCGCGGGGCTGAACAAGAATACCGTTCCGGTTCTGGCACAGGCGATCATCGACGCCGGGGCCTGAGGGGCCCGTGTCGTAAGGCTGCCGGGTCTGACCGATAGCACGCATCCCGGCTCGGCGCGGGACAGGATCAGAGCGGCCCGTCCTCGCGGCGCAGGGTGTCGCGCAGCAACGCGGCGATCCGGTCTGCATGGGAAAAGGCCACGGCATGATCGGCGCCGGGAATCTGCTCCTGCCGCGCCGCGCGGTTCCATTCCGCAAGCTGCCCCATGGCCGTCAGCGGAATGACCGTGTCGGCCTGCCCCCAGATCGCAAGCACCGGCACCCCTTGGCGCGCGATCTCGCGGTGCTCGGTCTCGAGCGAGCGACTGAGCGCTGCGCGCAAGGACCCCAGCACCGAGGGAACGAACCCGCGGCGGGCCAGTTCGGCCGCCTGTACCTTGGCCATGCGCCGGTCCGGGCCCAACCGGCTCACCCGGCGGTGGGAATAGGGAAAGACCATGTGAAACAGCCAATCGCCCAGGAACGGAGCCTGGATGGCAAAGCGGCCCACCCCGCCCGGATCGTGGATCATGCCCGCAGGCGCGATCAGGATCAGGCGGCGCAGCTTGCCCGGATGGGAGGCGGCGAACCGGGCCGCGATTGAGCCTCCCATGGAGTAGCCCAAGAGGGTCAGGTCTTCCTCGAGCCCCAAGGCCGCCAACAACTCCGACAACTGGTCCGAGAACAAATCAAGGTCCTGCCGTCCGCCGACATGGTCCGAGTAGCCGCGCCCGTAAAGATCGTAGACCAGAACGCGATATCCCAACCCGGCCAGGTGATCCGCCAGCGGCTCCCAGACCTGGCTGGGGGTGGTCAAGCCGTGGATACAAACGGCGATGGGACCGCGCACCGGTCCGATCCAGCGGTAATGGGTGACGCCACGCGACAGCCCCACGAAATCACCCGGCGCCGCGTTGCGCGCGACCCCGTCCATTGGTTTGCGCAGCCGTTCCCGGACCACCGGGACAACGGCGAGACAAGCCAGCACAAACCAGGGCCAAAGCGTCATGCGGCCTGCCAGCGGTCGAGGATGTAGCGCCCGGTCATCAGGTCCAGATGCGCGCCGCCGCCATTCTTGAACAGCGTGATCTCGTCATCCGATCCACGCCGGAAAGCCGAGAGGTCATAGTAATCTGCCACGAGGTCATCGAGGGCGATCACGCCGCGCTCCAGCGGGTCCTTGATCTCGCCGATATGGCCCATCGTGGTGTCATAGCTGTCCACGAACAGCCGCGCGCGTTTCAGCGCGGTATCGTCGGCCTCGCGCATGTCGGCGCGGAAAGCCCCGATCAGGTCGATATGCTGGCCGGGGCGCAGCCAGTCGCCGCGCAGCACCGGGTCGGTCGACATGGTGGCACAGGTGACGATATCGGCGGTCTGTACGGCCTGTTCCAGATCCTCTGCCACACTCATGCCGGGCCATTGGGCGGCCAGTGCCCGGGCTTTCGCCGCGGTGCGGTTCCAGACCGTGAACCGCGCCTCGGGGAACGCCGCGCCATACGCTTCGCGCAGCGAGGACGCGACAGTGCCCGCGCCCACGATCAGGATCTCGCGGCTGTCGGGCCGGGCTAGGCGCCGGGCGGCCAACAGGCTGTCGCCGGCGGTCTTCCACTTGGTCACCAGGTGGAAATCGACAATGGCCGCCAGTGTTCCGTCGATGTCGTCATACAGGCTCATGCCCCCGTTGACCGCCGGTTTGCCCTGCGCGGCGTTGCCCGGAAAGATCGTGGCCGATTTGACCGCGATGCCCAGCCCGTCGATCCAGGCCGCGCGAGACAGCAGCGTGTCATCCCCGCGATAGAGGAAGGTATCGCCGATTTCCGCCTTGGGCAGATCGTGCCCGGCGGCCAGTGCATCGGTCAGACCGATCCAGTCAAGCAGTCGCTCGCCTTCATCAAAACCGATCACGGGAACGCTCATGCCGCCTCCGCTTCGGTCAGAAGCCCCTTGGCCACCAGCCGCGCGGCCCAGCCCTCGGGTCCGTCGAACAGGTGTGTCTGCCAGCCGCGCGCGGCGGCGGCCTCGATATTGTCTGGCCGGTCATCGGCAAAGAGCAGACGTTCGGGCGCGATTCCGCAGTCGGCCTCGACCATGCGGTAGATCTCGGGGTCCGGTTTCGTCACGCGCATGTGGCCCGAGACATAGCGGCGGTCGAACTCGGCCAGGAAAT
>PR_CR_10_Liq_1_inCRDRAFT_1001666_pt1 | contig 12181 bp, 10 predicted proteins | sample PRCRCaboRojoPR_3_FD_10241 | JGI IMG/M metagenome (IMG submission 10241) | reverse complement strand
CTTTTCGAGGTAGTTCGCCGGGTTCACGCTGAGCGTCGAATCGTCCACCGGCGCGCCGTCGGAGATCACCATCAGGATCTTGCGCGCCTCGGGTCGGCCGGCGACGCGGCGGTGCGCCCATTCCAGCGCCTCGCCGTCGATGTTTTCCTTCAGCAGGCCTTCCTTCATCATCAGCCCGAGGTTCACGCGCGCCCGGCGCCAGGGTGCGTCGGCGGACTTGTAGACGATGTGGCGCAGGTCGTTCAGCCGCCCGGGCGCGAGCGGCCGGCCCTCCGCGAGCCAGGCCTCCCGGCTCTGCCCGCCCTTCCAGGCGCGGGTCGTGAAGCCGAGGATCTCGACCTTGACCGAGCAGCGCTCGAGCGTCCGCGCGAGCACGTCGGCGCAGATCGCCGCGATCGAGATCGGGCGTCCGCGCATCGATCCCGAGTTGTCGAGCAGGAGGGTGACCACCGTGTCGCGGAACTCGGTGTCCTTCTCGACCTTGAACGAAAGCGGCGTCGTCGGGTTCGCCACCACCCGCGCGAGGCGGCCCGCGTCGAGGATGCCCTCCTCGCGGTCGAACTCCCAGCTGCGGTTCTGCTGCGCCTGAAGCCGGCGCTGGAGCTTGTTGGCGAGGCGGCCCACCGCGCCCTTCAGCGGTTCGAGCTGCTGGTCGAGGTAGGCGCGCAGCCGCTCGAGCTCCACCGGATCGGCGAGATCCTGCGCGCCGATCTCCTCGTCGTGGGCGCGGTCGAAGACGCGGTAGCCGGGGTCCGCCTCGGAGACGGCGGGGGGCGGGGGCGGCTCCTGCGGCGCCTCGCCCTCGGGCAGCTCGCTTTCCTCGCCCTGCTCCTCGTCGGCGAGCTCCTCCATGCTCACCTGCGCCTGGCTCTCGTCCTGCGTCTCCTCCTGGCTTTCCTCGGGCGCGGCCTCGGACTCCTCGCCGCTCTCCTCCTCGCCGGCGCTGTCGGGCTCGTTCTCCTCGGCGCTCTCCTCGGCCTCGTCCTGCTCGTCCTCCTCNAGGTCCGGGTCCTCGCCGAGCTGGTCGCCGTAGCCCAGATCCTCGATCACCTTGCGGGCGAAGCGNGCGAAGTCGCCCTGATCGGCGAGCGTGTCCTGNAGCTCCTCCAGCGTGGCGCCGGCCTGTTCCTCGATGTAGCCGCGCCAGAGGTCCATGACGTTGCGCGCCGCCTCGGGCAGCTCGCGGCCGGTGGCGAGGTGGCGGATCAGGTAGCCCGCCGCCACCGGCAGCGGCGCGTCGGAGGCGTCGGCGATGCCGTCGTAGCCGCGCCGCGCCGCCTCGGCGCCGATGCGCGCGTCGATGTTCTTGGCGGTGCCGGGCATGTCGCGCGCGCCCATCGCCTCGCAGCGGGCGGTCTCCATCGCCTCGTAGAGCTCGCGCGCCATCTCGCCCCGGGGGGCGTAGCGCGCGTGGGTGCCCGCGTCGTGGTAGCGCCGGTGCAGCGCGAGGGCGTCGGCGGTGCCGCGCGCGACGAGCACCTCGTCGCGGGTCATGCGGCGGCTGACCTGCGGCAGGCGCATGGTGTCGCCCGAGACGCCCGCCGGGTCCACGGAGTAGCTCACCGTGAGATCCGGGTCGTGCGCCATCACCTTGGTCGCTTCGGCGAGCGCCTTCTTGAAGGGATCGGCGGGGTTGTCCGAGGTCTTGGTCATGCGTCCGTCCCGGCGTGAGCCTTGCCGCGAAGCTAGTGTGTCGGCGCCGCGATGGCCAGCCGCGGCGGGCGCCCCGGCCACTCGGGCCGCGCNNGCGCCTGCGCCGGTCGCGGGCGGCTGCGCGCCTGCGCGGCTCAGCCCAGGCTGACGTTCGCCGCGCTCTCGGGCAGTTCCTCGTTGAAGCAGCGCTGATAGAACTCGGCGACCGTCTGGCGCTCGAGCTCGTCGCACTTGTTGAGGAAGCTCACGCGGAAGGCGTAGCCCACGTCGCGGAAGATCTCGGCGTTCTGCGCCCAGGCGATCACGGTGCGCGGGCTCATCACGGTGGAGAGATCCCCGTTCATGAAGGCCGTGCGCGTCAGGTCGGCGACGGTGACCATCTGCTTGACCGTCTTGCGCCCGTGCTCGGTGTTGTAGTGCGGCGCCTTGGACAGGACGATCGACACCTCGGCGTCGATGGAGAGGTAGTTCAGCGTCGCCACGAGGCTCCAGCGGTCCATCTGGCCCTGGTTGATCTGCTGCGTGCCGTGGTAGAGGCCCGTCGTGTCGCCGAGGCCCACGGTGTTCGCCGTGGCGAAGAGGCGGAAGTGCTTGTTCGGCGTGATGACCTCGTTCTGGTCGAGAAGCGTCAGCTTGCCGTCGGCCTCCAGCACGCGCTGGATCACGAACATCACGTCGGCGCGGCCCGCGTCGTATTCGTCGAAGACGATCGCCGCGGGGTTCCTGAGCGCCCAGGGCAGGATGCCCTCCTGGAACTCGGTGACCTGCTTGCCGTCGCGCAGCTTGATCGCGTCCTTGCCGATCAGGTCGATGCGGCTGATGTGGCTGTCGAGGTTGACGCGCACCGTGGGCCAGTTGAGCCGCGCCGCGACCTGTTCGATGTGGGTGGACTTGCCGGTGCCGTGGTAGCCCTGCACCATGACGCGGCGGTTGTGCGCGAAGCCGGCGAGGATGGCGAGCGTCGTGTCGGGGTCGAACTTGTAGGTCGGATCGGCCTCCGGCACGCGGTCGGTGCGCTCGGCGAAGCCCTTGACGACCATGTCGGTGTCGATGCCGAAAACCTCGCGGACGGAGATCTCCTCGGTGGGTTTCGCGTCGATGTCGATGCCGCCGTCCGCCATGTCGTCCCGTCGCTCCTGTCTGCTGCGCCTGTCGTGCTGCAACATATTCCGGCCCGGTGCAAGGGAAAGGGCCGGGCGCGCGGGGCCGCCGGCCGGGCCGCGCTTGCGCCGCGCGGGCGAATGGCGCAAGGGAGCGGACCATGACCAAGCGCGTCTCCTTCGAGTGTCTCGCCACCGACGGCGCGGCCCGGCTGGGCCGGATCGACACGCCGCGCGGCGCGATCCGCACGCCGGCCTTCATGCCCGTGGGCACCGCCGCCACCGTCAAGGCGATGCGCCCCGAAAGCGTCGCCGCGACGGGCGCCGACATCCTGCTCGGCAACACCTACCACCTGATGCTGCGCCCCACCGCAGAGCGCATCGCGCGCCTCGGCGGGCTGCACGCCTTCATGAACTGGGAGCGGCCGATCCTCACGGATTCGGGCGGGTTTCAGGTGATGAGCCTCGCCGAACTGCGCAAGCTCACCGAGCGCGGCGTCACCTTCAAGAGCCACATCGACGGATCGCGCCACGAGCTCACGCCGGAGCGCTCGATGGAGATCCAGCGCCTTCTGGGCTCCGACATCGTGATGTGCTTCGACGAGTGCCCGGCGCTGCCGGCCGATCGCACGCGCATCGCGGAGTCCATGCAGCTTTCGATGCGCTGGGCGGCGCGCTCGCGCGAGGCCTTCGGCGACCGGCCCGGGCACGCGCTCTTCGGCATCCAGCAGGGCGGGCTCGAGCGCGACCTGCGCGCGGAATCCGCCGAGGCGCTGCGCGAGATCGGCTTCGACGGCTACGCCGTCGGCGGCCTCGCCGTGGGCGAGGGGCAGGCGGCGATGTTCGGCGTTCTGGACTACGCGCCCGCGATGCTGCCGGCCGACAAGCCGCGTTACCTGATGGGGGTGGGCAAGCCCGACGACATCGTCGGCGCGGTGAAGCGCGGCATCGACATGATGGACTGCGTGCTGCCCACCCGCTCGGGGCGGACGGCGCAGGCCTTCACCCCGCGCGGCGCGGTCAACCTGAAGAACGCGCGCCATCAGGACGACCCGCGCCCGCTGGACGAGGACTGCGCCTGCCCGGCCTGCCGGAGCTACTCGCGCGCCTATCTCCACCACCTCTTCCGCTCGGGCGAGATCCTCTCGGCGATGCTGCTGACCTGGCACAACCTCCAGTATTACCAGGACCTCATGGAGGGGATGCGCGCGGCGATCGCCGAGGGCCGCTTCGCCGCCTGGGAAGCGGCGTTCCACGCCCGCCGGGCCGAGGGCGACATCCCGCCGCTCTGAGCGCCTTTGCCTTGCGTCAATGTCGGCCCGCCACAGGCGTGCCACAATAGACGCACCGAGCGGACGACGGAGGACCGGCATGCCCATCGACATCGACGGGGCCGTGGCCGAGGCGGTGCGCGCGCCCTCGAGCCACAACACGCAGCCCTGGCTCTTCGAGCGCGCGGACGGCGGCCTGCGCCTCTGCGCCGACCGGACGCGCGCGCTGCCGGTGAACGACCCGGAGGACCGGGAGCTCACCATGAGCTGCGGCGCGGCGCTGCTGACCCTGCGCGTCGCGGTCGCGGGGCAGGGCGCCGGCGCGGAGGTGACGCTGCTGCCCGAGGGCGACGACAGCGACCTGCTCGCCACGGTCGAGATCGGCGGGGCGGCGGACCCCGCGCTCGCCGCGCTCGCGCCGGCCATCGGGGCGCGCCACACCCATCGCGGCGATTTCGAGGGGGCGCCGGTCGAGGCGGAGATCGTGCAGCGCCTCGCCGCCGCGGCCGGGGCCGAGGGCGCGCGGCTCACCCCGGTCGAGAGCGACTCGCTGCGCGCCGCGCTCGCCGACCTCGTCGCGGAGGGCGACGCGACGCAATGGGCCGATCCGCGCTGGCGCCGCGAACTCGCCATGTGGATGCACCCGCGCCGCATGGGCGACGGGCTCGCGATGCCGGGCGTGGCGGTGCCGGTGGCGCGCTTCGCGGTGCGCCATTTCGACATGGGCGACCGGATCGGCGCGCAGGACGCCGAACGCGCCCGCGCCGCGCCGTGCCTCGCCGTGCTCGGCACCGAGGGCGACACGCCGCGCGACTGGCTGCGCGCCGGCATGGCGCTCGCGCGTGTCCTGCTCGTCGCGGCGGAGGCGGGGCTACAGGCGGGCTATCTCAACCAGCCGCTGCAGGTCGCCGCGCTGCGCCCGCGGGTGCAGACGCTGGTGCGCGACGCCGGGCTGCCGCAGAGCGTCCTGCGCCTCGGCCGGCCAGACGGCCCGCCGCCGGCCACCCCGCGCCGCCCGGTCGGCGAGGTCCTCGTGCCGTGAGCCTCAGGCGTAGAGCGCCTCGATCTGGGGGGCGTAGGTCTGATGGATCCTGGCGCGGCGCACCTTCATCGTCGCCGTCACCTCGCCGTCGTCGTGGTCGAGCTCCTTGGGCAGGAGCCAGACCTTCTTGACCTGCTCGACGCGCGCGAGCTTGGCGTTGAGCCGCGCGACCTCCGCGTCGATCAGCGCCACGACCTCCGGGTTCTCCGCGAGCGAGCGGAAGGTGGTGTAGGCGATCCTCCGGTTCTCGGCCCAGATGCGCACCGTGTCCATGTCGATCTGCACCAGCGCCGTGACGTACTGGCGCTTGTCGGCGATGACGATGCACTCCTTGATGTAGGGGCTCGACTTCATCACGTTCTCGATCAGCGAGGGCGAGAGGTTCTTGCCGGCCGCGTTGATCATGATGTCCTTCTTGCGGTCCACCAGCGTGATGGAGACCGTCGGGCGCGTGCTCGGCCACGTCGCCGGTGTGGAGCCACCCGTCGGCGGTCAGCGTCTCGGCGGTGGCCGCTTCGTTGCGGTAGTAGCCCTCGAAGACGATCGGCCCCCGCACGAGGAGCTCCCCGTCCTCCGCGATCCGGTGCTCGACCCCGTCCACGAAATGGCCCACGCGGCCGTCCGAACAGCCCCAGTCGGGCTGGATGCTCGCCGCGCCGGTGGTCTCCGACATGCCCCAGGCCTCGCGCGCGTTGATGCCGATGCCGCGCACGAAGGCCAGCAGATCCTCCGAGATCGGCGCCGCCGCCGTCACCGCGACGCGACACCGCGACAGCCCGAGGTAGGCGCGGATGTGGCGGTAGATCAGCAGGTCCCAGAGCCGCCAGCGCAGCCGCTCGCCGAGGCTCCAGCGGTCGCGCCGCTTCGCGCCGAGGTCCTTCGCCACCGCGAGCGCCTTCAGCGTCAGCGGCCGCCGGATCCGCCCCGCCGTCGCCGCCTGCACGCCGATCTCGGCCTGCGTCTTCTCCCAGATGCGCGGCACGCCGAAGAAGATCTCGGGCGCCACGTCGCGCAGGTCGAGCCGGATGGTGCGCAGGGACTCTCCCCGAAGTTCATCACCATCTGCCCGGCGAGCGCGTTGATCACCGTCACGTTCTGCTCGGCGATGTGGCAGAGCGGCAGGTAGCTCAGGATGTCGGTGCCCGGCGGGAAATCGCCGAAGATCTCGCGCGAGTAATCGGCGGCGGCCGAGAGGTTCGCGTGGCTGATCATCGCCGCCTTCGGCAGCCCCGTGGAGCCCGAGGTGAAGACCATCATCGCCGTGTCGTGCGCCGCGATCCGGCCCTGCCGCCGGGCGATCTCGTCGGCCTGCGCCGCCACGACGGCGCGGCCGCGCGCCAGAAGCGCCTCGAAGCTCAGGAGCCCGTAGTCGCTCACCCCGCCCGTGCCGCGCGGGTCGAAGACGATCACCCGGCGCAGCTTCGGCAAGCGGCCCCGCAGCTCCACGATCTTGTCGAGCTGCTCCTGATCCTCGACGAAGAGGATCTCGGTGTCCGAGGCGGTCACGAGGTGCTCGATCTCGGCCGCCGGGCTCGTCGGATACATGCCCACCACCACGCCGCCCGCCGTCGCGACGGCGAACTGCGCGAGCACCCAGTCCCGCCGGTTCTCCGAGAGGATGCCGCAATGCGCCCCGTGCGCCATGCCGAGGTCGATCAGCCCCGCGGCGAGGGCGCGCGTCACCTCCTCGAGCCCGGACCAGGTGAGCTCCTGCCAGATGCCGTGCTCCTTCTGGCGCATCGCCACCCGGTCGGGCGCGGACCTCGCGTGGCCCGCGATCATCTCCACCTGCGTGCGAAAGCTCCGTGCCATGGCGCGCTCCTCAGCTCAGCCAGCGCTTGCGGCGCTTGTAATGCTTCACGTCCCGAAAGCTCTGCCGCGTCTCGCCCGTGTCCTTGCCCGCGTCCCCGCCCGCCTCCGCGACGCCGAGGTAGAAGCTCCGGATGTCCGGGTCGTCGCGCAGCGTCTCGGTGGGGCCCTCCATCACGATCTGCCCGTGCTCCATGATGTAGCCGTAGTCGGCCACCGAGAAGGCGAGGCCCGCGTTCTGCTCCACGACGAGGAGCGTCACCCCGTCCTCGGCGTTGAGCCGCCGGATCGTGGCGAAGATCTCCTCGACCACCTTGGGCGCGAGCCCGAGCGAGGGTTCGTCCATCAGGATGAGCCGGGGCCGCGCGATCATCGCCCGCCCGAAGGCGAGCATCTGCTGCTCGCCCCCCGAGAGATAGCCCGCCACCTGCCGGCGCCGCTCCTTCAGCACCGGGAAGAAGTCCCAGACCCGGTCGTAATCGGCCCGCGCGTCGCGCCGGTCGAGCGCGTAGCTCGCCGCGACGAGATTGTCCTCGACGGTCATCTCCGCGAAGATCCGCCGCCCCTCGCGCACGTGAAAGAGCCCCTCCTGCACGAGCCGGTCCGGCGCGACGCCGCGGATGTCGCGGCCCCGGTAGAGGATGCGCCCCTCGCCCACCGCGCCGTTCTCGAGCCCGAGCAGGTTCGAGGCCGCCTTGAGCGTCGTCGTCTTGCCCGCCCCGTTGGTGCCCAGAAGCGTGACGATCCGGCCGTCCGGCACCTCGAGCGAGAGGCCCCGCAGGGCCTGCACCACGTGGTGATAGGTCACCTCGACGTTCTCGATGGTCAGCACGCGCCCGGTCCTTCTTCTTGGCCCAAATATCCCCGCCGGAGGCAGGCCCGGGCCGGGACGGCCCGGGCCTTCCCGGCTCAGACGGTGAACCAGTCCGAGGCGGGGGTGTAGAGATTGGTCTCGGCCGCGTAGCGATAGACCCGGCCGGTGCCGATCTTGTTGCCCTCCATGCTGACCGGCACGCCGAAGAAGCCGCCCGAGTCCCAGTCCTGAATGGAGGCCAGCGCCTCGGCGGCGTTGTCGGCGGTCAGCTCCTTGCCCTCTTCGTGGACCCGGCGCAGCGCGGTGAGGCCGAGCTCCATCGCGCAGAGCGATTGCAGCCCCCAGGTCGGCAGGTAGGTCTCGAGCGGCGTGCCCGCGAAGTTCGCCTTCTGGTATTCGGCGTAGCGCGCGTAGCGCGGCGCGTTCTCGGCGTCGTAGGAATAGCGGTAGGGCATGACGCCGAGGTAGCCGTCGAGGAACGGGCCGGCCTCGGCCGTCACCCGGTCCGCGATCAGCTTCTCCATGCCCCAGAAGGTGCCCATGAACTTCGTCGGCAGGCCGAACTGCCGCGCGCCGCCGATGAGCTGCGGCCAGACGCCGGTGACGTAGCCCTGCAGGATGCAGTATTCCGCGTTCGCCTGCGCGAGCTTGGTGACATGGGTCGGGATGTCGGCGCCCTGCGCCTTGGTGCTCTCCTCGAGCACCACCTCGATGCCGAGCTCCGCGGCCTTGGCGCGCCCGCGCTCCAGCGGGTCGCGGCCGAACTCGGTGTTGGAGTAGACGAAGGCGACCGTCGTGCCGCCCTCGGCGGCGATATTCTCGAGCAGGATGTCGAACTGGTCCTCGTAGGACGGCCCGGCGAGATACTGGTAGGGGTTCTTCTCCGGGTCGGCGAGCTCGGAGGCGAAGGAGGTCGAGCCCATCAGCCGCGCGTTCTCCCCCCGGAGCTCGGGCGCGACGAGCTTCATGAAGCCCGTGGAATCGCCGTAGTAGAAGACGAGGTTCTCCTCGGTGGCGAGCGCGCGCTGGTAGTTGGCGAGCGCGTTCTGCGGGATGTAGCCCGAATCCTCCGCCGTGGTGCGGATCGGCACGCCGCCGATGCCGCCGTCCTCGTTCGCGAGATCCTCGAACATCTTGAGCGTCGGCGCCACCAGCTGGCCGGCGGTCGCGAAGGGGCCGGTCATCGGCAGCGACGCGCCGAAGACGTATTCCGAGGGCTGCGCGCGCAGGATCATCGGCGCGCCGATCGCCGCGGAGGCGGCCGCGCCGGTGGCGAGGAAGCTGCGTCTCGTCAGTGTCATGCGTCTCTCTCCCTGGGTGGTGTCGCGGTGTCTTGTCGTTGGCCCGCGCTCAGCGGGCGAAGGGCCACCGGTTGAGCGCGCGCAGCGCCCGGTCGGCCATGTGGTTGAGCCCCAGCGGCTCGAAGAGCAGGAACAGCACGATCAGCAGGCCGAAGGCGATCTCCTGCAGCGGCGCGAGCAGTTGCGCCACGCCCGCCTCGCCGCCGGTGGCCACGCCGAAGATCGACTTGATGACCTCGGGCACCATGACGATCACGGCGACGCCGAAGACCGGCCCCATCGTGCGCCCCATGCCGCCCACGATCATCGCCGCCACGAGCTCGAGCGAGAGCGCGAGCTCGAACTGCTCGGGCAGGATGCGGGCGTAGAAATAGGCGAAGAGCGCGCCCGAGAGCCCGCAGAGCGCCGCCGAGATCGCGAAGCTCGTCAGCTTGGTNCGCAGGAGCGAGATGCCCATGATCTCGGCCGAATAATCGCGGTCNCGGATCGCGATGAAGGCCCGGCCCACCCGCGTGCGNAAGAGGTTCTGCACGGCGAGCAGCGTNANCACCCCGAGCGCCGCGATCAGCACGAACATCTCGCGCTTGGTGTCGAGCGTCCAGCCGAGGAAATCGGGCGCCGGCGTGTCGATGCCCACCATGCCGCCGGTCCAGGGGGCGAAGGCCTCCTGCTCGATCAGGAAGATCACGATGAAGTTCGCCGAGAGCGTCGCCACGGCGAGGTAGAGCCCCTTCACCCGGAGCGAGGGCAGCCCGACGATTATTCCGACGAGCGCGCTCACCGCCATCGCGACGGGAATCGCGATCAGCGCCATGAGCCCCTCGGGGATCGCCCCCGCGAAGGCCTCGTGAAAGATCGTGACCGTGTAGGCGCCCACCGCCACGAAGGCCGCGTGCCCGAGCGAGATGAGCCCGGTGTAGCCGGTGACGACGTTCACGCCCACCACGGCGATCAGGAGGATGCCCATCTGGCAGGCGACGAGGATCACGTAGTCGTCGGCGAACCCGGCGAGCGCGGCCGAGCCCGAGGAGCGCGGCGTAGAGAAAGGCGCGCTTGTTGCGGTTGTCGAAGACCTGTTCGTCGGCGGCGTAGGAGGCCTTGAGGTTGCCGGTGATCATATCCGCTCGACCTCCTTCTGCCCGAAGAGGCCGTGCGGCCGGATCAGGATCACGATCAGCACGGCGACGTAAGGCACGATCTCGGCCCAGTCGCCGCCGAGCTGCCATTGGGTCATCGCCTCCAGCACGCCCACCGCGAGCGCCGCGATCAGGACGCCCACGTAACTGTCGAGCCCGCCCATCAGCACGATGGCCAGCACCGAGAAGCCGAAGAGCCCGAGCGAGGGCGAGATGCCGTTGCGCGTGGCGAGGATCGCGCCCGCGACCGCGCCCGTCGCCGCGGCGAGCATCCAGGCGCGCGAAAAGACCTTCGGCACCGAGATGCCCATGGAATAGGCGGTCGACTGGTCCTCGGCCGTGGCGCGGATCGCGACGCCCGACTTGGTGAAACGCACCATNGCCACGATCGCNGCGAAGATCAGGAGCGCGACGACCATGTTCACGATATCCGCGCCGAANAGGAAGATCGTCGTCTCGCCCACGTCGAAGCGCACCGGCGTGTTGGGCGCGATGTGGGGGACGAAATCCGCGTCCGCCGTCCAGACGAGCTGCACCGCCCCCGCGAGGATGGAGATCAGCCCGACGGTGATCATGATCATGGCGAAGACCGACTGCCCCATCAGCGGGCGCATCAGGGTCCGCTCGATCACGAGCCCCAGCGCCGCGTTGGCGAGCACCGCCCCCGCGAGCCCGAGGGCGATGCGCGGCAGGTTCTGCACCCAGTCGAGCACCGCGCCCATGGGCGAGAACATCGGCAGACCCTCGCGCATCTCCACGAGCCAGCCGGGCTGCCACGCGGCGAGCCAGCCGGGCGCCCACTCGGCCCCGGGGATCAGCACGGCGAAGGTGTAGTAGAAATAGGCGCCCACCATGATGACGTAGCCGTGGGCGAAGTTGACGACCTTGGTCGCCTTGAAGACCGAGACGATGCCCACCGCGATCAGCGCGTAGATCGCCCCCGACATCAGCCCGTTGATCGCGAACTGCAGGAACTGCCCCATCTCTCCCCCCTCAGGCGGCCGCGCCCAGGTAGGCCTCGATCACCTCGTCGTCGCGGGCGACCTCGGCGGGCGTTCCGGCGGCGATCTGCTGGCCGAAATTGAGCACGACGATGTGCGCGCAGATGTCCATCACCAGCCCCATGTCGTGCTCGACGAGCAGGATCGTGGTGCCGAACTCTTCCTGCACGTCGAGGATGAAGCGCGCCATGTCGGCGGTCTCCTCGCGGTTCATCCCGGCGACCGGCTCGTCCAGCATCAGCACCTTCGGCTGCATGGCGAGCGCGCGGCCGAGCTCCACCCGCTTCTGCAGGCCGTAGGGCAGGGCGGTGATCGGCGCCTTGCGGATGTGGTCGATCTCGAGAAAGTCGATCACCCGCTCCTCGATCTCGGCGCGGAAGGCGAGCTCCTCCCGCCGCGCCGGGCCGAAATAGGCGAGCGCCTGCCAGACGTTGGCCGAAAGCCGCGTGTGCCCGCCGAGCTTGATGTTGTCGAGCACGGTCATGCCGCGGAAGAGCGCGATGTTCTGGAAGGTGCGCGCGATCCCGAGCGCCGCGCGCCGGTCCGGCGAGAGCCCGGTGATGTCGCGCCCGTCGAAGGCGACGCGCCCGCGGTCGGGCGTGTAGAACCCCGAGATCGCGTTGAAGAGGCTCGTCTTGCCGGCCCCGTTCGGGCCGATGACGCCGGTGATCTCGCCCGGCGCCGCCTCGAAGCTCACCCCCTGCAGCGCCTTGATGCCGCCGAAGGACAGGTGCAGGTCGCTGACGCTCAGCATGATGACGGTACGCTCCCTGTCCGGGCCAGGTCTTTCGCCCGGCTCCGGTCCTCCCTCTGTCCGGGGCGGCGCCTCCTCCCTGCGCCGCCCCGACGTCAAGAGCCTAGCCGACGATCCCGGCGCGCAAAAGTTTTTCGTCGTGCCGCTGCGTCACGCCGCGCTTGCGCCGGGCGCGCCGGTCTCCATATATCGAAAACGGAATGTGTCAGAGCGGAGAGACGCCATGAGCGCGGCGAAGAAGATCACCTGCCTCGACTGCGGTCAGGTGAACCGCGTGCCGGCCGAGCGGCTGGGCGCGCG
>PR_CR_10_Liq_1_inCRDRAFT_1001665_pt1:10000-12188 | contig 12188 bp, 10 predicted proteins | sample PRCRCaboRojoPR_3_FD_10241 | JGI IMG/M metagenome (IMG submission 10241) | reverse complement strand
GAGGCCAAGATCGCCTCGCCTGACTCTCCTGACGCGAGCCTGCGGCCCGCCTGATGGTTCCGACTTTCACTGGCCAGGCACGTGGCGACCAGGTCACCCACGCCGGCAAGGCCGTAGAGCGTCGCAGCCTTCCCACCGAGACGGTTGCCTAAGCGCACCATTTCCGCCAAGCCGCGCGACACCAACGCCGCCGTTGCGTTGGTTCCTAAACCCAAGGCGTCCGACATCCCAGCGGCCACCGCGATGACATTTTTGTAGGCGCCACCCACCTCAACGCCCTGGGGATCGTCGTTGAGGTACACGCGAAACGTCGCCTGGTGAAACCAGCCACGTACCCGCTCAGCGAACGCCGTGTCGTGGGACGCCACAACGGTTGCAGCCGGTTTTCCAGCCGCAATCTCATGCGCCAGGTTGGGACCGGAGAGCACCGCAACCGGCGCAGCAACCCGCCTGGTGAGCCACGCGTGCGGGGTGGTTAAGTGGGCGTCCATCAACCCTTTCGCGGTGGATACCCAACCGGCTGGATGCACCCCTGCAGCGTCGAGGCGTGCGACCAGATCTGGCAGGCCGACGCTTGGGACGGTTGCGACAACCGCGTCGGCGTCGCCCGTGGCATCTGCGATGTCGGAGGTCATCGACACCCTTGAAGCCGGGTGTTCTTCGCTCTGACTTAGGTTCTGCTGGACCCGTTCGTCATGCCACGCTTGAGCTTTGCCTACGTTGCGCGTCCATAGGCGTACCGTAAGACCGTTGCGGGCCAGCAGGTCGGCCAGCACGGTGCCCCATTGGCCGGCGCCGAGCACAGCCACGGAGGCAGGTGGGGGTGCGTCGCGGCGTGACACGCACCCAATCTAGCAGCAGGGGTAAACTTCCCGCTGTTGAGCACCCCACGTGGGGTCACCAGAGGAGGGAGGCCGCCGTGCCACTGTACGTTTACAAAAACCTGTCAACGGGTGAGACCTTTGAAATCGAGCAGTCCATGGCGGACGATGCGCTCACCGCGCATCCCGAGACCGGAGATCCGGTCAAACGGATTATCCAGCCCGTCGGCATCGCCTTTAAAGGCAGCGGTTTTTACGTTAACGACTCCCGAAAGGGCGCTGCCCCTAAAAAGTCATCGGATGGTGGCACCACCAAAACAGACAGCAAAACAAGCAAGCCGAGCAAGTCAGGCGACTAGTCGTTCGTCCGTTCCATCGGTGTCAACGACGCCTACCTACCGGCACCCTTACCGAAGCGCAATCTCGAACACCTTAGGCCAACGCTTTCCGGTCACGAGGAAGGTGCCGGTGTCATCACGATAGGCGATGCCGTTGAGCACGTCATCGCGCCCTAAGCTGGACCGTTCCGTCTCCGTCAGCAACCGGGCTAGGTCCGCGTAGGACACAACCTGACCACTGCTCGGGTCGATTTCAACGATGCGGTCTTCAAACCAAACGTTCGCCCACACGCGCCCATCCACACACTCAAGTTCATTGAGCTGAGCGAGCGGCTGACCATCGAACGTCACGTCCACACCCCCGATCACGTCAAACGTGTCGGGATCCCGGAACGTCAGGCGGTCGCTTCCGTCGCTCATGACAAGCCGGGCGCCATCGAAGCACAAACCCCAACCTTCGCCGTCGTAACCGAAACGCGTCACCGCGCGCTCAAACGAATCAAGCGGCCATACATAGGCATCACCGGCGCGCCAGGTTAGCTGGATCAAGGTGTCGCCAACCAAAGCCAAGCCTTCACCGAAAAGATCCTCAGGCAGATCGCGTTGCATCAAGACAGCGCCATCAGCCAGCCGAACCTTACGGACGCTCGATGACCCGTACAAGCCGGTGGACTCGAACACATGCCCGTCGTGCCACAACAGACCTTGCGTAAACGCCGCCTGATCGTGAGGGAATGAAGCCACAACCTCAACGGAGCGAGAGGCCGGCGTCCCCGGCGCGCAACCACCCAGTACGGTCGCGAGCACCAAAGCCACTAGGGGCAGTGTTTGAAGACCGAACCGGTTACGGCGCGCCGAACGCACGGGCGTACGCCTCCTGGATCGCTTGGTGGACACTATCTTCGCTTTGGGTGGCATCGATGGTGACCCAACGCTGGTTGTCGCGAGCGAGGTTCACGAAAGCCTCCCGCACGCGCCGGTGAAACGCAATGTCGGCCTGCTCAAGCCGGTCAACGCGGCCGCGGGATG
>PR_CR_10_Liq_1_inCRDRAFT_1001665_pt1:0-5000 | contig 12188 bp, 10 predicted proteins | sample PRCRCaboRojoPR_3_FD_10241 | JGI IMG/M metagenome (IMG submission 10241) | reverse complement strand
GTCGTTCGCGTCGTCCCGCTCTTCGGTTCGCGGATCGCCACGAGCGGCGCGAGCGCATCGTCCCGCCCGAGGCAGCCGGTCAACGTCGCGACGGCGAGCAGGGCGGCGGCGAGGAACCGCGCGGTCGGGAGGGGGCGGCGACGCGTCACGAGCGCATGCTACCGCGCCACCGCGACGCGTTCTCGGCACGAGCGACCGGCCCCTCGCGGCACCCGACGCAGGCGCGCCGGCCCCTGGGGGCCGGCGCGCGACGGGGGGATGGCGGGACGGACGTCAGGCGTCGCGCGGGTCGAGGGCGTCGCGCAGCGCGTCGCCCAACAGGTTCCACCCCAACACGAACACCAGGATCGCCATGCCGGGGTAGACCGACGTGTACCAGTACGCCAGCGGGTCGCCGGGCGGCCCGAGGATCCAATTGCGGGCGAAGTTCACCATCTGGCCCCAGTCGGCGTAGCCGACGGGCGGCCCCAACCCCAGGAACGACAACGCCGCCGCGGTGAGGACGACCGACCCCATGTCGAGGCTGGCGACGACGACGAGGGGCGCGAGGGTGTTCGGGAAGATGTGGCGGGAGAAGATCCGCAGCCCCCGCCCCCCGAGCGCCCGGGCGCTCTCGACGTAGTCGAGGGTCTTCAGCTTCAGGATCTCCCCGCGGATGACGCGGGCGTAGTTCGGCCAGGCGACGAGCGAGATCGCGACGATCACGTTCGTCAGCGTCTGCCCGAGGATCGTGACGATCACGATGGCCAACACGAGGCTGGGGAAGGCGATCACGACGTCGGTGAAGCGCATCAACACCTCGTCGACCCACCCCCCGAAGAACCCCGCGAGCCCACCGACCAGCAGGCCCAGGACGATGCTGATCCCGACGATGATGAGGCCGATCTGGAACGCCGTCCGGGCGCCCCACACGAGGCCGTAGGCGATGTCGTAGCCGTTGCTGGTCGTCCCCAACGGGAACGCCTCGGAGGGCGACTCGGGGATCGGCGAGTAGCTGGCGCGCGGCATCGTGTAGCACGCCTCGGGCGAAGCGAAGATCGAACGCCAGAACAGGCCCTTCGTGGGGTCGTTGATGTCGTTCATCGTGGCCGCCGTCGCGCCCAGGTCGCGCAGGCACGTCCGGCCCGGTTCGCTCAACTGCGGCGCGAACAACGCGACGACGGCGAACGCCGCGACGAGGATCGCGCCGGTGATCGCGAGCGGGTTGCGGCGGAAGCGCTTGGCGGCCTTGCTCCGCCACCAGCGGGTGGGGGTGGGCGCGCCGCCGGCCGGCGCCTTCGACAGCGCGACGGGCGTCTCTTCGCGCGCCATCAGCCGTACCGGATCCGAGGATCGACGATCGCGTACAGCACGTCGACGAGGAGGTTCCCGACCACCACGATGAAGGCCGTCAGGACGGTGAAGCCCATGATGGCGGGGTAGTCGAGGGCGACGGCGGCCGAAGCGAACCAACGCCCGAGGCCGGGGTAGTTGAACACCGTTTCGGTGATGACGACGCCGTTCAGCAGGAAGATGAGGGTGAAGCCGGCGAGCGTGATGACGGGGATGAGGGCGTTGCGGCGGGCGTGCTTGAAGTGCACGATCTGGTCGCGCAAGCCTTTGGCGCGCGCGGTCCGCACGTAGTCCTGCGACAGCGTCTCGAGCAGGCTCGAACGCATGACCCGCATGATCAACGCCGACGACGTCGCCGCCAACGTGATCACCGGCAGGATGAGGTGCCGCAGCGCGTCCCAGAAGACGTCGGGCCGCCCCGCGAGCAACGAGTCGATCAGCAGGAAGTTCGTGCGGATCGGGAAGGTGCCGTTGGCGATCTGAATGGCGACCTCGGTCGATACGCGCCCCGGCTCGAGGCGGAACGCACCGCCCGCGAAGTCGCGCAGGACGTCGCCCAAGCCGCCGTAGAAGAGCACGAGCAGCCAAATGCCGAGCACGAAGTTCGGGAGCGACCACCCCACGATCGCACCGACGCGGGTGATCTGGTCGATCGCGCGGTCGCGATTCAATGCCGCCAACGTCCCCAACCAGATCCCGAGACCGATGACGGGAATGAGGCTGACGAGGGCCAACTCCGCACTGGCGGGCAGGCGCTTGCGGATGGTCGTCGCGACCGGTTCGCTCGACGCGGTCGAGAAGCCAAGGTTGCCCTGCAGGGCCTCACCGACCCACGAGGCGTACTGGACGTGGAACGGTTCGTCGAGACCGTACTGTTCGATGATCGCGTCGAGATTCTTGAGTTGCGCGTCGCTCGAGACGAACGCCGCCGCCCGCTGGGCGGGCGACAGGAGCTGCATCAGCAGCACGATCATCACGGTGACGCCGATGAATACGAACGGGATAAATAGGAGCCGTCGAACGATGTAGGCGAACAATGAAGTGCCCCTTCGTGGGTTCGAGGGGGAGGCGGGCGCCTCCCCCTCGAATCACGTGGCGGTCCTCAGTCGAGGACGATGTCCTTCCAGAGGAACTGGCCGCCGTACATGGGGTTGAGGTAGACGCCCTGCACGTTGTCGCGCGTGACGATGAACTCGTTGGGCGAGGGGTAGGGCAGCATCGGCATCTCGTCGTAGGCGATCTGGCCGACCTGCTCGTAGAGGTCCTCGCGCTCGTCGGCGTCGACGGTCTCGCGCGCGGCGTCGATCAGCGCGTCGAGTTCCGGGTTGTCGATGCCGGTCCGACCGGCGTAGAAGCCCTCGGAGTGATAGAAGGGGTGCAGGAAGTAGTCCGAGTCGGCGTAGGACGGGGCCCAGCCGAGCGCGAACATGGTGCCCTTACCCTCGTCGGTGTAGGCGAGGTAGTCGGGCCACGCGAGCTCGCGGACGTTCATGCGGAAGCCCGGGTTCATGAACTCGATGTTGTCCTTGATGATGTTCAGCGCCGCCTGGCGGGTGGTGTTGCCCGCGTTGTAGGTGGCGGTGAACTCGAAGCCGTTCTCCCACACGGCCCCGCCGTGCGCAGCCTGGCAGGCCTCTTCCGCGGCGGCGTAGTCCACGTCGTAGACCGGCAGGTCGTCGCGGTAGCCGAGGAAGGAGGGCGGCAGGCCCATGGTCAGCGCCTGGCCTTGGCCCTGGAGGACCTGGTCGATGAAGGCCTGCTGGTCGAAGTTGTACGCGAAGCACTTGCGCATGTTCGCGTCGTCGAAGAAGTTGGCGGGGATGCCGTCGCCGTCCAGCTGGCCGCTGCCGACGTCGGGGTTGTTGTCGGTGTTGATGTCGCTGTTGAAGAACACCATGCCGACGGTGGTGGAGAGCCAGTTGGGGTCCTCGTGGATCGTGACGCCTTCGGCGCCGCGAAGCTGCTCGAGGGTGGCGCGGTCGCCGACCTGGACGCGGCTCGCGTCGCCCGCCTGGATGGCGAGGAGGCGGGTGGACTGCTCGTCGACGGTCTGGACGACGACGTCCTGCACGGCGGGGGTGTCGCCCCAGTAGCCGTCGTAGCGCTGGGCGACGAGTTGTTCGCCGTCCCAGTCGACGAGTTCGTAGGCGCCGGTACCGCTGGCGTTGTCGTGGAGGTGGTACTCGCGGAGGTTGACGCCGATCCAGTCGCGCCAGGTGGCTTCGGTGCCGTCCCAGAGGCCGTTCTCGATGGCGTAGTCGCGGTCGACGATGCGGGCGACGTCCGACATCATCTTCACGAAGAAGGTGGGGTCGGGGGCGTCGAGGGTGAACTGGATGGTGGTGTCGTCGATGCACTCCGCGGCGTTTTGGATGCGGGCGAAGTAGTCGGCGTAGTCGGCGTCGGTGGCGTCGTCACCGAGGAACGAGTCGGCGTTCGCCTGGGTGCCGAGGAACGACTCGGCGAGGAACCACACGCCGCCGTCGCTGGGGTTGTGCACCAGCATGCGCTCGACGGTGTACTCGACGTCGGCGCAGGTGAACTCGTTGCCGCTGTGGAAGGTGACGCCTTCGCGGAGGGTGAAGGTGTACTCGTCGCCGGCGTCGTTGGCGGACCAGTCGGTGGCGAGCGAACCTTGGAACTCCGTGACGCTTTCGCCGACGTAGTCGTAGAGGGTCTCGTAGATGTTCTCGATCGCGACGCTGGACGCCGTGTCGTACGCCTGGGCGGGGTCGAGCGTGTCGATGCCCCCGAACGTCTGGTACACGAACGTGTTCTGCGCCGAGGCGCCCCCGAACAGGAGCGCGGCTGCGAGCGCGAGGCCGGTGAAGGCTTTTCTCATGCGACTTCCTTTCGCCAACGGGATTCCGCCGTGCGCCACACCACCTCGACCGCGGCATCGGCGCAGGAGCGGGAAGGTCCACCAGCGCTCCGTGGTCTTCGGGCGAACCAACGACCGAAGGCGGCACGGAGCCCGGAACGTATAAAGTACCACATCCTGCGCGGGACCTTTCCCCGTCGGGCGCCGTGCCTCCCCGAGCTTCAGGGGAGGCGGGCCGCGTCGTCCGCGAGGTTCGCGTCCGCTTCGGTCAGGAACGCCACGATCGCGTCGTACTCCGCATCACTGAGCGCACCGGGGAACGGGCGCGGCATCGTCGCGCTCACGTACCCCTCGAGCGCCGCGGCCGACCCGAAGCGCCGCACCGCACCGTGCGGCCCCAGGAGCGCCGGGCCCTCCCCGACGCTGAACGCGTTGTTCGGGCGGATCCGCGACCAGTCCATCACCCGCGGGTTGGCGGGGCGGTGGCACTTCGTGCACGTTTGGTGCGAATCGGGGAACGCCGCGACCGCCTCCTCGAACCCCTGGCCGGTGTCGCCGTGACAGGCGGCGCAGTGGAAGGCGTACAGCGACGCGCCGGTGCGGACCTGCGCGTCCGCGCCGGGCACGAGCGCCAGGCTGGCGCGCGCCTCCGACGGGTCGGGTTGCGCGACCGCGGCCGTCGTCCCGAGAAGGGCGAGCGCGACGGCGAGGCGAACGAGGGCGAGGCGAACGAGGTGGACGGGAACGGAAGGAACGACGACCACCCTCAGGGCCGGTCGTCGTCCGACGCGTCGTCCGCGTCCGCCGTGGGCGGGGCGTCGTCCTCACCGCCGCCGGCCTCCGGGGC
>PR_CR_10_Liq_1_inCRDRAFT_1001663_pt1 | contig 12192 bp, 5 predicted proteins | sample PRCRCaboRojoPR_3_FD_10241 | JGI IMG/M metagenome (IMG submission 10241) | reverse complement strand
CTTTCGCACCGCTCACCGCATTGTTGCTGGGATTGAATGAGATCGTTGTACCTTGGGAGACGCTACTGCTATCGGTCGTTCTATATGTCGTGTTGCCGCTGTTGGCAGGCGTCGTGACCCGCAAGCGTCTCGACAAAGCCAATGATCACACGCGGTTACAACGTCTGTTGGGAGCACTGAAGCCATGGTCGATCATCGGCTTACTGGCTACTGTTGTGTTGCTATTTGGTCTGCAGGCACAAACCATTGTTGAGCAGCCGCTGATCATTGGTCTCATTGCAGTACCGTTGTTGCTACAAACCTATGGAATTTTTGCGATTTCATATATTGCGGCACAAAAACTTAAACTGCCCCACAACATCGCTGCACCCGCTTGCATGATTGCAACGTCAAACTTTTTTGAACTTGCCGTCGCGGTCGCTATTTCGTTATTTGGCATGCAGTCCGGTGCGGCACTTGCAACCGTTGTTGGCGTGCTGGTTGAGGTGCCCGTGATGCTGTCCCTGGTTTGGTTTGCTAATCGCACCCGCGGTTGGTTCGCTCGGGCGCATTATTGATATACGCTGTCGCACGACTAAAAATAAGTGAAACTAAACGGGCTACTCCACAATCGGTGGCGTGATTGGCGTCTTCACAGTGATTTTTATTGCTATTGGCTACTCTAAGAAAGGCAAACGCGACGACTGAGCCCTAATCAAGAATGGGCGCCAACCAGCGTCGCAAGGCCTCTGTCGGCATGGCTTTTCGCTCTGCCAGTGACTCCAGCTGGTCGTCTCCAATTTTACCGACTGAGAAATAGCGGGCTTCGGGGTGCGCGAAGTACAGGCCACTGACGGCCGCCGTTGGATACATGGCAAAGGTCTCAGTCAGGTGTACGTCACAGTGGGTTTCTACATCCAGCAGCCGAAACAGGGTTTCTTTCTCAAGGTGATCGGGGCAGGCGGGATAGCCTGGGGCAGGGCGGATGCCTCGGTACCGCTCGCGAATCAGTTCGTCATTGCTGAGTTGCTCATCGGGTGCGTAGCCCCAGAACTCGGTCCGTACGCGGCGGTGCATGTGCTCGGCGAAAGCCTCTGCAAGCCGGTCAGCGAGTGCTTTTAGCATGATGGCATTGTAGTCATCGTGTTCAGCTTCGTAGGCGCGTACACGTTCATCGACACCGTGGCCCGTGCTCACGCAGAAGCCGCCTATCCAGTCCCGGGGGCCTCCCTCAGGCGCAACGTAATCGGCTAATGATAAGTTGGCTTCACCTTCTCGTTTCTGAAGTTGCTGTCGGATTTGATGCAGATCNGCCAAGGGTTCCCCTTGATCATCGAATAGCCGAATGTCGTCTTGGTTAACACGCTGTGCTGGCCAAAAGCCGATCACCGCCCGCGCACTTAGCCACTGCTCATCAATAATACGCTCGAGCATGGCTTTGGCATCGGCAAACAAAGTTCTGGCCTGCTCACCGATAATCGGATCGTCCAGTAGCTTGGGGAATTTGCCATGCAGATCCCACGTAATGAAGAACGGTGTCCAATCGATGGTGTCGACAAGACTATCNAAAGGGTAGTCATTAAACACGCGCACGCCGGTAAAGGTGGGTGCCGGCGGCTGGTACTGTTGCCAATCAAAGCTGGCACCCCGGTGTACGGCCTCTTCATAGCTGATGCGTTCACTGCGCTGCTTGCGATTGGCCACCCGCTCACGAACCACGGCATATTCGGCGTCGATGTCGGCTCTGAAACGGTCGCGCTTATCNCCCAGCAGTTGACTGGCCACCGAGACGCTGCGCGAGGCATCTGGCACATAGACGACAGCATTATTGTGATAGTTCGGCTGAATTTTGACCGCGGTATGCGCCTTGGACGTCGTGGCTCCGCCGATCATTAGCGGCACATCAAATCCCCTACGCTGCATTTCGCTGGCCACATGCGCCATTTCTTCAAGGGAGGGGGTAATTAATCCCGATAGGCCAATGATGTCGACTTGCTCCGCCTGTGCCACCCGAAGGATTTCGTCGCAGTGGACCATNACCCCCAAGTCGATAATGTCGAAGTTGTTACATTGCAAAACAATGCCGACGATGTTTTTGCCAATATCGTGGACATCACCTTTTACCGTGGCTAACAGGATCTTACCGTTATTACCCGCACCTTCGGACTTCTCCGCTTCGATAAACGGTTGTAAATAGGCAACCGCCTGCTTCATGACGCGCGCCGATTTGACTACCTGTGGCAGGAACATCTTACCCTCGCCAAACAGATCGCCCACGGTGTTCATGCCATCCATAAGCGGACCTTCGATGACTTGGATGGGGCGTTCAAAAGCCTGACGAGCTTCTTCGNCGTCGNTTTCAATATATTGAGTAATGCCCTTNAGCAGTGCGTATTCAAGCCGCTTGGCAACCGGTTGTTCGCGCCAGCTCAGGTCTTCCGTACGCTGCTGGCCAGCACCGCTGCCCCGGTAGCGATCGGCAAGTTCGAGCAGCCGCTCGGTGGCATCGTCCCGTCGATTGAGCACNACGTCCTCTACCGCATCGCGCAGGTCCGCGGGTAAGTCATCGTAAACCGCTAGTTGGCCCGCATTGACGATACCCATGTCCATGCCGGCGCGGATAGCGTGGTACAAAAACACGGAGTGGATAGCTTCCCGCACAGGGTTGTTACCGCGGAAAGAAAACGACACGTTCGAGACGCCACCCGATACCCGCGCACCAGGCAAATGGTTGCGAATCCAGCGACTGGCTTCGATGAAATCCACTGCGTAGTTGTTGTGTTCCTCAATACCGGTACCAATGGCAAAGATATTGGGATCAAACATGATGTCGTGGGGATTGAAGTCCAGACGCTCGCGCAACAGGTCATAACAGCGCTGACAAATAGCAATGCGCCGCTCTAGGTTATCGGCTTGACCGTTTTCGTCAAAGGCCATGATGACCACCGCGGCGCCGTAGCGTTGGCACAGGGCGGCCTGCTCGAGAAATTCCTCTTCGCCGGCTTTTAAGCTAATGGAGTTCACCACCGGCTTGCCCTGAATGCACTTCAGCCCCGCTTCAATGACTGACCATTTAGAGGAGTCAACCATGAAGGGCACGCGCGCAATGTCAGGCTCGGCTGCGGCCATACGCAAGAAGGTGACCATGGCCTCTTCCGCATCGAGCATGCCTTCATCCATGTTGACGTCGATGATTTGCGCACCGTCCTCAACCTGGGCGCGGGCCACTTCCAGAGCGGCGGTGTAGTCCCCATCGAGAATCAGTCGTTTGAACTTGGCAGATCCGGTTACGTTGCAGCGCTCGCCCACATTCACGAAGTTTTTGCCCGAAAAATTGAAGGGCTCAAGTCCACTCAGACTCGTGTCCTTAAGTGGTGCTGGGAGCTGTCGCGGTGGTTTGTCCGCAACCGCATCGGCAATAGCGCGAATATGATCCGGTGTGGTGCCACAGCAGCCGCCGGCTAGGTTCAGGAAACCGCGCTCGGCGAATTCAGCAAAATCACTGTGCATATCGGCGGGCTGTTCATCGTATTCGCCAAAGGCATTGGGCAGCCCAGCGTTCAAGTGCGCGCTGAAGTAGCAGTTCGNCACCGAGGCCAGCTCCTCGAGGAAGNGCTGNACTTCTTTGAAGCGTCGACCACAGTTGCTACCCACTATNAGCGGTTTGGCGTGGGCAAGCGCGGTCCAAAAGGCAGCGCCGGTCTGGCCCGACANAATACGACCGCTGGTGTCGGGAAACGTCACNGACAGCATGATGGGCAATTCAATAGCGCGTGCATCGAAGGCGGCACGAATGGCGAACACGGCGGCTTTGGCATTGAGCGCGTCGAAAATGGTCTCCACCATCAGCACATCAACACCGCCATCAATGAGTGCATCGGTGGCCACCCTGTAGTTATCCACCAGGGTGTCGAAATCAATGTTGCGTGCGCCCGGATCATTCACATCGGGTGAAATCGATGCGGTGCGCGGGGTTGGGCCCAGTACACCNGCNACAAAACGGGGCCGCGCGGGATCCCGCTGACTTACNTCATCGGCCACNGCGCGGGCGANACAAGCCCCCTGGTAATTGATGTCATAGACTGCGCTTTCTAAACCGTAATCGCTCTGTGCAACCGCGGTACCGTTGAAGGTGTTGGTTTCAATGATATCGGCGCCAGCGTCCAGATAAGCTTTGTGTATCGCGGCGACGACATCGGGGCGAGTGAGATTGAGCAGATCATTGTTGCCCTTGAGTTCAGAGGGATGGTCGGCAAAAGACTCGCCTCGGTAATCCGCCTCTTGAAGTTGATAGTCCTGAATCATTGTGCCCATGGCGCCGTCGATCACCACGATGCGCTGCTCGAGAGCGTTGATTAGGTGAGCTATTTGTGGCTTGGTGTAAGACGGAAATGCGGACATAACGTGGGCTTCCTCAAGTGAGAGNGCAATATATCAAAATATTTTGATGGATTGCTAGTGTGCGGCGTTTTATGGGCACTATGCCAACTGGGATGTACTCACTGTCGGGATTTAACCTAGTGTAGAAGTCGGGTATTATCCGGGGCTGCGACGGTTGGGCACCGCGTGCATCGCAGGCGTCTCGTTTTTTCCAACCGGCAGGTTTACCTAACAGCCGGATCCAGCNAATAGGATCCATCCAAAAGAGAGATCCATNNAAAAGAGAGTAGGGCTCATGATTACCATTACCGAATCGGCGCAAACCTATCTTGCAGAGCTCCTGTCCAAGCAGGCAGACGCCCTGGGTGTGCGAGTATTCATCAATCAGCCGGGAACCCCTCGGGCAGAGACCTGCATTGCGTATTGCCGAGAGGGCGATGTCAAAGAAGGTGATGTCGAACACGATTACGGCACCTTGAAAGCGTGGTTCGAGGGCCGGAGCCTGCCTTTTCTCGATGACGCTTTAGTTGATTACGCCGCGGACCGAATGGGCGGTCAGCTAACCATTAAAGCGCCCAATGCCAAGATGCCCCGGGTAGATGACGACAGCCCCATCGAGGATCGTATCAATTACATCCTCTACAACGAGGTTAATCCGTCGTTGGCAGCCCATGGCGGTGAGGTCTCATTAATCGAGGTCACCGACGACCAGTTCGCTATTTTGCGCTTTGGCGGTGGTTGTCAGGGCTGTAGCGCGGTTGATGTCACCTTGAAAGACGGTGTTGAGAAAACCCTGCTCGACCAAATTCCGCAGCTGGCTGGGGTCCGCGACATGACGGACCACAGCGACCGCAGTCAGGCCTATTACTGATATAGGTCTTATCGGCAGCGGTTCGGTAGCACGTCGCGCAGTTTCTCGGCCATGGACAGCAGCAACTGCTCGGTGCTGTCCCAGTCGATACATGCATCGGTGACTGAAACGCCGTAGGCGAGTTCGTTGAGTGACGCCGGGATGCTCTGGTTACCGGCATTGATATTGCTCTCCAACATCAACCCAATAATGGAACGGTTACCTTCGACAATTTGATTGGCCACGTTGTCGGCAACCAGCGGCTGTAGCTCGGGTTTTTTTTCTGAATTGGCGTGGCTGCAGTCCACCATAATGTTGCGCGGTAACGACGCTTTCTCGAGGGCTTGCTCACACAAAGCAACATGGACGCTGTCGTAATTGGGGCCGTTTGATCCGCCCCGCAGAACCACATGCCCGTAGCGATTGCCTCGGGTTTCAAAGACCGACACCTTACCTTCACTGTTGATGCCCAGAAAACGATGGGGATTGCACACCGATTTCATCGCGTTAACCGCCACCTCCAGACCACCATCAGTCCCGTTTTTAAACCCGACCGCCGAGGACAAACCACTTGCCATTTCTCGGTGCGTTTGGCTCTCGGTGGTGCGCGCGCCAATCGCCGACCAGCTAATCAGGTCCTGTAGGTACTGGGGCGTAATTGGATCGAGAGCTTCAGTCGCTGTCGGTAGCCCTAGCGCTAAAATGTCGCGCAATAGGGTGCGACCAATGGTGAGTCCCGCTTCAATATCGAAGGAGTCATCGAGATGGGGGTCATTGATGAGCCCTTTCCAGCCCACCGTCGTTCGCGGTTTTTCGAAATAGACCCGCATGACGATGTAAAGGGTGTCGCCCACCTTGTCGGCAAGGTCTTTTAGCCGGCGTGCGTAGTCCATGGCGGCATCGACATCATGGATGGAGCAGGGACCCACGACCACGATCAGGCGATGATCTGCCCGATCCAGAATAGCTTCAATAGCACTTCGTGTCGCCGCCACGCGATCATAAATAGCATCGCTCACGCGCACTGTGTCGCGTAAAGCGGCAGGTGCGATTAAAACTTGTTGTGAAGCGACGTTGACGTTGTGAATACGTGGATTGGACATGCTACTTTGCCTGTATTGCTAACTGATTGTTCGTTGTGGAGTGACGCCGGCCTGACCCAGTCGTTGGCGCGGCAGTGTAAACCCTGAAAGTGACGTCGTCATGTCAGATCGGGGCTGCAATGTCATAGCCACCATAAAATGCCGAAATCATCATCGGAGTCGCCCATGGATAATCGACAGGTCACCACCGTGCCCGTGCAGTCAGAGTCACTGCTACCGTTATTGCAGCAGGGCTATCACGTACTGACGCCGGGCCTGCGCTTGGCGCGATTGTTGACCTTGAGTTGGACGCAACAGTGCTTCGCCCAGGGCGTCAACGCGGTGTCCGAGCCCGCAATTTACCCGGTGGATGCATGGCTTGAACGCTGTTGGTGTACCGCCGTTGAGCAGGGTCTGCTGCCGCCCCGGAAGTTATTAAATCGGGTCGAGGAACGCCAGTTATGGCAGCGCATTATCGAGACCGATATCGGCAAAACCACGGATTTTACACTGCTCCAGCCCCGCGGTGCCGCCGAGAGAGCCCTGCAAGCCCGGGCCCAATGGCTCATGGGAGGAGGAGATAGCGCAGATAGACGACAACGTTCACTGCTGAAACTCGATGCTGACTGCAACGCTTTTGAGCGTTGGCTGACGCAATTTGAAGCGGCGTTAGAGCGTCAGGGCTGGACAACCCGTGCAGACAGCTACAACGCCCTGTTAACCGTAGATGCCAATAAGCTTGCGCAGTTCATTCCCGGATCCGGCAAGCTCGTATTGGCCCATGTGCTGGCGTTACCGGCGTTAAGTCGACGCCTTATTGAGCACTTGAACCGTGGCCCCGCTCTGTCAATGCCGCCATCATCATCATCTGCGCTCAAGGCAGGGCCGCATAGCGACCACACACCGTGGCCGGCCCGTCGCTACCTGGATCAACGTCAGGAATTCAGTGCCGCAGCAGCGTGGGCTGCTGAACGTTACAGGGCCGGCTGTCACAGTACGGCCATTGTATTGATGGACATGAAAGGGGATCGGCCCGAGCTTGAGTACCACTTGCGTCGGGAGTTCGACTGCCTCGATGCCCGTTATGATCGCCTGCCGGTGAATTTCTCAACCGGCATGCCCCTGGCCGAGGTGCCCCTCTACCGCGACGCGCTACTCGTGTTGTCACTCGGTGGCCACGATGGCAGTGCACCGATTGCTCGTGAGGATGCACTCGCGGTGCTGCGTTCTCCCTATGTCGCTGGTGTGGGAAGCACGGCGGATGACAATACTGACACCCAAGCATGGCTAGGTTTATCGAGAGCCATCACCGATTTGGCTTCTGCGGTTATCGATGCCTCTGATTTAACCCATTTAGCCACTGTGTATGCACCCGAGGCCGCAATCACAAGCGCGCTGCGACAGATGCGCGAGCAGCCGATGCAGGTAGCGTGCCGTGGTCGTAAAACGCCGTCCCAGTGGCTCGAGGTGCTTCGGACACGCTTGAAGTTGTGGCGCTGGCCGGCTCGGCCGTCCTTGGATTCACTGGAATATCAGCAGATAGAGCGTTTTGAAGGTAGCCTGGACGCACTGGCAGCCCTCGATGATGTGGCAGGTCCCGTCAGCTATGGGCAGGTTGTGGCCCTGTGGCGCGCCATCCTTGATGACACGGTGTTCCAACCCAAAACCGATAGCCAAGTGGTGCAAGTCATGGGCGCGCAAGAAGCGGTCGGTTTATCCTTTGATGCCCTGTGGGTTTGCGGCTTGCAGTCGGCGGTACTGCCCGAGTCACCCCGCTTGTTACCCTTCTTACCGGGCAAGCTGCAACGTGCCTTGCAGCTACCACAGGTCGATGCCGATGGACTGTTGCACTACGCCACCGATCTGCTGCGCAGTTGGCATGAGACCCATCGCCAGGTGGTGTTGAGTTGTCATAGCCAGCAAGAAGGGGTTGCCAGCCCCCACAGTGTATTGGTTCAACCCGGCGATGAGTTGAGTGCCCCCAGCCCCCACAGCCACTGGCCCGATGCCGAAGCCTGCGAATGGCTAGAGGAGGGCCCCGCCCCGGTGGTTAGCCCAGCCGGTGACCTGATCGCCTATGGAGGCGGTGCGTCGGTATTGGCCAATCAATCCAATTGTCCTTTTCGGGCATGGGTGACCCACCATGTGGGCCCAGAGATCATTGAGCCCCCTCGTCGAGGTTTGAGTGCTGCCGAGCAGGGCTCGCTCATTCATGACGCGCTCTATGTCATATGGGGACAGCTGCGCGATAGCCAGACCCTAGCGGATACCGATAGCGCCAACCGTACGAGCCTTGTGCAAAGGGCGGTTGAGTATGCGGTACAGACGCTGGAAAACCGCGCTGCGAGCCGCGATCGCAGCGTGCGCAAGCGCGTGGGTAGTGCCTGTTTAGCTATGGAAGCCCATCGTATTGAGCACTTACTACTGACATGGCTCGAGACCGAGGCCCAACGATCTGAAGCTTTTAGCGTACTTGAGCGGGAGCAAGAGCATACGCTCACGATTGGCCCACTCACCTTATCGATGCGCCCTGATCGTATTGATGTCTTAAGTGATGGACGCCGGGTTGTGGTTGATTACAAAACCGGCGCTGTCAGCCGTTCAAGCTGGCTCGGGGATCGCCCAAAGGATCCGCAGTTGCCACTGTATGCACTGATGAACGAGGCGGTAACGGGTATTGCCTTTGCCCGTGTGCAGCAACAAGAACCCTCATTCGTACCCCTGGGGGATGATTTGGGGTTGAGCCGGAAAGACACCACGGTGCAGGCACAGTTGGCGCGCAGTAAAACCCTTGATGCGGATTCTTGGGAGTCACTGTTGGCGCATTGGCATGTTGGCCTTACCGCCCTGGCCGACGATTTTGCCGCGGGTAAGGCTGCGATCGACCCACTACCCCAAGCCTGCCAATACTGTTCGCTGGCCAGTGTTTGCCGCATCGACGAAGGTGTGACTCACTCGACAGAGGACTCGATTACCTCGGAGGATGTGTCCTGATGTCATCCCCCATCGAACAGACGAGCACCTCAGGTAAAGCACCGGCAGGCGATGGCGCAGCGCGTGCACGGGCACTCGATCCAACGGCCAGTTTCTGTGTAACGGCGCCGGCGGGCTCGGGTAAAACAGAGCTGCTCACCCAACGAATGCTGGCGCTGCTTGCCCGGGTAGAGCGGCCGGAGCAGGTGCTTGCGATTACGTTTACCCGTAAAGCAGCCGCTGAGATGCGCGATCGGGTGACCGAGAAGCTGGCTGAAGCGCAAGCGGATATGCCGGTCACTGAGCCCCATGAACAGGTCACTCGCTCGCTGGCTGAAGCTGTGCTTGAGAACAGCGCAGCCCGAGGCTGGGTGTTGCAGGCCGAGCGCTTCAATATACGCACCATCGACAGTTTATGCGCCGATCTCACCCGGCAAATGCCGGTACTCAGTGCCCTGGGTGGGGCGCTCAGCACTACCGAGCAACCCGAGCGCTTATTCGAGCAGGCCGTTGTGGCGCTGTTTGCCCACCTTGATGATGAGGGCGTCACTGGTGATGCCCTACGTGCCTTGGTCTTGCACTTCGACAATAACTGGGGGCGAGTCACGGAGCTGTTGGTGAAGTTGTTGCATCGTCGAGGGGATTGGGCGCCCCATCTTGGGCAGCACTATGGACCGATCGATGCGGAGAATGCGCTCAAAGCCTCTGTGGCAGATGTGGTCGCAGCTGTACTGACGCAGGTAGCTTGCGATTTCACGGGGCTGCAAGAGGATCTCGAACAGCTGGCTAATTTTGCAGCATTGCACTTGGGGCAAGCCCCCGTTGTTTTGGCCCCTGGCGCTAGCCACCTGGAGAGCTGGCGGTGCGTTGCCGCTATGCTCATCAAAGACGACGGCACTTGGCGTAAACCCAAGGGAATTACGGTGCGCCAGGGGTTTCCGGCGAAAACCCCCGAGAAAGCGCGCTTGGTGGCCATACTTGAGGATCTGGCCGAGACGCCAGTACCACCCGCGCTTATCGAGTTAATGCGCTTACCTGTTATTGACGATGATGATCCCGGCTGGCAGTTGGTGCTTCAGCTGTCGCGGTTGCTGCCCCTGTTATTAGCAGAGCTACTGCTCGTTTTTCAGCGGGAGGGGGTGGTTGATTTCACTCACATCGCGCTGGCTGCAACGGCAGCCTTGGGCGATGACGAGGACCCCACTGATTTGGCTTTGCGCCTTGATTATCAGTTGGAGCACATTCTGGTTGATGAGTTTCAAGATACCTCAGATCAGCAGTTTGAGCTGCTGCGCCGTCTTACTCGGGGCTGGGCAGAGCATAATGCCACCGGTGCCCCGCCGCGCACGCTGTTTATCGTGGGCGATGGTATGCAGTCGATCTACGGCTTCCGCTATGCCAACGTCGGTTTGTTTCTTCGGGCCAGGGACCATGGTGTCGGTGATCTGCCCCTGGAGCCACTTGCGCTCAGGCGCAACTTTCGCTCCCAGGCGGGTGTGGTGCAGTGGGTGAATGAGACCTTTGCGCAATTGCTTCCCGCCCATGATCATCCGGAGCGCGGACAGGTACGCCATACCACCGCAGAAGCCACGCGCCCACCGTTGCCTGAACAGGCCGTGTCGCTGCATCTTTTCCCCGATGATGACGGCAGTGCCGAAGCCCGTTACATCGCCCAGCAAATTGCCCAGCTGCGCAGCATCGACGGTCAGGCCTCTGTCGCTATATTGGTGCGTGCACGAGGCCACACGCTGCCCATCATCCGCGCGTTGCGCCAGCAGGGCATACCCTTTCTCGGGCGAGATCTGGAGTCACTAGCGAGCAGTAGCGCCGTTATTGATTTGCTGGCCTTGTGTCGTTGGCTCGCCAATCCCGCCGATGACGTCGCCTCCCTGGCACTTTTGCGTGCACCTTTTTGCGGTTTGTCGCTGTCCGCTTTACACAAGGTGGTAGCGGAGCAATCTCGTCCCATCCCATTGCGCTCGGCCCTTGAGCAAGCCATTAAACGAATCAACGATGAGGACACCGTCGCCCGTTGTCGGCACCTGCATTCGGCGCTCGATTGGGCGCTAACGAAGCGCGACAGACTCGCGTTGGCGGATTGGGTGGAGCAGGTGTGGTTGCGTTTGGCGGGGCCACAGGTCTTACCTGCGAATACCGCAGGCGATGCGCTGCGCTTTCTAGATCTGTTGCGACAGGCCGAGCGGGAAGGACGGGGTCTTGATGTCGATTGGCTCGAGATGAGGGTCGAGCAGCTCTTCGCCGAGCATGATGGCGATGACAACGCGGTACAACTGATGACCCTGCATAAATCGAAGGGATTGCAATTTGACTACGTCTTCATGCCAGAGTTACACAAACTACCCCGCAGCAATGAACGGGAACTGCTGCGCTGGCATCGGCAGGGCCGTCCCGGCAGCGGGCTATTGATCGCAGCCGACGACCGCACACCACCTGAGCACCGATCCCTTTATCACTATCTCAGTTGGCTGCAGAAACAAAAGGAGCAGGCGGAGTTACGGCGGCTATTGTACGTAGGTGTTACCCGGACAAAGCGCCGGGTTTGGCTGACAGCCGCCGCTGCGCTTGCAGCTGACAGCACCGCTCCGAGCCCTGGATACCTACCGGATCGCAGCGCCTTGAAGCCACCTGCATCGAGTAGTCCGCTGGGTGTGCTGATGCCGGTTATGGCCGACGATGTCATCGTTCATCCTATCTCCAGCGGTGATACGGCAGGTGATACCGTGAGCAAGGGACTGCGTCGCTTGCCCTTATCCGTCATTTTGCAGCAGCAGAGTCAAACAGAGGCCGCGTTGGGCGGCGTGCGCAACAAGATCGATCCCGATACACTGCTGGGCCAAGATCGTCACATGCTAGAGCGCGCCATCGGCATCGTTACCCATCGTTTGCTCGAGCTTTTGTCGCACACTA
>PR_CR_10_Liq_1_inCRDRAFT_1001662_pt1 | contig 12201 bp, 17 predicted proteins | sample PRCRCaboRojoPR_3_FD_10241 | JGI IMG/M metagenome (IMG submission 10241) | reverse complement strand
AACAAAAATCATCCTTTTTTTGAACAGTTTGCAAAGGAATACATACGAATTTATGAAGAAAGAATAATTTTAGATGAATCTAAATTTGTTAAACCTAATGACAGTTATGTGTTAGCACACTGTATACAATATGCAGAACAACACGGCTACAAGTCTAGAGATTTGCATCCTGAACGAAAAAGCCTTAGCCCAATACACGAAACTGTACTAGGTAATCACATGCGTCATTTTAAAGCTAGCAGAAAAGTAAATGGTAGTATATTCAAACATATCGACAAAGCTATAGAAGGTATTCGTAAGGGCAAAGATGCAGGCAAGGTTTTAGAACGTTTTGACAGAAGGGTTAGACAAGAAAAATGATATTCTTAAGTAAAAACGGCACAGATGAATATGTAAACATGTTTGCAGAAGGTAGCGGATTTAAACCTACTTCAGACAAAGAATTTGACTACAATTCGTCTGACGAACCTATTGTACTTAGAGGAATATTAAAGCACAAAGTAATGAAACAGTGCTGGGAAGATAAACGAGATTTTTATTATATGGACAGCGGTTACTTAGGTAACTATAAATCTCCCATTAATCCTAATGGTTGGAAATGGTTTCATAGAATTGTTAAAAATGATCTGCAACACGGGCGTATAATTGATCGTCCTGACGATAGATGGAAAAAACTACAGTACGAAATACCGGACTGGAAAAAGAATGGACGTAACGTTCTTGTTGTAATGCCTAGCGACAAACCTGCAAAGTTTTATGGAATTGATATGGAACAATGGCAAGAAGAAGTAATCACTACACTTAAACAAAATACCGATCGTCCTATTGTAATAAGAGAAAAAGCAAGTAGACCAGAACGTATATCAAAAATAATATACGAAGAGTTAGACAATGCACATGCAGTAGTAACTCTACAGAGTATTGCAGCAACAGAAGCAATACTTTATGGTATACCTGCATTTACACTAGCACCTAATGCCGCATCTATGTTATGCTCAAATAATTTAACAGAAATCGAAAATCCTTTATATCCTGATAAAGATTTAGTATATAAATGGGCATGTCATTTAGCATACGGACAATTTCATATCGACGAATTAAAAGACGGAACTGCATGGAAGATAATATCAGATGACGAAGTTACAGTTTATAACTAGTATATCTAAATCTTATTGGCAAAATACTGCAAGACATTGTATTAAAAATTGGGACCTCCCAGGAGAAGTAATTGTATATATTGACCAGCAAGAAGGAGATGTTGAATGGTTTAACGAAGTTCCTTTTAAGAAAAAACTAGTTCATGTTCCTCCTTTAAACTTAGACAAATATTTAGATTACAAAACAAAAGTAAGAAAGTTTTGGGGCAAAAGCTGCGCTCAGATACATGCTATTAGAAATAGACCACTAGATACTAAAATAATCTGGTTAGACAGTGACGTAGAGCAATTACAACCAGTACCGGAAGAATTATTTGAATTACAAAGCAATCGGCCACTTGCAATGATGAAGAGCCACGATAAGCATGCTGATTGTTATGAAACTGGACTTGTAATTTTTAATCAAAAATATGAAAAATTAACATTATTTGCAAATCAATATGAGAGGTTCTGGAATAATGAGGAAGAACTTTTTGGATTACATAGGCCTTACGATGCAATGGTACTAGGTGCATTAGCCGAACGTAAAGGTTTTGAAAATCTTGTGCATACTGAATGTGAAAACGAATATGCTTTAGAAAATACAAGATTTCAAAAATATTTTAAACATCATATTAACAAAGAAAATAAGGCAAAACTAAATGAAAAAAATTAATGTAATTGCCTACGCTGGAGGGATACCTGCTAAGAATAAAAATCCTGAAAAGCCACTAATACTAAAAAATTTCATTGAAGGTGTTAATGCAGCAGGAGATTATGGATTTGTCCACGATGGTATGCATTTGCCAAGTGAAGTTGCATTGATACAAGGTTGGGTCCATCACTCTAGCCCTAATGCTCCCCATTTGTTGATAAGAAAAAGAGTTATTGACGGTCAACGTAAATTAGGTAACAAAGTAATAACAGCAGACAGTAATTTATTTCTATATGCTAATACAGAAAATCCACACCACTATCTAAGATACAGTTACGATGATATTTTCCCCCAAACTGGAAATTATTGCGACTCTGATCCAGATCCTGCTAGGTGGGAAAGCATACGAAAGACTATAGGTATAAATGTTAAACCTTGGAGGACAGGTAAACATATTTTATTGTGTATGCAACGTAACGGTGGCTGGAGTATGCAAGGGTTAGACACACAAGACTGGGCTAGAGAAACTATAACAGAAATTAGAAAATATTCAGATAGACCCATTATTATACGCTCCCATCCGGGCGATGGTAAAAGCAGATTTTATTTAAATCCAAATAACAAAGATTTTAAACTAAAAGATGTTGGCAACAATGTGCATTTTAGTATAAGTGAAAAGTCTTTTCTAGAAGATTTGGAAAACGCTCATGCTGTTGTTGTACATAACTCGAGTCCCGCTGTAGGCGCTGCAATCGAAGGTGTACCTGTGTTTTTAACAGACCCTGCTAGTAGCCAGGCTAGAGAAATTGCAAATTGCAATCTATCAGACATTGAAAATCCAAAGACCTTTGATAGAGATCCATGGTTACATAGGATTAGCATGTTTCACTGGAATTTTAATGAACTTAAAAGCGGCCAGGCCTGGAAGCACATGAGATCATTCTTATGATACCCGAAGCGCAGCCTTATATTGAAGATATAATTGAACAGTATAAACCAAGATCCTTTTGCGAAGTCGGGTGCCACGAAGGCATGACTGCTAGATGGATTTGTCATACCATTTTAAAATACTACCCTAGGTTAGTTTATATAGGATATGATGCATTTGAAAAAGTTGGAATCCAAGAAAGGAATGGTAAAAGCACTCCAAAAAAAGAAAAAACAATCACTAGACTTAATTGGTTACAAAGAAAATATAAACACTTTAGATACACCCTAGTAGAAGGATTCACTCAGGACACACTGGTTTCTCCACAAAAATACGGATTAGTTTACATAGATGGAGGTCACAGTTATGATACTGTCAAGCACGATTACAGTATGCTAAAAGACAGTAAGATAATTATATTCGATGACTATAATTTAGAAGGTGTCAAGCAGGCTGTAGATGAGATAGGTAAGGGTTACGAATTAGACTTTGGTCATAGAAAAAACCGAAAGTGGATTATAATAAATTAAAAATTACCGGTTGCACATGCTTTGACTTCTGATGTGGCAGAAAGGCAAAACCTTTTCCTTTTTCTAAAACTGTTTCAAAACTTTCTTCTCGTAATCCTTTGTCTTTAACCATTTCGTCAACATATTTTTTTACATCCGGCAGATTATAATCGTCAAAGACTACAACTTTACTTTCATACAATTTTTCATAATCGTGCTTCACAGTATCGTAGCTATGTCCGCCATCAATATAAACAAAATCGAAAGAATTTTTTTCTAATGTATCTTGTGTATAGCCTTTGTATAACTTAAAGTAAAATTCAGGATATTTCTTTTGACGATGTTTTAAATTTTTGGTTGCAAGTTTGTAACTTCCTGATCCCTTGCCATTTATTTCGTATTTGTGAAACTCGTCATTGTGCAGTTCTAAATCAAAAACATCGTAACCATAATATTGTAATTTTGGATTTATTTTTAGACAGTAATCTACAAACTGCACAGCAGTTTTGGCATTGTGTGTTCCTATTTCACACACATTCCTGGGACGAATTTTATCAAATATTTGATAAAAAGGAGGAAGCATTCCTAGCTTCATCTAATGTTTCTCCAATAGTCCTCTTGCCTGTCGATCTTTAAATCTTTTTTGTTACTGTGTCCTTGTGCTTTTCTATCTCCTTTGAGATGATCTATATATTTTCCTAGATCGCTGTTAATAATTGGGTGCCCTTCTTTTTCAATCAAGCCGTTTGAAAAATCTTTATTNACTGCTCCCCATTCTTGTGTATGCCATTCTCTAACTACNTCAAACACATAACTATCNTGCCATTCTTTTAGTGTAAAGATTCCATTTTCAGCATCGTCATACATTCTTTGAAATTCTTCAAAAAATTTATCCGCATGTGGATGCCTTAAATTCATACTGTACCATCCACACTCAGTATATTTGTTTTTACGCCCTGCATAGCAGAGAAACTTNTCGTCTGGTATAAATTCTTGTAAAAACTCNATAGGCATAGGAGTATGAACTACACTATCTGCATCCATCCAAATTAAAACATCTGCATCTGTTTTCTTTACTGCNTCGAATATTGCGTAAACTTTATGACTAAAACGTATTGCGTCCCATTTAAATGCTTTGTTTGCATCTAATCTCCTACCGTCAGGACCCTTGCCATTTGCACGTAGATCATATTTGTACTTCTTTTTAAATTCTACAAGAGTGTTGCGCATTTCTTTTTCTGCGTCATAGTCTTTTATGTGTCTTTTTGTTTTAGGCAATGCTGGCCGCGCTCTTTCGCTATAGAGAAGTAGGTCTACTTCTCTAGGCATATTCTTGTCAAACGTGTTTATAAATCTCTGCGCATAACGGTCTAAACCCTGTTGATTATATGTTGTAACAACCGCAAATTTTCTCATAGGTACTCCAAGGTGTTAAATATAAGCATATTTATTTGTGTAGGTGCCATGCGGAAAATATCAGTAATTACAAGTTTTAATCAGTCTTACTATGACAAAGTAGGTAAACATTGTGTAGAAACATTCAATAAATTCTGGGATGAAGATATAGATCTTTTTGTTTATCTCGAGGACATGGATGAAACCCGTATAGATGCAAAATGCATTCCTTTTACAAATTTGCCGATTGACTATTTTGTATTCCAACAAGAAAAAAGAAAACAACAAGAAAAAACATTTGCAAAAAAAGCATATAGTATTATACATGCTTTTGAAAATTTAGATACTGATATTTTAATTTGGTTGGACGCAGATGTTGTTACTACAAAATCAATAACTAAAGAATTTATATATAGTCTTGTTCCTGAAAATACATTATCTGCACATTTCGGAGTATGGCACAACCGAGTAAAGCATGATAATGAAAGTCCTTTGATTTTCAGTTGCGAAACAGGTTTTTTTGCAGTTAATACTAAGCACAAACTATTTTCTATATTAAGAGATAGATATACACAACGCTATTTGCAAAGAGATACCTCAGGCTTGCGTAGATTTTACGACGGAGATGTATACGGTGCTGTAATAAAAGAACTTGAAGACAGTGCAATTATGAATGATCTAAATTCTGGTCCACATAAAACTCCTATACCTAGAAGCGTCCTAGGAGAATATATAACACATTTCAAACATGGTCTTAAAAAGCGCAATGACTTTAATATTATATTGGAAAAGACTTTAAAATGATTTTCGGATTTTTTACAGATTTTGGAGCACTAAATTCTCAACCTGTGTTTCAAGCGTTCAAAGAAAGTGTGCAAAATGCAGGACATTCAGTAGTGGACGGTAACTGGGATATGCCAGATGTTGCAGTCATCTGGAGCGTGTTATGGCACGGAAGAATGGCAAAAAATGCACAGGTTTTTGACCACTTCACAAAACAAGGAAAACCTGTGATAGTGTTAGAAGTAGGCGGACTTATAAGAAACAAAACCTGGAAGGTAGGTATTAATGGCATAAACGGCGAAGCATATTTTGGTCACGAAACAGACAACACAAGTGATAGACTTACCAAACTAAAACTAAAAATGCAACCGTGGCGCCCTAGAACCTATCAGCCTAAATATGTACTTGTGCTAGGACAAAATGCCAACAGTCATCAATGGCGTGATATGCCTCCTATGCAAGAATGGATAGAAAGTGTAATTACACAGATACGTACAGTAACAGATAGAGATATTAGAATACGTCCCCATCCTAGAAGTATGCTTGAGGACAAATGGGTTAAAGAAACAATACGCAATTACAACGATGTTTACTTTAACCAACCTAGACAAGTAGCAGGAACCTACGACGATTTTGACTATGACAAACAATTGAATGACGCTTGGGCAGTTGTTAACTGGTCAAGTAATCCTGCAACACAGGCTTTACTAAACGGGGTTCCTGTGTTTACAGGGCCAGAAAGTCTTGCAGCACCTGTTGCAAATTTGAATTTAAAACGCATAGAAGATCCTGACATGCCCGACAGGCAACAATGGGCAAACAACATTGCATATACAGAGTGGACTACAGAGGAAATAGCTGCCGGCGAGCCATTGCATAGACTTATGCCAAAGCTAGAAGAATTAGTAAATAAAGATTGACAACTGTTTGATTTTATTATATAATTTATTATAAATCAAAGAGAGAGTGTCATGCCTACTGTTGAAGACTACATAGAAATTCTAGCAGGTTTGCAAAAGTGCGAAACTAAGTTTGAGCTAGAAAAATCTGACTATAATCTTATCACTAGCTTTGGACGCCAAACATTCAAAGGGATAGGATTTACTGATAGACAGCTAGAACTAGCCAAGTCTAAAATAGACTATTATAGCGACAAGCTTGAAGAGGCAGGATATACCGATATTGAACTAGCTAAAGATAGTCTACGTCTTCCTATTAGGTCAATTGACAGAAGTCGCTGGATTAAAATATTCGATCACCCTACAGGTATGATTTACGAGTCATCTGATAAGGGTCAATGGATTGGTGTTAGATTTACTTTTCAAAAAAAGCTAATAAGCTGTTTGGAGGAAATTAAAAAGAGAATCAAACAAGATTCCTATTACGATAAAGTAGAAAAGGTCCACTTTTTCAAATACAGCGAATACAACCTTTATTGTTTGGTTGACATATTCAAAGAGAAAAATTTTGAAATCTCTGAGGAAGTTCAAAACATATATGATAAACTATCCAAGCTAAACAAATACGACTTTGTTCCTTGTGTAATGGACGGAAAACTGCATAATGTATCATCAAAAGCGCAGGATTATATCTATAACGAAATAGGTGCCCCTAGCGAGGAAAATCTAATTCTTTATAAAGATAGATCTATACTGCACGGCATAGAAGTTGTAGACACGGAAAACCTAGCACGTAGTAGTTTCGGTGTTTCTGAACTAGGAAATAAAATTGCAAATAGATCTAATACTCAAATAAGAGTATTGTCTACAAAGTATTCTATAGATAATTTATTAGAATCATTGTCCGAACTTAAAAGATTTCCTGCATTGTTTGTTGTACCAGAAAACAAAGCATATGATAGTGTAGTGCAAATACAAAGCCATATAGAAAACCAAATATCTGAATCTGATATTAGTGTTATGTTTAGAATGGAAAATAGTGGCGACGGCGCAGAATTTAATCAATATATTAAACGCAAGGGCATTAATAATAAACTTGATTTACATAAAAAGATAGTGTATACTTTAGATACAAAAGTACCAAAGCCTTTGTTACAGTCAGGTTGGACTCCTAAAACTGTTGTAGTATTTCTAAATAACATACCAAACACTAGAAAAGTATTACAATGTTTTGCAGACAAAGACCTAATAATTTTTTATGAAGACAGTGCTGGACATAGCACACGCTTCTTTTTTAATAAGGATCTGGAAACACTTTAAATGGCATCATGTAAATTAATAATCGAAGATGAAGTAAACATCAAACTTGAAGGTCTCGACGTGGATGTGAGACGTAAAATATCCAACGCACTAAAGTTTGAGGTTCCTTATGCTCGCTATATGCCGCAGTACAAGTTAGGACGCTGGGACGGCAAGGTTGCGTTTTTTGGCATAGGCGGAACGGGCTATGTTAACCACCTTGACAAAATTGTAGAAGTATTACAGAAAAATAATGTTGAAATCGTAGACATCGAAGACAACAGGCATCCTGTACAATTAGATTTCCAACCTATAACAGAACGCTACTGGGCTGATCAAGGAGTTGTATGGCCCAAAGGACATCCTGCAGAAGGCGAAGAAATTATTCTGCGTGACTATCAAGTTAGTGCGATCAATAACTTTCTCGCTAATCCGCAAAGCCTACAAGAAATTGCAACTGGTGCAGGTAAAACAATTACAACTGCTACGCTGTCACACTTGTGCGAACCTTATGGGCGTAGCCTAGTAGTTGTACCTAACAAGAGTCTTGTTACACAAACAGAAGAAGATTATCGCAACTGTGGCCTTGATGTTGGTGTATACTTTGGCGACAGAAAAGAACTAGGAAAAACACATACTATTTGTACCTGGCAAAGTCTTAATATCCTAGATAAAAAATTCAAAGACGGTGAAGCAGTTTTATCTCTTGCAGAGTTTTTAGAAGGTGTAAGTGCTGTTATTGTTGACGAGGTACATCAGGCCAAGGCAGAAGTATTAAAAAATCTACTCACACGCAATCTGCGTAATGCTCCTATACGCTGGGGACTGACAGGCACGGTGCCAAAAGAATCATTTGAGTTTGAAAGCATTCATGCAAGTCTCGGACCTGTGATTGGACAAATTACTGCAAAAGAACTACAGGACAAAGGCGTATTGTCTAATTGTCATGTAAACATTGTGCAGTTATTAGATACAGTAGTTCATTCTGATTATCAATCAGAATTAAAATATCTAGTTACTAATAAAGAACGTATTGAATACATTGCCAAGTTATTAAACAATGTAAAACAGTCAGGCAACACTCTAATACTAGTAGATAGAATTAGTGCTGGAGAAATGCTACAAGAACAAATACCAGGCAGCGTATTTGTAAAAGGCGATGTTAAATTGAAAGATAGGAAAGATGCATATGACGAAATCAATGAAGGAACTAACCACGTGGTTATTGCTACCTATGGTGTTGCGGCTGTGGGTATTAATATTCCTCGCATCTTTAATTTGGTCTTGATTGAACCTGGCAAAAGTTTCGTTAGGGTAATTCAATCAATCGGCAGAGGCGTAAGAAAGGCAAAAGACAAAGACTTCGTACAAATTTGGGATATTACGAGCACATGTAAATTTGCGAAGCGACATCTTACACAGCGTAAGAAGTTTTACAAAGATGCGCAATATCCATTTACAATAGAAAAAGTAGACTGGAATTAATATGAAAATACTAACATTAGAAAACGAATCATTTGCATTAAATAGCCTACCGGACGAACTGGAAGACGATGTTCAGTTTGCAGTGCTTGATAACTCTGATCCTAAAGATCCGGATTTCTTTTTTATACCTCTGATCTTTTTAGAGTCTTTTAGTTCTCCTGCAATTGTTATGGAGATAAACGGCAAAGAGATTATGATGCCGGTTGACTGGAATATTGCAGTTGGCGATAGCTACAGCGGAAACGATCTCGAAGTATTGCCGTTGACTAGTATTAACGACAGAGGTTTTGAAGCATTTTTGTTTAACCCACTAAGTAGCTATAAATTTGAATTTGGGGAACTTAAAATCACAAATTTTTACAGTGATGTTAAATGGTACTTTCCTAAAGTTAAAAATGGTCAACTACTGGCAATACCAGTAACAGATGGCCCTAAGCCATTATGTGCGTACTTTATAAAAGACATCAGTAGACAAAGTGAATTAATAGATTACACTAATCTACTCTAGGAGAAAGAATATGGGAATTAAAGCAGGCAAGATATGGGGCGAAACCGAATTAATACACGCAAACGGTGTACTAGAATTTCACCGTATTGAGTTTAATGCAGGATACAAGTGTTCAGAACACGAACATCGTTACAAGTGGAATGGCTTTTTTGTAGAGAGCGGAAAGATGATTGTGCGTGTTTGGCAGGACGGAGATCAAGACGGTCTAGTAGACGAAACTGTTCTAGGTCCCGGAGACTTTACACAAGTTAAGCCAGGCAAGATACATCAATTTGAAGGTGTGGAGGACGGTGTAGCATTTGAATTATATTGGGCGGAATTTAATCACGATGATATTGTTCGTCGTACAGTAGGATCTCCGGTAAATAAAAAATGACAAAGCTTATACCCGGTGAAGCTCTTATATACGAACGTTCCGACGGTGTAGTATATGCTCGCTATAGAGATCCTCCACACAATACTATACCTCGCTGGATAGTGGGAGGAGATCCAGCAGGTGTTGCTAGAGCACAAGGCGATTTTCTATCCTACAGCGATTGGCAGGAGATGTGTCGTCTTGCAGAACAAAACAGCACCTTGAAAAAACAACTTGACAAACTAGTTACAACATATTATATTATTAAAGATGGCGGATAAATTACAAATCAAAGAAATCCTAAGCTGGATCGATAATGGCTACAAAGAAATCTGGAATGAACTAGAAGACGAGCATAAAAAACAAGTTAGCTTTTGGTTGTTAAACAGATATGTAAGCAGTATCAACGGCAGTAGAGATAAACAAGAACTGGCTGTCTTCAAAACCAACGAGTACTATAATAAACATTTTAATACTATCGGTGTTGGTAAAGAAAATGGTCATCAAAAACTTATGTGGCAACTATTGTGCATGAGCGGCAGTACTGGTAAGAATGAATTTCATCCTTGGATAGGTTTTAAGAAAAAAGCAGGTGGAAATGACAAAGCGGTAAAGCTGCTAGAACAAATTTATCCTAACATGAAAAGTGATGAGGTAGAATTACTTGCTGGACTATCTACAAAACAAGAACTCAAGCAGTTGGCTGAAGAACATAACATTGATGTCAAACTCTGATAAACCATACAAGTGTGAATACTGCGGCAACGGCTACATGCGAGAAAAAACTCTCGCTGCACACATGTGTGAAAAGAAAAGACGTGCATTCCAAAAAGATGAAAAAAGAGTGAGGTACGGATTCTATGCCTTTCAACGATTTTACAAACTCAGTGCGGGAACTAAAAAAGAAAAAACATACGAAGATTTTTGCAACAGTCCGTACTATAATGCTTTTGTCAAGTTTGGTAGTTTTATTTCTAATGTTCGTCCTCTATATCCTGAACGTTACATAGACTACGTAGTAACCAGTGGAGTCAAACTTGATCATTGGTGCAGAGACGAAATGTATGAAAAGTATGCATTGGATTTGATCTTAAAAGAAGATGTAACTACAGCATTAGAACGCAGTGTTCAAAGCATGATGGATTGGGCAGAAGATAAAAACAGTGTATGGAATCATTACTTTTATTATGTAAGTTTGAACAGAGCAGTGTGGGATATCAAAGACGGTAAGGTAAGTCCGTGGCTTATACTAAACTGTAAAAGTGGGAAAGATATGCTAAGTAAGTTTAATGACGAACAACTAGGCTTAGTTTATCATGTAATCAATCCAGAGCACTGGGCTATGAGATTTAGAAAGCTGCCTAATGATGTGCAACTAGTAAAGGATGTTGCAAAGGAATCCAATCTATGAGAAAACTAGCAGACGGTACACAAGTACCTGAATACGAATTTCCTATCACACTAGAAGTAAAAACCAAGTGTCCTGGCAAATACAAACTAGTAGACCTCGAAACCGGCGAAGAATACATAGGCCAACGACCGCTTTCTAGAAAGGGGTTCTTTTGGAGGAAAATTATAAATGCCTGATATTGATATAGACTTTGCCGACAGAGATGTTGTATTATCTAAAATACAACATCGTGTTGCAAAACTAGACACAGACAAAAAACACAACACAGGTGTGTATGTAACTGAAATTCCATATAATCCTGTGAACAACTTGAGCACTATCGACTATAAGACCGCAGAAGAACGCGGATACTTTAAACTTGATTTCCTTAACGTAAGCATTTACAAAGATGTAAAAGATAACGATCACCTACAACAACTAATGGAGAGAGAACCGCTATGGGAACTTTTACAGCACGACGAGTTTGTGGATCAACTATTTCATTTGAACGGACATGGGGATGTACTGAGGAAGACTTGCCCGACTTCCGTGGAACAATTAGCTGCCGTCCTTGCTATGATACGGCCCGCGAAGAGGCACCTGATTGGGGAGAGCTGGACGACTATTATGCAGGAAGTATGGAAGAAGCCGGAGAATGACGAGTACTATTTCAAGAAAGCCCATGCTGTGAGCTACGCAATGGCAGTAGTAGTACACATGAATTTATTGTGTGAACAACTGAATAATTAATTTTTTTTGTTCTTCCGAACGAGTTGAACGTTCTTTCTTTTAACTCTTTTTATAGATAAGTTGTGTAGATTAACACAAGGGCCCATTGTTACCTTTACATCTTTTGAGT
>PR_CR_10_Liq_1_inCRDRAFT_1001661_pt1 | contig 12208 bp, 7 predicted proteins | sample PRCRCaboRojoPR_3_FD_10241 | JGI IMG/M metagenome (IMG submission 10241) | reverse complement strand
GCTGCTGACGGTGCCGGCGCTGTTATGGGCGGGCCTGACACCGGTGCAGGCGCTGGCTACCAACAAGGCGCAGTCGGTATTCGGCTCGTTGGCGGCGACGGTGCGCTTCCTGCACGGCGGGGCCATCGATCTGCGCTCGGCCGCGCTCGCCGTGGCCTGTACCTTCGCCGGCGCCGCCGCGGGCGCCATCGCCGTGCAGGTGCTGGCGGGCGATCTGCTGGCCGGCCTGGTGCCGGTGCTGCTCATCGCCTTCGCACTGTACTTCCTGTGCTCGCCGCGGGTGTCCGATCTGGATTCCCGCCGGCGCATCGGGCATGGGACCTTCGCCTTCACCATCGGCACCAGTGTCGGCTTCTACGACGGCTTCTTCGGGCCCGGCACCGGGACCTTCTTCGCCATCGGCTATGTCGCCCTGCTGGGCTACAATCTGCGGCGTGCGACGGCCCATGCCAAGCTCCTCAACTTCACCAGCAACCTGGCGGCGCTGCTGCTGTTCGTCGCCGGCGGCCAGGTGGTCTGGGCGTTGGCGCTGGCCATGGCGGCGGGACAGTTCATCGGCGGGTGGATCGGCGCCCACCTGGTGCTGGCCCACGGTGCCAGGCTGGTGCGCCCGGTGCTGGTGGCGATGTCGCTGGCCGTCTCCGCCCATTTGCTGTGGGAGCAGTCGCCGCAGCGTGCCGACCCGGAGCCATCGCCGGCGAGCCTACCGGCCACCGACTGACATGCGGACATGCCCACGGCGTCGTCGGCGCAATGGCGCCGCCGGCGGTACTTGCACTACGGGCGCGCAGCATTCAGATTATCGGCCATGCTCAGCCATCGCCGACACCTCGCCGCCATCGCCTGCGTGCTGCTGCTGAATCTGCAGCTGTTCGCGGCGAATGCCCTCGGCTGCGTGCACCGGCCCGCCGACGCGGCGGCCAGCGCCGGCTGTGCGCATTGGGGTGTTGCGGCGATGCCGACAGTCGATCGCTCCGCCGCCACGCCCGACCTCGCGTCTGCGCCCGACCTGGAATCTGTGCCCAGCCCGGCGCCCGCGCCCATGTCTGCCCTGGCCCTATACCCGGATCTCGAGCCGACCCCCGCCGCCCCGACGGCCCAGGCCGCGGGCACAGCCACGGGCGAGCCCTGCCAGAAGTGTAACCTCGGTCAGGTGGCCGGCGCATGGCACCTGGTGCTCGCCCGGGCCCCCGAGCTGGCAGTCCGGCATACCGCACTGCCGCACGCGCACCCGGCCGTGCGCATCCACGCCCACATCCCCGACGGCCTGCTGCGGCCGCCCCGCTCCATCTCCGGCTAATGCCGCCGGCGGCCAAAGTGCCGCCAACCGTTGCACCCCGACCCATGTCGCTTCTGGCACCGGGTCTGAGACCGGAGATACACCCATGATCCGTTTGCACCGACGGCGCCCGCCGGGCGTCGCATCCCGCTGGTGGCCGATGGCCGCGCTGGCACTGCCGCTGGCACTCGCAGGCTGCGAAGACGCCGAGCAGCCGAGCGAAGGTTTGGCCGCGGCCATGGACGACACGGCCCTGGCGCACGCCGCCAAGCACATGGACCCCAAGTACGTGTGCCCGATGCATCCACAGATCATCAAGGACGCACCCGGCTCCTGCCCCATCTGCGGCATGGACCTGGTGGAGAAGATGATGGACCCGATGACGGGGAAACGGCCGGAAGTGGCGCTGACACCGGCGGTGATTCAGACGCTGGGCGTGCGCACCGCCAAGGCCGAGCGCGGCACGCTCTGGAAGTACATCAAGACCGTCGGGCGCGTCGAGTACGATGAGACCAAGCTCGCCCACGTGCATCCGCGCGCCGACGGCTGGATTGAAGCTCTGAGCCTACGCGCCGAGGGCGAGCCCGTGCGGGCCGGCCAGCAATTGGCGGCGCTCTACGCGCCGGACATCCTCTCTGCCCAGGTGGATTTCCTCCTGGCGCAGGACCGCAGCGGCACCCAGCGGCGGGTGAGCGAGGACAAGGCCCGCAATATCCTCCGGCTGCTGGATGTGCCGGACGACATCATCCGCGAGATCGAGCGCACCGGCGAGCCCCGCAACCGCATCCCGGTGCGCGCCCCCATCGACGGCATCGTGACACAGATGACCGCCCGCGATGGCATGTATGTCACCGCGGCCAGCGCCATGTTCACCATCGCCGATCTCGCCCAAGTCTGGGTCATGGCGGATGTCTACGAGCACCAGATCGATTGGCTGCGCGAAGGACTCTCCGCCGAGATGACCGTCCCGGCCCGCCCGGGTCGCACCTGGGAAGGCAAGGTGGACTACCTTTACCCGGCACTCGACCCGCAGACCCGCACCCTCACGGTCCGCCTGGTGTTCGACAATCCCGATCTGGCGCTCAAGCCCAATATGTTCGCCGACGTGGTCATCTACGGCGGACCCAAGCGCGACGTGCTCAAGGTGCCCGCCGAGGCGGTCATCGTCACCGGCGAGCGCGAGCGTGTGGTGCTGGCCCTCGGCGACGGGCGCTTCCAGCCGGTGGACGTGGTGACGGGGATGCAGCGCGCGGGCGAAGTGGAAATCATCCACGGCCTGACGCCGGGTGATGCGGTGGTGACCTCCGGCCAGTTCCTCATCGACTCCGAGTCCAACCTCCAGGCCAGTTTCATGCGCATGGCGGCGCCGGAGACGGCGGCCGGGGGCGACGGTGTGAGCGGGGGGCAGGCGCATGCCCAATAGTCATGCGCACAGTCCCGCCGCCGGATTTGGCGCCTACCCCCGCGGCGCACACCACGCCAATCCCGGGGGGACCTGACCATGCACCACGTCATCCTCTGGTCCCTCAAGAACCGCTTCCTGGTGCTCATCGGCGCCCTGCTGCTGACCGGCTGGGGCATGGTCGCGCTGAAGAACACACCGCTGGATGCCATTCCAGACCTGTCCGACGTGCAGGTCATCATCAAGACCAGCTTCCCCGGACAGTCGCCGCGGGTGGTGGAGGAACAGGTCACCTACCCCATCACCACCACCATGCTGTCGGTGCCGGGCGCCAAGGCGGTGCGCGGCTACAGCTTCTTCGGCGACTCCTANGTCTATGTCATCTTCGCCGACGGCACGGACCTGTACTGGGCCCGCTCGCGGGTGCTCGANTACCTCAATCAGGCGGCGGCGGACCTGCCCGACGGCGTCCAGCCCAGGCTCGGGCCGGATGCCACCGGCGTCGGCTGGGTCTACAGCTACGCGCTGGTGGACCGCACCGGCCGGCACGACCTGGCGCAGCTCACCAGCCTGCAGGACTGGTTTCTGAAATTCGAGCTGCAGACGGTGCCGGGCGTCTCGGAGGTGGCCACCGTCGGCGGCATGGTGCGCCAGTACCAGATCGTTGTTGATCCCGGGAAGCTGCGCGGCTATGGCATCCCGCTCGAGCGGCTCATCACTGCGGTGCGCAATGCCAACCGCGAGGTGGGAGGCTCGGTGCTGGAGCTCGCCGAGGCCGAGTACATGGTTCGCACCCGGGGCTACCTCACCTCCATCGAAGACATTGAGCTGATCCCGGTGCACACCACCCCCGACGGCACGCCGGTGCTGCTGCGGGACCTGGCGCGGGTACAGATCGGCCCGGAGATGCGCCGGGGTATCGCCGACCTCGACGGCGCGGGGGAAATCACCGGCGGCATCATCGTCATGCGCGCTGGCGAGAATGCGCTGGCCACCATCGATGCCGTCAAGCAGCGCTTGAACGAGCTGGCCCCGAGCCTCCCGGACGGCGTGGAGATCGTCGAGACCTACGACCGCTCCCAGCTGATTCTCGACAGCGTCGATAACCTGCGCAGCAAGCTCATCGAGGAGCTCATCGTCGTCGCTCTGGTCTGTATCGCCTTCCTGTTCCACATCCGCTCGTCGCTGGTGGTCATCCTGAGCCTGCCGCTCGGGATTCTCATCGCCTTCAGCGTCATGCAGGCCCAGGGCATCAACGCCAACATCATGTCCCTGGGCGGTATCGCCATTGCCATCGGTGCCATGGTGGATGCCGCCATCGTCATGATCGAGAACGCCCACAAGCACCTGGAGCGCTACGAGGCCGAGCACGGCGAGCGCCCCCGCGGCGAGGCGCACTGGCGGATCATCGCCAATGCGGCGGTGGAGGTGGGGCCGGCGCTGTTTTTCAGCCTGCTCATCATCACCCTTAGCTTCCTGCCGGTGTTCACGCTGCAGGCCCAGGAGGGGCGGTTGTTCCGCCCGCTGGCCTTCACCAAGACCTACGCCATGGCCGCCGCCGCCGGCCTCGCGGTCACCCTGGTGCCGGTGCTGATGGGCTATCTGGTGCGCGGGCGCATCCCGGCGGAGCACAAGAATCCGCTGAACCGCTTCCTGATCTGGCTGTATCGCCCCTGCCTGCGAGCGGTACTGCGACTGCCGCGCACCACCATCGTGGTGTCGGTGCTGATCATGGCGAGCATGCTGATCCCGCTGGCGGGGGTCGGCGGGGTGCTGGCGCCGCTCAAGTGGCCCTTTCAGACGGCGTCGGCGGTCATGTCCCTCGCCGCAGGGGCCGACGAAGGAGGCCGCCCGCCAGCGGCGGATGCAACGTCCGCGTCCGGCCTCGCTGACGCTCGGCCCGACCAACCCGCGACGCCCGACCAGCGGGGGCCCGTCGAGGTCATCGAGGGCTGGCAGGTCGGGCTTGCCGACGCCTGGCAGGCGACCTTCCGCGGCGTGCCCGTGTTGGAGGACTGGCATCGGGGCCTGGGCACCGAGTTCATGCCGGACCTCTACGAGGGCGACCTCATGTACATGCCCACCACCCTGCCGGGCCTGTCCATCGGTAAGGCCCAGGCGCTGCTGCAGCAGACCGACCGGCTCATCGCCAGCGTGCCGGAGGTGGCGCGGGTGTTCGGCAAGATCGGCCGCGCGGACACGGCCACGGACCCGGCACCGCTGACGATGATCGAGACCGTGATCCAGCTCAAGCCCGCGTCCGAATGGCGCCCGGGCATGACCGTGGAGAAGCTTATCGACGAGCTGGACGCCACCGTGGACCTGCCGGGCATCACCAACGCCTGGGTCATGCCCATCAAGACCCGCATCGACATGCTCGCCACGGGCATCAAGACGCCGGTGGGCGTGAAGATCGCCGGGCCGGACCTGGCCGTCATCGAGCGCATCGGCCAGGACGTGGAGCGCGCGGTGCTGACGGTGGCGGGCACCACCTCGGCCTTCTCGGAGCGTGTCGCCGGCGGCCGCTATGTGGAGATCCGCCCGGACCGGCTCAAAGCCGCCCGCGTCGGTCTCAACGTCAGCGACATCAACCAGCTGGTGGCCGCGGCCATCGGCGGCATCAACGTCAGCCGCACCGTGGAGGGGCTGGAGCGCTATCCCATCAACATCCGCTTCCCGCGCGAGCAGCGCGACGATGTGCAGAAGCTGCGCGAGCTGCCCATTGTCACCCCCACGGGTGCCCAGATCCCGTTGGGGCAGGTCGCCGAGGTGGCCATCGTCGACGGCGCACCCATGCTCAAAAGCGAGAACGCCCGCCTCAACGGCTGGACCTTCATCGATATCCGCGGCCGCGACCTCGGCGGCTGGATCAGCGAGGCCCGCCAGGTGGTGCGCGAGGCGGTGGATCTGCCGCCCGGCTACTCGCTGACCTGGTCCGGCCAGTACGAGTACATGGCCCGCGCCCAGGCGCGCCTGAATCAGGTCATCCCACTGACGCTGGCCATCATCTTCGTGCTGCTCTACCTCACCTTCCGCAGCACCACCGAGGCGCTGCTGGTGATGCTCTCCCTACCGTTCGCGCTGGTGGGGGGCTTCTGGCTGGTGTACCTGCTCGGCTACAACCTGTCCATCGCCGTGGCCGTCGGCTTCATCGCACTCGCCGGCGTCGCCGCGGAGTTCGGCGTCGTCATGCTCGTGTATTTGGACAATGCACTCAGACAGTGGTCGCGTGAGGGTCGGCTCCAGACCCGCGACGACCTCGAGGCCGCCATCGAAGAAGGCGCGGTGCTGCGCATCCGTCCCAAGGCGATGACGGTCGCCACCATCTTCGCCGGCCTCCTGCCCATCATGCTGCTGGGCGGGGTTGGCTCAGAAGTGATGCAGCCCATCGCCGCGCCCATGGTAGGCGGCATGATCACCGCCCCACTGCTGAGCCTGTTCGTGCTGCCGGCCATCTATCTGCTGTGGCGTCAGCGCCCACTCAGGCGCGGCGAGTCGCCCGTACCACTGCCGGCGGACACCGCCGAGCCGGACCCCGGCAGCTCCCCGGCCGCGCCGGAAGCGACGGAACGGGCGCGGCCTCGGTGATGAATGCAATCAGGGCCTGCGCGGCGGTAGCCTGCTCTTCGGATGTGATGGCCCCGGGCCACACCGGCCGGCGTCGACTGGCAGTTCACCCACCGAGCAGTCACGCATCAAGCTCAAGCATCTTTATCCGCAAGTTACGCTAAGATGCGGTATTAGCCTGGGGTGAGAGCTCATGCTCGTTCATCAAGGTTTCGGCTCATCTTCTTCGGACAAGAGACACGATGACTGATCTTGCCAAGCTTTACCAAACCGACTATGCCGTCTGGGCCGAGCGCAACGCCGAACTGTTGCGCGCGCGACGCTTCGATGAGCTCGACATCGAGCATCTGCTGGAGGAGCTCAGCGACATGAGCAAGAGCGATCGCCGCGAGCTGCACAGCCGCCTGCTCGTCCTCCTGGCCCACCTGCTGAAGTGGGAATATCAGTACGCTCGGCTTAGCGAACGGTGGCGCGAATTCGATGGACGCAGCTGGCGTTCAACCATTGTCGAGCAGCGCGAGCAACTCGCCGGTCTGCTGCGCCAGTCCCCCGGCCTCCAATCCGCGCTCGATGGAGCCATTGCGGAGGCCTACCCAGCGGCCGTGCGGCTCACGTGCAAGGAGACGCAACTGCCAGTATCGCTGTTTCCCGATGCCTGCCCCTACAGTCGCGCACAGATCTTCGACGATGATTTCTACCCCGTGACAAGCTGAGCCATGACTGACGACGAATGTCGGGGACGATTACGGCGACAGTTCACCGCATTCTTGTCCGCACGAACCTGAACCGACTTCAGTACCGGCCCCAGTTGGTTTTGCTAGCGTTGAGTGATGACAGATCAGGCGACTCGAGGTCCAACATGACTCACCGCTGGCGATGGACGCTGGCCCTGGCGCTGCTGGCCGCCGCGGTTGCAGGGGCGGCCTGGTGGTCGCTGCCGGGTCGTGACGGGCCGCCGCCCGGCGTGGCGGTGGCCAACGGGCGTATCGAGGCCACCGAGGTCCAGGTCGCCACCAAGCTCCCCGGGCGCATCGACGAGATCCTGGTGGACGAGGGGGACAGCGTGCAGGCCGGGCAGGTGGTGGCCCGCATGGATACCCAGGAGCTCGAGGCCCGGCTGCACGAGGCCCAGGCCCAGGTGACGCGCCACCGCGAGGCCCGCAAGGCCGCCGAGGCCCTGGTGGACCAGCGCGACAGCCAGTGCGCTTACGCCCAGAGCGAGCACCGGCGGATCCGTCAGCTCATGGCCCGGAGCCACACCAGCGAAGACGCGCTGGACCGGGCGCGCGCCGATGCCGAGGCCGCCGAAGCCGCCTGCCGCGCGGCGAGGGCGCAGCGGCTCGAGGCCGAGGCCGGTATCGAGGCGGCCCGGGCGGCGGTGGAGCGCATCGAGGCGGAGCTCGCCGACGCTGCCCTGCATGCCCCGCGCGGCGGACGGGTGCTGTTTCGCCTCGCCGAGCCGGGCGAGGTGCTGGCCGCCGGCGGCCGCCTGCTGACCCTGGTGGACCTGGACGACGTCTACATGATTGTCTACCTGCCGACCGCGCGCGTTGGCAAGATCCCCGTGGGGGCCGAGGCCCGGCTGTTGCTCGACGCCCTGCCGGACAGGCCCGTGAAGGCGCGGGTGTCATTCGTGGCCGACGAGGCCCAGTTCACGCCCAAGCACGTGGAGACCCGCGAGGAGCGCCAGAAGCTCATGTTCCGCGTGAAGGTCCGGGCCCTGGAGAATCCCCAGGGCCTGCTCAAGCCCGGCATGCCCGGGCTGGCCTATATCCGCCAGAGCGACGCCGAGACTTGGCCGCCCGAGCCGTGATGGCCGCCGGCGCGGCCGTGGAGGCCGTCGGGGTCGGCCACCGCTACGGTGACCAGGCCGCCCTCGCCGCCGTGGACTTCCGCCTGGAGGCCGGGGACCTCGTGGGCATCATCGGCCCGGATGGCGTGGGCAAGTCCACCCTCCTCGGGCTCATCGCCGGGGTACGCCGGATGCAACGGGGAGAGGTCCGGGTATTGGGCGCGGACCTGCGCAAGGGCCGCGACCGCGCGCGCGCCGCCCATCGGATCGCCTACATGCCCCAGGGGTTGGGACAGAACCTCTACCCTGAGCTCAGCGTGGCCGAGAACATCGCCTTCTTCGGCGCCCTGTTCGAGCTGCCCGCCGCGACCCTGCGAGCGCGCCGCAGCCTGCTCATGGAGGCCACCGGTCTCACTGCCTTCGCGGCCCGCCCCGCGGGCAAGCTCTCCGGCGGCATGAAGCAGAAGCTCGGGCTGTGCTGTGCGCTGATCCATCAGCCCGAGCTGCTCATCCTGGACGAGCCAACCACCGGCATCGACCCCCTGTCCCGGCTGCAGTTCTGGGCGCTGGTGCAGGCGATGCGACGCCAGTCGCCGCGGATGGCCACGCTGGTGGCCACCTCCTACATGGCGGAGGCCGAGGGCTTCGACCGCCTGTACATGATGGATGCCGGGGCTTTCCTCGACGCAGGCGCGCCNAACGCGCTCATGGCGCAGACCGGGAGCGACAACCTGGACGATGCCTACGTGACGCTGCTGCCCGCGGCGCGGCGCCGGGACCGCCCGTCGCTGGAGCGCTCGCGCGCGTCCCTGGACGAAGACCGCGAGACGGCCGTCGAGGCCTGCGAGCTCACCCGGCGCTTCGATGGTTTCACCGCCGTGGACGCGGTCAGCTTTCGCATCCGCCGGGGCGAGATCTTCGGCTTCGTCGGCCCCAACGGCAGCGGCAAGACCACCACCATGAAGATGGTCACCGGCCTGTTGCGCCCGAGCGCAGGCGAGGCGCGGCTGTTCGGCCGGCCGGTGCAGGCCGGGGATCGGCAGGCCCGGCACCAGCTCGGCTACATGTCGCAGAGCTTCTCGCTCTACGGCGAGCTCTCCGTCTTTCGCAACCTGGCCCTGCACGCCCGGCTGTTCGATCTGCCCACCGACGAGATCGCCGGGCGCGTCGACGCCCTGCTCCAGCGCTTCGGGCTGCGGGAGGTGGCGCAGCGCCCCACCCGGGAGCTGCCGCTCGGCCTGCGCCAGCGCCTCTCCCTCGCCGTGGCGACCATCCACCGTCCGCAGATCCTGATCCTGGACGAGCCCACCTCGGGCGTGGATCCGGTGGCCCGCGACCAGTTCTGGGCGCTCCTGCTCGAGCTCTCGCGCGAGCAGGGCACGACCATCTTCGTGTCGACGCACTACCTGAGCGAAGCCACCCGCTGTGACCGGCTTGCGCTGATGAACCGCGGCCGGATGCTCGCCTATGACAGCCCCGAGGCCCTCGTCGAGGCGCAGGGCGCGGAAGATCTGGAGTCGGCGTTCATCGCCTTCATCCGCGAGGACCGGCAGGCGGACGACGCGGAGGCGGTGTCCGCAGAGCGCATCGCGGCCGTCCCGCAGCGCGAGGACAGGGTGGGCGGCGCCGGCGGGTTCCGGTTCGCCCGGCTGTGGGCGCTGAGCGTGCGCGAAGGACGGCAGATCCTGCGCGACCGCTTTCGGATGTTCTCGGCTTTCATGGTGCCGCTGGCCCTGATGCTCATCTTCGGCTTCGGCCTGAACGTGGACGTGGAGGACCTGCCCTACGCGGCCTTCGACCAGGACGATACGCCGCAGAGCCGGCGCTACCTGGAGCAGTTCACCGCTTCGCGGTATTTCGTCGAGCGTGCGCCCATCGACTCGGATGCGGCGCTGGAGCGGCGTTTCCAGAGCGGCGAGCTGGCGGTGGCGGTGGAGATCCCGCCGGGATTCGGCCGCGATGTGGTGCAGGGCGACCGGCCGGAGGCGGCCATCTGGATCGACGGCACCATGCCCTACTACGCCGAGACCGCACGCGGCTACGCGCAGTTGCTGCATGCCACCTACCTGCGCGACCTGCTGCGCGAGGCGGGCGGCGAGGGCCCGGCACGCTCACCGGTGAACGTGGAGATCCGCTATTGGTACAACCAGGGACTGAAGTCCAAGTTCGCCTTCGTGCCGGGCACCCTGGCGGTGATCCTGCTCATGATTCCCGCCATGCTCACCGCCGTGGCGGTGGTCCGCGAGAAGGAGATGGGCTCCATCACCAACCTCTACGCCACGCCGGTCAGCAGGCTGGAGTTTCTGTGGGGCAAGCAGTTGCCCTACGTGGCCATCGGCTTCCTCAACTTCCTGCTGCTGACGCTGGTGACGGTGACCGTGTTCGCCGTCCCCCTCAAGGGCAGCTTCGTGGCGCTTGCGTTGGGGGCCCTGCTGTTCGTGCTGGCGGCGACGGGGATCGGTCTGGTGGTGTCGAGCTTCACCCGCAGCCAGGTCGCCGCCTCCATCGTGACCCTCCTGCTGACCATGGTGCCCTCCTTTCAGTACTCGGGTCTGCTCTCGCCGGTCTCGGCCCTGGAGGGCGGGGCCAAGCTGTTCGGCCAGGCCTGGCCCACCACCTATTTTCTCAANATCAGCGTGGGGGCCTTCACGAAGGACCTGGACGTNGCCCGGCTCCTGCCCAACTTCCTGATGCTGGCCCTGATGTTCGTGGTGCTGAGCGCCGCCGGCGTCCTGCTGCTGCGCCAACAGCAACGCTAGGCCCGTGCGCGCGCTGAGCCATATCGTTCGCCTGGGCCTGAAGGAGCTCGCAAGCCTGCGCGACGACCCGGTGCTGGTCCTCTTCATCGTCTACGCCTTCAGCCTTGACATCTTCGTCGCGGTGGACCAATCCGTTCAGGTCAGAAACGCCTCGGTCGCCATCGTCGACGAGGATCAGTCACCGCTGTCGCGCGGCCTGTTCGAGGTCTTCTTCCCGCCGCAATTCCAGCATCCCCAGCCGCTGGCGCAGGCGGCGATCGAGCGGGCCCTGGATACGGGACGTTACACCTTCGTGGTGGACATACCGCCCGACTTCCAGGCGGATCTGCTGCAGGGGCTCGGGCCCTCGGTGCAGGTCAATGTGGACGCCACCGCCGTCGCCCAGGCCTTCACCGGCTCTGTCTACGTGCAGCAGATCATCGAGGACGAGGTCCGCGCCTATCTGGCGGTCCCGCCGCCGGCGTCGACATCCCCTGTGTCAGCCACGACGCGCATCCGCTACAACCAGAACAGCGAGTCGGCCTGGTTTCTGGGCGTCGCGGAACTGCTGACCATGGTCACCGTACTGTCCATGCTGCTGCCGGCGGCCGCGCTGATCCGCGAGCAGGAGCACGGCACCATCGAGCACCTGCTGGTCATGCCGCTGAGCCCGGCGGAGATCATGCTCGCCAAGGTGTGGGCCAATGCGCTGGTCGTGCAGGCCGGCACGCTGGCCTGCCTGTATCTGGTCATCCAAGGGCTGCTCGCGATCCCCCTCGCCGGCTCGCTCGCGCTGTTCATGTTCGGGACCTTCATCTATCAGTTCACCATCACGGCCATCGGCATGGTGCTGGCCACGCTGGTGCGGTCGGTGGCCCAGTTTGTCCTGCTGCTGCTGCTGGTCATCATGCCCATGATCTTCCTGTCCGGCGTATTCACGCCCGCCGAGTCCGTGCCGGAGGCCCTGCAATGGCTCATGGTCATCTCGCCCATGCGCTATTACGTGGAGTTCTCCTTTGCGGTGTTGTTCCGCGACGCCGGCATCGCGGTGCTAGGCCGGGAGTTGCTGCTGATGGCGCTGATCGGCGCGGCCGCCTTCGCGGTCTCGCTGCTGCGGTTTCGACAGCATTTCAGCGCGGTGGGCAGCGGTTAGGCCCCGAACCGGGGCGCAAGGCCGCTGCGCCCCCGGCCGCAGGGAAGGAAGGGTCACCATTGAGCTGACCCCGCACAATAGGCAGCCAACGATCCTCGCGGCTGCGCACGATAATCCAGGGCAATCGTCCACGAGATGCAAGTCGCATCCGGGTTGTCGGTTTTTGCGGGCCCGGACCTCAGGTTTGTGCCTGATCGGCCTCGAACCCTTCCGGAAATGGCATCATCGGGTGTCCACGGGAGACTGCCTCCATTAGGATCACCCCCTGGTGCGGTAG
>PR_CR_10_Liq_1_inCRDRAFT_1001660_pt1 | contig 12217 bp, 11 predicted proteins | sample PRCRCaboRojoPR_3_FD_10241 | JGI IMG/M metagenome (IMG submission 10241) | reverse complement strand
CCGACCCCGCTGGCCCGACGACACCCGACGCGGCCCCCACCACGCCGGACGGTGGGAGCGGTGGGGAGGCGCCGACGGAGGCGCTGCCGCGGTCGCCGTTCACGGGACTGCCGGTCAGCGAGGACGTGCTGGCCCGCCCGCTGCTCACCGTCAAGGTGGAGAACTCGGAGAACGCGCGGCCGCAGTCGGGGCTGGACGCCGCCGACGTCGTCGTCGAGGAGCTCGTCGAGGGCGGCATCACCCGCTTCCTCGTGCTGTTCCACGGCGAGCTGCCGGAGCGGGCCGGGCCGGTCCGCTCCGCACGGCCCGTCGACGTCGACCTGCTGTCGGGGCTCGGACCGTCGGGCTTCGCCTACTCGGGCGCCCGGGCGGAGGTGGAGGAGCTGCTCGCGGCCGCACCGTCGATCCGGGTGGTGGAGGGCGTCGACGGGTTCTTCCGCGACGACGTCCGACGCGCGCCCCACGACCTGTACGTCGAGCCGGCGACGGTGCTCGACGTCGTGCGCGCCCGGGGCGCGCGCCCCCTCGTGGACATCGGCTGGCGGTTCAGCGAGCAGGTGCCCGACGGCGCGCTGACGTGCCCGGCGGGGGCGACCGGCTGTGCGGACCCGGGTGCCGCGATCGTCATCGAGATGTCGGCCGCGTTCCGCACCGGGTGGACCTACGACGCGCCGGCGGGGGTGTACCGCCGCCAGCAGAACGGCCGGCCGTTCGCCGTCACGGGCCCGGGGGAGATCGGGGCCGCCAACGTCGTCGTGCTGGCGACCCGCCACTACGTCGGCGCCAGCGGCTACGACGAGACGGACGCGACGACGACGGGCGCGCCCGCGCTCGTGCTGCGGGACGGGCGGCGGTACGCGGCCCGCTGGGAGAAGCCGACGGCCGGCGACCTGCTCCGCATCCTCACCCCCGACGGCGAACCGTTCCCGCTCAAGCCGGGCGCGACGTGGCTGCACCTGCCGGCCGCCGAGCGCATGCCCGAGGTCGGCTGACCCGTCCGCGGCTGACCCGTCCGCGGCCGCGTCGGCGCCCGAACCGGCCGGGCCGCCGCCAGTACGCTCCGGCCGTCGCCGGCCCCGTCGGGCCGCACCGAGGGAGGTCCCGATGTCCGCAGCGTCCAACGGCCACGGTCCGATCACCGGCAGCGACCGCGTGAAGCGCGGCCTCGCGGACATGCTCAAGGGTGGCGTCATCATGGACGTCATCGACCCGGAGCAGGCGCGCATCGCCGAGGAGGCCGGCGCGGTCGCCGTCATGGCGCTCGAGCGCGTCCCGGCCGACATCCGGCGGGAGGGTGGGGTCGCCCGCATGAGCGACCCGGAGATGATCGAGTCGATCGTCGAGGCGGTCTCCATCCCGGTCATGGCCAAGGCCCGCATCGGCCACATGGTCGAGGCGCAGGTGCTCGAGCATCTCGGCGTCGACTACATCGACGAGTCCGAGGTCCTCACGCCCGCCGACGAGGCGAACCACATCGACAAGCAGCCGTTCACCGTGCCGTTCGTGTGCGGGGCGACGAACCTCGGCGAGGCGCTGCGGCGCATCTCCGAGGGTGCGGCGATGATCCGCTCGAAGGGTGAGGCCGGCACCGGCAACGTCGTCGAGGCGACGCGGCACATGCGGGCGATCACGGGCGGCGTGCGTCGGCTCACGCAGCTCGACCCCTCCGAGCTGCACGCCGCGGCGAAGGACCTCGCCGCGCCCTACGACCTGGTCGCCGAGGTCGCCGAGCTCGGCCGGCTGCCCGTCGTCCTGTTCACCGCCGGCGGCATCGCGACGCCGGCGGACGCGGCGATGATGATGCAGCTCGGCGCCGACGGGGTGTTCGTCGGGTCCGGCATCTTCAAGTCCGGCGACCCGGTGAAGCGGGGCCGCGCCATCGTCGAGGCCACCACCCACTTCGCGGACCCGGAGGTCGTCGCCCGCGTGTCGCGCGGACTCGGCGAGGCGATGGTCGGCATCGAGATCGACACGATCCCCGCGGAGCAGCGCTACGCCGGCCGGGGCTGGTGACGCGACTCCCGGGGGAGCGGCTCGACCGCCGGCCGGCGGCGGCCGGCGCACCGGCCGACCGGGCCGACCCGGCCGACGCGGCACCGCTCGTCGGGGTCCTCGCGCTGCAGGGTGACGTGCTCGAGCACACCCGTGCGCTCCGCGCCGTCGGGGTGCGTCCGCTGCCGGTCCGCAGCGTCGCCGACCTGGAGGCGGTGGACGGCCTCGTCCTGCCGGGGGGCGAGTCGACGGCGATCTCACGCGCGCTCGGACGGGCCGGCCTCGACGAGCCGCTCGCCCGGCGCATCGCCGACGGGCTGCCGGTGCTGGGCACCTGCGCGGGGCTGATCCTGCTGTCCGACGAGCTCGTCGAGGACGACGCGCTGCCGCGACCGGGCGGGATCGCGGTGCGCACGCGCCGCAACGCCTACGGGCCGCAGACCGCGTCGTTCGACGTCCGTGTCGAGGTCGCCGGGCTCGACGGCGGGCCGATGGACGTCGCCTTCATCCGCGCACCCCGCATCGAGGCGGTGCTGGGGGATGCGGTGGACGTGCTCGCCGAGGTCGACGGCGCCCCCGTCGCCGTGCAGCAGGGGGCACGCATCGGGCTCGCGTTCCACCCGGAGGTCACCGGTGACCTCCGGCTGCACGCACGCCTCGCCGACCTCGTCCGCCGTCGGACCGCTCGGTAGCATCCGCCGCGCGCCGCACGGGCGCGAGGTCGGAGGTCGACGATGGCGGGCCACAGCAAGTGGGCCAACATCAAGCATCGCAAGGCGGCGCAGGACAAGAAGCGCGGCAAGCAGTTCGCGAAGCTGATCCGGGCCATCGAGTCGGCGGCCCGTGAGGCCGGGGCGGCGGACCCGACGGCGTCGCCGTCGCTCGCGCTGGCCGTGCAGAAGGCCCGTGACGCCGACGTCCCCAAGGACAACATCGAGCGGGCGTGCCGCCGCGGTGCCGGGGAGGACGACGGGGGCGCCCGCTACGAGCCGGTCACCTACGAGGGCTACGCGCCGGGCGGGGTCGCCGTCCTCGTCGACGTGCTGACCGACAACCGCAACCGCGCCGCGTCCGACGTCCGCAGCCTCTTCACCCGGGCCGGCGGGAGCCTCGCCGAGCCGGGCGCGGTGGCGTTCCTGTTCACCCGTCGCGGCCAGGTGCTCCTCGGGCCGGGGGTCGACGCCGACGCGGTCCTCGACGCCGGGGTCGACGCCGGCCTCGAGGACGTCGAGCCGGGGGAGGAGGGCACCGTCGCCTGGTGCGAGCCCGGTGCGGTCACCGACCTGCGGGCGGCGCTCGAGGCCGCCGACCTGCCCGTCGTCGGGGCGGAGACGACGATGGTGCCGACCGTGAACGTCCGCCTCGACGACGCGGCGGAGGCCGGACGGGTGCTGCGCCTGCTGGACGCCCTCGAGGACAACGACGACGTCCAGGAGGTGCACGCGAACCTCGACGTCGACGAGGGCCTGCTCGCCGACGTCGAGCTCTGAGCCGGCCCCGTCCCGAGGTCCGGGCCGGACGTCCGGGGTGGCGCCCGCCCGCGCTGCTAGCGTGACGAACACCTGTTCGGACGACCCCGTTCGGACGCCGCCGTCCGGCCCTCCGCCACGGCCGGGGACCGAGGAGCCCTCCAGGTCATGTCCGCCGGCAGCCCCGCCCCCGTCGTCCTCGGCATCGACCCGGGGCTGACCCGCTGCGGCGTCGGCGCGGTCCGAGGCCCGGTGAGCCGCCCGCGCCTCGTGCACGCGGCCTGCCTGCGCACCCCCACCGACCTGCCGGTCGAGCAGCGGCTGCTGCGGCTGCACGGTGCGCTCGACGCGCTCGTGACCGAGCTCGCACCGGCCGCCGTGGCGGTCGAGCGGGTGCTGTTCAGCGGCAACGTGCGCACGGCCATGCCGACCGGCCAGGCCGCCGGCGTGGCCCTGCTCGTCGCCGCGGCCCACGGTCTGCCGGTCGTCGCCTACAGCCCCAACGAGGTCAAGCAGACGGTCACCGGGGACGGCCGGGCCGACAAGGACGCGGTCGCCCGGCTCGTCGCCGCCCAGCTCACCCTCGACGCGCCCCCGCGGCCCGTCGACGTGACCGACGCGCTCGCGGTCGCGCTCACCCACCTCGCCCACCGGCGCGGCCCCGCGGCCGCGGCCATCGCGACGCCCGCACGGGTCGCGCTCGCCGACGCCGCCGCCGACGCCACCCGCGCGGGACGTGGCGGCTGGGAGGCGGTCGTGGCCGCCCGCGCCGGACGGGCGCGCGGCGCGGGGGACGCCGCGTGATCGCGTCGGTCCGCGGACCGGTCCTCGAGCGCGGCGACGGCAGCGTCGTCGTCGACGTCGGGGGGCTCGGCCACCTGGTGCACGTCCCCGCCGGCACGGTCCTGCCCGCCCCGGGACGCGAGGTGACCCTGCACACGTCCCTGCAGGTGCGCGAGGACTCGCTGACGCTGTACGGCTTCACCGACCGTGGGGCGCTGCGCCTCTTCGAGCTGCTGCTGACCGCCTCCGGCGTGGGACCGCGGCTCGCGCTCGCAGCGCTCGGGACCGTGCCGGCCGCCACCCTGGAGGCGGCGATCGCCGACGGGGACGTCGCGGTGCTCACGAGCGTGCCCGGCATCGGCAAGCGCGTCGCCGACCGCATCGTGCTCGAGCTGCAGGAGCGGGTCGGCACGGGCGTCGTCCCGGCCCCGGCGGCCGCCGCGGCCGGGGACGAGGCGACCGCGACGGTCCGCGAGGCGCTCGCCGGCTTCGGGTTCACCGCCACCGAGGTCCGCGAGGCCCTCGCGCAGCTCGACCCGGAACCCGGCGAGGACGGCGGGGCACTGCTCGGACGTGCGCTGCGGGTGCTGGGACGGCCGGAGCGGTCCGCATGAGCGGGGCGACACCGCCGGAGCGGCCGGCCGAGCGGCTGGTCGGGCCGGCCGCGGACGGCGACGAGTCGACCGTCGAGGTGACCCTGCGGCCGCAGCGGCTGGACGAGTTCGTCGGCCAGGAGCGCATCCGCCGCCAGCTCGCGCTCGTCCTCGGCGGCGCCCGGCGTCGCGACCAGCCGGCCGACCACGTGCTGCTGTCCGGCCCGCCGGGGCTGGGGAAGACGACCCTCGCGGCGATCGTCGCGGGCGAGCTCGGCGCACAGCTGCGGGCCACGTCGGGACCGGCGATCGAACGGCCGGGGGACCTCGCCGCGATCCTCAGCGGTCTCGAGCCGGGCGACGTGCTGTTCGTCGACGAGGTCCACCGGCTGCCGCGCACCGTCGAGGAGGTCCTCTACCCGGCGATGGAGGACTTCCAGCTGGACGTCGTCGTCGGCAAGGGGCCGGGCGCCCGGTCGATCCGCCTCGAGCTGCCCCGTTTCACCCTCGTCGGCGCGACGACCCGCTCGGGGCTGGTCGCCGCCCCGCTGCGGGACCGGTTCGGGTTCACCGCGCAGCTCGAGCACTACGCGCCCGAGGAGCTCGGCACGATCGTGCGCCGCAGCGCCGGCATCCTCGCGATCGTGCTCGACGACGCGGCCGCCGACGAGATCGCCTCCCGGTCGCGGGGGACCCCACGGATCGCGAACCGGCTGCTCCGGCGGGTGCGGGACTTCGCGGAGGTCGAGTCCGGCGGGCGCATCGACCGGGCGGTCGCCCGCGACGCCCTCGACGTGTTCGAGGTGGACGGCCTCGGCCTCGATCGCCTCGACCGGCGCCTGCTCGAGGCGGTCGTGGACCGGTTCGCCGGCGGCCCCGTCGGGGTCGGCACGCTCGCGACGGTCCTCAGCGAGGAGCCGGCCACCCTCGAGGACGCCGTCGAACCGTTCCTGCTGCGCGCCGGGCTGCTCCAGCGGACCCCGCGGGGACGGACCGCGACCGCCGCGGCCTACCGGCACCTGGGTCGGGCGGTGCCGGCGACGTCCGACGCGCCCGCCCTGTTCGACGCGGACGGCCCGGAGGGCGCCCCGCCGGGCGACGGCTGAGTCGCCGCGGCCCCCGGCGGCACGCCGGTAGGCTCCCCGGGCGTCCTCGGGCCCGGTCGGGCCCCTCATCGGGCCGACAGGAGCAGCGGTGGACAGCACGGCGGTGGGCAGGGTCACGCTCGCGCAGGCGGAGGCCGGCGGCCTCGAGGGGCTGCTGCTGCCCCTCGTGTTCCTCGTGCTCCTCTACGTGCTGCTCATCCGGCCCCAGTCGAAGCGGCGCAAGGAGCTCGCGCGGCTGGTCGCCTCGCTCACCGTCGGCGACCTGGTCGCGACCGTGGGGGGCATGCACGGGGCGGTGGTCGACCTCGACGACGACACGGTCGACCTCGCGGTCACCGAGGACGCGTCCGGTGCGCCCGACGTCGTGCTGCGGTTCGACCGCAACGCCGTCGCCCGGGTCATCGAGAAGGCCGACGCTCCCGACGACGCGGACGGCGACACGGCCTGATGGAGGGCACGGCGGGACGCGGCGACGCCGCCGACGACCCGGGCGTCCGTGCCGAGGACGCCTCCGCCATCGCACCCGGCGCGCTCGGCGACGAGCAGGCGGAGCAGGCGCTGCTGCGCGGGGTCGACGCACGGGCGGCGGTCGCGGAGGCCCAGCGCGTCGGTGCGCTGACCGGGCGGGCGACCGGTTCGGAGCCGGACGTGCTCGCCCAGCTGCAGCAGGACGAGGTCGTGTCGGCGTTCATCCAGCTGTCCGACCAGTTCATCGGCGCGATGGGGTTCACCGAGCACGGCTTCCGGCACGCGAACCTCGTCGGGCGCATCGCCCACAACGTCCTGCAGCACCTGGGGGCCGAGCAGGAGCTGTGCGACCTCGCCGCGATCGCCGGCTACCTGCACGACGTCGGCAACGTCGTCGCTCGGACCAACCACGGCCTCTCCTCCGCGTGGGTCGCCTACGATGCGCTGCGCCGTCTGGAGGTCGATCCGTACCGGATCGGGCTGGTCCTCTCGGCGGTCGGCAACCATGAGGAGCAGCACGGCACGGTCATCGGGCCCGTGGGGGCGGCGGTCATCCTCGCCGACAAGGCGGACGTCCACCGCTCCCGGGTCCGGCGCGGGGTCGACCCGTCGCTGGACATCCACGACCGGGTGAACGACGCCGTCACCCATTCGTTCCTGCGGGTCGACGCGGAACGTGCGACCATCACCCTGGAGCTGGAACTGGACACCGACCGTTCGACCGTCATCGAGTACTTCGAGATCTTCCTCGACCGGATGGTCATGTGCCGCCGTGCCGCCCGCACGCTCGGCTGCGAGTTCCGCATCACCGCCAACGACGTCCCCCTCGGCTGAGCGCCGGCCCCCCGCGGCCCCGTCAGGGCCGCCCCGTCCGCCCGGAGTCGACCCGTGAAACGCCGTCCCCTGATCGTCAGCCTCGTCGCGACGCTCGCCGTCGTCGTCGGTGCCGCAGCGGTCGTCGCGGCCGGTGCGCGGCCGCTGCTCGGGCTCGACCTGCAGGGCGGCATCAGCGCCGTCTACCAGCCGGTGCTGCCGGCCGGTGAGGAGCGGCCGGACGACTTCGAGGAGATCCTCGACGAGACCATCGAGATCATCCGCTCACGGGTCGACGCCCTCGGCGTCGCCGAGCCCGACATCGCCCGCAGCGGCACCGACGTGATCGTCCAGCTGCCCGGCGTCAGCGACGCCGAGCGGCTGCGCGAGCTCATCGGTCGGACCGCCCAGCTGCGCTTCCGGCCCGTCCTGCAGACGTTCCAGCCGGGCACCGAGGCCTACGACGCGCTCGAGGTCGACTGCACCCTCCCACCGTCGGAACGCCCCCAGCTCGCCGCCGACGAGGCCGGCTACCTGTGTGCGCGCGGCGTCGACGTGGGGGAGGGCGACACGGCCGTGCGCCTCCCCGGTGCGATCCACCTCGTCGGTCCGGCCGCCCTGTCGGGCGAGTCGATCGTCGACGCGTTCCCCGTCGAGCAGTCCGGCGGGTTCACCACCTCCGTCTCGTTCGACGCCGAGGGGAGCGCGGCGTTCGCCGCCATCACCGCGCAGCTCGCCTGCGAGCGCGATCAGGGGCTGCCGGGGCTGCTCGCGATCGCCCTCGACGGCGTCGTCGAGTCGGCCCCGTCGATGAACCCCGACGTGCGCTGCGGGGTCGGCCTCACCGACGGTGCGGTCATCACCTCGGGGGAGACGGACCGCGACGCGCAGCAGCAGGCCGCCACCGACCTGGCGCTCGTGCTGCGCACCGGATCGCTGCCGATCAGCCTCGAGCCGTCCACGTTCGAGGAGGTCTCGCCGACCCTCGGGGAGGCGTCGCTCGACGCGGGGCTGCTCGCCGGCGGCATCGGGCTGCTGCTGGTCGGCGTGTGGCTGCTGGCGTTCTACCGCTGGCTCGGCGCCGTCGCGCTGACCTCGCTGGTCGTGTTCAGCGTGGTGGTCGCCGGGCTCCTCTCCGCGCTCGGTGCGATCGGCTTCGCCCTCACCCTGGCGGGGGTCGCCGGCATCATCGTGGCGGTGGGGATCACCGCCGACTCGTCCATCCTGTTCTTCGAGCGGCTGCGGGACGAGCTCGCACTGGGCAAGACGGTCCGCAGCGCCACCATCAAGGCCTACGCGTCGGCGTTCCGCACCAACCTCGCCGGCAACACCGTCACCTTCGCCGCGGCGGTGATCCTGTACGCGCTCGCGGTCGGGCCGGTGCGCGGCTTCGCCCTCATGCTCGGCCTGGCGACGCTGCTGGACCTGGTCATCCTCGCCGGGTTCACCCGGCCCGTCGTCATGCTGATGGTGTCGTCGGGATTCCTCGACCGGCGCCGGCTCGGCTTCGCGACGTCGGACCGGTCCGCGACGCAGGAGGTGGGCGCATGAGGCGCACCCCGAGGCTCCGCATCGTCCCCCACGCCCGCCGCTGGGCGGTCGTGTCCGCCCTGCTGCTGCTCCTGTCGATCGGGGCGCTGCTCGGTCGCGGCGTCGAGCTCAGCATCGACTTCGTCGGCGGCAGCGCGTTCCGTGTCGAGGGCATCGCCGCGGACGTCACCCCCGACGTGCTGCGCGGCACCGTCGAGGACGTCGGCGTCGACGAGGCCGTCGTGCAGGTCAGCGGGACGGGCGACGAGCGGGCCGCCGTGGTGCGCACCGAGTCCCTCGAGCCGGACGGGCCGCTCGCCCGCGCCGTCCGGGCGGCGCTGACGGAGGCCACCGGCGTCGCCGACGTCCAGGAGACGTTCGTCGGGCCGACGTGGGGCGAGCGGATCACGACCCAGTCGCTGCGGGCCCTGGTCGTGTTCCTCGTCGTCGTCGCCGTCTACATCTCGGTCCGCCTCGACCGGCGCATGGCCGTCGTCGCCCTCGCCGCGATGGTGCACGACGTGCTGCTGACCGTCGGCATCTACGCGCTCGTCGGTTTCGCGGTGTCCCCGGCGACCGTCATCGCCGTGCTGACCATCCTCGGCTACTCGCTGTACGACACCGTCGTCATCTTCGACCGGGTCAAGGAGAACGGCCACACGCTGGGGGAGCCGGGCCGGCGGACCACCCCCGAGCTCGTCAACGCCTCGCTCAACGAGGTGCTGTACCGCTCGCTGAACACGACGATCAGCTCGATCCTGCCCGTCGGCGCGCTGCTGTTCATCGGCGGGAGCGTCCTCGGCGCGACGACGCTGCAGGACCTGGCCCTCGCCCTGTTCGTCGGCATGCTGGCCGGCGCCTACTCGTCGGTGTTCGTCGCCGGGCCGCTGTACGCGGTGTGGAAGGCGCGCGAGCCGGCCGAGCAGCGGCGCATCGCCAAGGTCGTCGCCCGCGACGCCGGCGCGAGCGACGACGAGGTCGCCGCCGCCGTCGACGCGTCGTTCGAGGGCCGGGCACCGATCACCACCGACTACGTGCGTGGCGCCGGTCGCCGCGGACGCCGCCGACGCTGACCGTCATGCCGGTGCCGGACGGCACCGAGGGGGAGGACGCCGTGACCGCTCCGGACCGCACGCTGCTCGAGTCCCGCATCCGTGACATCCCGGACTTCCCGAAGCCGGGGATCGTGTTCAAGGACGTCACGCCGCTGCTCGCCGACCCGGAGACGTTCGCGCACGCGGTCGACGCGCTGGCCGCACCGTTCTGCGACGACGGCGTCGACAAGGTCGTCGGCATCGAGGCGCGGGGCTTCATCCTCGCCGCCCCGGTGGCGCTGGCGTGCGGCGCCGGGTTCGTGCCGGCCCGCAAGGCGGGGAAGCTGCCCGGGTCGCGCCGTGGTGTCGCCTACGACCTCGAGTACGGCAGCGAGACCATCGAGCTGCACGACGACGCGTTCGCCCCCGGCGACCGCGTCCTCATCGTCGACGACGTGCTCGCGACCGGTGGGACCGCCGCCGCGACCGTCGAGCTCGTCGAGGCGCTCGGCGGCGAGGTCGTGGGGCTCGCGTTCCTCATCGAGCTCGGGTTCCTCGACGGCGGCGCCCGGATCGCCGACCACCGCCGCACCTCGCTGCTGACGTTCTGAGGGCGCGCCGGGCGCCCGCGCCGCCCGACCCACCGGGGCCGTCGGCCGACGACCCGTCGGTAGGCTCGACGGGTCGAACGGAGGCGGACGGATGGGCCCGGAGCCGGTTCCCGGGGCGTCCTCGGACGCGCCCGCCGGCGACGTGACCGCCGAGGGCGGATCGGCCGCCGGCCCCGCCGCCGCGCCGTCCGCCACCCCGTCCGCGGCCCCCGCCCCCGCGCCGCCCCCGCGCCGTCCGTCCGGTGTGATGGGGGTGCTGGCCCGCCTGCCGCTGGGGGTGCGCGAGGCGGTCCCGGCGGAGCTCGAGCCGCTCGCCGTGGCGATCCGGCGCGAGTCGCGCGCCGAGGTGCGTGAGGTCGTGCGCGCCTACCACTACGCCCGGGCGATGCACGAGGGGCAGAAGCGGCGCAGCGGCGAGGACTACATCACCCACCCCGTCGCCGTCGCCACCAACCTCGCGTCGCTCGGGCTCGGCACGGCGACGCTGCTCGCCGCGCTGCTGCATGACACCGTCGAGGACACCCCCGCGACCCTCGAGGACGTGCGCGAGGGCTTCGGCGAGGAGGTCGCGCTGCTCGTCGACGGCGTGACGAAGCTCGACCGCATCCAGACCGAGTCGCGCCAGGAGCAGCAGGCGGAGACGCTGCGGAAGATGGTCGTCGCGATGGCCCGCGACATCCGCGTCCTGGTGATCAAGCTCGCCGACCGCCTCCACAACATGCAGACCATCGGCGCGATGCCGCGGGACAAGCAGAAGCGCATCGCCCAGGAGACGCTCGACATCTACGCGCCGCTGGCGCACCGGCTGGGGATGCAGCAGTTCAAGCTGGAGCTGGAGGACCTCGGCTTCGCCACGCTGCATCCGAAGCGGTTCGAGGAGATCGTCACCCTCGTCGACGAGCGCAACCCGGAGCGCGAGGCGTACCTCGACCAGGTGATGGGGGCGATCCGTGACGAGCTGCGCGCGGTGCGGGTGCGCGGCGAGGTCACCGGCCGACCCAAGCACTACTACTCGATCTACCAGAAGATGGTCCTGCGCGGGAAGGAGTTCGACGAGATCCACGACCTCGTCGCCGTGCGGGTCATCGTCAACGACGTCCGCGACTGCTACGCGGTGCTCGGCCAGCTGCACTCCGTGTGGCGTCCCGTCCCGGGGCGCTTCAAGGACTACATCGCGATGCCGAAGCTCAACCGCTACCAGTCGCTGCACACGACGCTCGTCGGACCGGGCGGCCGGCAGCTCGAGGTGCAGATCCGCACGGCCGAGATGCACCGCACCGCCGAGTTCGGTGTCGCCGCGCACTGGAAGTACAAGGACCCGGCGAAGGGTGAGGACGACGCGGCGGAGCTGCCCTGGCTCTCGCAGCTGCTCGAGTGGCAGGACGAGGTCAGCGAGCCGGGCGACTACCTCGAGTCGCTGCGCATCGACCTCTACCAGGACGAGGTGTTCGTCTTCACCCCCAAGGGGCAGGTCCTCGGGCTGCCCGCCCGCGCCACGCCGATCGACTTCGCCTACGCCGTGCACACCGAGGTCGGCCACCGCTGCATCGGGGCGCGCGTGAACGGGCGGCTCGTCGCGCTCGACCACCAGCTCGACAACGGCGACACCGTCGAGATCATGACCAGCCGGGCCGACGACGCCGGACCGTCACGCGACTGGCTGCGCATCGCCGTGTCGTCGCGGGCCCGCTCGAAGATCCGCGCCCACTTCAACCGGGAGCGACGTGCGGACACGTCGGTGCGCGGGCGCGAGGCCGTGCAGCGCGGCCTCCGCCGCAAGGGGGTCGGCTACGCGCGCGTGATGGCGTCGGGAGAGCT
>PR_CR_10_Liq_1_inCRDRAFT_1001659_pt1 | contig 12217 bp, 9 predicted proteins | sample PRCRCaboRojoPR_3_FD_10241 | JGI IMG/M metagenome (IMG submission 10241) | reverse complement strand
CCTGGCGGGCGCCGTCGATGCCGTGCGGCTGCCGCCGGCGCTGCTCGGCGCGAGCCGGCGCTATCTCACCCGCCATCCCTGGCAGACCTGGCTTTCCATCGTCGGCATTGCGCTGGGCGTGGCCGTGGTCATCGCCGTGGACCTGGCCAACGAGAGCGCACGGCGGGGCTTCCGGCTGTCGGTGGAGCAGGTGGCGGGGCCGGCGACGCACCAGATCCAGGCCGCCGCCGGCGGCATCCCGGATGCGACCTATGCGCGGCTGCGCATCGAGCAACGGCTGGATCTGGCCACGCCGGTGATCGAGGCGCCCATCCGCATCGGCGAGCGCAGTCTCACGCTGTTGGGGCTGGACCTGGTTGCCGCGGCTCCGATGCGGCCCGCGCTGTTCGCCGGCGCGGCAGTGCAGGGCGACGGGGGCGGCGGGGGCGGCACCGAGCTTGCGGCGGCGCTCATCGCCCTGCTGGCGGAGCCGGATACACTGCTGCTGTCGGCGGCGGACGCCGCGGCCATCGGCGCCGCCGCCGGTGATGCCGTCAGCGTCGAGATCGGCAACAGCACGCGGCGCATGCGCATCGCCGCCGTGCTGCCGGATCAGGGCGGCGCAGGCCAGGGCTTGGGGGGTCTCGCCGTCGCCGACATCGCCACGGCCCAGGAGGTCACCGGCAGCATCGGCGCGGTGGAGCGCATCGATCTGATCCTGACGGACACTGAAGCGGACCGGGTCGCCGCCGCCCTGCCCACCGGGCTCAGGCTCACCACCACCGCCCAGCGCACCAATGCCCTGGCGCAGATGACCCGCGCCTTCCACACCAATCTCACGGCCATGAGCCTGCTCGCCATGCTGGTGGGCGGCTTCATCGTCTACAACACCATGACCTTTGCGGTGCTCCAGCGCCGCCCGCTGCTCGGCACCCTGCGCATGCAGGGCGTCACGCGCTCGCAGCTCTTCGCGCTGGTGCTGGTGGAGGCGCTGGTGCTGGCGGCCATCGGCGCACTGCTCGGCGTGTTGACGGGCATCGCCGTGGGTGCCGGGCTGGTGCAGTTGGTGACCCGCACCATCAACGACGTCTACTTCCAGCTCAGCGTGCGCAGCCTGCACCTGGACTGGCTGTCGCTCACCAAAGGTGTCGGACTCGGTATCGGCGTGACCCTGCTGGCAGGGCTCGGTCCGGCGCTGGAGGCGGCCCGCTCCCAGCCGCGGGACGTGGTGCGCCGCACCCTGGTGGAGCAGCGCGGGCAGCGGCTCCTGCCCTGGCTCGCGGCGGGGGGCGTGCTGGTCATCGCCCTCGGCGTCGCGTTGATCCCGCTGTCCGGGCGTTCCATGGTCTGGGGCTTCGTGGCGCTGTTCCTGGTCATCGTCGGCGCGAGTCTCTGCATGCCCCTGGTGGTGCGCCTGCTCGCCGGACTCACCACACCGCTTTTCGGCCGGCTCTTCGGCAGCGTCGGGCGACTCGCGGCCCGCGGCATCACGGCGAGCATCACCCGCTCCGGGCTCGCGGTGGCGGCGCTGGCCGTGGCGGTGGCGGCCACCGTGGGCGTCGGCATCATGATCGGCAGCTTCCGGGTAAGCGTGTCGGACTGGTTGGAGCACACGCTCACCAGCGACATCTACATCGCCACCGACGACACCGGCGGTGCCGACAGCACGGCCTCGCTGCCGCCGGGTCTGGCCGCCCGGCTGCTGGCGCTGCCCGGGGTGGAGGCCGTGAGCCAGGGCCGCTCGCGCCGGGTGGAGAGCCGCGACGGGCAGATGCGGGTGCTGGCGCTCACATCCAGCGCCGGACGGCCGCGGGGGTTCAGGTTCCGCGGCGAGACGGCGGTGGAGGTCTGGCCGCGCTGGGAGGCCGGTGAGCTGGCATTGGTCTCCGAACCCTACGCCTACCGCCACGACGTCGGCGTCGGCGACCGCTTGGAGCTGTTCACTGCCCGCGGCTGGCAGGCGTTCGAGATCGGCGCCGTGTTCCAGGACTACGGCAGCGACAGCGGCACGGTGATCCTGCCCAAGCCCATCTACGCCCGCCTCTGGGACGATCCGGGCACCGCCTCCATGGGCATCGTGCTGGCCGATGCGGCCGACGCCGAGGCGGTGGAGGCGCGGGTGAAGGCCATGGCCGCGGCGCTGACGCCGCCGGCGGCGGTGCAGACCAACCGCGGCATCCGCGAGCTGTCGCTGGAGATCTTCGACCGCACCTTCACCATCACCGAAGTGCTGCGGCTCCTCGCCATCGGCGTGGCCTTCGTCGGCATCCTGAGCGCCCTGATGGCGCTGGAGCTGGAGCGCGCCAAGGATTACGCCGTGCTGCGCGCCACCGGCATGACCCGCGGCCAGCTGCGGCTGCTGATCCTGCTCCAGACCTCACTGATGGGCGTCGCCGCGGGCCTCCTCGCCATTCCGCTCGGCGTCGCCATGGGCGACCTGCTCATCCAAGTCATCAACCTGCGCTCCTTCGGCTGGACCATGCCCATGCGCCTGACACCGGACACCCTGGCCTCCGGGGTGCTGCTCGCCTGGGTGGCGGCCATGCTCGCCGGGCTCTACCCGGCGCTGCGGGCGGCGCGGGCCGCGCCGGCACAGGCGCTGCGGGAGGAGTAGCGCAGATGGCGCACGGTCAATGACCGGCGGCAGCGTCCGACGATGGTCGCCTTGCCTCCGGCAGCGCGAAACCGTCGATTGCGATCCGCACAGGTGGCCCTTGAAGCAGACGCTTTTGAAACCCTGCTCAGCTGCGGCGAGTGAATCCCTTGAGCAGCGACTCCGGCCAAGCACGCACTCAGCGACGGACTTGGGTCGCCGGTAGCCCTGCCTTGCGCTGCGGTATTCGGCTTGCCGCCTGTGTCGTGTATTCTTCGCGCCAATGGCCGGCGGCGGTGCGGGTGGCGCCATGACGGCACCCGGCGGGTTGCGGCTTCGAGCTTTTCCCCAAACCCGGAGGCGAGTGAGCGACGATGGCAGAGGACAAGAAGGTCGTGACCAAGAAGACCGCGACGAAGAAGGCCGCCGTGACCAAGAAGGCGCCGGCCGCCGCCGCGCAGCCCCTCATCAAGAAGACGGTTGCCAAGAAGACCCTGGCCAAGAAGGTCGTCAGCAAGAAGGCGCCGACGGCTGCACCGGCAGCACCGGCAGCACCGGCAGCACCAGTCACGAAGAAGGCGGTCGCCAAAAAGACTGCGGCGAAGAAGACCTTAGCCAAGAAGGCCGCGGTGCCGAAGACTGCCCCGCAGCCGCCGCTGCCGGACCGCGCCGTGACGCTGAAGCCCGTGAGCGAGGTGACGCCCGAAGAGCGTTACCGCATGATCGAGGAGGCCGCCTACTACCGCGCCGAGAAGCGCGGCTTCGCCCCCGGCCAAGAGCACGAGGACTGGGCCGCAGCCGTCGCCGAGATCGACGCCATGCTCGGCCGCGACGACCACGCCGACTGACTGCCGAGCGCGCAGGCGCGCCGGGCGACGACGGCCTGGGCTGCCCCGGCGCGACCGCCGCGACGGTCGCCGACCGGCCTGCCGCGCACCAATGCTGCGGCATGCAGGCGGCTTCGCCTGAACTGGGCGCCGGCATGCCGGCAGGGTCGATCACGCCGGACAACCCCTTTTGCATCGAGGCCGCGGTCGCCACCTGTGTGCAGCGAAGCCAGCCACCGGTGACCCGCCATGACCGCCCCCGACGCCTACCTCGCCTCCCCCGCCCGCACGGACGTGGACCCCGCGGCGCTGCGCGCGCGCTTCATGGCGGAGGGGCTGGACCCTGATGTGCTGGACCCGAACCCGGTGCGCCAGTTCCAGGGCTGGTATCAGCAGGCCATCGACGCCCGCCTGCCGGAGCCGAACGCCATGTCCCTGGCCACGGTGGACGCGGACGGCCAGCCGAGCCTGCGCACGGTGCTGCTGAAGCTCTACGACGCCGACGGCTTCGTCTTCTTCACCAACTACGAGAGCCGCAAGGCCCGGCAGATGGACCACAACGACCGCGTGGCCCTGCTCTTCCCGTGGGTGGCGCTGGCGCGGCAGGTGAAGATCCTGGGCCGCGCCGCCCGCATCCCGACGGCGGAATCCCTCAAATATTTTACCACCCGCCCCCGCGGCAGCCGCATCGGTGCCTGGTCGTCGCCGCAGAGTCAGGTGATCAGCTCCCGCTCGCTGCTGGAGGAGAAGGTCGCTGAAATGAAGCGGCGCTTCGGCGACGGCGAAATCCCGCTGCCCCACTTCTGGGGCGGTTACCGCGTTGTGCCATCGAGCATCGAGTTCTGGCAGGGGCGCGAAAGCCGGCTGCATGATCGCTTCCGCTACAGCCGTAACGGTGACGCCTGGCGCATCGAGCGCCTTGCGCCTTGATGTCGCGCTGCGGACGTCGCCATGCCGCCCCCGGGTACGTGGACTTCAGTCGGCACATGAGCCCGAGCGACATCACCGGCCTGGTCCTCGCGGGTGGCGCCGGCCGCCGCATGGGCGGTCGCGACAAGGGCCTCATCGACCTGAACGGCCGACCGCTGGCCGCCTGGACCGCCGATGCCCTGCGCCCGCAGGTGGGCCGGCTCTGGATCAGCGCCAATCGCAACATCGAGCGTTATGCCGGCCTTGCGGAGCGCGTCATTCCGGACCGGCTCGACGGTTATCAGGGTCCCCTCGCCGGCATCGCGGCAACCCTTGCGGCCGTCGATACTCCCTGGCTGCTGACGGCGCCCTGCGACACGCCGCTGCTGCCCGCAGACCTGGCCACACGACTTGCAGCCGCCCTCGCCGCGGATCCGTCGGCGGACCTCGCGGTCGCCGCCGACAGCGAGCGCCAGCATCCCCTGCACGCCCTGCTGCCGGCGCGACTGGCAGCCTCCCTGGACGCCTACCTGGCCGCCGGCGGGCGCAGTGTGCACGGCTGGCTGGAGGCCCAAGCGGTGGCGCTGGCCGACTTCAGCGCAGTCCCCCGCGCCTTCAGCAATGCCAACCGCCCCGAGGATCTGGCGCATCTGGGCTGAACTGCCCACCGACGCAGAACAACCGCCCGCCATCAGCACCGCCGCGACCGCCCGTGCCGTCCGACGGAGCGCGCCGCGGCGCCGTTGCTTGCGGCGCGGCCCGGGCGCGCCCTGATGTGCAACCCGGTGTACGACGATTCCCACGCCACCGGCAGCAAACCCGCACAGACCTGTGCCGGCATTTCCGACTATCCAGCCTGGTCTTGCGGTCAGACTTTGCACACCCCGACGGCGGGATCGGTGTGTACCCGATCGTCGGGATCAACCCCTGTGCTCAACCCAACGAGGTGATCCGTATGGACATCGCAGAGCTCATTCGCATCGACCGCGGTCTCATCGAGCGCCTGGAGCCGCAGCGCCTTTTCCTCACCTGCCAGCCGCACGTGCTGGTGGTGACGGATATGGCCTTCTCGAGCCCCACTGGCTTCGCCCTTGCCCAATTCGTGGATACGCTGCTGGCCGGCGAGGTGTACGGCCGCACCCCAAAGGTGACCAAGGCCAATACCGGTAGCGACACCTCGGCGGACATTGAGAACTTCCGCTTCGACGACGCCACACACGGACTGGACATCGACCGCTATGATGTCTGCTTCATCTTCGCCATCGGCTCGGCGAGTGCGGTCACCGCGGCGGAGCTGGATGCGATGGCGGCCTTCATGCAGGCAGGCGGCGGGCTCTTCGCCACCGGCGACCATGCCACCCTGGGCGCCGGCATCTGCCGGGACATCCCGCGGGTGCGCAGCATGCGCAAGTGGACGGTGGCGCAGAACGTGCCCTCCGCGGGCGGCGAGGACCGGCTCTCCACCAACCTGCCGGGCGCCGATGCGACCTATGTCTTCGAGGACCAGTCCGACACCTACCCGCAGCGGGTCTACCTCAACTGGCGCACCGGTGCCGGCGGCGTCGCAGAGCCGCACCCGCTGATGCAGGCCACGGGCGGCGGGGCCATCGACCACATACCGGACCATCCGCACGAAGGGGAGTGCCTGATCCCGACGGATCTCACCACCAGCTTCAGCCTGGGCGGCGCGGACGTGGACGAATGGCCGGAGGAGACCGGCGGCGGTCCGCGCGTCGCGCCAGAGATCGTCGCCAAATCCATGTCCCACGGCGATGCCTTCCCGGGCAAGGCGGCCTTGGTGCCGCGGGAGTTCATCGCCATCGCCGCCTACGACGGCCAGCTCGCCGATGTGGGCCGCGTGGTGACGGATGCCACCTGGCACCATTTCGTAGACATCAACATCGACGGCACGGGCAGCACCCGCGAGGGCCTGATGCCGGGCGGCGTGGACACACCGGAGATGGTCCTGCTGCGCGAGCACTGGGTGAATCTGGCCAACTGGCTCATGCCCAAGCGGCAGCGACGCTGCCTGCTGGTGCCCATGCTGGGCCTGGAGCTGCTGCGCTTCCCGCTGCGCGAGGAGCTGGCCCTGCCGCCAGTGCCGCTGCGCGAAGCCGACGCAGACATGGCCCTGGGCCGCCAGGTGGAGCGCGCCCTCTCCAGCCGGCTGAAGCCGTTCCAGATCGCCGATCTGAAGGAGGACCTCGTGGCACTCGGCATGGCGGACGCGAACCGTGCGCAGCGACTGCGCGCCCTGAACGGGCGTTTCGGCGAGCTCTCCGCCGCCGACATGGGCGTCGCCGCCCTCGGCAGCCAGGCGGCCGCCATGGTCGACATGGCCATGGAGCAGTCCATGGGCGCCATGGACGAAGCGGAGATCATGGACAAGCTCGACGCCGCCGCGCAACAGAGCGTCGGCCGCCGCGCCCAGGCCCTGCGCAAGCGCCTGCAGGACGGTATGGAGCTTCTGCTGGAGCTGGAACAGCGCTGAGGCGGCCCGTGTCGCGCTGATGCTCGCTGCCGCCGCGGCGGACGCCGTGCTCAAAGCGTCCGGAGGTAGTGGACGATGCGCCAGCGGTCCTGCTCGCTCAGCGCGCCGGCGAAGGCGGGCATGCCGGTGCCGATGGCGGCGCCGCCGTCGCTGATGGCCCACATGAGATAACCGTCAGTGGCGACGGGTCTGCGCACCGTCCAGCGGAGGTTGGCCGGCGGCGGCGACAGGCCCGCACCGCCCGGGCCATCGCCATCACCGCCGCTGCCATGGCAGACGGCACAGTTGGCCTGATAGAGGCGCTCGCCAGCCGCGGTCACCTCCCGGGTCGGCGGCAGCGCCCGGACGGCGGATGCGCTGCGCCCAATTTCTGATCAAGGTCCGCCCTACGGTGTTCACCTTGTTTCTGAACCGTCACTTATCGCCGCGGTGAGGTTTGGCATCTGCTCCTTCAAGCGCAACCTGTCAGGGTGTGACCGATCAGTTCTTCCGCGCCCTTGGCGTAGGCAAAGGACGCAGCAGCGATCCGGGTCTTGGCGCCCTGCCGCTTCGTCCAGGGCACCGACTCTGGACACGCCGCCTGGTTGGTGCAGTGCTGCAACAGTGCGAGAACTGACCGGCCTTGCCTGCCGTCAGCGCAGGTGCTGACCCGCGGCAGTCCGCGGAGTTGAGCGCGACGGGCGCCGGGCAGCGGGGGCGGGCTCGACGCCGCCCGGGTCACCGGTGTGACGACGCGGGCTCGGGGCCGGTCTCGCCGTCCAGATGGATATGCCGGACGACGCAGGGATCGGCGCTGCGGTAGCGCGGCGTCGTGATCGTGGCTCGCAGGTATTCGATCATCGCCTCCCGCTCCGCCATTGCCTCGGCCAGCTCGCCGAGGCTCTCGCTGTCCTGCTCGATGTCCAGTCGGTCGTCATCGAGCCGATCCGCATCCAGCTTGCCGGCCTCGGCGAGCGCCACGCGCGCCGCGAGCCGGATCTCGGACTTGTCGCGCCTGAGGCGGACCTCTTCGCACCGGCCCGCCAGATCGATGATCTCATCGCTCAGATCCTCGATGACCTTCAGGGTCAGAAACTCACGCTCCTCCAGCTCGTTGGTGGGCGTCAGCAGCAGGTAGGACCCTTCGTCGATCGCACACTCCAGCCACGATACCTCGCCGGCCCTTGGCGAGCGCTTGAACCGGGCCAGCAGACCCTGCGCGTCCTCGGTCGGCAGATGGGCCAGCGTCATGCAGATGCGCTCCAGCTCAGCGACCGGCGTGTTCGGCGCGAACAGGGCCTCGGCCATGCGCATCATGTCCTCCGGGGTGCAGTCGTCGGGGTGCTGGATCGGCAGATGCTCGGTCATGGGTGGTCTCACCGCTGTGTCGGGTAGGTTGATCGTTGTCCGGGCCGGTCGGCCGGATGCGTCGGTCGCCGCCTGGTTCACCGCGTGGTCCTGACGCGATGCGGAGGCCCTCGGTATCGATTTCCGCACCGCGACAGGCCTGACCATCATAGCCCCGCGTGCGACGGCTCGGGCAACCAGTGCGGGATGCGCGAGCACATCGGCCCGGGACGGCGCAGGCCCTCGGCGTCGCCTGGCGCAGCCGCGGGCTGCCCAAGGTTGCCGCCGCGTCGGGGCTGGCTCGGGAAGCGCCATGCAAGCCGCTGCGCGCCGCTGCACAACCGCACCTCGATACTGTCGACCGCCTGTGCCGGGCGTTTTGGGTCAGGCTGAGTGTGCAGCCGATGTCGGAGCGCGACGGAGTCGTCAGGCCGCTCGCCTTGTGCCGGACCGATGTCAACGGCATTATTCGACATCGCTGACATCAATACACGGGCATGACATCACCATGGCAACGGTCACCGTTCGCAATCTGCCGGCCGAGGTCCATCGCGCGCTGCGGCTCCGGGCCGCGGCCCATGGCGTCAGCACCGAGGCGGAGATCCGCGCGATCCTGGCACAGGCCGTGCGCTCGGACGGCGGGCTGCGCCTGGGCACCGAGCTGCGCCGCTATGCGGAGGAAATCGGCGGCGTGGAGCTGGAGCTCCACCGTGACCCGACCCCCATCGAGCCGGCGTCCTTCGAATGATCATCCTGGACACCAACGTCATCTCGGAGCCCTTGCGGCCCCGCGCCAGCGAGGCGGTGATCCGATGGCTCGATGCGCAGGCGCCAGAGTCGCTCTACATCACCGCCATCAACACGGCGGAATTGTGGGCCGGCGTCGCCTTGATGCCCGATGGCACCCGCAAGCGCGCCCTCGATCCCGCCGAGCACCTTCGCGATGAAGCCGACATCACCGAGTATCTCACCCAGGTGATCGAAGGTGATGACTGCTCCGAGCTGGCACACGCCCTCGGCGTCGCGGCGCGCAGCCGCGGCATGAACGAGGTCGCCGCCGCGTCCGGACTGGCCCGGGAAGCGCTCTACAAGGCGCTGCGCGCCGGTGCGCAGCCGCGGTTCGATACCGTGAGCCGCGTGCGCCAGGCCCTCGGGGTCAAGTTGGTTGTGCAGCCCGCCTCTGAGAAACTGCCCAGCGACTGAGCCTTCAGAAGCGCCGACCGTATCCCAGTCGGACAGGGGACCAAGCCGCTGCGCACGGTGCCCCTTGGGCTGTTCCGAGCGTAGGTCCCCTTCATCGACACGGGCGCACTTCAGCTCGCCAGGCGCCGCGCCCGATGATGCTTCTGCGCCGCCAGCGCCAAGAGCCCCGCGGCCATCAGCAGCAGCGGCGCCGGCACCGGTGCCGCGCCAAAGGTTCCGGCAAAGCGCAGGTTGCCGACGTAGAGCACCGCGTTGCTCTCCCCGACGCTGTGAAGCGTTGCCGTCAGCGCTCCGCTCATGCCGGCAAAACCGGATACGTCGATCACCGCGTCGAGCAGCAGGCCCTCCAACAGGCCATCGATGCCCATCGACCATAGCAACTCGTCGCCGAAGTACAGCGTGAACCAATCCCCGTCACCGCCTACGCCCACCATCCAGTCCAGCAACAGCATCTCCGTACCAAGCGGAATGTCGATCAGTTGCATCATCGATACTGGGGACTGCTCGGCGATTTCGTAACCGTCGAACCGAAACTCATCGTATCCGGGAATTGCGCCGACCAGTTCCGGCTGCCCGATGAGCGGCTCGAAGAGCGAGCCGAAAGGGCGCACCGTCCGTTCAGGCGTGGCAAAGGCCCCGACCTGGTCCGGAGACTCACCGCCCGTAGCAGCTGCTAGACCACCAATCGCCGGTAGAAGCGGCGTAATCCAGTCGGACGCTATTGCCTCTAACGCTGTTGGCTCTATTGGGTAACCCGAGACCGAACCAAAATCCGCATCAACGCCTCTCCGTATGAAATCGGGATAGAATTCCGACCCTACAGCGCCATGACCGAACCCTACTACTTGGTTCAGATCGGCTGCTCCAATGATTTCTCCGTATCCTCCCCAAGTGACCTGTTGTAACGGCTTAAGCGTACTAAAGTAGTTGTCAAAGTAATCAACGTCATCAGGAAGAACGAACTCGAACCAACTCTCCGTAAAATTCGGCGCGATGAAGCCTAGAGCATTTGTCGGCGCATCGAGTGTCGTGAACTGCTGCGCCGCGGCGGCGTCGATATCGCCCCATCTCTCTAAGTACCGAGTCGCGATCCCGTTTACAATGGTCCCGTAGCTATGGCCGATAAAGTGCAGGTCCTGGTCGTAATCAGATCCAAGGATCCCGGTTAGTTTGCGTCCTAGCCTATATCCGGCGAAGTCCGCATTGTGACGAGCTTTTGGAGCGCCGAACTGACCCGTGTAAGCCCCCTCCCACTCATAGAACACAATGTTGGCATCAAGCCCTTCATCGAACATTCGATTCCACACCTCAAGGCCAATGTTCGCTTGCCCCTCGGGCCGCGGTTGAGCGCCAAAGTTCCAACCAGCCCTCTCATAAGAGTCGTCGCGCTGCCAGCCATGCGTGATCACATAGGTCGGAAGGCCCTTATCAAACCCCCCTGATCTTGTCTTTGTGGACCCGTACACGGACTCCGAGTTCGTTTGATCCAGAGATATTGGGGTGGTAGAACTGCGGTCGATCTGATTCAACTCGGCGATCTCGTCTGGAGACAGCGCTCTGTTGTAGATACGCACGTTGTCCATGTAAACGTCCCCTGAGCGGACCGGGGAAGAATAGCCGCCCCGTGCCGAGCTATATTGATAGGCTCCAAGCAGCATGTCCCATGTGGGCTCGATCGGGGAAGTCGACTTTGCATCGACATTTGCCACTTGAATCCCGTTGAGCCAGATCTCGGCCTTCGCTTGATCCCTGTTCCATACCGCGGTTACGTTGTTCCACTGCTGCAAGAGATTCTCCGCGAAAGGAGCAGAGGCCCGCGTCACAGTACTCTCTGTGTAGGCACCCGCTTGCACGTTCCAAAAGACCTCTTGCGACAGGTTATTGATCCCGAGCACGGCGCCTTCGCGAAAATCTCCGCCCTGCATGGAAAGCAGCGGCGTAAAATACGAGGCTTCACCCGATGTGTTGGTCGAGGCATACTCCGATGAAAAAGTGTCCTGACGGAAGTTGACAGAGAACGTAAAATTCTGGGTTCCAGGCGAGTAGCTGGTCGAGGCGGGTATGCGGCCGTAATTCTGGTCCGTCGCGCGCAGTACGAATCCAGGACCGGCGTTGTTCGGGACGTCGTAAGGGACTGTCGATCCCTCATGGACATGACCGCCACCGTAGTAGACACCAGGATCGATGCCGTTCTTGGTTTCCACGGCAGAGTTGTACAGAGTACCGGACTTCAGGAAGTCAAAGTCATCGAATTTGTACTCTTAGGTAAGCCCCTCCAGCGGGATTGGCGCTGCGTAGGCTGATGCCTGCAAAACTCCGTAGAGAGAGAGAGAGAGAGAGAGCAGTTCGGCTTGAAGCGTACAGCGTCATGATGAAGGCCCCTCTGGTACCAGTTCTATTGCTGATCAGCCCGCCGCGGACCGGCATTGGCAAACACGCACAGGCGCAATGCGGGAGCGTGGGTCACCATGAAGAGTCCCCTGACCGCAGGCTTGCGCGTATGCAGAGTGTGGATGCTACCCGTCGCACATCGAGCCGGCAAGTCGCTCAAGTCAGCGCGGGCGCGCACCCTGTTGGACAGGCCTGGAGGCTTGTCCAGCGCTGTCGCTTCGCTGCTGCACTAGGCGGCCCAGACATCGGGGCGATCAGGTCGTAGCCAGGAATGGGGCGGCAAACCCGTGCGGGCCGCTCCGGGACGGGTGGAGGCCGAGCTGTCCAGCGGGCATCTCACCGGCCACACCATCCGGGCTTACCAGGAGCTGCTCGGACAAGGTTGCCCGGGCTGGGGCATGCATGCTGGGACGCGCTCCTTCAGGTGAACACCTTCCAAACCACGGCCATCGTGAACGCGAGGTTGAAGCCGACCATCCACTTGAGCAAGGTCAGACT
>PR_CR_10_Liq_1_inCRDRAFT_1001658_pt1 | contig 12220 bp, 6 predicted proteins | sample PRCRCaboRojoPR_3_FD_10241 | JGI IMG/M metagenome (IMG submission 10241) | reverse complement strand
CAAATGCTCCAAGCAGTAAGTTACTTGCACTCCAAAAGAATCCTCCACAGAGACCTTAAGCCCCAAAACATTTTGGTAGACAGCAACCAAAACGCCAAGTTAGCTGACTTCGGATTAGCGCGGGCTTTCCAAATGCCTCTCCGGCCCTACACCCACGAAGTAATCACTCTTTGGTACCGAGCCCCCGAAATCCTACTTGGGACTCTAGAGTACTCGCCTGCTGTAGACATTTGGTCCATTGGAGTGATTTTTATTGAGATGGTAACTAAAACACCAGCTTTTGCTGGAGACTCCGAAATAGACCAACTTTACAGGATTTTCAGAACGCTAGGGACTCCTAGCGAAAGCATTTGGCCTGGAGTAAGTAAACTTAGAGACTACAAAAAAACCTTTCCTAACTGGAGTCCAACGAGCCTGCAAAGCATAGTCCCTGGAGTTGAACTCGAAGGAATTGACTTGCTTAGCAAAATGCTCAAATACGACCCTTCATCCCGAATCACTGCACAAGAAGCCCTTCAGCACCCCTACTTCAGAGACTTGATTAATGCTTAGAATTGTTAATTTAAACTCTCATTCAAATGGCTGAAGTAGTTGTAGATCATAAACCTCCCAAGTTTGATATTTACGGAAAAGAAACTTTGAATGCTTCAAAGCCCAAGAGCCAGAAAAAACCTAAGTACTGGACTAACTCCCCAAAAGTAAAGACAAGAAGTGAACTTTTGGAAGCCAGAAAAAACAACCGCACTGGTTCAACAGACTTTGAGTTCTTCCAAAAGAAAGAAAAAGCCCCTAGACTCTACGCAACTGCAAGGAACCAAAAGTCTGAGGACTCCCAGAAACCGAAAACCAAAACAGAGTTAGAAGCTGCAAGGAAAGAACAAGACCGCAGGTTTGGAAACATGCTTCTCGAAAAACGCATGAAAGAAAAACCCATAACAATAGAGTTAGAAACTGTGCCCTTCAAAGACTTCAGAGACAAAAGTGACTTAGTCTACGTAGAAGAACCCAGAGCACAAACTGCAAGCCAACTAAAACGAAACAGACGCCAAGAATTTATTTCGCACAACCAAAACAACTTCGAGTTCACCAAAAACAAAGAAGTTTACTTTGACTACAAACAACCCGTGAGCTTAGAAGTCAAAGGAAAAACACTCAAAACAATCATAAAAAGCAGGAAAAAACAAGACATGCAGCACTTGTCTGAGACTTTCAAAGTGAAAGTAATTGGAGTCCATGGACAAGAACTGCCTAAGTACCAAGACAACTGCAAAGAGTACTGGAAACTCAACTCAGGTTACGAAACTGACCCCAAAAACCAGTCCTTCGCCAGGTACTTCTTCGAAAACAAAAAGTACAACAAACAAGACCAACTCTTTTTGCAAGACGTAGAAGAAAAGCCTGTTGAAACTTCCAAAAGAGTAAGGCCAAAAACTGCAGGCGAAGTCACTGAAAAACCCAATAACGTGTGCCCTTTCAAGAACTTCACACCCTCAGAAACACTAGACGTTGTAGAAAAACTCCAATCCAACAAAAAATTATTTTCTTCAGGCCCAGGTTTTGTGGGAGCTTCTTCAGGCAAGTCAAGGCCTCTTTCAGCAGTCACTCACAGCAGTTCTAGAAGCAAGCCTTCAAGACCTGCAACAGCCAAAACTGGTGCCTACCACAATAGACCTATGTTTTCATACGCAATAAGAACCAGGGGTTTCTCTAGCCATAACTTCCACTAAAATACATAAGTTATTAAGAGTTCTGCCTTGTCTTGACATACTCATCTAGCAAGCGGGACCCACCTACTTTTTTGAGTTCTTCTTTGAACTCTGGACAACTCACAGAGTGCCTGAAAACCGCCCTGAGGAGCTTTTCCACTTCATACTTCAAGTTTGGAATCTTATTCAAATTCAAACCAACTTGCGGCTTGCCTTTTGAAACAGCAGACTGAGGCCTAGTTCTGAAGCTAGTGGATCTGTTAGTGGCAATTTTGCGCGAAGAGCTCCTTCCAGTTGTGGTTTTAACTTCTGCAGACCTTTTAGCTCTTGGTTTTTTAGGGGTTTTTCTGCGGGGAGTCCATTTGGAGGCAGTGACATTGATTTTGGGAGGTTCTGGAATAGCATCTTCAGACCTGCTGTCAGCTTGATAAGAGCGGTCTGTTTGGTAGTCGTTGAAAATGTAAGTAGGCAGCACTTTCACAGGTGCCTCTTTAGAAAAGTGGTAGGTACTTGCTGTGGAGTCTTGGTATTCGTCATCTGACCTTAGTTGTCTGTGACAGTTATTAACTACTTAGAAGTTACCTTTGTGGTGGTAAGAGTCCAGCGCCCTTCTTTCGTCTTCACTTAAGCGAGTGTAGGCACTTCCTATCATTTAAAAATGTATCATCTTTAACTGCATACTTGCTCCAAAGAAAACTTATAAATGGAAGTCAAGGAACCGTCTGCAGCTTGGAACCAAGAACTCTCTGACGAAGAACTCACTCCTGAAGAATCTGACTCTTCCATGACTGAATCCGATCAAAGCACTGAGCCCCTCGAGAACTCCAATCCTTTTTTGACTTGTCCTAACTCTGCCGTGTCTAAGTCCAAGATATACTTTGATAGCATCGCCAGCTTCAGGTACGTAACTTTTCCTTTCACCGACGAAAATGGCAACTACAAACATGCTTTCGGAGAACTTGCAAAGACCGCGCCAGAACCCAAATTCTCTGACAGAATCACTAAGGAAGTTGACTTGTTGTGCAAGCAACTACCTTGCACCTTATACCATGCTATTTTTGTGTGTGCTGACGAGCAAAGAATGGACTTACTTAAAGCTTTAGTCACTGGGAATTACTACTCACCTTACGCGTTCGGGATGTTTAACTTTGACATTTACTTGCCTCATAACTACCCCTTAGAGCCTCCCCAAGTGCTCTGCACTACTGCAAAGCCCCAACACAGACTTAATCCTTGTATCGATTCCGAGGGGAAACTCTGCTTAGGTCTTTTGGAGGAATGGGACCCCCAAAACTCTAATTTGCTCAGCTTGCTTTTAGCTATACAAACTCTAATTTTCTCAGAGGAACCTGTTTACCGGGATGAAAGAGTCACAGAAAACCTCGAAGAAGAAAAGTCACTTTTCAACTTAATTGCAAACTACCTGAACCTAGAACATGGAATGAAACAAATAGTATCTAACCCTCCTATGGAGTTTGAAGAAGTTATTACTAGGCACTTCGGAATGTGCGAAGCCTTCATTGGAGATAAGTTCCTAGAGTGGACTGAAGACATTAAAGAAGCAATCAACCACAAACAAATCCTCGACAAGGACCTTGTTGCTAACTCCTTCAACCCAGAGATTTTCCAGATTTTCAAGGAAAAAAGCCCCATTGAAGTGCTAGAAAACCTAAGCGACTCTTTGTTTGACTTAATACAGTGCTACCCTAAGTTTGGGATGGACTCTTCCATGAGTGGTGAAACTGAAAACAGCCAAATCTTATCAGACTACGAAGAAGAAAAGGGAGAACCTCTTTCACTTGGTGAAGCTTCCAACAACGACCCCAAACCACCTGAGTCCTCAACTACATACTACCAGTCACTTAAACACTTAAGGTTCAACACCCACTGTATCCAAGACGAAAAACTCCAACAGTCAGCTGTAGTTTCTGAACAGAACCTGGCACGGTTCAACAAAGAAATGAAAGTTTTGTCGGAGAACCTGCCCTGCGAGTCGACAGGGTCTATTTTCGTAGCTATGGACGAAAACAACATGCACCTTATGAAAGGCTTGATTTCTGGAACTCCAGACACTCCTTACGAGCACGGCTTGTACGAATTCAGCATTGTGTGCCCTGCTAACTACCCCAACAGTCCTCCTAGTGTGCGCATTTTAACTACAGGGAACGGCAGCGTTAGGTTCAACCCCAACCTTTACGACGACGGGTATGTTTGTTTGTCCATAATTAATACATGGGAAGGCAGCAGGGCTGAAAGGTGGAACCCCAGCTACAGTAACATTTTGCAAGTGCTTTTGTCTATCCAAACTTTAGTGATGGACTCTGATGTTATCCAAAAAGAACCTGAGTACGACCACTTGGCAACTGATTCCTGCGAAAACTTGGCTTATTGCAACATAGTGAAGTACAACAACGTTAAGTGGGCAATGCTGGAGATGATCAGGAACCCTCCTCCTGAGTTCGCAGAGATAGTTTGGAAGCACTTTGCCTTGAAGAAAAACGACATAATTAGGACTGTTGAAAGGTGGCTTGAAGAAGCAAAAGAGTTCCAGTTGCCAGAAGAACAAGGAGAAGACGACTACTTAATAATGGACCACAACAACGAAACCTACGCTGCTTTCAATAAAGACTCTTACTACTCCTGTTTAGAAAAAGTCACTAAAGAATTGTTTGAGGAACTAACTAGTTTCGGCGACCCTCAAAATGATAATCAATAAAGTAAATTTATAAATGGGAGAAGTGTCTCTTAACATCAACTTCAACTCAACTTTAGAGTGTCCAATTTGTTTTGACTATTACTCCCCTCCAATTTACATATGTCCCAACGGACACAGCATTTGCTACAGGTGCTGCAAGTCTTCCAGGTGCCCTCTTTGCAGGACCAAATATGAAAAAATCTCAAGGAACTTTGTACTGGAAAATATTTTGGACCAAATCTCAATAGCTTGCAAGTTCCAGGGCTGTTCCAAACAAATTACCATCGCAAACAGACAAAACCACTACGAGGTGTGTGAATTCAACAACTACCTGAAGTGCATAGAGTGTTCCTCTAGCGAAGAAGACTTAGTTGCGCACCTCATTGGTCTCCACGACTACAAAGAAATCAAAATGCAAGAAACAGGCGGCGAAAGGTCCTTTTCAGGCCCAATTGAGTCTTGGGAAAGCGACACTAAGTGGCCTATGGGAATTTGGAAGTTTGGGTCCGAACCTGTAATTGTGCTTGCCAAAATAAGCTCTGGAGTTTTCCACTTGCACTTGTACAAACTCAGTAAGCCCGAAATCAAAATATCGCTCACTTTCAAAAACGACAGGTATGAGTTGCATTTTGAAAGTCTCATTCCACATATTTCTGAATTTGTAAACTCTGCGACACTGCCCCACTTCAACTGCGAAGCTGGTCTCCTCAAGAACTCCTTCGCCACCAGACAGATTGACGACGAAGACCAACTACAGTTACTAGTGAGTGTCAGGAAGTTCTAACGCTAATTTAATTGTATTCAACTGAGTTTCAGAATTCAAATCATAAACCAATATGGAAAAGAGGACACCTGAACTGTACAAGGGCACCGACAGAAGCATCGGAATCGAAGCAAGGAAAGCCCAATTAGCCCGTCGTCAGATCCCTAAACCGCTTCCTAGAACTTCAGCCAAACCTTTTGAAGAGTCAAAATATTACTTAAATAGACCTAGTATCAAAGAAGAATCCAAAAAAGAACCCCTAGTACCCCAAGAAGCCCAAATAGAGTACCTCAGAAAGAAAGAAGATGAACAACGCAAAGTCATCGCCCAACTTCGGGGCGAAGTTAGTCGTCAGAAAGAAGCCATCAAAAAACTTAGAACAGAAAACGAAGCCATGGAAGCAGCAATCAGGACACAGCGCCGCAGAAGGGAAACGAGAGAAGACCTGGAGACTTACAACATGACAGTGTCTGGAGAAGAACTCAGAAGACTCGAGGAAGAGTTTGAACAAATGCAAATAGCAATGCTTCTTAACGGCGGAGAAAACGTTAACATCAATGCCCTTATGCGGAACCCAGACGACATGGACTACGAAGAACTCCTGAGACTCGGAGAAGAAATTGGCCACGTGAACGTAGGACTTTCAGAAGAACAAATCAGCAGCATTCCTGTTGTCCCTATTGAGGAGGAACAGTCTTGCAGCATATGCCTCTCAGATATGAGTATTGGCTCTCCCTGCAAGGCTATTCCTTCCTGCAAACACCTCTACCACCCTGAGTGCATTGACAACTGGCTCAAAAACAAAAAGACCTGTCCCTTATGCCTTTCAGAGGCTCTTGAATAATTTATAATGCATACTTACATAATTACAATAAATGGGCAACTGCTGCAGTTCCAACCAGTACTCGGAACACGAAAACTTAGAAAGCATTAAAGTAGAGCAGTGGTTTGCAGGCAACGACAGTTTTGACGGAGTCACTTTTAACAGAAGCATTGAGTTGGAGGAGAACCTTTCTTTCCAACGCATACTAAGGCAAGCCTGGAAAAACGTGGACTTAGAAAGCTGCACCAAAGAACTCCCCAAGTCCCCCAGGTTCAATACTGAAGCTTACACTTCACTCAGGTACCACATCCAAATGGGAGTTCCCAACTTTTTGATAAGGAATGTTATACTTAAAATCATCTATTTCGACGACGACTCTGCGCGCAACAACTACTCTGGACTTCTGGACTGCCTGGACGTTCCTGACTTCTTAGACCTGCCTCGGACCATGGAGCCTTTCTTTGGAAGAAAAGACCTCACAAATGCCTTTTTGACAATACAAGGAATTATTTCCTGCAAAAGAATACTCTATGTAATACAAAACACAATGCGCGAAGTCGAAGTGTGTTTGATTCTCCCACGGTTCGTGCAGCTCCTTTTGTGGTTTTTGAGAGAACACGAAGTGTACCAAATAGCTTCTGTGCTAATTCAGGAATCAAAAACCCGAGAAAACTGCCCCAAGTTTACCTTCCATTTTCCTCTGACTTTGCTTCAACATAAACAAGTTGCTCGGGTGGTTCTCCAGCAAGTCAAACTCCGAATAGGCAAACTCAACCAAGACAAAATGCTTAAGCTAGTTGTTAAGGACATGATATACAACATGCTAGTAGGCTACATTTCGCCCTCTTTCTACCCCTTAGTGCTTATGTACTTCATTACTGAGGGAATTGGTGGACTGATGAGAATTGCTGTTTCCCTCATCATCCAAAACAAAGAAAGTGTAGAAGAACTCCTCAAACCTGAGTCCACTCTGGACGACTTAGTTAAAAACTGGAAAAGAATGTGCCTAGAGGAACTCCAAGTAATTCAACTGTTGAAAGGGGCCCACCAAATCAAAATAGACTCTGAATCCCAAGAAGCTTCAAGCATCAACACCTTCAACGACTTCTTCAACTACTTGCCTCCTTTCGAAGGCAACTCCTCAATACTCACTACTAACTCAGAAGTAAAACTTACTTAGATCCAAGACCTGTGTTCTCTGCTTCCCAAGCACTTCCTTGTCCACAAAGTCATACTTGTGTTTTCCATTGCTGAAGCAGGTTTGGAAACCCAAAAGTTCAACTCAATCCTCAAAAACATAGTCGGCCCTTCAATAATAATCGTCGAAACTAAAAAGCAAGCAGTCTTCGGGGTCTTTTTGGACAGAAGTGTCACAGACTACGACAACGAACGAGTCACTGAAACCTGTCTTTTGTCAATCAAGCCAGAAAGCAAAAGTTTCAACCACCAAAAGGGCCAACAACTCAATATTACTTTAGACCTTAAGTTCGGACTCCAACTCCACCAAAAAGAGTAACTGTTACTCAGAAAAGCTGTGTTCAGGATAAGTGCTGGACTCTTGGACGGGTTCACTGATAACTCAACAGTGTTCAACTCTCCCAAAATATATAAAAAACAAAACTTTCCTATTTACAAGTTAGAAGTTTACGAGCTGGCTTAATTAACTAGTAATTAGTTTTGCGGTAACTGAAGGCCTTGCGAACTCTTCGTGTTTCTGCACCAGAAGTCCCAATCTGGTTCTTGTTTTTTGGTTTTTCTGTGCCTTAGTTGTGTAGTTCATTATCTGGTTATTCAGTGCATATTAATTTATCCATCATTCTTCTTACACTGAGCTGGAGTCTGTAGCAATTTGAATTGGCTAGAGTCCTTTGAGTTGTGTATCTTCTTTCTGAAAGAAACTTGTTGATTGGTTAGGGGTCCTTGGAGCCTCTATGAAGTTCGATCAAGTCTTTCAAATACACCTTCGAATGACTCGTAACTCTTCTTTAGGTTCATAACTTTTGTGAAGCCTTCAATATTGTTGTAAGTAGTCAACCATTACTTCGCGTGAATACTTCTTTCTGCTAGCATTAGAATACCTGGGTATTTATTACTTAACTCAGTGCAAAACTATACATAAGAAACATAGACATTAAAGGATTTAAGAACACTTAAGCTGAGTATATGAACTGTAACAAGTTATTGTGTGTAGCAACTAGTTTCTGGTCTCTTGTTTACCCAGTTCTTCATTGCAAAGTTTGGTTAGTCAAAAAGCTTCTTGAGATCTAAGTTCCTTTCTAACTCCTGCACAATAATTCACTAATAATATGTGATCATCTTCAGATCCGAGTAAGAGATACTTTGAGGTAACGAATAATTTTTGCGTGGTAAATGGAAATCAACCCAGAAAAGCTGAACAAATTCCAAGTTGAATTCAAGGGTCCAGAGTCCTCTGGAAACCTAAACAGTAGACTGCCTAGCAAAACGACGGTCACTTCAATTCTTAAAAGCATGAAAAGCCCTTCAAACGTCTGGTTTATGATGGGTTCCATTCTACTTGCACTAGAGCCCAAACTAGGTGACTTCCTCTCTATTCTATTTATTCTGCTTGCAAGAATTATTTTCGACTACTTCATTGAGCACTACTCGTCCAGAAACTCCCAAGTCAGTGTGTGGAATGGAATCCGGTTCCAGAAAATGCAGTCTTCCAAACTGGCAACCGGGGACTTAATTCTTCTTGAGCAGAACCAGAAGTCTCCTTGCAAACTAATTATTCTGGCTTCACTAACTCCTTCCATCGAGTTTATGAAGACTTCAGGTAACTTAGCTTCCAGAAACCCAGTTAGAGACACCCAAGAACTTTTAAGTCCCAGTTCCGAAGAGTTGCCTCAATCAATCCAGAAGTTGAATTTCCAAGTTACTTTTGCAGACAACTTAGAAAAAGCCAAACTCAAGCTCCATAATTATCCTAGGAGTACTGAGTTACTAAAGAGTAACTTCGCAAGTAAGGGTTCTACTTTAGTTTCTAGTTGGCTTGTTGGCTTAGTTGTTTTGGACAAAAACTCTCTGGATAAAATCTCAAGTCCTTACTTCAGAAAGTCTGTTTTTAAACTAGATTGGACGTTAGTTATATTCCTAGGATTTATTTTGGGAGCATTAGCTTTGTACGAAAGAATTTCACAAAGTAATGAGAGTAACTTGGTCTTCTGCTACTTATTTTCTCTAGTGCTGATTCCCTTGCCCCTTTTGATCCTTTTGGACGCTCTCAGGTTCTTCTACTCAAAGAAGTTCCAGAAAAAGCTTCCAGAAGTCACTTTCAACAAGAAACTACTGAATGAAAACCTCGCCAAAATAGAGTACTCCTTACTCAGTAAATCCAATTTACTCAAAGACGAAGACTTTAAAGCAAGCTCCTTCTTCACAGCTTCGAGTTTTTGTGGGTTGAACCAAAGCCTGGTTGGAAAAAGCACTTATTCAAACAACGAAAACTCTACCTTCTTAAATAGCAAGTCTGAGTTGCTAAGCAGCACCAATGTTTTGCTGAGAGACCAAGACTTTGAAGAATTTGTTCAAGCAGTAGCTGTGTGCAGTTCTGTGGAGCCAAAGAGTCACGGAAACCCTTCTGCTCAAAGTACGGCTATTGCAGACTTTTTGGACACTCTAGGAGTAGAAGTCTCAGAGCACTCTGGGTTTTTGCTGACTAAGAATTGTGGAACCATCCAGAGTTTTAGAGTTCTTAGAAGTCATTCCCAAAAACCCTCCAAAGTTAAGGTGCTGGTTGAAAGTTCTGGTTCCTTTTACCTCTTTGTGAAGGCAAACAAAGAAGAGATGGAAGAAATTGCCCAGGAACGTGAGTTCGGAAACGGAGTAGCAGTATGTTATGCATCTGCAAGTCTCTCAAGGGAGCAAGCTGAGGAGTTCGTTGCTGAGTATGACTACGCAATTTCTGTTCCTTTTGACCCTAAAACTAGAATCAACGAAGTCTTTGGAAAGTATGAACAGTACTTAAACTTTGCGGGGGCTGTGATAATGAATGCTCAAATCAGCGAACAAACCAGAAAAGCTATCAAAAAGATTAAAAGTGCAGGAATCAAGCATGTTATGGTAAGTTCTGGGTCTTATGAAAGCACCTTGAATGCTGGTGTGAGCAGTGAAATCATTGGAGCTGGCAACTCACTAGTAGAAATAGAGAACTCAGTGTCTCCACTTACACTCAAAAGTGACTTAGAAGAACTTTTGAACGGAATACTTTTTAGTGAGTTTGGCCAAAGTTCAATCATTGGACCTCGAGGTTCCTCAAGGAGACATCGCTACTTCAGCAACTCCGGGAGACCGAATAGCATCTACTACGAAGTCATGGACCCTGAAAACGAACTCTTCAAAGCAAAAATCAAGTACGACAAAAAAAGAAATGTCCATCCGTTTATTGANAGAGTTGTAAGTATGAATGAGTCTGAGTTACTGAGTTTCAAAAGAACCTCCAAGCCAAACAGATTCGACTTAGTGCTTACTGGGGAAGTCCTCAAGCACGCTTTGGAAGTTCAAGAAAGCAAGCTTTACTTGGCGGTACTTTTCCTACTGGCTGAGTCAGTTGTTGTAAGTTCTCTCTCTGACAAAAAGCTAGTTCACAACTTCATTAAGGAATGCAATCCTAACTCAACAATGCTTAGTTTATGCCCCCAAATGAACTCAGAGGTAACTGTTGCCAAAGGTTGTGAGTTCGAAGTAAGTGACTACAAAACATTGGGCAAACTAATTTTTAAAGTAGGAGTTTCTGCTTTTCTAGGACTTAAAAAAGCCTGCGAGCTTTACTTCTACCAGAGTTGCTTTGGGTTTAACTTGAACTTGGTTTTTTTGGTTCACTCAGGACTAAGTTCGTTCACAGTAACTGGGCTGACTTTCTTTGACGTGTTTGCCTACTTAGTTTCTATTTTGAACATAGGTTTGGTAGCTACTGCAGAGTCACACCACCCAATGCTTTTCAAGGAGCAAAAGAACCTGAAGTTTCTATTCAAGGCCTTCATTGAGTCTACTTTCCAATCGCTAATTACTAATGCTGGACTCATTCTGACTTACACCAGTAGCATTGACTCTAATGGACTTACTGAAAGCAAAGATTTGTTGACGAGTTCCTACATTTGGTGCTTTTACCTTACTGTCCAGCTAAAAATTCTGGTCACTATGGAGACTTACACTCCTCGCAGAACTATTAGGAGTCTTTTGCTAGCTTTGGTTGTGATGGCTCTAGTGTTTTTCAAGTATGGTGTGACTCATAACCCCTTTTACACAGTGTTTAGTTCGCCAAAACTTGCTTTAACAGTGCTGACCATTCCTCTGGCCAACTTTACTTTGTCTTTTACTGTTCAAAAAGTGTCTCTGAAAAGACTCATAAAAACGAGAACTAAAAGCCAACTCAAAAAGGCCATTAAGTTTTACAAGTCCAAGTTCCTAAAGTCCAGAAACAAAAACATCGAAGAAGACTACCAAATTGACAAACTGAGGATGCACTTCAAAGACTCACAAACCAACCACAAATACCAAACTTACATCACAAGTCATAACTTGAGGAAGTACAGAATTGTAGTGCTGATCTTTTTACTCTCAACTGTCTCCTACCAAATTTGGGGAGTAACTGGCTCAGAAGTTGACTTTTCTTACTTTTTGCTCATTGACTTCATCCAAGCACTAGTCCTAGCTATTCTTTACTCCACTAAAATTGCAAAGAAGCACGTTTCCCTTGTCAACTTTGCTTTTGGAGTCTACTGCTTGATAGTCATTCTGGTCATAAGAAGTTCTTTTGGTGAAGTTTCCCCGCTGATCTACACCTTGATTCCAATACTCTACTGCTTTGGAACTTATGTTTCTTGGAACCAAGCAGTGTTCCTGAGCTTAACAAGCTTGCTAGTGGTTTTTGTGGACTCTTTGAAGTACTTCGGAGACAATGGGTACGAGGGAGCTGATTTGATCTTCAAAACTATATTTTTTGTCTTGTACTGTGTTGGCATTACTTTTAGTTGTTTAATAATGAGTTACCACCAAAATCACGTCAGTTTGAAAGACTACAGACTCAACCAACTAGCCAAAAAGAAAGCAGAGACTGCATACAACATTGTAAGTTTCTTGTTCCCTGAAGAAGTTTCTCTTAGACTTATAAACGGAGACCACTCCATTTCTAAGTTCCACGACTCTGTGACAATAGTTTTCTGCAACATTTGTGAGTTTGACCAAATAGTTAACTACTTCAGTCCTGNAGA